>Ga0164242_10009758_pt1 | contig 10323 bp, 9 predicted proteins | sample OricomgcompostMG_FD_108783 | JGI IMG/M metagenome (GOLD analysis project Ga0164242, IMG submission 108783) | Miracle-Growth compost microbial communities from Emeryville, California, USA - Original compost - Miracle growth compost (MG) ... | reverse complement strand
TCTTGACCTTATACTTGAACGATCAAGAGCTCCGCAAAGCATGTGCAGGACCACAAGGCCTGGTAGCGGGTGCCTACTACCATACTTGGCGATTGTCGAGAACAATCTAGCCGTGGGCGCCGCACCACGTCATAGCGCCAAGCAGCCTCAGTTTCCATCGCATGATTCAGCCTTGAGACCTCCAATACAGTCCACCGACGTCCAAGGAGGTGATATTCCCAGAATCCAGCTTTCCCATCCAGCACGTACAAACACAGAAAGTCAATACTACGGCTAGTCCTTTCGGTATCTACAAGTGTAACCCGATCACACGACTTTTCGCTATGAAGCAGACCTTATAACACTCTCGGTTCAGAATGTCTACACACTCGACCAACAGAGTAGTTATTTATCACCGCCCAATCCCCTGCCCGCATACAATCTGTCGCTCGTCAGCCAGCGACAGTGAAGGGTAGAGACAGGTACTGCAAGCATCTCCATCTCCATCTCCTTTAGCAATATCCTCTGGGTTGAGTATCGCCAACAACGTTTCCCCCCGGGGACAGCCGTTTCCGTCGGCGTGACTCGATGCATCGAGTCTGTTCCTCCGTGCGTGCACTGGCGTTAGGTCAACACTGCGTTATCAGACTGTATGGTAGACTTCATGGCACCAATCGATCCTAGTAAGCCTGCTTTCCGTCTGCTGTGTCCGCCGTCTACCATACCACCCCTTCCCATATATTTTAGGGTTACGCAAGCAGTCTTCTTATTCCAGCGTCCACCAACAGGAATTCGAAGGCGCACGCAGGTTATTCTTTGCCCTTAGCACTTTTCTTGGCACAGCCCGCCAAAGACAACAAGCGAGGTAGCACACTCCGCTCGTCTGCAGCACACCACCAGCCACGGTTCAGTGTTACTATATACCCCGTGCAACCCCCGCCCCTGCGCATCTCCCAACCCAGCCGCTGCTGCCAGGCTACGACTCCGCAGGTTACGAATTCAATGATACAACCCAGCTCAATCATTGTTGACGTTGTCATGACGTCCCCATCTCGATCAAAGTTCATCTCTTGGCAGGAGACTTTCACCATCTGCAACATCAACTAGGTTGTTGTACGCCATGACACGAAAGCCGATGCGGCATGGCGTGGGATCTGTAAAACCAGTGCCGTCATCCCTTGCCGGAGGCCCAACATCGGCGAACCCACTCACCAACCCGTGCGTCCACAGTACCGGGGATTAGCACTGACAGGATAGCCGCCAACGGGACGGTGCAGCACCATCAAGACCTAATTGACCTAGCCACAGGCCGAGTTAATCAACTTACAGCTATAAGCACAACGCATTGAGCCGATAACCCCGTCGATGGCGAATGCGTTTCACCTTGGGCACCAGCCCTGGTAAATCAAGATGCCCTCACCTACGTATTATCATATCCCCAACATCTAACTAGCCCGAAAACCACCGTCCGCTTTAGTCTCCTTACTACAGCTGGGTGTGGCTGCTCACCGTGGGGGATTCGTGGCAGACGGAAACCCGGCCTTAGTCGATGGTTTGGAACCTAAGTTGCGCAAAGAAGCGGGTCTCTTTGGCCATTGTATTGCAGGTATGCCTGGAAGTTTTTCCCAGTCCAAAAACTTACGTCCATCGCTACCGTGAACTTCGTACATGCTCAGACGAGTTCCCCTGTGGCCTCCTACCGGATCTTGGTAGTCGCAACGGCGTCAATATTGGGCTAGGGAACGTGGAAGCTGTAGCCGCGGTCCACATATCGAGTGATAAAATCCCAGCGAGGGCGACAATTTGCCAGTTGGCACAAGCGTGTACCGACAAAGTCTCTTGGCCAGTTAGCCACGGTCTCGCGAATGCTCCAGGGCATGGAGTCGCAGCGACCAGTTCTAGCCGACCAAGATCAGGGCCGCGCAGGTGTAGTCTCGTGCGAGCTGATCCTTCTAGCACCACAGATAGACCGAAAATGTTGGCGGGGGTGTCCCGCATGACCTTGTGCCTCTCGAAGTCCAAGGCCGACAGTGAAAATATGAACCTCTTCGAGGATGGTAGGTTAATTGGAACTGGCCCTATCTCTCGCAGTAAGGCGTACCCTCCCATTGAGTTTCAACCATTATAAGGTCGGAGATCCATCGCATGAAACACTGCAGGTACCTCGGCGGCCTACTTAGGCAACTCACAATTCGGCGTTCCGCCCAACAAGGACCAGCCCACCATCGACATCATAATCTTGCATGCGGGTAGTTTTCTATTCTTGGATAAACCGACTCCATCAATACCAATTCTTTGGCCCTAGTCCCTGAAATTCTGTCTTGCAGTAAGCGTAACGCCCAAGTTTAGTGAGACCGCCGCGTCTCTCCCCCTACTTAGAAACTTACTACGACAAGACACAGAAATCAGGACGTGAACGCTGACTACCCGAATCGCTGCAATGGTTGGAAGCACACCTGTCTTCGCCAATCCGGGCCGGAGGGTGTTCATGCAACGCCAAAGGGCCGATCCGTTCACGTACCATGACTCGACATAGCACGACTATCTCCGATATTCGCGGCGACAGATACCGGTCAAGACCTTGCCTCCCATCCGCCTGCTCCTTCTCCCCGTACAGGCTATTTCGTTGGCCGTACCATCTTCGTTGTCGACTTGTATATCGGAAGTGTGGGCAATATCTTCGTGGATGCTAGAGTAGCAACGCTGTTACTCGGGTTCCTAGATCTCGAGCATTAGAATTTGTTCGCCCGTACCATGCTAGCCGAAATGACAAGCCCTCATAGGCATCACCACCCCTCCTTTCCGATTCTGATTGCCCAGTCTACCACAAGATCCACGACTTCCAGTGTATGATCAACCCGTAAGCCACCCGGATACTTCGGATGAGAACGTGTCCCGCTCTGTAGCGCCACAACATTAGGCCCTCGATGTTTGGTGGCTTGAGCAGATGGAGTGTAAGATGTGCGTTTCCCATCGTCATCTTTGCCACATCTTGTTTCAAGCCCAGCATCTCTAATGGCACTCGCACAGGCCTAGCATGCCTCGTTCATACTACAGCTGTATTGCCTTCCTTCTTTTGGTGTCTCTGGCCCAAAGTTATACAACCGAATCATCACCCACACCTCTGCCTACGTCTTCGTACTTACCCCAATCGCCACCAGATACCCTTATCTCCGCCTACCTCCTACCGTCACCGCATCTCCAGACCTTGCTCCGGAGACGACCGGGGATTTTGTCTCCCATTATCCTCGTAACCCACAATCATTGTCTCCCGAGCAGCCCCAGCGTCAAGAATAACGACCAGCCCTCCTCCGACCGGCTGATATTGTCATTTCCCCCAGTGCTATCTTTCCCAAGACGCGGGGTGGGGATCCGCCTCACATCAAGCTACCCCGTGTCCAAAATGAACCCTGATCGCGGCTTGCAGCATCCTGCACCCATCTCGCCCTGCACCTAAAGGCAACCTAAATGGCGGCAGGGATTTGCGGCATGGGAAAACGTGCGCCATCAGGGGAGCGAACACTGACGGCAAAGGATCGTGCGAAGAGCGAGACTTCCGACTCTATTCATCAGTCCCCAACAATGTAACAATGTTCTACTAGGCAGCCTTTTCCGGTCCATATTCAAGTGTCCAACATTAAGCAACCAGAGGAAAACTGGGGATATTTGGGTGATGCTGTTCTGAATGCAATGCAGGCTCTAACACCTCTGGTCCCGGCAAGTTGCCAAAATGTAGTTTTCAAGGTATCTAGCTCAAAGCCTGGAAGCAAAGACTACACAACCCCAGTATTACACAGCATTCGTCGCGGACTAGAACTGCGTAACTGCCTGTCCCATCTCTAACCGTCCTCACTCATAAGAAACCGGCAGGCACTCGCCATAATCAACTCCGTGCAGGGAAAAAGGCAGGGCTGGACCCCATTAAGGAGGCACGGGCTACAGAGCGCCACAAGCGCCTGACAGTACACGTGTAGTGACTCGCGTGCCCCACACTAATCTTGCGGTGGGGGTGCTCCCAGGCGACCCCGCAAGTCTGACACTACAAGATGCCCTCATCCGCGGCTCTTCAGTAGCTACAATAACGGCTATCAGCTCCAAGTTCCATCAACTAGCTACGCAAACCCCCCTCAGCCGTCTTGTGCCCAACACCCATCGAGCACAACATGTCCACTCAACTCGACGCCGCCTTGATCGCCCGTGTCTCCCTACACGACCCCACCCACTTCAGCATCCAGCACTCCCAAACCCTTCACCGCCTGGTGCTCCTGCAGCACTGGAACATTCCCATTGGCTCCAAGGTGCTGGAACTAGGATGCGGGCAGGGGGACTGTACGACTGTCCTTGCCTATGCTGTGGGTGAACAGGGGAGGGTGGTGGCTGTCGATCCGGCGGAATTGGATTATGGTGAGTCCTTTCGCTTTTCTTACCCTGCTTGCCTGTCTTGGCGGTGCGAGCCGAAAGCAGCCGACTGATGGCTCCGGAAGGTGCTCCGTATACTCTCGGCCAAGCACAGGGTCACATCTCGCAAGGTCCGCTGGGTAGGCGGATTACTTGGGTCCAACAACCCCCACTAGACTACCTCTCCTCCCTCCCTCCCCCCTCTTCCACCTCCTCGCCGCCCGCCAGCGAAAGTAAGGCCTTCGACGCAGCAGTTCTCGCCCACTGTCTATGGTACTTCGGCTCTCCTTCGCTCATCCTTTCCACCTTCCGTGCCCTCAAGCAGCACAGCAAGCGTCTCCTCCTTGCTGAGTGGTCGCTAGTAGCGACGCACCACTCTGCCCAGCCTCACGTATTAGCTGCGCTCACCCAGGCAGCGCTCGAGTGCCGTAAACCCAAGAGCAGCGTATCGAACGTCCGCACGGTACTGGGGCCAAAGCGGCTTACCGAGCTGGCCCTGGCTGCCGGGTGGCAGCTGGAGAGTGAGACCCGCGTGCAAGGTGGGGAGAGGTTGCTGGACGGACAATGGGAAGTCTCTGCCTGTCTTTCTTCCTCTTTCGAAAGGGAAGTAAAGGAGCAAGTGAGTGATGAGAGGGAACGGGCGGTGGTTCTTGCGTCACGGGATGCGTGTGAGGCGAGCTTGGAGGGTGTGCAGGGGGGTCGGGAAGGAGTCAGGGCTATGGATGTTTGGGTTGCTAATTTCGTCTGATTGGGCGACTTAAATATGTTCTAGTTCTTTTCTAAGCCCGATCGCTGACTCTGCTTTACTTGGACAACTTGACGTACAAACATAACCCGGACTTAAGCGCAGAGAGTCCATGTGAACAAGTAACGCTTGCGCCTTGTGCTCCTCCCGCCCTTTCTTTGCTCGGGACAGGACGTCTGCTTACCTCTCGCCACCACGCAGGACTGAGCCTTAGGAGACCGGACTCTTGGGGTAGGAGTTGTAGCCGAAGCTGCGTTGTTGAATAGCACTCGTACAAGAGAGGTGTAGAGATTATGCTGGCTCAGAGGCTTGCGATTGCAGAATTCCTGGCTACGTTTCTTACTATTTTCTATTCTTTATGTAAACTACAATAGTTCCAAGTGCTTAGCAAAACCTACAGTAGGGCTAGCTACACGCAGGAAAGTGCCTTTTAGCAAGAGGAGGGCTTGTGCAACTCCCTGTAAAGTTGAGAGGCCTTGCAAGATGTTCAGGTCAAGAACCTCAAGGCAAACCATCTTAGAGTAATTTAGCTTCGCACATCCTGTACTCCTCTAAGAGACTTGAGCGGCCTCACAGGTGCTGGACGGAAAATGCATATACCTACAAAACATGTGTATATAGAGCTCACACTCAGCGGCATCTATTATTATTAATTCCCTATCAAGTATTAATCAAAGGCGCAGTCGCTTTAATATTACTATACTAGGAGATTCCTCTTACAATACACAAAATGCACATAATAGACCCTAGTTCCCGCCAGGCAGCCGACCTTAGGTGCCACAGAGCGCCGAGCCCTCGGCGAAGGTGCGGCAATGAGCCACGATATGGATCACTGGTTGTCAATAGTGAAACAGCTAAGCCATAGATAGGAGGCCCCAGGTCTCCCCCAAGGGATAAACCCGAAGGTGGGTGGTTGTTCCTGTCAGTAGCAAGTTACTAGTACCTTTATCGGGACCAGCTACGCCAGAGACCCCTTACAACCTGTTGTAACAATAATGTGACTGATTTACATCGAATTTGTCCAAGAAAGTGAAATAAGCGACTAACAACTGGCAAACTCAACCTTTTCTCAAGATTTAAACATACACATGGCAGAACGCTCCTCCATGCCCCCCAAGCCCGTCGTGCGCTTCGAGGACGGGGATCACGTCGGGTATAAGCCATTTCAGATCAATTTTCCTATTTGGACTGGTCCCCCCAAGACTCACCTGTGCGTTCACACGATTGTCGGGGTCCTGCATTTGCCAGATCCACCAGAGTCGATCCAGCATAGCATGGTGGAAGTAGAAGATCGGATCGCCAGGCGAGACCATAGGATCACCGCCGGGGTCGCCACCAGAGATGTAGTGACCCGAGGTGTGAATGCCCCAGTTGTAGGGATCACTTCTATTCGGGGCTGGCGTTAGCAGAGTATTGTAGAAGGTGTTGATATCTTTGGATTCCATAATGAGGTTGTACGCCCGGTCCGCCGTAGCGCCCAGAGCCGCCTCAACGTTGACGTCACGGCGCATGCAGCGTGGGTTGTACCCGCCGCCGCTTGCCATCGGATTCTTCGGCACATTGTCCATCATTGGGGCGCCGGGGCCGACGGTGGCCATGTAGCTATTGAGGAAGTTAGTTGCCTAGACAAATTCCTTAACCAGCCAAGTATGATCTACGAACTCTTTGAAAGGGCCTTCCGTAACGCATCCACCCCCGCCAGCAGACTTCATTAGGCCAGCACTGGTACGAAGACCCTTGTAGTTAGGATCTGGCGCGCCGTTGCCGCCCATACTCGTCGCATTGCCATTGAATAAGGCTGAATTCTTCGGATCTTTTGTGTAGCGGTCGTAATTCATGTACTTTTACAAATTGTAATTAGCAACTTTCTTCTGTGACGAAGGGTATTGAAGGGGTGAACCGCACTGGGTGGTATCCTTTGTAGCCACACTCATCACGAAGCGCTGTCTCGTACGCAAGGAGGAAGTACTTGTGAGCAGGGAACAAGCCAATGGTGTCATGTAGAGATCCAGCATTCGTCATGTGGTACGCCATGAAATCGTCATATCGGCTTCGAGCTCCCGGGAATTGGTCTTGGGGTGCCTTGGACGGCGCCTTCATAAGGCAGAGCGTAGCGTTGATGAAATCAGTCCGCTGCTCGATGGTCATGTCGCCCCTATAAGCAAAATCAGAGACCTAGGAGTAGAGCGACGGGATCATTGGAGTTATCAAATACCACTCCCTCCGTACACCTGCGTTCTCCAGTGTACAGCCGTTGTTCTTGCCTGCAGCAATCTTCTTCGTCATGTACGCCTCGACATCGGTCATGGTCTTTTCCTCCAGCTCGTCGACAACATCCAAGGGATAAAAACCGTTGCGTTGCCTAGTATAACATATGAGTTACGATCGCTCACAGGCCGGGTCCGACATACTCACACATTTACCATAGATCTCCAATCGTCCTGAGCCACGACTCCAGTAAGCGCCAAGGGCAGCAGGACAGAAACACTCCAGATAAACCGCATGTTGGGCAGTTACGGCAGATGCTATACTCCTATCCTTGTTGAATCAGACGCTAGGTTCTTCAGCGACAACTGCACAAACATTTCGGATCTGAAGGAGTTTTGTAAGATACATACTGCTTTGCCCGTATCAAGTGGGGTGCAGTTGTGTCCCCCTTCGTCCCATATAGCCACATTAAGCTTGAAGCGCGGTAAGTGGACTGGTTATCTATAGTTGGATTTAGTATCCAATGACAATGATGTAGGGTATATTTTTAATTAATTTACGGGTTCCTGTAGCCTGTGGGTGGTCCCGGCACTTGACTTCTGCCGCGCGGGGCCTACCTAAATTGCTGTCGTTTCAGCAGTTACCTCTAACATTAGTTGCTAGTCCAGAAGTTTAAATACCCGATTTGGGTGTCTTTGTGCGTGAAGTCCCACTCGTTTGATAATCGAGTTACGACCGGCACAGTGGAATCAGCCTCTCGTCGAGGAGAGGCAAGTGAAGATAGATCTGATGATGAACAGAACACGTTAAACAGACCAACTCAATAATAAGAGCTAGTCTTGTTAACCCCACTCTTATAGACTAACATAAAGCAGTGAGTTTCTGTACACCTAAGTACTATTAAACATAGCATTGGAGAAGCAATAGCAGTCTAATGTGTAGGCAGCGACCTACCTCCAGTAAACTTGGCGTGGAAAGTTCGACTTTGGGATACATTGAGTACAGTATCTAGAGTTATGTTTTTGATTCAATTATATGTAAAAGGGATCGGAGCACAGTTGCCCTGTTTAGCATGTATGGTAGAAAATTTAGTCTCAATAGTAGAGATGATGGTATTCCTTATAGTATTAGCACACTTATTGCTCGAAAGCCCAGTTACTGCACGATCATACGTGCAATCCCCGCAGCCTTTATTCATTTAATAAATACCAAAGGCGATCTATTAAACTAGTTGCGTTTCTCGTTCCGTGAAGTCATTGCCGTTTAGCCGAGAGGTTCGGCAATCCGTTATTGTGATAATAGTGTATATACCTTGGCGACGTAAATACCCGGTATTTCATTCATAAATGAGACTCAATTGCAATGCGTTCCAACGCGTGACAAAAATCCGGTGAGTCAATTTAAGCTTTTGGCTTGATCCTCGGTTTAAAGTCGGCAAACAAGATGAAGGCGGCCACTTCTCTCGTAGCTCTGCTGTGTGGAGTAGGCCTAGCTTATCCAAGTACAGTTTACTCTCCAGGCGGCGGCTTTGTGCAATATGTGGTGGACAACTGCACTGAAAGCTCCCAATCTCCTTCATATTGGAGGATTGACGACCTGGTACTGAAGGTTTACGACTGGGACAATGGCGGTTCTATGGGCACATTTGGCTTCAAATCCTATTACTCCGCGACAAACACTACTGTGGAATGCATAGTGCAGGACGTTGACCTAGCGAAACTAGGCGATGGACAGTGGTCCAAATGCAACACTACTGGGACTGAGTTTCAGTTCGACTTAACCGATATAAGCTTGACTATGAAGGAAACATGGACATGTTCAGGGTCTCCGGGGTAAGTATACATCTATTCTGGCCTTGAGCCTTGGCGCTAAAGGCAGCAGGGAATTGAAGGCTCTTGCTAACACATCTACCCTATGTGTAGAATGATTTTCAATGCAAATGCGACAGGGCTCATTATGATGCATGGTTGCCTCGACAATGACACAGAGAAGGGTGTTGAGTCGGATTGCAATCTCATGGAGTTGGAAATGACGGCTAACGCAACCTCATCAGCAATGACATAGTTGCTTATATTCCGCCACATAACAGAAGGAAGAATACTACTCGCTTGTCATTGCAAGGGTTGTGGAACAATTAAGGATCCAATGATTTCATAGTTGGAAGAGTAGCGAGGGTTGAGATAGGCTAATTCCAATAGCAAACTTAGAAGGAAAGATAGCTGCTTACCAACTCAACTTAAGCCTACTGAGGTACTTAAGCTTTAAAGTAGTAGTGCTTTTGGTGTTTGGATATAGGGTTAAGGCTAATAACTAAGGTAATTTCGTCCGCTAGAAGTAAAGTGTCTTCTCCCCTAGGGGTAAAGAGTCTTGTTCCCTAACCGTAAAAAGTCTTGTCTGCTATGGGTAAAGAGTCAGGTTTCCTAAAGGTAACAATTTTAAGATACATATTAAAGCTTATGCTTTTCTTTCTTTACTCTTTTTCTTAAAACCTTGCTAGATTTACCTACTAATAGCAACATTAACTAATTTTCTTTATCGTAACATGCTTATAACTTTGCTTTCTCCATATCTTAGGATTAGAGCTAAGCTGCTTACCCTTCTTCAATAGTAGCTAATTCTGTCAGATTCTATTTGAACATACAATCCAAGTTTTATACTAACACACCCCACACATTGAGCTCTTTCATTATAAACAAATCTCTTATAACATAAAACCTAGCTACTTGTCTTATTACCTATAAAGTATACACTCTCACTAATATACTATTTTAAAGCATATTGTAATCTGTATCAAAGATTACCTCCCTCTTGTACCAAAAAAACCAACTATTAAACTACTTATTGCAAGCAAAGTGCTAGAAGTATTTATTAAAGCACTTCATAACCTTCTTGTTGATTAATATCTCTTTCTCTATCTAACATGTGTTTAAAAATAATCAACATAAGATAACATTAGCTGATTCGTTCAATCTATTTTACTACTAATAATATTC
>Ga0164242_10009757_pt1 | contig 10323 bp, 8 predicted proteins | sample OricomgcompostMG_FD_108783 | JGI IMG/M metagenome (GOLD analysis project Ga0164242, IMG submission 108783) | Miracle-Growth compost microbial communities from Emeryville, California, USA - Original compost - Miracle growth compost (MG) ... | reverse complement strand
CGCGGAAAACGTGGCGCGGCTTGGCCGCGACCGTTTTCGTGAGGGCCGTGGCAGAGCCTGTCCCGGACTTGATCCGGGAATGCCCGGTCCCGAACAGGTGGCATTCCAATCTCGCGGGATTTGCGATACATGGATGTAGCGCGCGCGGAAGCCGCTTGCGGCTGACGCGGAAAACGTGGCGCGGCTTGGCCGCGACCGTTTTCGTGAGGGCCGTGGCAGGATGCCCGGTCCCGAACAAAAAACATGGGCGCTTAGCTCAGCGGTAGAGCGTCTCCTTTACACGGAGAGGGTCGGGGGTTCGAAACCCTCAGCGCCCACCACCCCATTGCGGCCCGGCGGGCGCCGCCTTGCCCTACAATACCCGGCTGATTTGGCCATCGTCACGGCGGAAACCATGCTGCAAGCCATTCGCAACCTGTTCAAGAGCTGGATTGTCATCGCGATCTTCGGTGTGCTGGTGGTCGTTGCGTTCCTGTTCTTCGGCATCGAAGGTTATTTCAGCCAGAGCAACGCGACCTGGGTCGCCAAGGTCGATGGCCACGAAATCTCGCAGCAGGATTTCACCGCCGCCCTGAACAATGCGCGCCAGCAGCAGTTGAACCAGCCCGGCAACACGATGGACCCGTCGGAGTTCGAGAAACCGGCGTTCAAGGAGGATGTGCTGAAGCGGGTGATCAACCGGCAGTTGTTGATCAACGCGAACGACGAGTACGGCATCAAGGTCCCCGATGCCGTGGTGCGTGACCAGATTGCGTCGTATCCGATCTTTCAGGTCAACGGCAAGTTCGATTCGTCGAGCTATCTCGCGTGGCTCGCACAGCAAGGGAAGACCGCGCAGCAGTTCCAGGACGAGATCCGCTCCGACCTGGCGACCCAACAGCTTCCCCAGGCGATCGTCGCCACGGCGTTCGCCACCAAGGCCGAGGCCGAAGCTTTCCTGCGCCTGCAATTGCAGACCCGCGATTTCAGCTACGTCGAATTGCCTGCGCCTGCGCCGACCGAGCGGGAACAACAGGTCACCGATGCGCAGGTGGCGGACTACTACAAGCAGCACCAGTCGGATTTCATGACGCCGGAAGAAGTGTCGGTGAACTACATCGACCTCGACGCGGCCACCATGAAGGCGACACCTGACTTGAGCGACAAGGCGTTGCAGGCGCGCTACGACAAGGAGAAATCGCGCTTCGTCAGCCCGCCGCAATGGAACGTTTCGCACATCCTGATCAAGCTGCCGGCCAAGCCCACCGACGCCCAGAAGCAGGCGGCGCTGGCCAAGGCGAAAAAGGTCGAGGCGCTCGCCAAGGCACCGGGTGCCGATTTCGCCAAACTGGCCGAACAATATTCGGACGACCTGGGCTCCAAGCGGCAAGGGGGCGACCTCGGCTGGTTGTCGAAGGGCGATGCCGGCCCCGAGTTCCAGGCGGCGCTGGACAAGCTGAAGAAGGGCGAGGTTTCCGACCCGGTGCTGACCTCCGACGGTTATCACATCATCGACGTCCGTGACATGCGTGAGGGCCACACCGAGACGTTCGCGCAGGTACGCGACCAACTGGTGCAAGAGGCGACCAAGGACGCACGCGAGGACCACTATCGCGATGTCGGCAACAAGCTCACCGACATGATCTACAACGATCCGACGTCGTTGAAGCCGGCGGCGGAAAAACTGGGGTTGACGATCCAGACCACGCCACTGTTCGGGCGCGATGGTGCCAAGACCGGGCTGGCCAGCAATCCCAAGGTGGTGAAGGCCGCGTTCTCGGATCTGCTGCTGGTGCAGGGCAATACGTCGGATCCGATCGAACTTGGCAATGATCACATGGTGGTCATCCACGTGGCCAAGCATGTACCCGCGGCGGTGAAGCCGTTGACGGAAGTCGGCGATCAGATCAAGCAGGCGATCGTCCAGCAACGCGTGGAGGCCTCCGCCAAGAAAATCGCGGACGGGGCGTTCGCCAAGCTGCAGGGCGGCGAAAAACTCGACGCACTGGCGCAGGCTGCCGGCCAGACCGTGCAGCAGAAAACCGATGTGACGCGCAATGCTGCCGACCTCGATCCGGATCTGTTGAAGGCCGTGTTCGAGATGGCGCATCCGGCGAAGGGTGCCGATACACGCGCACTGGTGCCGATGGAAAAAGGCCGCTATGCGCTGGTGGTACTGAGCGCGGTCAAGCCAGGCGATTCATCCAAGGTGCCTGCGGAAGCCGAGGGCTTCCTGCGACAGCAAATGGCGCGCGCGTATGGTGCCGCCGAGTTCGAGGCATTCCTCGACGTGCTGCGCAGCAAGGCCAGGATCGAAACGGCGCCGCAGCGACTCTGACGTCCAGTCGCCCTGCGCGGATCGCATCGGGCGGCACGCGTCGGAGGCATTCGGAGTATTGCCGCGGACACACATGGCACCGGCGGATATTCGAACGTCCGGTGTGTGCATCGAGAGCGCCGTCGATCCCGAAAACCATCGAAGCCGCCGTGTGCCGGCACGTCGGCTTCGATGGGCCGCATCACGCGGCCGAGGGTCCAGGTCGTCGCCCGGGGGCGAGGCTGTTTCAGAGGTACGTCACCACGACTTCGCTGCGATTGCCCGCGTCGTCCAGCGGCTGGACGCTGACCACCCGTGGCGGATTGTCGAAGCGCCCGATTTGCGTGCTGGCAGGCGCGGTGGATCGGCTGGACGGCTGGCTGGGGATCGGCACGTTGATGGCGGTGGGCGTGGCCACGGCGCCCGCAAACGTGACGTGTCCACCGGCAACTGCAAAAGCGACCAAAAACGGCACGGGTGCCATTTGTCTCTCCCTCCTTGGGGTATCGACAAAGGTTCCCTCCCACACGTGCCCTTTGTACAAGGCGCGACACACTGCAGTATGGACGCCCGTCACAGTCCTGGCCGCGCAAACTTTGTTCACATTCCCGTGCGTGCGCCCGGGAAACTTCCGGGCGGCCATCGAACGGGAATTGGCGATCGTGGTCGATGCGCGCGTGAACCGGGCAACCATCACCAGCCCATGTAGTGTCCCCCGTTGATGGCGAGGTTCGCGCCGGTGATCCAGGCGGCCTTGTCGTCGAGGAAGAACGCCACGGCGTAGGCGATCTCGTCCGGCTCGCCAAGCCGGCCGATCGGTATCTGCGCCACGATCTTGGCGCGCACGTCCTCGGGCACGGCCATGACCATGTCGGTACCGATGTAACCGGGTGACACCGTATTGACGGTGATGCCGAACCTGGCGTTTTCCTGCGCCAGGGAAATGGTGAAGCCGTGCATGCCGGCCTTCGATGCAGCGTAGTTGGCTTGTCCGTACTGGCCCTTCTGGCCATTGATCGAGCTGATCTGCACGATCCGGCCCCACTTGCGCGCGCGCATGCCTTCGATCACGGGACGGGTCACGTTGAAGCATGCATTCAAGTTGGTGTTCACCACGTCCATCCACTGCTGGTAATTCATTTTGTGGAAAGTGGTGTCGCGGGTGATGCCCGCGTTGTTGACCAGGATGTCGACCGGGCCGAGTTTTTCCTCGATGGCTTTCACCATCTGCTCGCACGATTGCGGATCGGAAACATCCCCCTTCACCGTCAGCACGTCGATGCCTTCGCCGGCCAGCTTGTCGCGCCAGGCCCTGGTTTTTTCCTCGTTTCGATAGTTGGTCGCGACCCTGTGCCCCATCCTCGCCAGCCGATGGACGATCGCGGTACCGATGCCCCCGGTACCCCCCGTAACCAGTGCCACGCGTGCGCTCATGACGGCTCCTTTCGGGTGATGGTGCGATCATCCTACGCTGTGGACGCGGCGCGGGCGAGCCTTCGGAATGCGCACGCCACCTGCTACGCTCGCATGCTTGCGCGCGGTGCAAAGCCGGCCGAAACCTGCTCGAACGATTCGTCAGGTCGCCGGTTCGACAACGCGCGTCGTGACACCGTGCAAGCCGGAGATGTCGAAGCGCGCCGCGGCGGTCCGCAGCATCGCCACCAGGTCGTGGGAGTGGGGGACGTCCTGCTCGAGGAAACGCAGGGCGCGCGCAAGCGTTGCATGCGGCTCATGCGCATCCACCGGCGGTGCATCGCCGGACTTGGACAGCTTGCGTCCTTCCGCATCCACGGCGAGTGGCAAATGGATGTACGCAGGCGTCGGCAGGCCCAGCAACCGCTGCAGCAGGATCTGCCGCGGGGTCGAATCCAGCAGGTCGCAGCCGCGCACCACCTCGGTGATGCCCTGGAACGCATCGTCCACCACGCAGGCGAGCTGGTAGCTCCACAACCCGTCGGCGCGCTTCAACACGAAATCCCCCACCGCTTCGCGCACGTTCTGCGCCTGCGGACCTTGCAAGCCGTCGTCGAAACGTATCTCGCGATCGGGCACGCGCAGTCGCCACGCCGGTTCGCGGCCGTCTCGCGGCGGGCTGACGCAGCGGCCATCGCGGTGGAGGACACCCGCGTTTTCCAGGTCGGCGCGGCTGCACCAGCAGGGGAAGGCATGATCGCCCGTGCGCAACACCTCCAGCGCCGCCGCGTAGGCTTCGCCGCGTCGCGACTGGAACGACGGCGGTTCGTCCGACACCAATCCGAGTTGTTCGAGCGCGGCCAGGATCGCGCGGGTGGAACCCGCCACCTCGCGTGGCGGGTCGATGTCCTCGACCCGAAGCAGCCATTGACCACGTTGCTGGCGCGCGCGCAACCAACTCGCCAGCGCCGCGACCAGCGAGCCGAAATGAAGTTCGCCGGTGGGCGAGGGCGCGAATCTTCCGCGGTAGGGCAAGCCGGCTCCTTTGCCTGACGGTGCGTCGCGGCTAGTATGCGGCAGCTGGGTCCAATCACGGGGAAGCCGATGAGCGCCACCACAGGAACACTATCGCGTCGCGAGTTGACGGTCCGGGGCGTCATCATCGGCATCGTCATCACGGTCGTGTTCACCGCGGCCAACGTCTATTTCGGCCTGAAGGCGGGCCTGACCTTCTCGACCTCGATCCCGGCTGCGGTGATCTCGATGGCGATCCTGAAGGCCATGCGCGACGCCACGATCCAGGAAAACAACATCGTGCAGACGGTGGCGTCGGCCGCCGGCACGCTGTCCTCGATCATTTTCGTGCTGCCGGGACTGGTGATCGTCGGGTACTGGAGTGGGTTTCCGTTCTGGATCTCGGCCGGCATCTGCGCGACCGGCGGCATCCTCGGCGTGATGTACACCATTCCGTTGCGGCGCGCGCTGGTGACCGATTCGGATCTGCCCTATCCCGAAGGTGTCGCCTGCGCCGAGGTGCTGAAGGTCGGCACCGGCTCCGAGCAGCAGATCGGCCGGATCGCCGAAGTCGAATCCGTGCCCGCCGCCGGCGCGGTGCGCCAGACCGAAGCGCCCGCCCCCGCCGCGGCTGCGGAAGCCAGCGCCGCGGGCCTCAAGGCGGTGCTGTGGGGCGCAATCGTCTCGGCCATCTTTTACGTCATCGTGCAGACCCGGGTCTTCGCCGCCGCCGTGACCGATTATTTCCGCGTCGGTGGCGAGCGCGGCGGTGCCACCGGCTTCGATTTCGGGCTTTCGTTCGCCTTGTTCGCGATCGGCCACCTGGTCGGCCTGTGGGTGGGCGTGGCGATGCTGGTGGGCGCGGCGATCGGCTGGGCATGGGCGGTGCCGTACTTCACCCACCTGCATTGGGCCGCCGGTCCGGCCGCCGAAGTGGCGCAAGCCGGCTGGAGCCATTACGTGCGCTTCATCGGCGCCGGCGCCATCGGCGTGGCCGCGATCTGGACGTTGGCGAAACTGGTGAAGCCGCTGGCCAGCGGCCTAGCCGGCGCGTTCCGCGCGTCGCGCGCGCGCAAGGCCGGCACCTTGGACCAACTGCCGCGCACCGAGCACGACATGCCGATCGGCATGGTCGGCCTGGTTTCGCTGATCTGCATGATTCCGATTGCGTACCTGCTGTGGCACTTCAGCGTCACCAACGGCCTGGGCGAGGCCACCTGGGCGCTGGTGATCGGCGGCGTGGCATTCGTGATCCTGTTGAGCTTCCTGGTGTCGGCGGTGTGCGGCTACATGGCTGGCCTGATCGGATCGTCCAACAGTCCGCTGTCGGGCGTCGGAATTCTGGTCGTCGTGATCGCGGCCCTGCTGCTGGTGGTCGGCATCAAGCCGTTCCTGCCGCCCGGTGCCGACAAGGCGCTGGTCGGCTTCGCGCTGTTCATCACGGCCATCGTGTTCGCCGTGGCGTCCATCGCCAACAACAACCTGCAGGATCTGAAGACCGGGCAGCTGGTGGATGCCACACCCTCCATGCAGCAATGGGCGCTGGTGATCGGCGTGCTGGCCGGGGCGGTGGTGATTCCGCCGGTACTCGACCTCCTGCAAAGCACTTACGGGTTTCTGGGTGCGCCGGGCGCCGACCCGGCGACAGCCCTGCCTGCGCCCCAGGCGGGACTGATCTCGGCGCTGGCCAAGGGCGTGATCACCGGCGCGGTCCCTTGGGACATGATCGGGCTCGGCGCCGGTATCGGCGTGGTCATCATCATCCTGGACGAATTGCTGGGTGTCTGGAAGAAGGGCCCGCGCCTGCCTCCGCTGGCGGTGGGCCTGGGCATTTACCTTCCGACCTCCACCACGCTGATGGTGGTCGTGGGCGCGCTGGTGGGGGCATGGTTCGATCGCCGCGCGGATCGCCACCCGGGCGCGGAGCCGACCAAGCAGCTCGGCGTGCTGCTGGCTTCCGGCCTCATCGTGGGCGAAAGCCTGCTGGCGGTGATCTTCGCCGCCATCGTGGGCTTGAGCGGCAAGCAGGGGCCGATAGCGCTGGTGGGGGCGGAATTCGAGACGCCCTCGATCATCATCGGCGGGGTCGTGTTCGCTGCATTGGTGATTCTGCTTTACCGCTGGATCATCCGGATGGGCCGTGCCGTGGCTTGAGAAAGCGCGGCGTCGCCACCAATCAGACGGTTTGCCGCCGCACTGGCCGGGTGCGGCTTGGCCATGCCCAGTCATATGAGTTTCCACGGATCGACCATGAACACTGCCACTGAAACCCGCCCTTTCGAAGCCGAAGTCGCGCAGGTGCTGCGACTGGTCACCCACTCGTTGTATTCGCACAAGGAAATCTTCCTGCGCGAACTGGTTTCCAATGCCTCGGATGCCTGCGACAAGCTGCGCTTCGAAGCGATCGGCAAGCCGGAACTGCTGGGTGACGACGGCGAACTGCACATCGACGTCGAGTACGACAAGAACGCGAAAACCGTCACGGTGCGCGACAACGGCGTCGGCATGAGCCGCGACGAAGTGGTCGCCAACCTCGGCTCGATCGCGAGCTCCGGTACGCGGCGATTCCTCGAATCGCTTACGGGCGAGCAACAGGCCGACGCGCGCCTGATCGGCCAGTTCGGCGTGGGTTTCTATTCCGCGTTCGTGGTGGCCGACAAGGTGGTGGTGCTGACGCGCCGCGCGGACGCCGCGGCGGCGGATGGCGTGCGTTGGGAGAGTGACGGCAAGGGAGAATATTCGCTCGCGGCCGAGGAAATCGCCGCGCGCGGCACGGCCGTGGTCCTGCACCTCAAGGACGACGAGTCCGAATTCCTCGATCAGTGGAAGCTGCGCGACCTGATCCGGAAATATTCCGATCACGTGGCGTTCCCGATCCGGATGAAGAAGTACAAGGACGGCCAGGCCACCGACGAGTGGGAAACCGTCAACGACGCCTCCGCGTTGTGGGCGAAGAACAAGTCGGAAATTTCGGACGACGAATACAAGGCGTTCTACAAATCGCTCGGCCATGACTTCAACGATCCGCTGGCCTGGAGCCACAACCGCGTCGAAGGCAGCCAGCGTTTCACCACGCTGCTTTACATTCCCGCACAGCCGCCGTTCGATCTGATGATGGGCGGCCGCGATGAACGCCGGGGCGTCAAGCTGTACATCAAGCGCGTCTTCATCATGGACGCGGCCGAGGAATTACTGCCGAACTACCTGCGTTTCGTGCGCGGCGTGGTCGATGCGGACGACCTGCCGCTCAACGTCAGCCGCGAGATCCTGCAGCACAACCGGCAGATCGAGCGGATCAAGGCATCCTGCGTCAAGCGCGTGCTGGACCTGATCGAGAAGCTGGCGAAGGACGAGCCGGAGAAGTTCAAGACCTTCCGGCAGGCCTTCGGCAACACGTTGAAGGAAGGCATCGTCGAGGATCCTTCCAACCGCGGGCGCATCGCCAAATTGCTGCGCTTTGCGTCGACCCGGGGCGAGGGCGCCGAGCAGAACGTGTCGCTCGACGACTACCTCACGAGGATGCAGCCCGGCCAGGATGCGATCTGGTACGTGACGGCCGACAGCTACAAGGCTGCCGCCGGCAGCCCGCAGCTCGAAGCCTTCCGGGCCAAGGGCATCGAGGTACTGCTGATGTTCGACCGCGTCGACGAATGGATCCTCGGCCAGTTCACCGAATACGAGGGCAAGCCGCTGAAGAACGTCGCCAAGGGCGAATTGCCACTGGACGAGACCGACAAGAAGAAGCAGGAACAGGCCGCCAGGGAAGCCGAGCCGCTGGTGAAGAAATTGAAGGAACTGCTGGGCGACCGCGTGGGAGAGGTCCGGGTTTCCGCGCGCCTGACCGATTCGCCGTCGTGCCTGGCGTTGTCCGATTACGAACTGGCGCCACACCTGGCGCGGCTCCTGCGCGAGGCCGGACAGGACGTGCCGGATTCCAAACCCACGCTGGAAATCAATCCCGCGCACGCGCTGGTGAAGCGTGTGGAAGCGGAGGCGGACGAGTCGAAGGCGAAGGATTTGGCGCTGCTGTTGCTCGAACAGGCCGAGATCACCGCCGGCGCGCAGTTGCCCGATCCGGCGGCCTTCGTGAAGCGGATGAACCGGGCCCTGCTCGGCGGGTAATCGCCGTCAGGGACGAAGTCCCAGCTTCGCCGACTTCGCGTTGATTGCGTCCACGGCGGTTTTCAGGTCGCAGCCATGTTTTTGCCGGAACAACTTGATGGCTTCGACCTTGTGGCCGATGCGCAATTCGGCTTCGATTTCGCCGTCGCTGATGTCGGTTCGCGGCGACGTCGGATCGGTTTGCCCACGGCGATAAAACACCCTCGCCAGCAGGTACCCCGCGGCAAAGAAGATGACCGGCAGCAGCCAGGGCTGGGAGAAAATATCCATCGCAGGTCTCCATGGGAGCCGGGCGCCATTCTAGCTTTGAGCGAGGCAGCCGGATGACCGGAAACGATCAAGTCCGAATCGATGCCTGGCTCTGGGCGGCACGTTTCTTCAAGACGCGGACGTTGGCCAAACAGGCCATCGAGCGTGGACGGGTGACGGCCGGTGGCGTCACCTGCAAACCCTCGCACATCGTGAAAGTCGGCGAGGCGTTGCGGGTCACGCGCGGCGACGAAACGTTCGAAATCACCGTGGCAGGACTCGCCCACAAGCGCGGCTCGGCCGCGCTGGCGCAGACGCTTTATCGCGAATCCGGGGCTTCCATCGCGGCGCGGGAAAACGCGCGCGAGCAGCGCCGGGCGGAACGCGCCGGTTACCAGCCGCCGCCGAAGAGGCCCGACAAACGGGCGCGCCGGTTGATCCGCGCCCTGGGCGATTTCGACGCGTCCTGAATTCGCGACCGCGTGCGGTCCATGAGCGTAACGCGCTCCTCGGCCTGGCCCGCGCGGAAGCGAAGGGCAGCGCGTGGCGGGGGTGCCTGGCGTGATCTGCCCCGCGGTCGAGCGCCTGATGCTTGCGCGCATCGCGCGATGGCCCGAAACTAGCACCTCGGCCACCGGGGGACGGCGATGGCGGTATTCGACATCTTCAAGCGGTTCAAGACGCCGGCGGCGGCTTCGGCCGAGCGTCGCGAAGACGAGCGCTTGCGTGCTTCGCTCGGCGCGCGCGTGCTGGTGGTGGATGACTCCGCCACCATTCGCGCAGTGCTGGGCAAGATGCTGATGCAGGACGGCTATGAAGTACTGAAGGCCGCGGATGGTGAAAGCGCGATCGAGATGGCGCAATCGCAAGTTCCGGACCTGATCTTCCTCGATATCGTGTTGCCCGGCCTTTCGGGGTTCGCCGTGCTGCGATCGCTCCGGCGCGAGGGCCCCACGCGTACCACGCCCATCATCATGATGAGCGGCAACCAGCAGGCGACGGAACAGTTCTACGTGCAGCGCTTCGGCGCCGACGGTTTCGTCAAGAAGCCGTTCGGGCGCGCGGAAGTGTTCCATGCGATTCGTTCGCTGGTGCAGGCCGGACGCGTGTCCGCACGCATCGAGGCCATGCCGGGGAATGCGATTCCCGAGGGCATCTCGCCGGAAGAATGGAATGCGATTCCGGACGTGGCGATGCCGGACGAGGCTCATCTTGCCGCTTTACGGGCG
>Ga0164242_10009756_pt1 | contig 10324 bp, 6 predicted proteins | sample OricomgcompostMG_FD_108783 | JGI IMG/M metagenome (GOLD analysis project Ga0164242, IMG submission 108783) | Miracle-Growth compost microbial communities from Emeryville, California, USA - Original compost - Miracle growth compost (MG) ... | reverse complement strand
GGCTTCGCGTTCCTGCCGATGATCGCCTGCGTGATGATCAGCTCGAACCTGTCGAACATCGTGACGCTGCCGAGGTTCGGCCCGCGGATCGTGATCACCATCGGCATGGCGTTCGGGTTCCTCGGCCTCGGGTACCTGTCCCGGCTGGACGTGCACTCGTCCTACGTCGGTGGCGTGCTGCCCGGGCTGATCCTGATGGGCTTCGCGATGGGCATGGTCATGGCGCCGTCGATGAACACCGCGACCGCCGGCGTCGCGCCGCACGACTCCGGTGTCGCCGCCGCGCTGGTCAGCACGATGCAGCAGGTCGGTGGCTCGATCGGCACCGCGGTGACCAGCACGATCGCCGCGTCGGCGACCGCCGCGTATGCGCGCTCGCACGGCACGGTGCCCGGCTTCGACCCGGTGTCCGCGACCCACGGCTACACCACCGTGTTCCTCGTGTGCTCGCTGGTCTTCGCCGGTGGCGGCGTCCTGGCGGCGGTGCTGTTCCCGTCCAAGGCGCGGCTGACCGCGATGCGCGAGTCGGTGTCGCGCCTCGGGCAGATGCCGCAGGCGGAGCAGGACGCGATCGTCGAGGCGGTCGCCGTCGAGGCGTAGTCCGTAGTCCGCAACGTCGACAGCACGAACCCTCCGGGGTGACGGCAAGCATCCGTCACCCCGGAGGGTTCGCTGCGTGGTGGGTCAGCGGCCCGCCTGCCCTCGCGTACTATTCGCGGTGCGGCGGACGAGCCGAGCGGACGGCCGCGTCACCCCTCTACCGAGGCGGTGCCGAGGAAAGTCCGGACTCCACAGGGCAGGGTGGTTGCCAACAGCAACCCGGGGCAACCCGCGGGACAGTGCCACAGAAAACAGACCGCCCGGACGAACGTGTCCGGGTAAGGGTGAAACGGCGGTGTAAGAGACCACCAGCGCAGTGGGCGACCACGGCGGCTAGGTAAACCCCACCCGGAGCAAGGTCAAGAAGAGCCGGCGTGCCGGCTCGCGCAGGCGTTCGAGGGCGGCCCGCCCGAGCCTGCGGGTAGACCGCTCGAGCCTGTCGGCAACGGCAGGCCTAGATGGATGGCCGTCACCGGCGATCGGGCAACCGGTCGCCGGCACAGGATCCGGCTTACAGCTCGACTCGTCCGTCGCCCCGACAGGGGCGGCACCGCTGCCCGATCAGTATCTGGCCGCTGCCATTGATCGGCACGGTGAGCCGTCCTGCGTTCACCCGCACCGGTCTCGAGTGCAGTGCTCACGTGTCGTGACGGTCCAAGGCCACCGCTACGTGCTCGTCAGCAACCTGCATGGGCAACGTCGTTCGAGCCCGCGATAACGACGAAGCGCAGTTGATCGCGTCACATACGCACAGTCGCGCAAAAAGAGAGCGGTGCTCTTGGTTTGGCGATCTCGCGTGCTTCGGGGAGCATCTTGTGTGTGAACCGCCTACGTAGTAGCGCTTTCGGCGCGGCCGCGCTGCTGTTTGCTGTCGTGGGCGCTGTTGCCACGCGTCGCAGGCGCTTGAGTTCACCGGCGCGTCGTGTTGACGATGGGTGGTTGTCATCGTCACCGTTGTCGCAGCGACGGCAAGATCCGTCGACGTCTGTTGCCAGGGAGGCACACCGCATGACCGCACCTGCGAGGAAGACCGCGGCTAGGAAGGCGCCGGCCAAGAAGGCCGCCGCGAAGAAGGCCGCCAAGAAGGCGCCCGCGAAGAAGACCGTCGCCCGCAAGGCAACGGCCACGAAGAGGACGGTGGCGAAGAAGGCACCCGCGAAGCGCGCTGCCGCCAAGAAGACCGTCGCGCGCAAGGCGTCGGCCGCCAAGAAGACGGTGGCGCGCAAGGCGTCCGCCGCGAAGAAGACCGTCGCGCGCAAGGCGTCGGCCGCCAAGAAGACGGTGGCGAAGAAGGCACCCGCGAAGCGCGCTGCCGCCAAGAAGACGGCCGCGAAGAAGGCACCTGCGAAGCGGGCTGCCGCGAAGAAGACGGTGGCGAAGAAGGCTGCCGCGAAGAAGGCTGCCGCGAAGAAGGCGCCGGCCAAGCGCGCCGCCGCCAAGAAGACCACCGCTCGCCGGACCCCGGCGAAGAGGGCCACCAGCTGACCTGATTCGCTTCGCACCGTGACACATCGAGTCGCCGGTGCACCTCTGGACTTCGCCACGCTTCGTGCGGAGCTGGGGGTGCCCGGCGACTTCGCGTCTGCGGTCGTGCGGGAGGCCGAGCGCTGCGCAGCGACGGCCGACCTGCCCGACGAGGACGCCAGCGACATCCCGTTCGTCACCGTCGATCCCGCAGGTAGTCGTGACCTCGATCAGGCGGTGCACCTGGCACGCGACGGCGACGGCTACGTCGTTCACTACGCGATCGCTGACGTCGCGTCGTTCATCGCACCGGGCGGCGCGGTCGACGCCGAGGCTCGCGTGCGCGGCGAGACGCTGTACTTCCCCGACGTGCGCGTGCCGCTGCATCCGGCGGTCCTCAGTGAGGGTGCGGCCAGCCTGCTGCCCGGTCAGGTTCGGCCCGCGGTGCTCTGGCGCATCTGCCTCGCCGCCGACGGTGCGGTGACCGATGTCGGTGTGCGTCGTGCGCGAGTGCGCAGCACGGCGCAGCTCGACTACCGCGGCGTGCAGCGCGACGTCGACGCCGGCCGTGCCCCGGACGCGCTGTCGGTGCTGCGCGAGGTGGGAGAGGCGCGGCTGGCGCAGGCCCGCGCGCGGCATGCGGTGAACCTCGACCTGCCCGAGCAGGAGGTCAGCCGCGCCGACGACGGCTCATGGACCCTGGCGCTGCGCACCGACCGGCCCGTCGAGCGGTACAACGCGGAGATCTCGCTGCTCACCGGCATGTGCGCCGCATCGATCATGCTCGACGGCGGCGTCGGGTTGCTGCGCACCGTGCCGCCGCCCGACCGCGGCGCGGTCCGCTCACTGCGGGGTGCGGCGCAGGCCTTGGGCATCGCCTGGCCCGATGGCATGGCGCCGGGCGACGTACTCGCCTCGCTCGACCGCGCCGACCCGAAGCATGTGGCGTTCCTCGAACACGCCGGCGCGCTGCTGCGCGGCTCGGGTTACACCCCGTTCGACGGTGCTCCGCCGCAGCAGACGCTGCACAGCGGCATCGGGGCGCCGTACGCGCACGTCACCGCGCCGCTGCGGCGGCTGGCCGACCGGTTCGGCAGTGAGGTCTGCCTCGCGTTGCACGCCGGGCAGCCCGTGCCCGACTGGGTGCGGCAGGCGCTGCCCGACCTGCCCGCGACGATGGAGCGCACCGACCGGCTCGGCCATCAGGTCGACCGGGCCGTCGTCGACGCCACCGAGGCGTGGCTGCTGCGCGATCGGGTAGGGGAGACGTTCGCCGCCGTCGTCATCGACGCGGACACCCACGCCGGCACCGTCGTGCTCGATCACCCCGCGGTACGCGCCCGCTGCCACGGTGATGCGCTGCCGGTCGGCGAGCGCATCACCGTGCGGCTCGACACCGCCGACGTGGACAAGCGGCAGGTCGCCTTCAGCCGCGCGTAGCTGACGGCTCAGCTGTACGCGTGCTCCGCGGCCGGATAGGCGCCGGAGCGAACCTCCTCGCCGAAGCGGGTGGCGGCGTCGCGCAGCACCTCGCCGACCTGCGCGAACTCCTTGACGAACTTCGGCGGCCTGGGGTTCAGACCGGCCATGTCCTGCCACACGAGCACCTGCGCGTCGCAGCCGCTGCCCGCGCCGATACCGACGGTGGGGATGTGCAGCGAGGTGGTGACGTGCGCGGCGACGTCGGCGGGCACGACCTCCATGACGACGGCGAACGCGCCGGCCGCCTGCAGCGCCTTCGCGTCCTGGACGAGCCGGTGGGCCGCCTCGTCCCCGCGGCCCTGCACGCGGTAGCCGCCGAAGGCGTTGACCGACTGCGGTGTGAGCCCGATGTGTGCCATGACCGGGATGCCGGCCGCGACGAGCGCCTCGACGTGCGGCGCCACGCGGGTGCCGCCCTCGAGCTTGATCGCCTGGGCGCCGCCCTCCTTCATGAACCGGGTGGCGGTCTCGAGTGCCTGCTGCGGCGAGGCCTGGTAGGAGCCGAACGGCAGGTCGGCCACGACGAGCGCGCGGGACGTGCCGCGCACGACGGCCCGCACCAGCGGGATCAGTTCGTCGACCGACACCGGGACAGTGGTGTCGTAGCCGTACACGACGTTGGCGGCGGAGTCGCCGACGAGCAGGACGGGGATGCCGGCCTCGTCGAAGACCTTCGCGGTGGAGTAGTCGTAGGCCGTCAACATCGGCCAGCGCTCGCCGCGGTCCTTCGCGAGCTGCAGGTCGCGGATCGTGATCCGCCTGCTGGTGACGCCGCCGTACAGGGTTGCTTCAGCCATCAGTGTCGCCTCACTTCTTCCTCGAGGCCGGCTCGCCGGTCCCCGGGCTTGTCATGCGGACGAAACAATGGTGCAACCCTACGACGGATCTGTCTCTGAGAGACGCGTCACCGCCGCTCCCGGGCCGGCTCGTCGGACTCGGCCTTGCTGGGAGTCGCCTACGAGGCGTGCCCGCTCCGGCGCGTTCTGGTACGGAACACCCCCGCGGATGAGGCAGAATAACGGCACGGGCGGGGGGAATGTGACGATTCGGCATCGAAGGCAACCGAACCTGCTCGAGGGACGTCTCTACGAATGACTGCCGCGCGTCGGCAGCGTCGGTGCCTGGTGTCGCAGGCACGAGGGAGGATGGTCGGGTCCGGTCCAGCGGGCTCGCACCGTGGCAGCGTGAGCGGTTCGGAGGAGTACATGCAGGTCGGTCGCCCTCAGCGTCGTGGACGGTCCGTCGGTGCCCGCACGGTCGCGGCAGTGGCCGGGGTCGCCGCCCTGGTCGCCCTCGCGGCATGCACGTCCAACCGCTCGCCGAAGGACGCGGCCGGCAGCCCCGCCGGCGACGTCACCGGCGGCACCACCACTTCCACGTCGGCCCCGGCGCAGCCCACCACATCCGCGCCAGCCTCGCCCGCGGTCATCACCACCTCCGCGATCAGCTCGAAGACGGTCAATCCGGCCACGCCGGTCACCGTCTCCATCGAACACGGCACGCTGACCTCGGTCGTCATGACCAACCCGGAGGGCAAGCACGTCACGGGCACGATCTCCTCCGACGGCTCGTCCTGGAAGAACACCGAGGATCTCGGCTACGCCAAGACGTACCGGATCACCGCCACCGGCAAGAACGCCGACGGCGTCCCGGTCACCCAGCGGTCCACGGTTCGCACGGTGAGCCCGGGCAACATGACCGCCGTCTACCTCAACCGCACCGGTGACTACACCCTCGACAACGGTGCCACCTACGGTGTCGGCATCCTGCCGGAGATGCGCTTCGACGAGCAGATCGTCACCAAGGCCGACAAGCAGGCCGCGATGAAGGCCGTCCAGGTGGTCACCACGCCGCACGTCGAGGGCGCGTGGGCCTTCGCCGACAACTACCGCATGCTGTGGCGCCCGAAGAGCGGCTACTGGCCGTCGGGCACCAAGGTCACCATCAAGGCCGACATCTACGGCGTCAAGCTCGGCGACGGGCTGTACGGCCAGGCCGACAAGCAGGCCAGCTTCACCATCGGCCGCAAGCAGGTCACCGTCGCCTACGACACCGCGCCGAAGTCGGTGAACAAGGTCCGCGTCTACAACGCCGCCGGGCACGTCATCCGCACGATGAACACCTCGATGGGTGAGCACAGCGGGGTCACGGTGAACGGCAACTACATCAACTTCTACACCCTGGACGGCACGTACACGGTGCTCGAGCACGACAACCCCGCGTACATGTCCTCCGACAGCTACGGGCTGCCGTCGAGCAGCCCGCAGGGCTATGCGCGCGAGCCGATCTACTGGTCCACCAAGATCAGTGTCGACGGCATCTACCTGCACGAGCTGACCAGCACGATCTGGAGCCAGGACCACGGCCAGGACGTCTCGCACGGCTGCCTGAACCTCAACACGGCCAACGCCAAGTGGTTCTACGACCACTCGATGATCGGTGACCCGGTCGAGATTCACGGCGCCAAGGGCGCCCCGAAGATCGAGGTCTGGCAGGGCGGCGCCTGGAGCGTCCCGTGGTCCGCCTGGGCGACAGGAAACATCTCCCAGTACTGACGGCAAACGCGACTCCCGCCCGACGGCCGGGAGTCGCGTTTAACCCCGTAACCTGACGCTGTAATCCAAAGGCAACAGCGGGACGCAAGAGTTGCTGGAACGCGACGACAGCAGTTAAGCGCGGAGAGGCGGGTGGTGCAGCCGTGGATCGTCAACAGGAGTTCGTGCTGCGCACGATCGAGGAGCGCAACATCCGCTTCGTGCGGCTGTGGTTCACCGACGTCCTCGGCACGCTGAAGTCGGTCGCCGTGGCGCCGGCCGAGCTCGACGGCGCCTTCGAGGAGGGCATCGGCTTCGACGGCTCGGCCATCGAGGGCTTCAGCCGGGCCAGTGAGAGCGACATGCTGGCCCGTCCCGACCCGTCGACGTTCCAGATCCTGCCGGAGAGCGACGGTGGCTCCCCGGACTCCGCGCGGATGTTCTGCGACATCCAGATGCCCGACGGCTCGCCCTCGTGGGCCGACCCGCGCTACGTGCTGCGCCGGGCGCTGAGCAAGGCCGCCGAGCGGGGCTTCACGTTCTACACCCACCCCGAGATCGAGTTCTTCCTGCTCAAGAACCGCCCCACCGACGGCTCGGAGCCGCAGCCGATCGACAACGGCGGCTACTTCGACATGACCAGCCACGACGTCGCGCACGACTTCCGGCGCTCGGCCGTCAGCGCGCTGGAGTCGCTGGGCATCTCGGTCGAGTTCAGCCACCACGAGGTCGCTCCCGGCCAGCAGGAGATCGACCTGCGTTACGCCGACGCGCTGTCGATGGCCGACAACCTGATGACGTTCCGGCACGTCATCAAGGAGGTCGCCATCGCGCACGGCGCGCACGCCACGTTCATGCCGAAGCCGTACATGCACCAGCCCGGCTCGGGCATGCACACTCACATGTCGCTGTTCGAGGGCGACCAGAACGCCTTCTACGACCCTACCGACCCGCTGAACCTGTCCAAGACGGCCAAGGCCTTCATCGCCGGGCTGCTCGCCCACGCAGCGGAGATCACCGCGGTCACCAACCAGTGGGTGAACTCCTACAAGCGCCTGTGGGGGCTCAGCGCGCCCGGCCAGGTGGTCGAGGCGCCGACGGTCGTCTGCTGGGGCCACGCCAACCGTTCGGCGCTGGTCCGGGTGCCGCGCTACAAGCCCGGCAAGGCGAACTCCACCCGCGTCGAGATCCGTTCGCCCGACGCCGCGTGCAACCCCTATCTCGCGTTCGCCGTCCTGCTCGCGGCCGGGCTGAAGGGTGTCGAGGCGGGGTACGAGCTGCCCGCGGGCGCCGAGGACGACGTCTGGAACCTCTCCGACACCGAGCTGCGCGCGCTGGGCTTCGGTCAGCTGCCGCGCAACCTCGACGACGCGCTGCGCTCGTTGGAGGACTCCGAGTTGCTGGCCGAGACGCTCGGCGAGCACGTGTTCGGCTTCTTCCTGCGCAACAAGCGCGAGGAGTGGAACGACTACCGCTCCGAGGTCAGCCCGTTCGAGCTGCGTCGCTACCTGCCCCTGCTCTGACGGCGGCTCCGCCCGGGTTCGTCGGTAGGGTTGGTTCGTGCCTGCTTCCGCCCCGCCGCTGGTGCTGATGCTCCAGCTGGACGCCGCTGATCCGCCCGGGCGCCTGGCGCAGTGGCTCGACGATGCCGGCCTCGACGTGCAGGTGGTCGACCTCGCCGCGGGCGCGCCGGTGCCCGCACTCGACGACGCGGCCGGGCTGGTCGTGCTGGGCGGCACGATGAGCCACGACGCCGACGTCACGTACCCGTTCCTGCCGGCCGTGCGCGCCGCGCTGCGTGCCGCCGTCAGCACCGAACTCCCGACGCTCGCCGTCTGCCTCGGCGCGCAGCTGCTCGCGGTGGCCAACGGTGGCCGCGTCGTCCCCAACCCGGAGGGGCCCGAGCTCGGCGCCCAGCTGGTCGCCAAGCGGGCCAACGCGGCCAACGACCCGCTGTTTCGCCCGCTGCCGATCGCGCCGGACGTCATCCAGTGGCACTACGACACGATCGCCACCCTGCCGCCCGGCGCGCTGCACCTGGCCAGCTCGCCGGTGTGCGAGCACCAGGCGTTCCGGCTCGGCCGGCTCGCGTGGGGCGTGCAGTTCCACATCGAGACGACGCCGGAGGTCGTGCGGGGCTGGGCGCGGGCCGACGCGCCGGACCTCGCCGACTACGACCTCGACCGCATCCTCGCCCGCGCCGAGGCGGTGCACGAGGACATCGAGCAGACCTGGCAGCCGTTCGCCGCCGAGTTCGCGGCCCTCGTTCGCGACCCGTCGTCGGCGCCCGCCGCCCGCGGCATCGCGACCAGCACCGCCGAGCCGATCACCGACCCGGCCGCTATCCGCGCGGCGCTCGCCGCCGAGCTCGGGGCGGCGCGCAGCCCATTGCCGATGCCCACGCTGCGCCCGAGGCAGGATGGCTGAGCCACCGGCCGCCGGGCGCAGCGCTGCTCGACTGACCCGCCTGTCCTTCGTCGACGGTGCGCGCGCCGCCGAGCTGCTCGGGCCCGAACACCTGGGTTGGTGGGACGCCACGGCCAACGCCCCGACCGGCGACGGCGCCGCGGTCGTCGTGGCCGCGCTCGGCCGCACCGCCGACCCCGACGGCGCGCTCGAGGCGTTGGCCGACATGGTGCGCACCGCCGAGGGCGACGCGATCCGCGCGGCGCTCGAGCGGCAGCCCGCGGTCCGCGTCCGGCTGATCACCCTGCTCGGTGTCTCCGCGGAGCTGGGGGTGCATCTGCGCACCCACCCCGCAGACTGGCGGGTGCTCGCCGGCGACCTCGACACCGCGGGTGTCGCAGCCCGGCTGCACGCCGCGGTCGGGGCCGACGCCCGCGACCCGGTCACCGGCACCTCGGGCACCCGCGCCACGGTCACCGGGCCGGCCGCCGTGGTCGCGCTGCGCGACGCCTACCGCCGCGAGCTCGTCGCCATCGCCGGCCGCGACCTCGTCGGCGACCTCGATCTGCGCGTCGTCACCGAGCTGCTCGCCGACCTCGCCGGGCACACGCTGCAGGCCGCGCTCGCGGTGGCCGCGGCCAGTCAGCCCGAGGCCGCCGCGCCGTGCCGGCTGGCCGTCATCGCCATGGGCAAGGCCGGCTCGCGGGAGCTGAACTACGTCTCCGACGTCGACGTCGTGTTCGTCGGCGAACCGCTCACCGACGACGGCGACACCGACGCCGCTCTCGGCACCGCCACCAGGATCGCCGGCGAGATGATGCGGCTGTGCCGCGACGCGACGTGGGAGGTCGACGCCAACCTGCGCCCCGAGGGCAAGGACGGCTCGCTCGTCCGCACGCTGGCCAGCCACGAGGCGTACTACGGGCGGTGGGCCAAGACGTGGGAGTTCCAGGCGCTGCTCAAGGCCCGGCCGGTGGCCGGCGACGCCGCGCTCGGCCGTGCCTACGCCGACCTCGTCGCGCCGCTGGTGTGGACGGCCGCCGAGCGCGACCACTTCGTCGAGGACGTGCGGGCGATGCGCCGCCGGGTCGTCGACCACATCCCGCTGCGGGAGCGCGAGCGTGACATCAAGCTCGGGCAGGGCGGGCTGCGCGACGTCGAGTTCGCGGTGCAGCTGCTGCAGCTCGTACACGGCCGCGGGGACGAGACGCTGCGGGTGCCGGAGACGCTGCCTGCGCTCGACGCGCTGCGCAACGGCGGCTACGTGGGCCGCGACGACGCCGTCAGCCTCGTCGACGCCTACCGGTTCCTCCGCGCGGTCGAACACCGCCTGCAGCTGCGCCGGCTGCGCCGCACGCACGTCCTGCCCGACGACCGAGAGGCCGAGCTGTGGGTCGGCCGCGCGATGGGCTACCGGCCCGACCAGCGCGGTGACGCCCGCGCGGTGTTCGAGGCGGAGTGGCGCCTGCACGCCCGCGAGGTGCGGCGGCTGCACGAGAAGCTGTTCTACCGGCCGCTGCTCGAGTCCGTTGCCCGCGTGCCGTCCGAGGGGCTGCGGCTGAGCCCGGCCGAGGCCGGTAAGCGGCTGGCTGCGCTCGGCTTTACCGACCCGGCCGCCGCGCTGCGGCACATCGAGTCACTGACCGCCGGGCTGCAGCGCCGGGCCGCGCTGCAGCGCGCGCTGCTGCCGGTGCTGCTCGAGGAGTTCGCCGATGCCCCCGACCCGGACGGCGGCCTGCTCGCCTACCGACGCCTGTCCGACGAGCTCGGCACCACCCCCTGGTACCTGCGGCTGCTGCGTGACGGCGACGCCGTGGTCTCCCGCCTGGCCCGGGTGC
>Ga0164242_10009754_pt1 | contig 10324 bp, 8 predicted proteins | sample OricomgcompostMG_FD_108783 | JGI IMG/M metagenome (GOLD analysis project Ga0164242, IMG submission 108783) | Miracle-Growth compost microbial communities from Emeryville, California, USA - Original compost - Miracle growth compost (MG) ... | reverse complement strand
TCTTTTAACTGTTGTTCCAATTCCTGCTCTTCTATAGAAGAAGAGAACGTTTCAGAAGAAATTATTTTAGGCATTTAATTTCCCAATTTAACCTCAAAATTAAAGTTTTTTTTACCAATTTCATAGCTTTTCCCTATCTATACAATAATTTATAAATTCTAAAATATCCTTATAATCAGAAGGATGAAACCAAGTATAGGTACGATCTTTCCTTAGCCAGGTCAATTGCCTTTTCGCATATCTCCGGCTATTCCTTTTTATCAATTCTCTCGCCTCTTCCATAGACAATTTATCTTCCAAAAAGTCCAATAATTCTGTATAACCAACAGCCTTCAAAGGTGTTTTAGTCTTAAAGGGTATTAATTTTTTCACCTCTTCCAGCAATCCTTTATCGAACATACGATCCACTCTCCGATTTATTCTTTCATACAACTCTTCCCGGTCTCCGGCTATTGCTATTTTTATTATTTTGAAATTTCTTTCTTTCTTAAGCCCACGGCAAAAAGAAGAAAAGGGGATTCCTGTTTGCCTTATTACTTCAAGTGCTCTAATTACTCTTCGGTAATTTCCTTTATCAACTGTTTCAAAAGAAACAACATCTTTTTCTTTAAGCTCTTCCAACAACACCTCTAAACCCTTTGTTTCAAAAAGAGTATTCAGTTCTTTTCTTATCGCCGGGTCAATCTCCGGAAATTCATCTAAACCCTCTGTTACTGCTTTTATAAACAATCCGCTCCCCCCTGTCATAAAAACTACGTTTGTTTTCAAGAAAAGATTTTCTAGCAAGCCTAAAGCATCTATTTCAAATTTTCCAACGGAGTATTCATCTGTTACAGATAATGAATTAATGAAATAATGCGGGGCTTCTGCCAATTCCTCTTCCGTAGGCTTTGCCGTTCCAATATTCATTTCCTTATAAAACTGCCTGGAATCAGCAGAAAGAATAGATGCCTTAAATACTTTTGCCAGCTTTATGGTAAGTGCTGTTTTACCTACTGCTGTAGGACCGGCAATCACAATAAGATACTTCTTTTGCATCAAATCGCCTGGTATATTTCAAGAAGTGCCTGCGATTCCTTCTGCCAATTGTAGGCTTCCCGGGCGGCAATTGTATTATCTACAATTGATTGGTAGTAAGCTTTATCATTTAAAAGCTTATGAACCGCTTTTACGATTTCTGCCACATCTAAAGCAATTAGTTCTGCCACTTTATATCTTTCATTGATAAATCGGTATTCGGGAAAATCTACCGTAATTTGAGGAATACCTGCGTGTATATAATCAAAAAACTTATTCGCTAAGGAGTAATAATAGCTTTTACTGGAGTTATCGAGCAAAAGAAAACCCAAATAGGCATTCCTTGTCAGCGTTTTTAGTTTTTCAGGTTCCACAAACCCCAAAAACCGCACCTTATCTGCCACCTTCAACTCCTCAGACAACTTTACCATAGCATCGAAAAGATCGCCTTTCCCACATATATATAACTTGCAGTCAATAAACCGCATTGCTTCAATAAGCTGCTCAAGTCCCCGCCCGGCATTTACAGCACCGATATAAATAAGATATTTTTCCTCCTTATCATGACGCACTTCATGATTTTCCAACCTTGCTACATTCCTTATAAGCCTGAAATTGGTCTTATATTTTTCGTTGAATATATTTTTTATGCTTTCACTTACGGTATAGGCAATATCACAACGGGGAACAAAAAAAGATTCAATACTCAACCATACCTTCCGCACGGCAGGCCGATGCACAACTTCTATCAGTTCCGTAAAGTATTCATGTGCATCGTATATTATTTTTTTAGACCGTAACCGTGAAACAATATAACAAGGGACAATTGTATCGAGGTCTATGGCACATATCGCATCGCACTTTCTAAACAACAAATAGAAAAAAAGCCGGATATTATATTCTAAATAAAAAAGCTTACCAGACTGAATAAAACAATTCAATTCTTTTTGCTTATAGGGCTTCTCCTTTAGTGCAAGGGAAACATCTGTTTTTCTGCCTATCAGTTCCACCGTAAACCCTGCTTCTGCCAAAGCAGTGCAAATACGCTCCATCCTCTGGTCAAAGCTTAGGCTGTTTATAACTGTAAAAAGAATTTTCTTCATTTCAAATAACACAACAAAAACCGAAAGGTAAAAAAAATAGTTGCCCCCTTCCAAAACAAGGGATTCCTTTTTTATTTTATTGTTTTATCTTTGTTGTATACCCTTATTTTTCCTAATGGCAATTCCGGAAAAATCAAAAGAAGAACTACTCGAACAGATGCAGCATATGGAAAAAAAAACTTCCGAATTAGGAAATACCCATAATTCTTGGGATTTGAGTCCTTTAAAGCTCCATAAAATCTTTGAGCAAGTTGACTTACTGGCTCTTTTTGTAAATAAAACCAATAGTGTAACTGACTGTAATGCCTATTTTTTAAAATTTACAGGGCTATCTAAAGAACAAGTTATCGGCAGAGATTGGAACGCTATTTTGATACTTCCTGAAGACCAAGGCAGTCCCACTACCCCTCTTTTCCCTCTATCTGAAAATGAAGACAAAAACGGTAAGTTTAAAAGGCAAATACTGAATAAAAACGGAAATATACGAACCGTAAAATTTAATATTATCTATCCAAATAATAATGCTAATGAAGAAAAGTTAGTACTTATTCAAGAGGATATTGCAGAAAAAAAGAAAGGCAATAAAGCTCTAAAAGAAGGCAATAGGCAACTTAAAGACTTTTTTGAAAATGCCAATGACTTAATTCAATTCTTCTCTCTTAACGGCGATGTAACGTTTGTAAACAAGGCGTGGAAAAACATCATGGGATATACCGATGAGGAGATCGTAGACCTTAAATTTTCCGATACAATCCACCCCGACAAACTACAAGAGACCCTTGAATATCTTGAAAAAATAAAAAAAGGTATTCATATAGAACGCTTTGAAACGATATTTAAAACAAAAAATAAAAAAAGCATTAACGTTATTTGTAGCGTAAATGTAAAATACAAGCAAGGAAACCCCATTTCTTTTCGTGGGATTTTTCATAATAATACAGAAAGATTAAGGGCAGAAAGAGCTCAAAATCTTTATTATAAGATTGCAAACCATACTATAAACAGTGAAAACCTAGAAAGCCTTTTATATAACATCCACCAGGAACTTAAGACGATGATTGCAGTCAATAATTTCCATGTGGCGCTGTTGGATAAGGAAAAGAATATTCTCAATTTCCCTTACTATGTCGATGAAAACTTCGGAAGCACAGTAACTTCCCATAAAAGAACGGTAGGAAAAGCGCTAACTGAATATTCGCTTTTCAACGACAAGCCAACGTTCCTTTATGAAGAAGACATACATAAGCTGGCGGCAGAAGGAGCAATTGAACTATTAGGACCAATTCCTAAAATATGGATTGGCGTACCACTAAGGTTAGGAAATCGCACGATAGGCGTTATTTGTGTTAAAAGCCATAGCGATCGGAATAAGTATAAACAAAGGCATCTTGAATTACTTGACTTTATAAGTGGTCAAGTTGCAATTGCCATCGAAAGAAAAAGAAATGAGCAGAAAATCATCGAGCAAACAGCACGTTTAAATGCCATTTTCCAAAGTAGTTCACACTTAATCTGGTCTATAAACCGCAACCGTGGACTTACCTCTTTCAATCAGAATTATGCAGAAGCAATACACAAAAAGTATAAAATATACCCTGAAATAGACCTCAACTCCGAGAATCCAAAAGTGCTAATGCTTTGTGATGAGGAGTATAATACCTATACAAACGAAAAATACAACCAAGCCTTCCAAGGTAAACCACAGCATTTCGAAACGAAAACCACGGATGAAAATGGAGCTGATATTTGGCTGGAAACATTTCTGAATCCCATATTCCTACCCGATGGAAGAATTGAAGAAGTTTCAGGGATCTCGCGGGACATCACAGAAAAAAAGCATTGGGAACTTGCCCTTCAGGAAAATGAAGAGAAATTTAGAAGTATATTCGAATCCTTTCAGGATATCTACTTCCGAACAGATATATATGGCAAAATAACAATGGTAAGCCCTTCCGGATTTGGAATTAGTGGTTATAGCCCGGAAGAGGTCATTGGTAAACATATTACAGCCTACTACGTAAATCCAAAAAAACAAACCAATCTTCTCAAACAACTGCTACGAACAGGTACGGTGAGCAATTATGAAAATAACATCGTACTGAAAGATGGCTCTATCATGCAATCTATAAGTAACATAAGGCTCATTTATAATAAAGATGGAAAGCCCGTTGCTGTAGATGGTGTTGTAAGGGATATAACCTATCTTAAAAAAGCGTCGGAAGAACTGTATAAAGCAAAAGAAATTGCCGAAAGATCCCTAAAGGTAAAAGAACGTTTTCTGGCAAATATGAGCCATGAGATAAGAACCCCAATGAATGGCATCATTGGAATGATCGATCTTTTAAATGAAACATCCCTCGAAGAAGAACAACAAAGCTATGTAAGTACAATAAAAAAATCTTCTGAAACCCTGCTTACTATTCTCAACGACATTCTCGATTTATCTAAAATAGAAGCGGGTAAAATGAAATTACGCTTAACACCGGTTTCGCTTGAAAATATAGTAGAAAAACTTTTTAACCTGTTTTATCAGCAAGCACTCAATAAAAAAATACAACTTCGATACAATCCCGGTGAAGACCTGCCTCAAATAATACTTTCCGATGAAACCAGGCTTCTACAGATTATGTCAAACCTCACTTCCAACTCCATAAAATTTACGGACAAAGGAAGTGTTACCATAAATATAAAAACCCATAAAAAAGAAGGAAATACGTATACCCTGAAAGTAGAAATTGTAGATACAGGCATTGGCATATCCGAAGAAAACAAGAAAAAACTCTTCCATTCCTTTAGTCAAATCGACGACTCCGCTACCAAATCTTATGCAGGTACCGGATTAGGGCTTGCTATCTCCAAAGAACTTAGTAACCTTATGAACGGAGAAATAGGGGTTGAAAGTAAACTCGGTGAAGGAAGTTGTTTTTGGTTTACTTTTGAAGCAAAAGAAAGCAAACGTACTTCCATACTTAAAGAAGTAGAAGCACCTCCGGTCCAAATTACCGGCAGCTTCAAAGACAGTTCACCTTATATTCTTTTGGTTGACGATAACCATATCAACCAACTTGTGGCAAGTGAAATATTGAAAAAATCGGGTTGCCGGGTAGATATTGCTGAGAATGGTTTAGATGCTATCGAGAAAGTTTCTTCCAATGGATATGACCTTATTTTTATGGATATACAAATGCCCAAAATGGATGGCATAACTGCTACAAAGGAAATCAAAAAAATGCAGATTAAAAACCTAGCTCCTATCGTAGCAATGACAGCTTATTCCATGAAAGAAGACAAAGAGCGGTTTTTACTTGGAGGAATGGACGATTATATAGCTAAACCCATAAAAGCAGAACATCTTATTGCCAAAGTACACCAGTGGGTTGAAAATAAAAAATTTACAGACAAAGGGAATGAACCCGCCCCCGAACAAATAGACAATAAAATTTTTGATCTGGAGATTTTCAATAAGCTTAAAACATATGCCAATGCGCAAACTTTAAATAAGATTTATTCTGAATTTGAAAAAGAAACAGAGCAGCAAATAGAGGAATGTAAAAATTCTTTTATAGTAGAAGATTTTCAGGTAATTTTAAATATCTTGCATACAATAAAAGGAACAGCTGGAACACTAGGAGTTATAAAACTAGCAGATCATGCCCGAATGGTAGAAAGTAAGCTAAAATCAGGAAATCATGAATCGCTGGAAGATGATCTTAGTGAACTATATCGGATTTTTAAAGAATTTAAAGACAATTTCAAAACCTTAATAAAACCATAACTATGTCTACTACAAAGAAAGTGCTTATAGGAGAAGATAGTTCTGTTATTCAAAATCTTACAAAGAAAATACTTGAATTCCAAAACTTTACTATTTCCTCTGCAAAAAATGGCAAAGATGTACTCAAAGCTTTGGAAACAGAATCTTTTGATATTATCCTACTCGATATAAACATGCCCCAAATGGATGGAATGACCTGTGCCCGGGAAATCCGAAACATGAAAAGTGCTATAGCTCAAATTCCTCTGGTTGCCATTACCGGAAATGCAAGAAACTATTCCGATGATGACTTCAAAGAAGCAGGATTTAATGACTACCTGCAAAAACCCTTGGATTTTGATAAACTGGTAGAAGTTGTAAAAAGATATACCAATCAGTAAATGCAAATTAAGTTTACTGTCCATTTTTTATCAAAATTGGAAGGTCTTTTTGCTGAGTCAGATTTTATTCTACGCTATGAAAAGGGGAAATTCCATTCCGGTTATTGTATCTTAAATGAGAATAAAATAGTTATTGTCAATAAGTATTTCCCATTGGAAGGTAGAATAAACAGCTTAATAGAAATTTTACGCTCTATTAAGTTAGATGCTTCCGGATTGTCTGAAAAAAACAGAAACTTCTATCACGAATTAAATCAAATGGAGTTTAAACTGTGAACGTAACATTTCTTGGCACCGGCACCTCACAAGGTGTGCCTGTTATTGCTTGTGATTGCGAAGTCTGTACCTCTGTTGATTTTAGAGACAAGAGACTACGGAGTTCTATTCATATTGAAGACAAGGAAAATAGTTTCGTTATCGACAGCGGCCCTGATTTTAGAATGCAAATGCTAAGAGCAAGAATAAAAAAGCTTGATGCACTTATTCTCACCCATCAGCACAAAGATCATACTGCCGGTTTGGACGATATACGTGCTTTCAATTTCCAACAGCAGATACCTATGCCTGTCTATGGAAGAAAAGAAGTGCTGGAACAAATAAAAAAAGAATTTTCCTATGCCTTTACGGATACCAAATACCCCGGAATCCCTTCAATTGACCTGCAAGAAATAGAGAACAAACCTTTTGACATCAAAGAAACGCTGTTTACCCCCATAGAAGTAATGCATTTTAAACTCCCGGTATTTGGCTTCCGGGTAAACGATTTCACCTATATAACGGATGCAAAAACAATTGCTCCTGAAGAATTGGACAAGATAACAGGTTCTAAAGTAATTGTTTTGAATGCCTTACAACAAGAAGCCCACATTTCTCATTTTACCCTGCAAGAAGCCATAGCTCTGTTAGAAAAACTAAACCCGCAAAAAGCCTATCTTACCCATATAAGCCACAAAATGGGGCGGCAAAGAGAAGTAGAAAAGAAACTACCTTCCTTTATTAAGCTCGCTTACGATGGCTTAAAATTCGAAGTTTAAAAGGTGAAAATTTGAGTTCGGTACTAAAAAGAAGCAACCTTTAAATAACAGTCCTCTAAAAATAACAGGGAACTATATAGCTTTTAGCTATCAGTCTATTACTAATCTCCTGATTAAAAAAATCAATGCAAACAGACAAAAGTGATTTTAGGCGTACAGATGCTGCTTCTAAATAAAAAAAGGACTTCAGCTTATACCGAAGTCCTTTTGTTTTTAGAAGGTGTAAATTACTTAACTTTCTCAGCCAACTGAGCACCTGCTTTGAATTTTACAACTTTCTTTGCCTTAATTTGAATAGGCTTTCCGGTTTGTGGGTTTCTTCCGGTTCTGGCACTTCTTTTTGCGATATCAAAAGTACCGAATCCAATAAGAACCACTTTTTCACCTTTTTTTAGTGATTTTGAAGTAACTTCAATAAACGCATCGAGTGCTTTTTTCGCATCAGCTTTGGATAATTTTGATGCTGATGACATTGCATCAACTAATTCTGCCTTGTTCATTTTTTAAAATTTTTATTTAAACAATAATTAAGAATAACTGAATCTTTATCAAATATAGCCGAAATAGCATATCTGTCAATATCTTAATCGTTTTTTGTAAAAATATTTTTATAAAAACTTGGCTTTTTCTTAAAAATTAAAGTATAATATACTGGTTATAAATTTTTTATAAAAATAAAATAAAATTTAGAAAATAGAGGTAAATAGTACGCTTAGTCCAAAAAACACCCTGTTTTTTTAGAAATACGCATTTACTTAATAAAACAAAGAATTGTTTTATTACTATTTTATACAGGTAAAAAATAAAAAAGCAGAGTAAGAAAAATTGGATTTTTTAAATATCTTTAAATATCACAATATAAAAGAACTTTACAGAAAAACTTTTCCTTTAATAGAGTGGAACACTTAGTAACAATCGCTTTTTTTTCAAATCCAATTGAAGCCAACATAAAAAAAACCCGTCTTGAGTCGGAAGGCATCACCTGTTTTCTTGCTGATGAAAATATGGTAAGCATTATTCCTATATACTCACTAGCCGTAGGAAACATAAAATTGAAGGTTCCTGAAAACGAAGCAAGCAAAGCTCTGGAAATTTTACAAAAAAATACCCCTGAATTCGTAGACAACTTTACCCTTCAGGAAGAAACCGAAGACAAAATGGCTTGTCCAAATTGCTTTTCACAAAATACCTACAAGGAAGATCTATCTAAAAAATCCATTCTCAGCTACCTCCTACTTGGGTTTCCTATCCCCATTAGAAGCAATAAATTTCACTGTTTTGAATGCGGATATCAATGGAAAAAGAAAAAAACCTAACTACTACACTAAGCATTTTTATTCTGTAAGTTACATCTTTTTAAAATTCCTTTTAGACATTTATTAAACCATAGCATATCTTCAACTTTAAAATTGAATGTTTTCTTATTGCCTAATGTTGTAAATTCGTTCTTTTCAATACCATAAATTATGAACAAGGAAAACGGCAAGCGAAAAAAGGAAAAAGAAAAAGAAGTCGAACACCACCTGCTTCTTCGTAATGTTACCATGAGTGATTATGATGACATTAAGGTAATCATGGATAAAGTGTATAGTAATGCAGGAGGAAGCTGGACTCGAAAAGAACTTAAATCTATGCTCAAATACTTTCCCCAAGGGCATATTTGTATTGAAGATAACAATAGAGTCGTTGCCGCCGCCTTTAGCCTTATAGTAGACTACTCTAAGTTTGGCGATAAACACACTTATAAAGAAATAACAGGAAATGGTTTACTAACCACACACGATAAGGAAGGCGACACTTTATATGGAATAGATGTTTTTGTCCATCCCGATTACCAAGGGATGCGCCTTGGCAGAAGGCTTTACGATGCCCGAAAAGAACTTTGTGAAAGGTTGAACCTAAGAGCTATTATTGCCGGAGGAAGAATACCGGGGTACCAGGATTATGCAGATAAGCTTACCCCCCGGCAATATATTGAAAAGGTGAAGAACAAAGAGATATATGACCCTATCCTTACTTTTCAAATAGCCAACAGCTTCCATGTAAGAAAAGTTATAACCAATTACCTTCCGGACGACACGGAGTCAAAGTCCTATGCCACTTTATTAGAATGGATTAATATTGATTATGACGAAGAAGAAAAACTAATTCGGGCGGAAAAACAGTCTGCTCGAGTTGGGGTAGTGCAATGGATGATGCGATCGGTTACCTCTACCGAAGATCTGCTTAAAAACATCGAGTTTTTTGTAGATACGGTTTCTGACTACAAAGCCGACTTCATTATTTTTCCTGAATTTTTCAATGCTCCTTTGATGGCTGCCTTTAACTCCGAAAGCTCGGCCGATGCAGTAAGACAACTGGCAGAACATACCGAAGAAATCAGGGAAGCTATGGTTAAATATGCTTTAAGTTATAATATCAATATAATAGCCGGAAGTATGCCCCTGTATCAGAAAGGGAAATTATATAATGTTTCTTATCTTTGCAGAAGGGATGGCACCTGGGACGAACAATACAAGCTGCACGTAACACCGGATGAACAAATTTACTGGGGTCTTCAGGGTGGAAATAAGCTGAAGGTTTTTGAAACAGATTCAGGAAAAATAGGTATTCTTATTTGCTATGATATAGAATTCCCCGAATTGAGCCGTATTTTAGCAGAGGAAGAGATAAATATTCTCTTTGTACCCTTTTGGACAGATACCAAAACCGCATTTCTTCGAGTCATGCGTTGTGCCCAGGCAAGAGCTATCGAAAATGAGTGTTACGTAGCAATATCAGGAAGTGTCGGAAATTTGCCCGGTGTTGAAAACATGGATATTCAGTATGCACAATCGGCTGTGTTTTCCCCTTCCGATTTCTCTTTCCCGCATGATGCCATAGTAGCAGAAGCCACTCCCAATACAGAAACTATGCTTGTTATGGACCTTGACTTCTACTTACTTAAAAAACTAAGAATGGAAGGTACTGTAAGAAATTCACTCAACAGAAGAAATGACCTCTATAAAATAGAAT
>Ga0164242_10009753_pt1 | contig 10325 bp, 12 predicted proteins | sample OricomgcompostMG_FD_108783 | JGI IMG/M metagenome (GOLD analysis project Ga0164242, IMG submission 108783) | Miracle-Growth compost microbial communities from Emeryville, California, USA - Original compost - Miracle growth compost (MG) ... | reverse complement strand
CGACCGATGCGCTTGGCGACGTCGGCGCGCGCCGGCCGCGGCTCGGGCGCCAGCGGGCGGGCCGCCCGCAGCAGCGCGAGCAGCTCGGGGATGTCGACCCGGCTGTGGCTGTCGCGCGCGTCGGCGACCAGCGCGTCGCGCCGGGCCGCCAGGACCTGCGTGGCGTCCATCGGCGCGCCGAGCTCGAGGCGGTAGTGGGTGTCGGTCAGCTCGAAGCTGATGTCGCGCACGGTCGCGATGTAGAAGGCGCGGGCGCCGTCGCGGACGAGGACCGACTCGCCTGGCTCCAGCCCGCGGGGCAGGGCGGTGGCGGTGTGGGCGACCAGCAGTGAGCCCACCCGGCGGGTGAACTCGCTCAACTCCAGCTCGAGTGTCTGCACTGCCCTCTCCCTTGCTCCCGGTCGCCCTCTACCCAGGTGACGGGTCAACGAAACATGGGCCGATGGGTCACGCTCACGGTCTAGACCATGGCGGGTTCGGGCACGGGCTGCCACAGTGACGGTGTGAGCGATCGCGACTTCGACATCGTCCTGTTCGGCGCCACCGGGTTCACCGGCGGGCTGACTGCCGCCTACGTGGCCGCACACGCCCCGGCCGGCCTGCGCTGGGCACTCGCCGGCCGCGACCCGGGCCGACTCGCGGCGGTGCGCGATCGCCTGGGCGCCGACGTCGAGCTGGTGCGGGCCGACGTCACCGATCCGGGCTCGCTGGCCACGCTCGCCCGCCGTACCAGGACCCTGGTCACGACCGTCGGCCCCTACCTGGAGTACGGCGAGCCGCTGGTGGCCGCGTGCGCCGAGGCCGGCACCGACTACCTCGATCTGACCGGCGAGCCGGAGTTCGTCGACGAGATGTACGTCCGTCACCACCGGACCGCACAGCTCTCCGGTGCTCGGCTGGTGCATGCCTGCGGCTTCGACTCCATCCCGCACGACCTCGGCGTCCTGCACGCCGTCACCGTGCTCGGGGCGGAGGGCCCGGTCACCATGCGCGGCGTGGTGCGCGCCGGCGGGATGCTGTCGGGAGGGACGTTCCACTCCGCGCTGGGACAGTTCAGCCGGGCGCCGCAGATGCGCGCCGCGGCGGCGGCCCGCAGGAGGGTCGAGCCGCGTCCGGCCGGGCGGCGCTCCCGCGCGGTCCTCGGCCGGCCCGGCCGCGATCCCGAACTCGGCTACTGGCTGCTGCCGCTGCCGACGATCGACCCGGTGATCGTGGCACGGTCGGGGGCGGCGCTGCCGGCGTACGGCTCCGACTTCCGCTACTCGCACTTCGCCGGCACCAGGACGCTGCGGTACGCCGCGGGCGGCGCACTGGGTGTCGGCGGGCTGATGCTGGCCGCGCAGATCGGGCCGGTGCGGCGCTGGCTGGGCAGCAAGGTGCCGCAGGGGGAGGGGCCCGACGAGGCCCGCCGAGCGAAGTCCTGGTTCACCGTCGACGTGCTCGGCGAGGGCGACGGCCGGACCGTGCACGTCCGAGTCTCCGGCGGCGACCCCGGCTACGGCGAGACCGCGAAGATGCTCGCCGAGTCGGCGCTGTGCCTGACCCTCGACGAGAACCCGCCGACCGCGGGCCAGGTCACCACCGCCGCGGCGATGGGCGATGCGCTGACCGGCCGACTGCGGATGGCCGGTATCCGGTTCGAGGTGCTGTAGCCAGTCGCTCCTCGGCGGGGACGAGTGCAGCGGCGAGCCAGAGCTTGATGCGGTGGATCACGGGGCCGTCGGTACCCCGGGTGATCGGCCGCATGCACGGGTACCGAGTGGCATGTCCAACAAGACGACGTACGTGCTCCTGATGGGCTCCTGCGTGGTGCTCATCGCGCTGGCCTGGAACGTCGTCCGGCTCTGGTCGGTGCCGGCTGCGATCGTCATGTCGCTGGTCGCGTTGCCGCTGCCGCCGATCGCCGTGATCTTGGCCAACCGGGGACGCATGGGCGGTTGAGCGGCCGGTTACCGCAGCCGCATGACCGCGTTCGGCTACTTCCTGTCCACCGAGGAGTACGCGCCCCACGAGTTGCTCGAGCAGGCCGCCCTCGCCGAGGAGGCCGGCTTCGACGCGCTGTGGATCAGCGACCACTTCCACCCGTGGAACGACGAGCAGGGCCAGAGCGCGTTCGTCTGGTCGATGATCGGGGCGCTCTCGCGGGTGTCGCGGCTGCCGGTGATGACCGCGGTGACGTGTCCGACGATGCGGATCTCGCCGGTGATCGTGGCCCAGGCGGCGGCCACCTCGGCGGTGCTTCACGACGGCCGGTTCCGCCTCGGCGTGGGGAGCGGCGAGGCGCTCAACGAGCACATCTACGGCCAGGCCTGGCCGGGGGCCGAGATGCGGTTGGAGATGCTGGCCGAGGCGGTGGAGGTGATGCGTCGGCTATGGACCGGGGAGGTCGTCGACCATCGCGGCGCGCACTACACCGTCGACAACGCCCGGATCTACACCCTGCCCGAGCGGCCACCGGAGGTGTGGGTCTCCGGCTTCGGTCCCGAGGCGACCCGGCTCGCCGGCCGGATCGGCGACGGCTACGTCACCACCTCGGCCGACCGGGAGTTGCTCGACCTGTTCCGCGACACGTCTGGTGGCAAGCCAGCCGCGGCCGGCTTCAAGGCCGCCTGGGCGCCGACCGAGGAGGAGGGCGTCGGGCATGCGCACCGGCTGTGGCGCACCTCCGGAGTGCCGGGGGAGCTGGCACAGGTGCTGCCCACGCCGCGGCACTTCGAACAGGCCGCGCAGCTGGTGACCCCCGAGATGACCCGCGACAGCCTGGTCTGCGGGCCCGACATCGAGCGGCACGTCGCGTCGTACGCGCCCTATCTGGAGGCCGGCTTCGACGAGGTGTACGTCGCCGCCATCGGGCCGCACTACCGCGACATGATCCGCCACTTCGGGGCGGATGTACTGCCGGCGGTGCGAGCCCAGGCCGCCGAGCGGGAGGAGGCGGTCTCCCGATGACCGTGCTGTGGATCATCGTCATCATCTTCATCGTCGTCGCGGTCGGTGCGGGCATCGCCCAGCTGGCCACCGCCTGGGGCGACAAGAAGATCTCCAACGACGTCACCCGAGACACCGGCCGGCTCCACGCCGACCATCGCGAGGACCGCGACGACGGCGCCGGCGGCTCCGGCGGCGGTCCCGGCGACGGTCCCGGCGAGCACGGCAACCACTGACCTTCCTGGCGGGAGGACCGGTGGCGGCGGAGGGCCAGCCCTTCCATGGGTCTCTGCCGCCACCGGGTGAGGGGGTGTGGGTGCCGCTCGGTTTACGGCTCCGCCGCGGGGAGTGACAAGATGTCGGTCGCCTCGACCAAGAGGCAGGCCCCGGTAGCTCAGTGGATAGAGCAGCCGCCTCCTAAGCGAAAGGTCGCCAGTTCGACTCTGGCCCGGGGCACAGGCGGCCCCAGGCGGCCCCAGGCCGGCACGGGCCGGGAGTGAGCAGCCGGCTCCCCTGATGGCGAAAGGCCCGCCGGTTCGACGCTGGCCCGGGTCACCGGAGAAGCATGCAGCCTGTGGACGGGCTGAGAGTTGCCTGACCGATGGCCCACAACGTTTTGGCTTACCCGCCGGTCGCGGTCACACTGGGATGTCACGCGCAGGGTCAACGGCGTCCCCGCGCGCCCGAACCCGAGTCGAGTGACGGTGATGCATGTCCGATCTTGAGCAGCTGTCGTCATCTGCTGCCCCGGGCATCGCTCCCGACCCACTGGCCACCGATCCCCACAGCCAAGACGCGCGGTCCGACCGCACCCGACCGGTCGCGCGGCGCCGTACCGGCCCCGGCAAGCGCCGGGCCCGTCCCCGCAAGCGGCACACCGTCGGCAAGGTGCTGCTCGCCACGATCGTCGCGCTGGGCCTGGTCACCGGCCTCTCGGCGGCGTACCTGTATCGCCACCTCAACGGCAACCTGCACGTCTACGACGCCACCAAGGACATGATCGGCACCCGCCCGGCCAAGGTCGTCACCGGGCCGAAGGGCCCGCTCAACATCCTGGTGATGGGCTCGGACAGTCGAGACTGCTCCGGCTGCGACATCGACGGCCTCACCAAGGGCGGTCAGCGCTCGGACACCACGATCCTGATCCACCTCTCGGCGGACCGGAAGCGCGCGTACGGCGTGAGCATCCCGCGCGACTCGATCGTCAACCGGCCGGCCTGCAAGCGCGCCGACGGCTCGGTCAGCCCGGCGGCGACCGCGCAGATGTGGAACGCCGCGTTCTCGGTCGGCGGCCCGGCCTGCACCATCGAGCAGGTCGAGCAGCTGACCGGCATCCGCATCGACCACTTCGTGGTGGTCAACTTCGAGGGCTTCAAGTCGATGGTCGACGCCATCGGCGGTGTCCAGGTGTGCATCCCCCAGACCTGGGACGACCGCGCACACGGCATCTACCTCAAGGGCGGCACCCGCAAGATCTCGGGCAACCAGGCGCTGGAGTACGTCCGGATCCGGCACATCCCCGGCACCGATGGCACCGACCTGGGCCGGATCAAGCGGCAGCAGGCGTTCGTCGGCTCGATGGTCAACCAGGTGCTCTCGTCGGGCACGCTGACCAACCCGATCAAGGTGGTCAAGTTCCTCGACGCCGCGACCAAGTCGCTGACGGTCGACCCGGGGCTGAAGAACCTCAAGAAGATCGCGGGCCTCGCCGAGCAGTTCAAGGGCATCGGGCTGAACAAGATCAAGTTCGTCACCATCCCGTGGGCCTACGACTCGGCGTACCCCGGCCGGGTGGTCTGGCGCCCCGAGGCGGCCCAGGTCTGGGACGCGATCCGCAACGACAAGCCGCTCTCGAAGCAGCTCACCGCCGGCTCGATCAACGTCAGCAACCTGCCCGGCACGGCCACGCCGGACCCGTCGGCGGGGGCGAGCGCCTCGACCAGCGACTCACCCAGCGGATCGGCCTCCGCCTCCGGTACGCCGACGAGCAAGGCGGGCCGCTCCACCGAGGACACCACCGCCCTCCAGAACGCCGGGCTGTGTGCCTGATGCCGGCCTCGACCTCGGACGAGCGCCCCAGCGGCACCACCGACGGCGTCTCCAGCGAGTGGGAGAAGAAGCGCCGGCTGGCGGAGATCTTCGGTGACGTCCTGCCGAAGACGACCAGCGACGAGCGCGAGGAGACCGTGCAGGAGCGCGGCGAGAGCACCAGCGACGCCTGGCTGAAATCACAGGTGCCGCCTCACCACGGCGGGTGAGACGGCACCGGTGAGGGTCGCGTCAGCAGGTCACTGCTTGGCGGCCAGCAGGTCGCGGATCTCGGCGAGCAGCGACTCGGTGGTGGCACCCTCCGCGGCCGGCGGAGTCGGGAAGAAGCGGTCCTTGGCCTTGGTGTAGGGCACCACGACGAAGAAGTAGACGACCGCGGCCAGGATGACGAAGGCGACCAGCGCCGTGATGAAGACGCCGACGTGGACGCCGCCGGGGGTGTAGCCGGAGAAGTTGGGCGTGCCGCCCGCCTTCCCGATCAGGTCCATGATGATGGTCACGAACGAGGTCACCACGGTGGCGAAGGCACCGCCGATGACGAACGCGACGGCGAGCTGCACCAGATCGCCCTGGAGCAAGAACTTCTTGAAGCCGCTCATTTCCACTCTCTCCAAATCGTTGAGGAACGGGAGATCCCCCGAGAAAACGGCTCGACCCTAGTGTCCGTAGGCATAGGTGAGGAAGTCCCTCACCGCCGCTGCGGCGACACGCGTGACGAGATTCTCGGTCACTCCGATGACGACGAGACGGCCACCGGAGCCGGACGTGACGGCGTTCGGTGGGTTCTGAGGTGTGACGGGGGTCTCGCCGGCGGCGGGCAGCGCCAGCACCAGCGCGTCCGGCGCCGCCACCGTGGTGCCGCCGTCCTGCGGGTCGGTCGCCAGCAGCTCGACCCGGTCGCCGACCCGCAGCAGGGACGCCATCGCAGCGTCGGGCAGCCGCACCGGTACGGCGACCAGCTCGGGGTGGCCGGCGGTCAGGTCCGGACCGACCAGGCGGGCGTCCGTGATCGGCTCGCCCCGCCGGAGCGCGGCCGCGAGGACCCGACCCGTGGGCCGCTCGATGAAGCCGGCCGGGACGGCGCCGGGCGGCACCCGCACGCGGGCCAGGTCACCCGCCGCGAGGACGGTGCCGGCCGGCAGGTCCCGACCCGCGACGGTCAGCGCGACGCTGGCCGGCGCCGGCGGGCGCACGGCATGGACGGTGAGTGCCACCGCCGCCACGGCGAGGATCGCCGCGCCGAGACGGCGATGGGCGAGCAGGCGGCGGCGCAGTCGCCGCAGCCACGAGAGTGTGGCGCCGAGCGACCCGGGCGAGGTTCGGAGAGAGCGGAGCACATCTCGACGGTAGGCCGCGCCGGCCGTCGGCGTACTCGGTCGTCCACAGGGCTGTGGAGAACCTCAGCTGCCGGAGCTGCTCGAGGCCGTCGCCGGCGTACTGCTCGCCGGCGTGCTGCTGGCGGACGAGCTGCCCGAGGAGCGGCTGTCGGTGCGGTAGAACCCGGAGCCCTTGAACACGACGCCCGCCGCGCTGAACACCTTGCGCAGCCGGCCCTCGCACTCGGGGCAGACGGTGAGGGAGTCCTCTGAGAAGCTCTGGACCTGCTCGAACGCGTGACCGCACTCGGTGCAGGCATACTGATACGTGGGCACGTCACTCCTTTGGTACTTAGCACTCGACAGGTGCGACTGCCAGTTTAAACACCGCGACGCAGATGTGTGATTCCCGAGGGGTGTGCGGCGGCCCGCACCGGCCGGTCGTGCGGCTCCACCGGCACCGCGACGCCCACCTCGCCGTCATAGAGGAGCACGCAGGTGAACGTGTCCATCGGCACTCGGCCCAGGGCTCGGTCGTAGGAGCCGCCGCCGCGGCCCAGCCGGTAGCCCCGCCGGTCCACCGCAAGGCCCGGGACGAGCACCACGTCGGCGCTCGCCACCGCCTCCACGCCCAGCAGCGGACCGTCCGGCTCCAGCAGTCCGCGGCCGGCGCGGACCAGGGCGCGCTGACCGTCGTACACCGACCAGTCCAGGTCGTCGTCGGGCCGCAGCCGGGGGAGCAGGACGCGCCGGCCGGAGGTTTGCAGGGCGTCGATGAGGGGACCTGTACCGGGTTCGTTGCCGACCGACACGTACGCCGCCACGGTGGCGGCGCGACGCAGTTCTGGCAGGGCCAGCAGATGACCCGCCAGCGCACGGGCGGCCTCGCCGATCTCGACCAGGGACAACCGATGCCGGCGGGTGAGCAACTGGTCGCGGATGGCGAGCTTCGCCAGCCGGCTGTCCGGACCGGAGCAAGGAGGAGTTTGTGGATCACCCACCTGGTCAGCCTACGATCGACGTCATGGGTAGTGCAGGGCTGACCGCCGCGGTCGGCAAGATGCGAGATGCCGGGGTCGACGAGGTCGCCGTTTTGACCTTCGCCCACTACTACCGGCAGCTCGAGCTCGGTGAGACCGGGATGATTCCCGAGTCGAGCATCGAGCCGGTCGACATCCCGTCGCTGCGCGACGTGGAGGTCTCCGACGAGGCCGCCGCCGCCGCGATCCGCACCACCGCGGTGATCAAGCTCAACGGTGGACTCGGCACCTCCATGGGGATGGACCGGGCCAAGTCGCTGCTGTGCGTGCGCCGGGGGATGTCGTTCCTCGACATCATCGCGCGCCAGATCCTGCATCTGCGCAGCGTGTACGACGCCCCGCTCCCGCTGCTGCTGATGAACTCCTTCCGCACCTCCGCGGACACCATCGACGCGCTCGCCCGCTACACCGACCTGCCGGTCGAGGGCCTGCCGCTGGAGTTCCGGCAGAACATGGAGCCGCGGCTGCTCGCCGACACCCTGATGCCGCTGAGCTGGCCCCGCGACCCCGACCTCGAGTGGTGTCCGCCGGGGCATGGCGACATCTACACCGCGCTGCGCGGCTCCGGCCTGCTCGACACCCTGCTGGAGCAGGGCTACGAGCGGGTCTTCGTCTCCAACTCCGACAATCTCGGCGCGGTGCCCGACGCCCGCGTCGCCGGCTGGTTCGCCGACTCCGGGGCGCCGTTCGCGATCGAGGCGGTGCGGCGTACCGCCTCGGATCGCAAGGGCGGCCACTTCGCCCGTCGCAAGGCCGACGGCCGGCTGGTGCTGCGCGAGACCGCGCAGACGCTCCCCGAGGACCGCAAGGCGCTGGAGAACCTGGACCGGCACCGGTACTGCTCCACCAACAACATCTGGTTCGACCTGCGCGCCATGAAGCAGACCCTCGACGCCCGCGACGGCATCCTCGGCCTGCCGCTGATCCGCAACGAGAAGACCGCCGACCCGGGCGACCCGAGCACGCCCTCGGTGGTCCAGGTCGAGACGGCGATGGGCTCGGCCGTCGAGGTCTTCGACGACGCCCGGCTGATCGAGGTGGGCCGGGACCGGTTCATCCCGGTCAAGACGACCAACGACCTGCTGGTGCTGCGCTCGGACGTCTACGAGATCACCGAGGGCTTCGTGCTCGACCAGGTCGCCGCCGACGTGCCCTATGTCGACCTCGACAGCGACTACTACAAGGTGGTCAGCGAGTTCGAGAAGCGCTTCCCCGAGGGGGCGCCGTCGATGAAGAAGGCCAGCTCGCTGCGGGTCACCGGGGACTGGACGTTTGGTCCGGGGGTGCAGATCGTCGGCGACGTACGGCTGGAGACGGACTCCGCCCAGCGGGTGGACGGCGAGACCGTCTTCTCCGACGACTTGGTCACCCAACCGTAGGGTCGCCGCGGTCGGTAAGGTCTGGCGCATGCCGGACTCCGTGATCAGCCCCGACGAGTTCCGCTCCCGGATCCTGTCCGCCATCGCCCCGATGGCGGCCTACCCGCAGCCGCTCATGGAGGCGCTCGGCCTGGCCTGTGCCGAGGACGTGCATGCGCAGGTGGCACTGCCGGGCTTCGACAACTCCGCGATGGACGGGTACGCCGTCCGCTTCGAGGACGTCGCCGCCGCCAACGCCGAGGAGCCCGTCGTGCTGCCGGTGGTGGGCGAGATCGGGGCCGGACAGGCCCGGGTGCTCGCGCTCGCACCCGGCACCGCGGCCAAGATCATGACCGGGGCGCCGCTGCCGGTCGGCGCCGACACGATCGTGCCCTACGAGGTCACCGACCGCGGCGTGGCCCGGGTCTCGATCGCCGAGGCGCCCCAGCGGCAAGGCCAGCACGTGCGCTACGCCGGCGAGGATGTCCGGCAGGGCGACCTGGTCGTCCCCGAGGGCACCGTGCTCGGCCCTCGCCACCTCTCCCTGCTGGCCTCGGTCGGCCGGGCCAGTGTCGCCACCCGGCCTCGACCGCGGGTCGTGGTGATCTCCACCGGCGCCGAACTGCGCGAGCCGGGCCAGCCGGTCGGCCACGACTCGATCTACGACGGCAACTCCTACCTGCTGGCCGCCGCCGCCCGCCAGGCCGGCGCGATCGCCTTCCGGGTGGGGATCGTGCCCGACGAGCCGCGGGCCTTCCTGGCGGCGCTGAACGACCAGCTGGTTCGCGCCGACCTGGTCGTCACCTCGGGCGGCGTCTCCCAGGGCGACTACGACGTGGTCAAGGAGGCGCTCGCGCCGCTGGGCATCTGGTTCGGCCCGGTGGCGATGCAGCCGGGCAAGCCGCAGGGCTTCGGCCTGGTCGGGGAGGACCGGGTGCCGATCTTCTGCCTGCCCGGCAACCCGGTTTCGGCGTTCGTCTCCTTCGAGGCGTTCGTGCTGCCGGCGCTGCGCCGGCTGATGGGCAAGGAGCCCTATGCCCGCCCGTCCCTGCGGGCGCGGCTGACCACCGCGATGGGCTCACCGGCCGGCCGACGGCAGTTCATGCGGGGAGAGTACGCCGACGGCCTGGTGACGCCCGTGGGCAGCCCCGCCTCGCACATGCTGGGCGGGCTGGCGGCCTGCAACTGCCTGCTCGTGGTACCGGAGGACGTCACCGCGCTCGCCGCCGGCGACGAGGTCGACGTCCTGCTGCTGGACCAGGAGTTCTGATGGACCGACTCACGCACGTGGACGAGCGGGGCGCCGCTCGGATGGTCGACGTCTCGGGCAAGGACGTCACCGCCCGGGAGGCGACTGCCTCGGGGCGCGTGCTGGTCAGCCCGGAGGTGGTGGCGCTGCTGCGCGGCGAGGGCGTGCCGAAGGGCGACGCGCTCGCGGTGGCGCGGATCGCCGGCATCATGGGCGCCAAGCAGACCCCGGCGCTGATCCCGCTGTGCCATCCGCTGGCCATCGCGGGGGTGAACGTCGACCTGGCCGTCGCCGACGACGCGGTGGAGATCACCGCGACCGTCCGGACCACCGACCGCACCGGTGTCGAGATGGAGGCACTGACAGCGGTCTCGGTCGCCGCGCT
>Ga0164242_10009752_pt1 | contig 10326 bp, 1 predicted proteins | sample OricomgcompostMG_FD_108783 | JGI IMG/M metagenome (GOLD analysis project Ga0164242, IMG submission 108783) | Miracle-Growth compost microbial communities from Emeryville, California, USA - Original compost - Miracle growth compost (MG) ... | reverse complement strand
GGAGGGCGCCGGCGTCCTGCTCGTCGAACGCCTCTCCGACGCCCGGCGGCTCGGCCACCCGGTCCTCGCCGTCGTGCGCGGCTCCGCGGTCAACCAGGACGGCGCCAGCAACGGCCTGACCGCTCCCAACGGCCCCTCCCAGCAACGCGTCATCCAGCAGGCCCTGGACAGCGCCCGGCTGACCGCCGCCCAGATCGACGCCGTCGAGGCGCACGGCACCGGCACCACGCTCGGCGACCCCATCGAGGCCCAGGCCCTGCTCAACACCTACGGCCGGGCCCACGACACCGACCGCCCGCTGTGGCTCGGCTCCATCAAGTCCAACATCGGGCACACCCAGGCCGCCGCGGGCGTGGCCGGCGTCATGAAGATGGTGCTGGCCATCCAGCACGCCGAGCTCCCGCGCACCCTGCACGTCGACCGGCCCACCAGCCACGTCGACTGGAGCTCCGGCGCCGTCGAACTCCTCACCGAGCCGCGCGCGTGGCCGCGGACCGGGCAGCCGCGCCGCGCCGCCGTCTCCTCCTTCGGCGTCAGCGGCACCAACGCCCACACCATCATCGAGCAGGCCCCCGACCCGCTGCCCGCCGACGTCGCCGCCGGCGCACCCGAGCCCGCCGCCCAGGCCGCTCTCCGCCCCGTCACCGCCCTGCCCGTCACCCCCTGGGTGCTCTCCGGGCACGGCCCCGCCGGCCTGGCCGGGCAGGCCGCCCGGCTGGCCGCGCACGTCAGGCAGCAGGACGCGGCGGCGGACCCGGCCCGAACGGCCGCCGCGCTCGTGCGGCACCGCTCCGTCTTCGACCACCGCGCGGTCGTCCTCGGCGCCGACCGGGATCAGCTCACCGCCGCCCTCGACGCGCTGGCGGCCGGCGCCGAACACCCCGCCGTCGTCCGCGGCGCCGCGGCCGGCGGTGACCGGCCCGTCTTCGTCTTCCCCGGCCAGGGCTCCCAATGGCCCGGCATGGCCCGGCAACTCATCGCCGAGTCCCCCGTGTTCGCCGCCTCCATGGCCGCCTGCGAGGACGTCCTCACCCCGCTCACCGGTTGGCGGCTCACCGAGGCCGTCGACGACCCCGAGCGGCTGCGGCAGGTCGACGTCATCCAGCCGGCCCTGTTCGCCGTGATGGTCTCGCTGGCCGAACTGTGGCGCTCCGCCGGCGTGGAACCTGCCGCCGTCGTCGGTCACTCTCAGGGCGAGATCGCCGCCGCCTGCGTCGCCGGCGTCCTCAGCCTGCAGGACGCCGCCCGCATCAGCACGCTGCGCGTGCGCGTCATGCGCCCGCTCATCGAGGTCGGCGCCATGGTGTCGATGTTCGCCGGCCGCGAGCAGGCCGAACGCCTCGTGCGCGAGGTCGGCGGCCGGCTGTGGATCGCCGCCGTCAACGGCCCCGAGACCATCGGGGTCTCCGGCACCTACGACGCGCTGGACCGGCTCGTGGCGCGCTGCGAGGCCGAGGGCATCCGGGCCCGCAGACTCGCCGCCACCTTCCCCTCCCACTCCCCGGAGGTCGTGCCCCTCGAAGCCGAGGTCAAGGCCGAGCTCTCCGCCATCACCCCCTCGGCCGGGCGGATTCCGCTGCTGTCCACCGCCAAGGGGACCTGGCTCAGCGGCCCGGAGATGACGGCCGACTACTGGTACGACAACCTGCGGCAGCCCGTGATGTTCCAGGACGCCGTCAGAACCCTCGCCCGGGCCGGGCACCGCACCTTCGTCGAGGTCAGCGCCCATCCCGTACTGGTCGCCGCCGTCGGCGACACCCTCGCCGAGGACGGCGTCGACGGCATCGCCACCGGCACCCTGCGCCGCGACGAGGGCGGCACCGCCAAGTTCGCCGAGTCCGCCGCCCGCGCCTTCACCCACGGCGCACGCGTCGACTGGACCGCCCTGCTGCCCGAGGACACCGCCCCCGCCCGCACCCCCGCCGGCACCGCCCTGCCCACCTACGCCTTCCAGCGCCGCCGCTACTGGCCGCCGGCCCGCCGCGACACCACCGGCGACCCCTCGGGCCTCGGCCTGCGCGGCGTCGAACACGGCCTGCTCGGCGCCGCCGTCGGCATCGCCGAGGACGACGGGCTGCTGCTCACCGGCCGGCTGTCCCTCAAGGCACAGCCCTGGCTCGCCGACCACGCCCTGAACGGCACCGTCATCCTCGCCGGCACCGCCTTCCTCGAACTCGCCCTGCACGCCGCCGACCTGGCCGGCTGCGAGACCGTCGAGGAGCTCACCGTCGAGACCCCGCTGACCGTGCCACCGGACGGCGGCGTCCGCGTCCAGGTCCGCGTCGCCGCCCCCGACGCCGACGGCCGCCGCACCCTCACCGTCCACGCCCAGCCCGACGACGGCGACGACCCCCTGATCCCCGGCGACCGCCCCTGGACCCGGCACGCCGCCGGCCTGCTGAGCGCCGCCCCGGCCGCCGCCCCCGACGACCTCGCCGCCTGGCCGCCCCCCGGCGCCGACCCCGTCGACGCCTCCGGCCTCTACCCGGCGATGGCCGAACGCGGCTACCGCTACGGAACCTCCTTCCAGGGCCTGCGCACCGCGTGGCGGGCCGGCGAGGAGGTCTGGGCGGAGGTCGAACTCGCCGCCGAACACCGCGCCGAGGCCGCCGCGTTCGGCCTGCACCCGGCCCTGCTGGACTCCGCGCTGCACGCCATCGCCGTCGGCGGCCTCCTCCAGGACGGCCCCGACGCCCCCGGCCGCCTCCCGTTCTCCTTCAACCAGGTCCGCCTGCACGCCACCGGCGCCCGCGTGCTCCGCGTCCGGCTGCGCCGGACCGGCCCCGAGTCCGTCTCCGTGCTCGTCGCCGACGCCGAGGGCGCCCCCGTCGCCACCGTCGACCACCTGGTCCTGCGCCCCATGTCCGCCCGGTCGGCCGCGCCCCGCACCGGCGACGACCTCTACACCGTCCGCTGGGACGAGAAGCCGGCCGGCGGCCGACCCGGCACGGCGCTGCGCTGGGCCGTCCTCGGCGACGGCGAGCGCACCGCCGCAGCCCTCACCGCCGTCGGCGCCACCGCCACCACCGCCCCCGACCTCGCCTCCCTGACCGGCGACACCCCGGAGGTCCCCGACGTCATCGTCCTCGACGCCCGCGACACCGCCGCCGGCGACGACGTGCCCGCGGCCGTCCACCGCGCCACCACCGGCGTGCTCACCGTGCTGCAGGCGTGGCTGGCCGCCGAGGAACTCGCCGCGACCCGGCTCGCCGTCCTCACCAGCGGCGCAGCGCCCGACGCCGGCGTGCCCGTCACCGACCTCGCCGGCGCCGCCGTCTGGGGCCTGGTGCGCACCGCCCAGACCGAGAACCCCGGCCGCCTCCTGCTCGCCGACGTCGACGGCACGGGAGCCTCCTGGGCGGCCCTGACCGCCCTGGCCGCCGGTGACGAACCGCAGGCCGTCGTCCGCGACGGCACCGTCACCGTGCCCCGCCTGGCCCGCGCCCCCGAACCGGCCGCCCCCGCCGAGCCCGTGTGGGACCCCGACGGCACCGTGCTGATCGTCGGCGGCACCGGCACCCTCGGCGGCCTCGTCGCCCGCCACCTCGCCGCCCGCCACGGCGTGCGGCACCTGCTGCTCGCCGGCCGCAGCGGCCCGGCCGCCGACGGCGCAGCCGAACTCGCCACCGCCCTCGGCGAGTCCGGCGCCCACGCCCGCGTCGCCGCCTGCGACGCCGCCGACCATGACGCCCTCTCCGCCCTCATCTCCGGCATCGACCCCGAACACCCCCTGCGCGGCGTCGTCCACGTCGCCGGCGTCCTCGACGACGGCATGCTCACCTCCCTCACCGCCGAGCGCCTCCGTACCGTCCTGCGCCCCAAGGCCGACGCCGCCTGGAACCTGCACACCCTCACCGCCGGCCACGACCTCACCGCGTTCGTCCTGTTCTCCTCCTTCTCCGGCACCGTCGGCAGCGCCGGGCAGGCCGGGTACGCCGCCGGCAACGTCTTCCTCGACGCCCTCGCCGCCCACCGCCGCGCCGCCGGCCTGCCCGCCACCTCCCAGGCCTGGGGATTCTGGGAGTCCACCAGCGCGATGTCCGCGCACCTGGGCAGCGCCGACCGCCGCCGCATGGCCCGCCAAGGCGTGAAGCCGCTGTCCGACGGCGACGGCATGGCGCTCTTCGACGCCGCCACCGCCGCCGGCGCCGCCCTCACCGTCCCCATCCGCCTCGACCTGCCCGCCCTGCGCACCCAGGCCGCCGGCGCCGGACTGCCGCCCCTCTTCCGCGTCCTGGTCCCGCACACCCCGCGCCGCACAGCCGCCGCCGCGGGTTCCGGGCAGCCCGACTGGGCCGGGCAGCTCGCCCGCATGACGCCGGCCGAACGCGACCGCGCCCTGGTCACGCTCGTCCGCTCGCAGGCCGCCGCAGTCCTCGGCCACGACTCGCCCGAAGCCGTCGGCGCCGGCAAGGCGTTCAAAGACCTCGGCTTCGACTCCCTCATGGCCGTCGAACTGCGCAACCGGCTCGCCGCCGCCACCGGCGTCCGGCTGCCCGCCACCCTCGTCTTCGACCACCCCACGCCCACCGCGCTGGCCGCCCGCCTCGCCGAGAGCGTCCTCGGCGCCGCCGGCGCCGCACCCGCCCCGAACCCCGGCGCCCCGGCGGCCGCCGCCCCCGGCGAGCCCGTCGCGATCGTCGCCATGGCCTGCCGCTACCCCGGCGGCGTCCGCACCCCCGAGGACCTGTGGGACCTCGTGGCGAACGAGACCGACGCCGTCGGCGACCTGCCGACCGACCGCGACTGGGACCTCGACTCCCTCTACGACCCCGAACCCGGCCTGCCCGGCCGCAGCTACGCCCGCAACGGCGCGTTCCTGCCCGACGCCGCCGACTTCGACCCCGGCTTCTTCGGCATCTCCCCGCGCGAGGCCCTCGCCATGGACCCGCAGCAGCGGCTGCTGCTGGAGACGTCCTGGGAGGCGTTCGAACGCGCCGGCATCGACCCCGGTGCCGCCCGCGGCACCCGAACCGGCGTGTTCGCCGGCGTCATGTACCACGACTACGCCTCCCGGCTGCGCTCCTTCCCCGACGGCGTCGACGCCTTCCTCGGCACCGGAAGCTCCGGCAGCGTCGCCTCCGGCCGCATCGCCTACACCCTCGGCCTGGAAGGGCCGGCCGTCAGCGTCGACACCGCCTGCTCCTCGTCCCTGGTCGCCCTCCACCTCGCCGCCCAGGCCCTGCGGGCGGGGGAGTGCGAGATGGCGCTGGCCGGCGGCGTGACCGTCCTGTCGACACCCGGCGTCTTCATCGACTTCAGCCGCCAGCGCGGCATGTCCGCCGACGGCCGCTGCAAGCCGTTCGCCGCCGCCGCCGACGGCACCGGCTGGGGCGAGGGCGCCGGCATGCTGCTGCTGGAACGCCTCTGCGACGCCCGCCGCAACGGCCATCCCGTCCTCGCCGTGATCCGCGGCTCCGCGGTCAACCAGGACGGTGCCAGCAACGGCCTGACCGCGCCCAACGGCCCCTCCCAGCAACGCGTCATCCGCCAGGCCCTCGCCGCCGCCCGGCTGACGGCCGACCAGGTCGACGTCGTGGAGGCGCACGGCACCGGCACCACCCTCGGCGACCCCATCGAGGCCCAGGCCCTCATCGCCACCTACGGCCAGGACCGCCCCGCCGACCGGCCGCTGCTGCTCGGCTCGATCAAGTCCAACATCGGACACACCCAGGCCGCCGCGGGCGTGGCCGGCGTCATCAAGATGGTCCAGGCCATCCGGCACGGCATCGCCCCCCGCTCCCTGCACCTCGACGTGCCGTCCCCGCACGTCGACTGGAGCGCCGGCGCCGTCACCCTGCTCGACCAGGCCGCCGACTGGCCCGACACCGGCCGGCCGCGCCGCGCCGGCGTCTCCTCCTTCGGCGTCAGCGGCACCAACGCCCACCTCATCGTCGAACAGGCTCCGCAGCCGGCCGACTCCGCACCGGCCGACCCGGACCGGCGGCCCGGCGTGCCCGGACCGCTGCCCGTCCTGCTGTCCGGCCGGACCGCCGCCGCGCTGCGCGGCCAGGCCGCCCGGCTCGCCCGGCACCTCGACCGCCACGAGGACGCCGACCTCCTTGACACCGCCTACTCCCTGGCCACCGGCCGCGCCGCCCTGGAGTACCGGGCCGCGCTGCCGGCCGCCGACCGCGACGCGCTGCACGGCGCCCTGACCGCCCTTGGCGCCGGCGTGCACGCCCCGGGCACCGTCCAGGGCCTGGCCGCCGACACCCGCACCGCGTTCCTCTTCACCGGACAGGGCAGCCAGCGTCTCGGTATGGGCCGCGAACTGGCCGCGGCCTGGCCCCGGTTCGCCGATGCCCTCGACGCCGTCCTCGACCACCTCGACCCGTTGCTGCCCACCCCGCTGCGTGACGTGCTGTACGGCGACGACCCCGCCGCACTCGACCGCACCCTCGCCACCCAGCCCGCCGTCTTCGCCCTCGAAGTCGCCCTCTACCGGCTGGTCGAGTCCTTTGGACTCGTCCCGGACTACGTCACCGGCCACTCCGTCGGCGAACTGGCCGCCGCCCACGTCGCCGGCGTGTGGGACCTGGAGGACGCCTGCCGGCTGGTCGCCGCCCGCGCCACCGCCCTGGACGCCCTGCCCGCCGGCGGCGCCATGCTCGCCGTGCAGGCCGAGGAGGACGAGGTCCAGGCCGCGCTCGCCGGCCTGGAGGACGCCGCCGGCATCGCCGCCGTGAACGGCCCCGACGCCGTCGTCGTCTCCGGCGCCGCCGACACCCTCGCCGCCCTGGAGGAGCGCTGGCGCGCCGAGGGCCGCAGGACCAAGCGGCTGCAGGTCAGCCACGCCTTCCACTCGCCGCTGACCGAACCCGCCCTGGACGCCTTCCGCGAGGCCGCCACCGGCGTCACCTACCACGAGCCGCGCATCCCCCTCGTCTCCGACCTCACCGGACGGATCGCGGGCGCCGACGAACTGACCGACCCCGACTACTGGGTACGGCACGTGCGCGGCACCGTCCGGTTCGCCGACGCCGTGCGGACCCTGCACGGCCTGGGCGTGCGGCAGTTCGCCGAGATCGGCCCCGACGGCACCCTCGCCGCGCTCGCCCGCGCCTGCCTGGACGCCGTCGGGGGCACCGAACCCTCCGCCGCCGTGCCGCTGCTGCGCGCCGACCGGCCCGAACCGCAGGCCCTGGCGCACGCCCTCGGCGCGCTCCACGTCCACGGCGCCGCGATCGACTGGGCCGCGTACTTCGCCGGCTCCGGCGCCCGCCGCACCGACCTGCCCACCTACGCCTTCCAGCGCGACCGCTACTGGCTCACCGAGAACCCCGACGCCCTGCCCGCCGCCGGACTCGCCGACGCCGCGTTCTGGGCCGCGGTCGAGCACCAGGACCTCGCCGGCCTCGCCGCGGCCCTCGGCGACGACGACACCGACGACGGCCGCCGTGTCCTGGACGCCCTGCGCCCGGCCCTGCCCGCGCTGTCCGACTGGATCCGCCGCAGCCGCGCCCGTACCGCCGCCGATCCCGCGGCGGGCCCGCAGCCCGTTCCCGACGACGGGCCGTCGCTGCGCGCCGCCCTCACCGAACTGCCCCCCGACCAGTGGCACGGCACCGTGCTGCGCGTCATCCTCGCCGAGTCCGCCGACGTCCTCGGCCACGCGGACCCCGGCACCATCGAACCCACCCGCGACTTCCTCGACCAGGGTTTCGCCTCCCTCACCGCCGTCGAGCTGCGCACCCGCCTGGCCGCTCTCACCGGCCTGGACCTCCCGACCGCGCTCGTCTACGACCACCCGTCCCCGGCCGAACTCGCCACCCACCTCACCGCGGCCCTCGCCTCCGCCGGACCCGCGGCCCCCGTCGGCCCGCCCGAAACCGACCGGGGCGCCGCGGCCGCGGTCCCGGCCGAGGCCGGCGCGGACGCCGCCGAGCCCGCCCTCGTCCCGGCAGGGGAAACCGTCCGGGCCCTGGTATCGGCCCGGACCTCCGCTCCCGCACCGAACCGGGAGCCCGTGGCCGTGACCGCCGGACCTCCGGCCCCGGCGCCCGAGCCGGTTCCCGCCGGGGCGCGCACCCAAGTCCCCGCCCCTCGCCCCTCGTTCCGTGCCCCGGCCGGGCCCGCCGCCGACCCCGAGCCCGCCGCCCGGCGCGGCGGCCGGGACGCCGGCGCCTTCGCCTCGCTGCTCGCCGAAGCCTGCCGGACGGGACGGACCGGGCAGTTCCTGGACCTGGTCGGCACCGCCGCCGCGCTGCGCAAGGCGCCCGGCTCCGGACGCCTCACGGCGGCCCCGGCGCCGATCCCGCTCGCCGAAGGGCCCGCCGGGACGACGCTGATGTGCTGCTCCTCACTGACCGCCCTCGCCGGCCCCGCCCGCTTCCGGCCGTTCGCCGACGCGCTGCGCGGACGGCTGCGGACCGCGCTGCTGCCGGTGCCCGGCTTCCTGCCCGGAGAGATCCTGCCGGGCTCCCACGAGGAACTGATAGACCGCCAGGCCGACACCGTGCTGCGGCACGCCGACGGCGGCGCGATCGCACTGCTCGGCCACGCCTCCGGCGCCTTGACCGCCTACCACCTCGCCCGCGAGCTGGAGCGGCGCGGCACCCCGGCGCGCGCCCTCGTCCTCGTCGACGCGCCCGCGCCCGGCACCGACGTCGCCGAGACGCTGACGGCCGAACTCGTCGGCGGCCTGGTCACCGCCGACCCCCTCACCGGGGATGACGAGCGGCTCATCGCCACCGGCGGCTACCGCCACCTCCTGCCCGCCTGGGCGCCGCAGCCGCTCACCGCCCCCACCCTGCTGCTCGTCCCGGAGGGGCCCGCCGTCACCGGCGACGCCGGCACGGCACGTCAGCCCTGGCCCGGCCCGCACGACGCCGCCACCCTGCCCGGGGACCCGCTGGAGGTCCTGGGCACGGGCGCCGCCGCCACCGCCCAAGCCGTCCACACCTGGCTCGACGCCCACTGAAGTCCCCGCCCGGGGGCCGGCCCCCTCCCGACGGGCCGGCCCCCGGCCGCCCACCGGCGCACGGCAGCCGCCGTCCGCCACCCCGAAAGGACCCGACCCTTGCCCACTCCCGTTGAGTCCGGCCTCTGGCTGCGCAACTACCACCAGGCCCCCGGCGCCGGCACCCGGCTGATCTGCTTCCCGCACGCGGGCGGCTCCGCCAGCTACTACTTCCCCGTCTCCGCGGCCCTCTCGCCCGAGTTCGACGTCCTGGCCGTGCAGTACCCGGGCCGCCAGGACCGCCGCAGCGACCCGTTCGTGGACACCATCGACGCCCTCGCCGACGAGCTGCACGCCGCGATCGCCCCCGCCATGGACGGACCCGTCGCGTTCTTCGGCCACAGCATGGGCGCCGTCCTCGCCTACGAGGTCACCCGCCGCTTCGAGCAGCGCGACGGGATCAGCCCCGTCACGGTCTTCGCCTCCGGCCGCCGCGCCCCCAGCCGGCAGCGCGACGAGAACGTCCACCTGCGCGACGACGCCGGCATCATCAAGGAGATGCGCAAGCTCGGCGGCACCGACTCCCGCGTCCTGGGCGACCCGGAACTGCTGGAGATGGTGCTGCCGGCCATCCGCAACGACTACCGCGCCGTCGAGCGCTACACCTGCGGCACCGACGCCCGCATCAACGCGCCCGTCGTCGTCCTGACCGCCGAGGACGACCCGCGCACCACCGTCGAGGAGGCCGCGGCCTGGGAGGAGCACACCAACGGCGGCACCACGCTGCACACCTTCGACGGCGGTCACTTCTACCTGGAGCAGCACGCCGCCCGTGTCATCGACATCGTCGCCACCACCCTGCGCGCCCGCGCCCGCGCGGCCGTCGCCGGCTGACCCGCGCGGCGCCGGCGCACCGCCGAAGGCCCCCGCCCGTCCGGGCGGGGGCTCACGCACGTCCGGCCGCACGCCGCACGCGAAAACGGCCGGCGGGCCGCCCCGGTGAGGGGGAGGGAGCAGCCCGCCGGCCGTCGTCCAGGGCAGGGCGCCCGGGTCACCCCGCCGGCGCCGCCGCGGCCTCCAGCAGCGGCGCGAGCGCGCGCACCGACGGGGCGTCGAAGATCTCCGCCAGCCGCAGCCGCGTCCCGAACCGGTCCTCCAGCCGGCCCGACAGCTGCGCCGCCGTCAGCGACGTGCCGCCCAGGGAGAAGAACGACGCCTCCCGCGGCACCGACGCCACGCCCAGGATCTCCCCGAACAGCGCCGCCACCGCCTGCTCGGTGGCACCGACCGGCGCGTTCCCGTCCGCGCCGGCGCCGCGCAGCCGCACCGCCAGGGCGGCCAGCGCCCGCGCGTCCACCTTTCGGTCCTCCAGCACCGGCAGCATGTCGAGACGGTGGATCTGACCGGGCACCAGGTACCCCGGC
>Ga0164242_10009751_pt1 | contig 10326 bp, 9 predicted proteins | sample OricomgcompostMG_FD_108783 | JGI IMG/M metagenome (GOLD analysis project Ga0164242, IMG submission 108783) | Miracle-Growth compost microbial communities from Emeryville, California, USA - Original compost - Miracle growth compost (MG) ... | reverse complement strand
TTGCTCCCGCACCTGGACTCGAACCAGGAACCGTCCGATTAACAGTCGGAAGCTCTGCCAATTGAGCTATGCGGGATCATTCGACGCTGCTGGAGCAGCGCGGACCAGCTTACCGTAGGCCGTCGGATGCTCGCGCACCGACTACGGTGGGGCCCATGAAGCTGATCACGTTCAGTCTCGGCGCCGCGGTCGGGTACGTACTCGGAGCCAAGGCCGGGCAGGAGCGCTACGAGCAGTTGGTAGCCATCGGACGCCGGGTCGTGGGCAGTCAGACCGTGCAGTCGATCGCCGGCGCGGTGGAGGGCAAGCTCAAGCGCGAGTAGCGCACAGGCTCAACCGCCGGGGTGTTTGAGCTCCCAGTCCGCGCGGAGCAGGGCGATCCGGTTCGTGACCGCGAGGCGCACCTCGGCACTGTCCTCAGCACCGGCACCGTACCGCGCCCACCAGCGCACCCCGTCCTGACCCGGCACGTGCCGGGCGACGATCCGCACAGTCCCACCGCCCACCGCGACCTGCTCGTTGTGCACGATGCTGGCCTCGACCCGCTTGCGGATCGCCGGTGGCAGGTCGTTCGGCTCGGTAAGCGCGACGCGCACCGGGTGACGGTCGACCAGCAGCAACTCGTCCACGACGTCCGCTTCGGTCACGGACAGCACGCCGTCCTGCCAGCTGGCCTTGTCGATCAGGTGCCAGCCGATCCGGCGCGGGCCTTCGCGCTCCGGCCACCAGAGGCCGTACGTGGTCGCGGCCACCACTCCGAGCGGAGTCGTGGCCCACGAGACGACGTACTCCTCGCGCTCGAGCGGCGGCAGCGTCCCGGGCGGTGGGTCACCGCGCCGCGCGCGCAGTCTGCCGAGCAACCTCATCAGAGCGTTCCCCCGATCGCCCGTTCGCGCAGGTCGCGGCGGTACGCCTCAAGCGCGATCAACTCCGCGAACAGGCGCGCGTGCTCCTCACCGTTCTCCTGCGGATTGATCCGCTGCAGTTTCGACTTGAGCTCGACCACGTGCCGGCCGGCGACGATCTCGTGCAGCCGCGCCAGCATCGAGTCGGCGTACCGCTCAAGGTTGGCCTCGACCGCCCTGAGAGGTTCGACGGACAGTCCACGGACGCCGGACTGCAGCGCCGGTACGAGCCGGGCGGCGACCGCGTCGGTCCACTCCGGGCCAGCAGTGGCGTGCTCGGCCCCGCCGGCCTCGGCGATGGCACGGCGTACCTGCTGGTGCGCCGGGTGGGTGAAGGCGTCCTCTCCGAGGATGTCGAACTGCGGACCGGCGAGGCGCGGCAGCTGCATCGCGACCTTGAGTACCTCGCGCTCGACGTGGACGACGCCTTCGTCGAGCTTCGGGCCGGAGGTGGTTTCGGCACGCGGCGCTCCCGGCTCAGCCGAGCGGCGGTCGGCCGCCTTCCCGAACCCCCGGACGCGCTGGACGACCGGCATCGGGTCGTCGAGGCCGACCAGGCCGGCGAGGCGGCGGGCGTACTCGTCGCGCAGCGAACGGTCCTTGATCTGCGCGACCAGGGGGATGCCCCGGTCGAGCGCGGCAACCCGCCCCTCGGCGGTGTCCAGGTCGTACTTGCGCACCGTCACCCGCAGCACGAACTCGACGAGCGGGATGCGGCTCGCGACCAGGTCGAGCACCGACGCGTCCCCGGAGTGCATCCGCAGCTCGCAGGGGTCCATGCCGTTGGCTGCGACGGCGACGAACGTGTTGGACATGAACTTCTGGTCGTGGCCGAACGCCTTCTCGGCGGCCTTCATACCCGCGTTGTCGCCGTCGAAGGTGAAGATCACCTCGCCCCGTTCGGTGTCGGAGTCCAGCAGCATCCGCCGCAGCAGCTTGACGTGGTCGTCGCCGAACGCGGTGCCGTTCGTCGCGACGGCGGTGGTGACGCCGGCGAGGTGGCAGGCCATCACGTCGGTATAGCCCTCGACGATCACCGCGCGGTGCTGCTTGGCGATGTCGCGCTTGGCCAGATCAAGCCCGAAGAGCGTCTCGGACTTCTTGAAGATCGGCGTCTCGGCCGTGTTGAGGTACTTCGCCTCGATCTTGTCGTCGTCGAACAGCCGGCGCGCACCGAAGCCGACGACGTCGCCGGCCACGTCCTTGATCGGCCAGAGCAGTCGGCGGTGGAACTTGTCGATCAGCCCGCCGCGCTCGGAGCGGCGCGAGAGCCCGCCGACGGTGAGCTCCGCCTCGGTGTAGCCCTTGTGCAGCAGGTGCTGCGTCATCGCGTCCCAGCCGGCCGGGGCGTACCCGCACCCGAAGCGCCCGGCCGCTGCCTCGTCGAAGCCGCGGGCGGCGAGGAACTCGCGGGCCTTCTGCGCCTCGGGCGTACGCAACTGCTCGGCGTAGAAGGCCGCCGCGTCGGCGTGGGCGCCGATCAGTCGGGTGCGCTGGCCGGCGTTGCGGGACGGGCCGGGCGTGTAGCCCTCCTCGTACCGCAGCGTGATGTTCGCGCGGGCGGCCAGCTTCTCGACGGCCTCGCTGAAGTCGACGTGCTCGACCTCTTGCAGGAACTTGATCACGTCACCGCCCGCACCGCAGCCGAAGCAGTAGTACATGCCGCGCGCGGGTGTGACGTTGAACGAGGGCGACTTCTCGTCGTGGAACGGGCACAGGCCCTTGAGGTTGCCGCCGCCCGCGTTGCGCAGCTGGACGTGCTCGCCGACGACATCCTCGATCGAGGTCTTCTCGCGGACCAGCGCGATGTCCTCCGCGCGGATCCGGCCTGCCACAGCAGCCAGTCTACGGATCGATCAGGCGTCCGATCTGACGAGCCTGGCATGCCGGCCGGCGGCGGTGGAGTCGGTGAGCTGGGCGACCTGGTCGATCACGACCCGCAACCGCTCGGCGTCGGTCGCGGCGGCGTCCCAGGCCGACACGAGTGCCCGGTCCAGGGCCGACGTGCCCGCCGCCAGCAACGCCTCGACCAGCTCGGTGAGCAACCGACGCTGCCAGATCTGCCGCTGCGCCGCACCGGGCCGGCGCATCACGTAGAGCACCGCCATCGCCTTGAGCAGGGCGCACTCCGCTGCGACGTCCGCGGGGATGATCAACTCTGCCTCGTACCGGCCCAACGGTTGATCCCCGTACGCCGCACGGGTGGCCTCAATCGATGCCCCGGCGAAACGACCGGTCAGCTCGCTGGTGGCCCGCTTGGCTGCGGCCTGCGCGCGATAGGAGCCGTCGTAGCCGGCCAGATCGCGCAGGGTGGGGAGGTCGAGTAGCCGGTCCAGGTGCGGTGCGAGCTCGGCCGCGCTCAGCGGCGAGTACGTCCCGGCGGCGATCTCGGTGACGGTGGCCCGGTCGGCCTCGCCGATCGCGCCGATGCGGATCAGCCCGGCGTGTACCCCGTCCTCGACGTCGTGCACCGAGTACGCCACATCGTCGGCCCAGTCCATGATCTGCGCCTCGAGGCAGCGCCGCTCCCCCGGCGTCCCCTCGCGCGCCCATGCGAAGGCCGCGAGGTCCGGCTCGTACGCCCCGAACTTGCGGGTTCCGTCGCGGCGTGGCCACGGGTACTTGCACACGGCGTCGAGTGTGGCCCGGCTCAGGTTCAGCCCGGCGGGTTCCCCGTTCGGCCACAGGGTCTTCGCCTCGAGCCGGGTGAGCACCCGCAGCGTCTGCGCGTTGCCCTCGAAGCCACCGGCGTCCGCGGCGATCTTGTCGAGGGCCTCCTCGCCGTTGTGCCCGAAGGGCGGGTGGCCGATGTCGTGGGCAAGACCCGCGGTGTCGACGATGTCCGGATCCGCGCCGAGGGACGCGGCGATCTCACGGCCGATCTGCGCGACCTCGAGCGAGTGCGTCAGCCGGGTGCGCGGGAAGTCGTCCTCGCCGGGCACGACGACCTGCGTCTTGTCGGCCAGACGGCGGAAGGCGTACGAGTGCAGCACCCGAGCGCGGTCGCGTTCGAAGGGACCTCGGGTCGCGGCGGGGCGGGCGGCGCCGGCGCGCTTGGGTGGCTCGTCCACCCGCCGCTCTTGATCTCGAGCGGAGTACTCGTACCCCACCGTCACCTGCTCTCCCCACTCCGGGGGAGATACCCCCACCGCAAGCCGTCGCTCGGTTTCAGACCTGCTCGTCCACCCACTCGGCGAAACGGATCAAGGTCTCGACCCACATGCCGAGGGTGTACTTGAGCTGGGCGCGCGTCACACCGGTCTCGAAGTCCTGGCACTGCTCGCCGCACACGCCGACCATGCCGTCGTCGGGCAGCACCGTGTACGCCTTCGGGAACAGCTTGCTGCGGTTCCACTCGTCGAGCATGAGCGCCAGCGCGCTGCGGGACTCCACCGGGAAGCGGCGATTGAGATAGAGCCGGGCCTGCAGCACTTCGCGGGCCTCGCCGTAGAAGAAGAAGTAGACGCTGCACTTCTCCCAGCGGACGACGAGATCACCGTCGTCGTCGATGGCGTGGGTGAGGCCGAACTCGTCCAGGATCTGCTGCACCAGGGGCACCGTCGGCACGACCAAGGTGCCGGAGGACCGGTCGGTCTCGGCGCCGCGGTGGCTCAACCCTGCCTCGGCGACGGAGCGTGAGCGGCGGAACGGGAACACGCTATGACGGTACCGCGCCCGCGGGACGAGCGAGTTCGTACCTGCGATGCATCCGGCCCGCAGGAGCTGCAACGTCCGGTGAGCCGCCTCAGCCGCCTCAGCCGCCGCCCTCGTCGGTCTCAGCACCGGTCGGCACCGCCCGTGACTGCCGGTCGAGGAGCCACCCGTCGGGTAGCGAGACCTTCTTCGTCCCGGTGGTACGCCCGCGGGGCTGGCCGAGCACGCCCGCCGGGAACGGCTGGTCGAGGTCGATGCGCCCGATCAGCTCGTCCAGTTCGGCCAGTGAGGACGCCTGCGCCAGCGCGCCGCGTAACTCGCGCGGCACGGAGAAGCCCTTGAGGTACCAGGCCACGTGCTTGCGGAAGTCGACGACGCCACGCTCCTCGCTACCGAGCCACTCGGCCAGCAGTTCGGCGTGGCGCCGCATGGTCGTGGTGACGCCGCGCAGGTCGGGCAGCACGCGCCCGGGCTCACCCCGGAAAGCCGCGGCGAGGTCGGCGAACAGCCACGGACGCCCGAGGCAGCCGCGTCCGACGACCACCCCCGCACACCCCGTCTCGGCGACCATGCGCAGGGCGTCGTCGGCCTCCCAGATGTCGCCGTTGCCGAGCACGGGCACGTCGAGCAGTTCGACGAGTTCGGCGATGGCGTCCCAGTTCGCGGTGCCGCCGTAGTACTGCGCCGCGGTACGCCCGTGCAGCGCCACATACGCCACGCCGGCGTCCTGCGCGCGTAACCCCGCCTCACGGAACGTCTCGTGCTCGGCGTCGATGCCGACCCGCATCTTCACGGTGACCGGTACCGCTGCTCGCGCCTCACGTACCGCCGCCGTGACGATGTCGGTGAACAGGTCGATGCGCCACGGCAGCGCAGAGCCGCCGCCCTTGCGGGTGACCTTGGCGACCGGGCAGCCGAAGTTGAGGTCGACGTGGTCGGCGAGATCCTCCTCGACGATCATGCGCACAGCGGCACCCACGATCGCCGGATCGATGCCGTAGAGCTGCATGCTGCGCGGCGTCTCGTCGGCCTCGAACCTGATCAACCGCAGCGTCTTGGGGTTGCGCTCGACCAGTGCACGGGTCGTAATCATCTCCGAGACGAAGATTCCGCCGCCCTCGTGGGTGCCGGGACCCTCGAGACCGCTGCGCAACTGCTCACGGCACAGCCGCCGGAACGCGGTGTTGGTGATGCCGGCCATCGGTGCCAGCACCACGGGTACGTCCGCGCCGACCTTCTGCGAGAGGCGCAGCGGGGCGGGCCGTGAATCGACTGCAGTCACCCTTCTATTGTTGCCTTTGCACATCTGCGCGAATGAAACCGCTCTTCGCGGTGTTGCAGGTCGTAGCCCAGGGACTTCCGTCAGGAGAAGCGTGCAGCGCGCAATCAGCCAGAAGGTGGCCGTCAGCGTCGTCTTCGTCGCGGCCATGTTCATGTCGATCATGGACGTCACGATCGTCAACGTCGCACTGCCGACGATCGGCCGTGACTTCCAGGTCAGCCCGCTGTCGGTGGACTCGATCTCGATCGGGTTCCTCGTCAGCCTCGCCGTCTTCATCCCGGCGTCCGGGTGGCTCGGTAACCGGTTCGGCGCGAAGAACACTCTGCTCACCGCGATCGTCATCTTCACGGTCGCCTCCGCGCTGTGCGGCATGGCGACCAGCCTCGGCGAACTCGTCGCGTTCCGTGTGCTGCAGGGCGTGGGTGGCGGCATGCTCGCCCCCGTCGGCATGGCGATGCTGCTGCGCACCTTCCCGCCGGAGGAGCGTATCCGGGCGGGTGCCATCCTGACCGTACCGACGGCGCTGGCGCCGGCGCTCGGCCCGGTGCTCGGCGGTCTGTTCACCGACAAGCTGTCCTGGCGGTGGGTGTTCTTCGTCAACGTCCCGATCGGCATCGCGGCACTGGCCTTCGGGCTGTTGTTCCTGGTCGAGCCGCCCCGCGCCCAGGCCTCCCGCTTCGACGTGGTCGGGTTCGTGCTGTCCGGCGTCGGCCTCGGCGCCCTGATGTACGGCCTCTCCGAGGGGCCCGACCGCGGCTGGGGCTCGGCGCAGGTCCTCGGCACGATCGCCGTCGGCGTCGTCCTGCTGATCCTGATGGTCGCCGTCGAACTGCGCATCGAGAACCCGATCGTCGCGGTACGCCTGTTGGGCGATCAACTCTTCCGGGTCGCGAACGGCGTGATGATCCTGGCCTCGACGGCCTTCCTCGGCGGGCTGTATCTCGTCGCGATCTACTACCAGGACGGCCGCGGCATGTCGGCCCTCGCGTCCGGCCTGAGCACGTTCCCGGAGGCGATCGGCGTCATGGTCGGTTCACAGATCGCAACCCGCGTCCTCTACCCGCGCATCGGGCCGAAGCGGCATATCTGCATCGGCCTCGCCGGCGTCGCCGCATCGCTCGGCTTGATGGCGACGCTCACCGCCGACAGCAGCCTGTGGTTACCGCGGTTGCTGATGTTCGCCCTCGGCCTGTCGATGTCGCAGGTGTTCGTACCGATGCAGGCGGCGGCCTTCGCGACCACCTTGCCGCGGGAGATGGGGCACGCGTCGACGATGTTCAATGCGCTGCGTCAACTCGGTGGCGCGGTCGGGGTCGCGATCTTCACCTCCGTCGTCGTCGCGGTCGGTACCCGCAAGCCCGCATCGGCCGGTTCGGTGGTGAACCTGGACGCGTACCGGATCGCCTTCGCGGTCGCCGCCGTGATCGCGGTGTGCGCCATCGCGATCGCGCTGCGGATCCGTGACCGCGACGCGATCGAGACCCTGCCGGAGACCTCCCGCGCCCGCCGCCGGCTCCAACCCGCACCGGACCGCGATCTCGATACGGCGGCCGCCCTATAGGCCGACGGTTGCATCAAGATCCACAAATGCGGCTGGCCCGCGCCGATCAGCGGGAATTGGCGGTGGCCAGGTCAGCAGCCGGGGAGGCGGGCGGCGAGGTAGCCCTCGACCTGGTCGAGGGCTACGCGCTCTTGCTGCATCGAGTCCCGCTCGCGGATCGTGACCGCCCGGTCGTCCAGCGTCTCGAAGTCGACGGTGACACAGTACGGCGTACCGATCTCGTCCTGTCGGCGGTAGCGACGGCCGATCGCCTGCGCGTCGTCGAAGTCGACGTTCCAGTTCTTCCTGAGCGCTGCAGCAAGATCTCGCGCGACCGGTGACAGGTCGGTGTTGCGCGACAGCGGTAGGACCGCGGCCTTGATCGGCGCGAGACGCTTGTCCAGACGCAGCACCGTGCGGGTCTCCATCTTGCCCTTCGCATTCGGCGCCTCGTCCTCGCTGTACCCGTCGAGCAGGAACGCCAGCACGGCACGCGTCAGACCGGCGGCCGGCTCGATCACGTACGGCGTCCAGCGCTCGTTCTTCTCCTGGTCGAAGTAGCTCAGGTCCTTGCCCGAGTGCTTGCTGTGCTGGGTGAGGTCGTAGTCCGTGCGGTTGGCGATGCCCTCGAGCTCGGAGAACTCCGAACCGCCGAAACGGAAGCGGTATTCGATGTCTACGGTGCGTGTCGAGTAGTGCGAGCGCTTCTCGGCGGGGTGCTCGAACAAGCGCAGGTTCTCTGGGTCGATGCCCAGGTCCAGGTACCAGTCCCAGCGCTGCTGCAGCCAGTATTCGTGCCACTTCTCGTCCGTGCCCGGCTCGACGAAGAACTCCATCTCCATCTGCTCGAACTCGCGCGTCCGGAAGATGAAGTTGCCCGGCGTGATCTCGTTGCGGAAGCTCTTGCCGGTCTGCGCGATACCGAACGGCGGCTTCATCCGCGCCGTGGTCATCACGTTGGCGAAGTTGATGAAGATGCCCTGCGCGGTCTCCGGACGCAGGTAGTGCAGCCCGCTCTCGTCCTCGACCGGGCCCAGGTAGGTCTTGAGCATGCCGCTGAACTGCTTCGGCTCGGTCCACTGGCCGCGGCTGCCGCAGTTCGGACACGGCACCTCGGCCAGGCCGCCTTCGGGAGCGCGGCCCTTGCGCGCCTCGAACTCCTCCTCGAGGTGATCGGCCCGGAAGCGGCGGTGGCAATTCTGGCACTCGGTCAGTGGGTCGCTGAACGTCTCGACGTGACCGGAGGCCTCCCACACCTGCGGGGCAAGGATGACGGCCGAGTCCAGCCCGACGATGTCATCGCGGGAGGTGACCATCGCCTTCCACCACTGCCGGCGCACGTTCTCCTTGAGCTCGACGCCCAGCGGGCCGTAGTCCCAGGCTGAGCGCGTGCCGCCGTAGATCTCGCTGGACGGGAAGACGAAACCCCGCCGCTTGGCGAGGTTGACGACGGCGTCATTGCGTGCGGCAGCGCGCGGTTCGGCATTGCGTGCGGCAGCGCGCGGTTCGGCATTGCGTGCGGCAGCGCGCGGTTCGGCATTGCGTGCGGCAGCGCGCGGTTCGGCATTGCGATCGGTGGGCACCGGGTACTCCATCAGTTGCTGGCGGGGATCTGCGACCGCCAGCCTACTAAGCGCGGTAGGTGGGGTGTTCGGTCGCCTGACCGTCGGCGATCGACAGCACGGGCTCGAAGGCACTGTCCTGATCGAGCGCTTCGCCGAGCAACTGCGCGGCGTACATCTTCACCTCGTACGCCCCAAGCGCCCGCCGGTAGGCACCCACGCTCTCCCACTCGGTGACGATCACCCAGCGGCTGTCGGAGTCGGTCGAGCGCGCGAAGCTGCCGCGTAGATAGCCCGGTCGTTGGGACAGCGTGGCCAGCGCCAACCGGGCGCGCTCGGCGAAGTCCGGCTCGGCCGAGTCGAAGTGGGTCACGCTGATCATCGAACCTCCGTGATCAGCAGACCGCCCCGGTCGATATTCGACGCCACCGCTCTGTTGATCATGACGTGGGGGTGGCGTCGATCGGGCCGGCAGCGCCGAACCTGCGGTCGCGCCGGGCGTACTGCAGGCAGGCGGCCCACAGGTGGGTGCGGTCGAACTCCGGCCAGGACGTGTCGACGAAGAGCAGTTCGGCATACGCGCTCTGCCACAGCAGGAAGTTGCTGGTGCGCTGCTCCCCCGAGGTGCGGATGAACAGGTCGACGTCGGGGATGCCCGGCTCGTCGAGGTACGCCTCGATCGTCCGCTCGTCGATCTTGGCGGGGTTGATCTTGCCCTCGGCCACGGCGCGCGCGATGGCCCGTGTGGCGTCGACGAGTTCGGCGCGGCCGCCGTAGTTGACGCAGAACTGCAGGGTGAGCCGGTCGTTGTCGCGCGTGTACGCCTCGGCGTCCTCGAGCTGGTCGATCACGCTGCGCCACAGCCGCGGACGCCGGCCGGCCCAGCGGATGCGCACGCCCAGCGCGGCGAGCTCGTCGCGGCGCCGGCGGATGACGTCCTTGTTGAAGCCCATGAGGAAGCGAACCTCCTCGGGCGAGCGGCGCCAGTTCTCAGTCGAGAACGCGTACGCGCTGACCGTGCCGACGCCGAGTTCGATGGCGCCGTGCAGCACGTCCATCAGGCTGGCCTCGCCGGCCTTGTGGCCCTCGATGCGGCTCATCCCGCGCGACTGCGCCCAGCGGCCGTTGCCGTCCATGACGATCGCGACATGCCTCGGCACGAGCTGCGCGGGGATGTCCGGCGGTGCGGCACCGGAGGGGTGCGGCGGCGGGTCGGGCCAGCGCTTGCTCACGCCGGCCAACCTACCGGGCCGGTCGGCCGGTGCCGCGCCGCGCTCAGGCGCCGGCCGGTCAGCCGGTGCGGTCACTGCGCCCCGCTCGACCTCAGCCGGTTCGGTCGACGAGCGGCAGGGCACGCAGACCGCGCTCGAGGTGCCACTGCAG
>Ga0164242_10009750_pt1 | contig 10326 bp, 8 predicted proteins | sample OricomgcompostMG_FD_108783 | JGI IMG/M metagenome (GOLD analysis project Ga0164242, IMG submission 108783) | Miracle-Growth compost microbial communities from Emeryville, California, USA - Original compost - Miracle growth compost (MG) ... | reverse complement strand
TCGCTGACCGTCGGTCTTCGGGTCATCGAGTTCACCGAACCACACCGCCGTGTCGCCGGCGATCACGATCGGAGCTTGAGCCGTCTCGACAACGACGATCTGTGATCCACGCGTGTGACCGGGAGCAGGCAGCAGCCGTACACCGGAGAGCAGCTCGAACTCGCCATCGACCTCGACGTAGCTCATTCCCGGCGCATCCACCCACTCGCGGATTGTGTAGTCGTCCCGGGTGCGCGCGTCCTCAAGCTCCCGTCGTTGGACGAGAACCGGCAGCCCGGCGAAGAGGTGGTTGCCACCGCAATGGTCGAAGTGCAGGTGGGTGTTCACCACCGCGGTGATGCTTCCGAGATCGATGTCCTGGTCGGTCAACGGGCTCAGCTGCGGGTCCATGTCCGCCACTGCAGGATGCAGCCGGGTGATCCCGGTGTCGACCAGGACCCGACCGTCGCGATGGTCGAGGAGGTGGACGTACACCGGCATCCGCTCGTCGCCCGCGAGCAGGCTGGCGACCCGGATCGGCGTGACAGCGGTCGGATCCGGCGAAGTCACAGCCGGCCTTCGCTGCACGAGGGGGTTCATGTTGACACTGTACACATTTGCACAGTGACCGGACACGAAATCAGCTTTGATCAAGGGACTGTAGGGCCCTCGACCGGTGTGAGACCATGCCCGCGATGATCCACATCAGCGTCCGCCGGCTCGAGTACTTCGTGGCCGTCGCCGAGGAGCTCAATTTCGGGCGCGCGGCCGAACGGTTGCACGTCGCCCAGCCCGTGTTGAGTCGCCAGATTGCGTTGTTGGAACGCGAACTCGGTGTGGCCCTGTTCGCCCGGTCGACGCGGGGCACCGAACTGACGGACGCTGGGCGAAGCCTGCTGCCTGATGCGCGTGCTCTGCTCCAGGCAGGCTTGGCGATTCAAAGACGTGCCGAGCACGCCGCACGGCAGGTCCAGCACTTCGCCCTCGGGTTCATGCCGGGTCTGATCGTGACGCCGATCGTGCACGGGCTGCGCGCGGCATTCCCTGACGTTGAGATCGAGGTGGTCCGGACCAACTGGGACGATCAGGTGGACAGCATCCTCGACGGTCGTGTCGACCTGGGCCTGGTCCGGCTTCCGGTGGCTGCCCGCGGTCTTCACGTCGACCCGCTGTTCGGTGAGAGCCGCCTGGCGATGCTGTCGACTGCCCATCCGTTGGCCGAGCGAGCCGAACTCACCATGGCGGACCTGTCCGAACTCGATCTGCTGCAGTCGCCCGACGCCGTCCCGGAGTGGCGTGACGCCCGGTCCCGTCAAGGACTTCCGGTCGGACGAGCAGGCGGCTATTCCCAGGATGTCGAAGTGAAGCTGGAACGTGTCGCCGCCGGGCTCGGGGTGGTCGTGCTGCCGTCCTCGACCGCCCAGTACTACACCCGACCGGATGTCGTGGCCCGCCCGGTGAGGGGGCTGGCCCCGAGCTTGGTGGCGCAGGCCTGGATGGCCCATCGGACATCGACACTTCTGAGGACCGCCACCGATCTCGCTCATACCTTGCGGGCATCGCTGACGACGGGAGAGGTCTTGGACGAGGCCGGCGCTCCCGATCGATGCTGAGGGCATGACAATCGACTTCAATTCCAAGATCGTGGTGCTCGGCGGCACCAGTGGCATCGGTCTCGCGGTCGCGCGCCATGCCGCTCAGGTCGGAGCCTCGGTGATCATCGCGTCCCGCAATCCGGTTTCGGTCGAGCGTGCACTGGGTGATCTGCCCGACGGTGTGCAAGGCCACGCCGTCGATGCGGCCAGCACCGCAGCTGTCGCCGAATTCTTCGACGGTGTGGGGAAGTTCGATCACCTCGCCTACACGGCCGCCGATCCGCTGGTCGGCCGCTCACTGGCCGAGCTCAACTTCGCCGACGCACAGAGTTTCTTCGGGCTGCGGTTCTTCCACACCCTCGACGCGGTGCGCCTGGCGGTGCCCCGTCTGCGAACGGGCGGCTCGATCACCCTCACCAGCGGGACCGCGGCATTCCGGGGTGGCGCGGGGTGGACGTTGGGCGCGGCGGTCTGTGGCGCGATCAATGCGACGGTCCGCTCCCTTGCGGCCGAGCTTGCCCCGATCCGGATCAATGTGGTCGCGCCGGGGGTACTCCGGTCACCCCTGTGGTCGACCATGAGCGAGGAGGATCGGGAGAAGATGTATGCCGACACCGGCGCCGCCCTGCCACTCAATCGCGTCGCCGAGCCGGCCGACGCGGCCAAGGCGTACCTGGCGCTGATGGATCAGGATTATGTGACCGGCACGGTCTCCGTCGTCGACGGCGGCACGCTCGTGGTGTGACTTCATCTCCGAGAGATGCAGCGTCACCTCGTAAGCCGGGCATGCACCCGAACGAATCGACGACGCGAAAGCGTCGCACGAACGGGTACGGGAAATTGCTGCTCCTGCCCGTCGAGAGATCGCTAGCCTGCGGGATGTGCCTTCGCCAATCATTCCGAACCGATTGCGCTCCGGAGACGTGATCCGGGTCGTCGCTCCTGCCCGGTCTCGCGCCATGATCATGGAGCATGAAAACACACGGTGGATCAACGAGCGATTCAATGATCTCGGTCTGACGCTGACGTTCGGTGATCATGTCGACGAGGACGACATGTTTCGGAGCTCGCCGATCAAGTCCCGTGTTGCCGATCTGCACTCGGCATTCGCCGATGACACGGTGGCCGGAATCCTCACCGTCATCGGGGGCTTCAACAGCAACGAACTGCTGCCGTACCTGGATTGGGATCTGATCGCAGCACACCCCAAGATCATCTGTGGATACTCCGATATCACCGCACTGCAGAACGCCATCCAGGCTCGGACCGGCCTGATCACCTACTCGGGCCCGCACTGGTCCAGCTTCGGGATGCGTGATCACTTCGAACCGACGGGACAATGGTTCAGGGCTGCTCTGATGGAGTCGGGTCCGCTTGAACTCACCCCCTCGGAGACCTGGACAGACGATCCATGGTTCGCCGACCAGGACCGGCGTGAAGTCATTTCCAACCCGGGCTGGGCACCGTTGCGCGACGGCACCGCGTCCGGGCGGATCGTCGGGGGGAATCTGTGCACGCTCAATCTGCTCCAGGGCACCGGGTACATGCCCTCCCTCGACGGGGCGGTGCTGTTCCTCGAGGACGACTACCTGACCAATCCCGTCGAATTTGCGCGCGATCTCACATCGCTGTTGCAACTCCCCGATGCAGACGGGGTGGCCGGAGTTGTCATCGGGCGGTTCCAGCGCGCGTCAGGCATGACGCCGGAACACCTGGATGAGATAGTCAGCCGACAACCGGCGCTGCTCGGAAAGCCGGTGCTTGCCGGCGTCGATTTCGGCCATACCAACCCGATGATCACCTTCCCGGTGGGGGGCCGCGCGAGGATCCGGGTCAGTCAGTCCGGCTCGGCGGTCACCATAACGACCGGCTGACAGCCGGGCACAGCTGGCGGAGCAGACGCGGAAGTTGGCGCCGAAGCGGCCGGCGCTGCTCCCATTCCCGTACCGTGTGCCAGCCCGCCAACGGATGTCCAAGCTGACGAGGACCGAGTGGCAGTACGAGAAGCTGGCGATGGCCACGACGAAAGCCGACGGTGGCGGCGCAACTTCCGGCTGGCTGGCACTCCATTGGACCTGAAGCAGCCGAACCGTGAACTTTCGTCCGCAGAGCTTCCGGGGCCGGCACATATGCGCCCAGAGCCGATCTGTTAACCCTTCGGGCCGATACCGTGCCCAACGAAAGATTGTCGAACTAAAGAGATAATTCGGCTGGCTATCCAGCCGCCGGCAGCATCGTTCAGGGAGATGGAATGCTCAGGAATGCACATCGCGCTGGTTGGTTGGTTCGCACCGCGCTCGCTCTGTCCGCATTGGTGGCGGCGTCGATAGTGGTAACGCCGTCGGTCGCCCGGGCAGCGACGGTTCCGTGCACCAGCTCAGTGACGCCCAAGAATCTGGACGACGGGGCGGCGAGGGTCGGTAGCCGACATCCGCATTTGAAGGCTAGTTTCTACGCGGCCTGCCCCAACGTAAGCGGCGCACTATCGTCGTCGAACTTCATCTACTTCTGGTGCTGGCACCGCAATTCCTACGGAAACCTCTGGCTGTACGGCCGGGTCAAGGGCACCGAGACCAAAGGATGGCTGTCCATAGACAGCCTCGTGAACGGCGTCATCTTCACCAACCTCGCGGACTGTCCAACCCGCGTGTAACACGGACAGCGCCGAATCGATACCGTGCCTGGTCGTCGACCGACAATCGAGGGGTGACTACTGCCGGGTTGCCCGGTTCCGGGTCGCCGAGCGTACCGCGGCGTCCCTGGCGGTCGCCGCCGGAGCCGACTGGTCCTGGATTGGTCCTGTCAGCGTTATGGACCGGCTTGTTCGAACAGTCCAAATCGCTCTGACCAGGTCATTTTGATCGGCGCCCCCGGTAGGATTCGAACCTACGCTCCCGCCTCCGGAGGGCGGTGCTCTATCCCCTGAGCTACGGGGGCCCAATCGGCCACATCCCGGCGCAAGGCGCCGTTCGGGCCGTGGAGAAACATACCAGGGTCGCCCGGTCGGTTACGAATCAGTACCCGCCGATGCCGGCCGGCGGCGTACCGACAACCCGGGGCGCCTGTCCGACACCGCCCGATCACATGACGACTGCAGTCCGCCTTGCCCGGTCTGGCAGAGTTTCCGTCATGTCCCACACCCACGTGGCTGGTTCGATCCATGCCGACGTCGCTGCGGCGCCGGTCTGGCTCGGGCTGCCGGATGACGTCAACGCCCTGCTGCCCCGGCTGTGGAGCCGGAACGCCGTCAAGAACGAGGCGGGGGAGTTGACGGTCGCCGGATTGACCGTGTCGGAGATGGCTGACCGGGTCGGCACGCCGGCCTACGTCCTGGACGAGGATGATCTTCGCTCCCGGGCCCGCGAGTTCGCCACCGCGTTCGCCGGCTGGGACGTCTTCTACGCCGGAAAGTCCTTCCTCTGCAAGGCCGTCGTCCGATGGATCGCCGAGGAAGGTCTCAATCTCGACGTGTGCACGGGCGGCGAACTGGCCATCGCTCTGGCAGCCGGGATGGATCCGGCCAGGATCGGTCTGCACGGCAACAACAAGAGCGAGGACGAGCTCGCGACCGCGTTGCAGGTCGGCGTCGGCCGGATCATCGTCGACTCCGACGAGGAGATCACTCGGTTGGTCAGGTTGAGTGAGCAGTTCGACGTGCAGCCGCAGCTGATGGTCCGGGTCACTGCCGGCGTGGAGGCGCACACCCACGAATACATCTCCACTGCCCACGAAGATCAGAAGTTCGGATTCTCCATCTCCGGCGGCGAGGCGGCCGCGGCGCTGCACCGGATCCATGATCATCCGCGGCTGCAGCTGCTCGGCATCCACTCCCACATCGGGTCGCAGATCTTCGACGCCGACGGCTTCGAGGTGGCGGTGCGGCGGACCCTGCGATTGCATGCCGCCTTCGCCACCGAAACCGGAGTGGAACCGCCCGAACTCGACCTCGGCGGTGGCTTCGGCATCGCCTACACCAGCCAGGACACCCCCGCTGCCCCCCAGGAGTTGGCCGACGCGCTGACCGCGATCGTCCGTACCGAGTGCCGCTCGGCGGGGGTCGCGGTGCCGAAGCTGTCCATCGAACCCGGCCGGTCGATCAGCGGCCCGTCGACCTTCACGCTGTACCGCGTCGGGACCGTCAAGCCGGTCCAGCTGGACAGCGGTGCGACGCGGCTCTACGTCTCGGTCGACGGCGGTATGAGCGACAACATCAGGACCGCCCTGTACGGCGCGGAGTACTCCGCGACACTGGCTTCCCGATCATCGGATGCCGGCCCGGCGCTGTCCCGAGTCGTCGGCAAGCACTGCGAAAGCGGGGACATCGTGGTCCGCGACGAGTTCCTCCCCGCCGACATCCGGCCGGGCGACCTGATCGCGGTGCCCGGCACCGGGGCGTACAGCAGGTCGATGGCCAGCAATTACAACCACGTCCCGCGGCCCCCGGTGGTTTCGGTCCGGGACGGCCAGATCACCACGCTGATCCGCCGCGAGACGGTCGACGATCTGCTCGCACTCGATGTGGGATGAGCCGGAATAGACCAACCAGCCGACGACACGCCGCACAAATGCGGGATTTACTGACCCCTCGGCGGATTGGGGGTGTCCACATTGAGCGGCATAGTTCTTGCTGACGGCGGGGATGGGGAAGAATGTTGGGGCGCACCCCGCCGGCACCTGCAGACTTTGCCGGACCGTCGCCGTACCACCCGAACCGACCGACCTCCGAGGCCAGCCGCATGAACATCACCGAGACCGAGCCCACCGCAGCCTCGGCGCCGCTGCGCGTCGTCGTGCTGGGGTGCGGCAATGTCGGTACGGAGGTGGTCAAGCTGATCACTGAGCGCGGCGACGACCTGGCCATGCGGATCGGCCGCCGGCTGGAACTGGTCGGCGTCGCCGTCCGCAGGCTCACCAAGTCCCGGCCCGGTATCGATCCGGGTTTGCTGACCACGGACGTCGACTCGCTGGTCCGCCGGGACGACGTCGACCTGGTGGTCGAACTGATCGGCGGCATCGAACCGGCCCGCTCGTTGATCATCACCGCCCTGGAGCACGGGGCCTCCGTGGTCACCGCGAACAAGGCACTGCTGGCCGAGGACGGCACCACCCTGTACGCCGCCGCCGAGAAGGCTGGTGTCGATCTGTACTTCGAGGCGGCGGTCGCCGGTGCGATCCCGATCATCCGACCGCTGCGGGAATCCCTGGTCGGTGACGAGATCACCTCGGTGATGGGCATCGTCAACGGCACCACGAACTTCATCCTGGACAAGATGGACACCGAGGGGTCGAGTTTCGCCGAGACCCTCGAGGAAGCCCAGGCGCTCGGTTACGCCGAGGCCGACCCGACCGCCGACGTGGAGGGCTTCGACGCCGCGGCCAAGGCCGCCATCCTGTCCAGCCTGGCCTTCCACAGCCGGGTCAGCTCCGCCGACGTCTACCGGGAAGGCATCAGCGACGTCTCGGCCGCCGACATCGCCTCCGCCCGCGAGATGGGCTGCGTGGTCAAGCTGCTGGCCATCTGCTCCCTGACCGACTCGGCGGAGGACTCCGACCGTGCGGTGTCGGTCCGGGTGCACCCGGCGATGATCCCGCGCAGCCACCCCCTGGCCACGGTCGGCGGACCGTACAACGCGGTGTTCGTGGAATCCCGGTCGGCAGGACGACTGATGTTCACCGGCCCGGGTGCCGGCGGACAGCCCACCGCCTCGGCGGTGCTGGGCGATCTGGTCACCGTCGCACGGAACCGGCTGCGCGGCGCAGCCGGCCCGGGGGAGTCCAGCTATGCCCAGCGCAAGGTGTCGCCGATCGGCGAAGTGGTGACCCGCTACCATCTGTCGCTCGACGTCGCGGACGAGGTCGGCGTGCTGGCCAAGATCGCCCAACTGTTTGCCGACTACGGTGTGTCGATCCAGACCGTACGCCAACAGGGCCGCGAGGCCGACGCCAAGCTGGTGATCGTCACCCACCGGGCGACCGACGCCGCTCTGTCGGCAACGGTCGATGCCCTGCAGAAACTTGATGTGGTGAGCCAGGTCACCAGCGTGATGAGAGTCGAAGGTGAATGACGTGCAGGCCAGTGATGTCCGGGCCGCAGAGGCTGCCGGGCGGGAAGCCGCCGCTTCGGGGGTGATCGCCCGCTACCGGGAGTGGCTGCCGATCGGCACCGACGATCCGGTGGTCAGTCTGGGCGAGGGCAACACGCCGCTGGTCCGTGCCCGCAACCTCTCCGACGATCTCGACGCCGACGTCTGGCTCAAGGTCGAAGGTGCCAACCCGACCGGTTCCTTCAAGGACCGCGGGATGACCGTCGCGGTGTCCAAGGCCCTGGCCGAGGGGGCGACCGCGGTGGTCTGCGCCTCGACCGGCAACACCTCCGCCTCGGCGGCGGCCTACGCGGCCCGAGCCGGGATGCGTCCCATCGTCCTGCTGCCGGCCGGTCGGATCGCTGCCGGCAAACTCGCCCAGGCCGTGATCCACGGCGCACACATCGTCCAGGTCGACGGCAACTTCGACAATTGCCTTGACCTGGCGCGGCAGCTGGCCGACCAGTACCCGGTGGCCTTGGTCAACTCCGTCAACCGGGTCCGGCTGGAGGGCCAGAAGACCGCGGCCTTCGAGATCGTCGACACCCTCGGCGACGCCCCCGACGTGCACGTCCTCCCCGTCGGGAACGGTGGGAATATCTCGGCCTACTGGCGGGGTTTCACCCAGTACGAGGCGAAGGGGATCGCCTCCCACCGTCCGAAGATCTGGGGCTTCCAGGCCGCCGGAGCGGCGCCGCTGGTCAACGGCGCGCCGGTCACCGAACCGGACACCATCGCAACCGCCATCCGGATCGGCCGACCCGCGTCCACCGAACTGGCCATCACTGCCAAGAACGAATCCGGCGGCGGTTTCTGGGCCGTCAGCGACACCGAGATCATGAACGCCCAGGGCTACCTCGCCCAACGCGAAGGCGTCTTCGTCGAACCGGCGTCGGCGGCCGGCGTGGCCGGTCTGCTGGCATTGGCCGAACGCGACGAGGTCCCGGCCGGTCTGTCGATCACGGTCACCGTGACCGGCCACGGGCTGAAGGACATCGACACCGCACTGAGCGCGTTGCCGTCCTTCACCGGCGGCCCGATCGAGGCGGAAGTGGTGCCGGCAGAGTTGGCTGCAGTGGCCCTGGCATGCGGCCTCTGACCCTGCCAGCGGGGCGGCAAGCCACCGTCGACGTACCGGCCACCACCGCCAACCTCGGCCCGGGATTCGATTGCCTGGGACTCGCCCTGGATTGGACCGACCGGATCCACGTCGAAACCCTCGATGCTGACGGTCAGCTTGTGGTCGAGATCGAGGGTGAGGGTTCCCGGCAGTTGCCGACCGACGAGCGCAATCTGATCGTACGCAGCCTGCTGACCGGTCTGGATCGGCTCGGGGCCGCCGTGGCCGGGCTGCGGGTCAAGGTGCGGAACACCATTCCGCAGGGCCGGGGTCTCGGATCGTCGTCGGCGGCGATCGTCGCCGGACTGGCCGCTGCCCACGCGCTCGCCCGACGGGACGAGCCGTTCGATCCCGCTGAGTGGCTGCAGTCGGCCGACCAGTTGGAGGGGCACCCCGACAACGTCGCGGCGGCCCTGTACGGCGGGCTGGTGCTCGCCTTCCGGTCGATGGCCGGCGGCGAGGTGCGCGCCGTCCCAGCTCCTGTCCACCCCGAGATCGGCGGGCTGGTGCTCGTGCCGGACCAGCCGCTGGCCACCGAGGTGGCCAGATCGGTGCTTCCGGCGGTTGTTCCGCACCAGGACGCGGCGACCAATTCCGGGCGGGCAGCACTGCTCGTCCACGCCCTGACCGCGGCGCCGGACCTGCTCTTCGAGGCCACCGCGGACTGGCTGCACCAGGCCTACCGGGGGCCCTCGATGCCGGAATCGTTCGCGCTGCTGACGGCCCTGCGCGACAACGGTCTGGCGGCCGTGGTCAGCGGGGCCGGGCCGACCGTCCTGGTCCTCGGCCGCCCGGCTGACCTGGATCGTGCCGACGCGCTGGTGGGACGAGGTGCCGGTGACCAGGCGTGCGGCGGGTTTCGTCCGGTTCGGGTTGGGGTGGGCGACGGCGTCCGGATCCTTGCCGGTACATCCGGAGAAGCGCGGGACCAGCTGTGAATTCGCCGAGACTCGCACCGTGGTTGACCGGAATGGTCCGTCGTAGTGCTAGCCTGAGCGTTGCTGGCGGATCGATATCCGCAAACCGGATGACTCCCGGAGCTCCCATTGGCACAAGATCCACCTGTGGGCTCCCGTCCGCTCGGATGCCTAGGTCCCCAGTGTCAGCGCCCCGGGTCGGGCGCACCCCGGTATGAATTCTGGTCGATGACCAGAGGTGTACCACCGATCGCGTGAGTTACTGCGCTCCATCGACGGGGCGAACCTGCGGGAGGCAGGTGAACGCGCTGTGTCGCGGTACTCCGAGGACCGGACAAGACCTGAACACCAGATCGTTGCCTGAAAGAGAACGAGCACTACAGCGAGAACGTCAATCGCGATGTGAGTCATCAGGCACAAGTCGTGGGCTGTGGCAGCCGGGAGGGTGCCCGCGACGCCCACAGATCAAGGCCCCCGGAGTGGGCCGAATCCGAAAGGAAACACTTGACAGATAGCGGCGGGGTGACCGGCACCCAGCAGTCCGCACGCAAGCGCAAGGGCAGCGGACTGGAGTCGCTGGTTCTGCCGGAGCTGAAGCAGATCGCGTCCCAGCTAGGCCTGAAGGGCACAGC
>Ga0164242_10009749_pt1 | contig 10326 bp, 7 predicted proteins | sample OricomgcompostMG_FD_108783 | JGI IMG/M metagenome (GOLD analysis project Ga0164242, IMG submission 108783) | Miracle-Growth compost microbial communities from Emeryville, California, USA - Original compost - Miracle growth compost (MG) ... | reverse complement strand
GTTGTGTAGTCGACCTCGAAGGCGTTGTCGGTCGCCGTGTGATCGGAGAAGGCGACGCTGAGACCCGCGAAGATCAGCACCGAGAGCGCGATGAGCAGCATCATCAACAGGAAGGCCGGGGCGTGCTTTCCGAAGAGCCGGAAGCCGGTGGCCCAGGCCTCACCGACCTCGTAGCGCGCCGGGGGCTCGGGCTGACCGTACTGGCCGCCGTACCCGGGATCGTCGTGGCCGCCGCCAGAGCCCGCCTCGCCCACGGGGTAGCTCGGATAGGAGGGGTACGCCGGGGGTGCGGCCGGGGGTGGCGTGGGCGGCTCCGGTGCCGGGCTCCCCTGCGCAGGGTCGCCGGGCGGCTGTTGGTCGGTCACGAGGACTGACGCTAGCCGCTCCCGATCGCGCGCGTCCACGATCCCCAGGGCTTCTCGATCGATGCCACCGGGTCCGGAAATGCCAATCGGGACCGGAGCCCGCGTGGGTTCCGGTCCCGACTCACTGAAGAGAAGGCGAGCTCATCGCTCGGCGCGTGTCAGCGCTCCACTTCGCCCTTGATGAAGGCCTCGACCGACGCGCGGCCCTCGGTGTCTTCACGCTGGACCGGCGGGGACTTCATGAGGTACGACGAGGCCGACAGCAGCGGCCCGCCGATGCCGCGGTCCTTGGCGATCTTGGCCGCGCGGATGGCGTCGATGATGATGCCGGCGGAGTTGGGGGAGTCCCAGACCTCGAGCTTGTACTCGAGGTTCAGCGGCACGTCACCGAAGGCACGACCCTCGAGGCGGACATAGGCCCACTTGCGGTCGTCGAGCCAGGCGACGTAGTCGGACGGGCCGATGTGGACATTGCGGTCGTCGACCTTCCCCGACAGCGGGCCGTTGAGGTTGGAGGTCACAGCCTGGGTCTTCGAGACCTTCTTGGACTCCAGGCGCTCGCGCTCGAGCATGTTCTTGAAGTCCATGTTGCCGCCGACGTTGAGCTGGTAGGTGCGGTCGAGAACAACCCCGCGGTCCTCGAAGAGGCGGGCCATGACGCGGTGGGTGATCGTCGCGCCGACCTGGCTCTTGATGTCGTCGCCGACGATCGGGACACCGGCGTCCTCGAACTTCTTGGCCCACTCGGGGTCGGAGGCGATGAAGACGGGAAGGGCGTTGACGAAGGCCACGCCGGCGTCGATGGCGCACTGGGCGTAGAACTTGTCGGCCTGCTCCGAGCCGACGGGCAGGTAGGAGACCAGGACGTCGGCGCCGGTGTCCTTGAGTACCTTGACGACATCGACCGGCTCGGCGGCCGACTCCTCGATCGTCTGCAGGTAGTACTTGCCGAGACCGTCGAGCGTGTGGCCGCGCTGGACCTCGATGCCCAGGGTCGGTACGTCGCAAATCTTGATCGTGTTGTTCTCCGAGGCGTTGATGGCCTCCGAGAGGTCCTTGCCGACCTTCTTGTCGTCGACGTCGAAGGCGGCCACGAACTTCACGTCCGAGACGTGGTAGTCACCGAAGGTGACGTGCATCAGGCCGGGAACGGTGCCACTCGGATCGGCGTCCTTGTAGTACTCGACTCCCTGGATCAGCGACGTGGCGCAGTTGCCCACGCCCACAATCGCTACGCGTACCTCACCCATGGGGATCTGGCTCCTTACTTGTTCTTACTGGTTTCTCTTCAGTGGATTCAGCTGGCCTCGGAGCGAGCCGCCGTGGAGGCGGTCGAGGTGCTCCGGGGAGACTTCGGTGTCGGCGGCTTGGCCGCCGACGTGGCGGACCGACGGTCGGTGTCGCCGTGTTCGGCGTCGATCAGCTCGGTGAGCCACCGGACCTCGCGCTCCATCGACTCGAGCGTGTGCCGCTGGAGCTCGGTGACATAGCGGTCGTGACCACGGTCGGCGCTCGCGCGAGCCCGGTCGAGTCGCTCCTGGAGGCGCGAGCGGCGACCCTCCAGGATGCGCATGCGTACGGCGGCATCGGTGCGGGAGAAGAGCGCGAAGCGCATCGTGAAGTTCTCGTCCTCCCACGACGCCGGACCCGAGTCGTTCATCGCGGTGGCGAAGTGTTCGCTGCCCGCGGGAGCGATCTGGTAGACGATCCGCTGCCGCCGCGAGACGCCCGGGGACATCGTGGTCACTTCGGTGACCCAGCCTGCGCGCAGCATCCGCTTCAGCGCGGGGTAGAGCGAGCCGTAGGAGAGCACCCGGCTCCACCCGAAGAGCAGATTGAGTCGCTTGCGCAGCTCGTAGCCGTGCAACGGCGACTCGTGGAGCAGGCCGAGCACAGCCAGCTCCAGGGTGTCGCCCTTGCTCGCCATCTCACTGCCTTCCCGACGGCCGCCGTGACTGGGTCAGACGGTCGGACTCATGTGTGGTCGCGACATACTTCGATCCGATGTGTCGCGGTGTTCTATCGATTGAACCTATCAGTTCGATATATCCACCGCAAAGACCCCAGGCTGCGCCCGGGGCGTCGAATGGGTCACAATGACGGCTGCCCGGACACGGAGGGCGTCGGCGCGCCCATCTCCCACGCCGTACCCTTGCCCGGGTAGTACGGCGCTCCAGGGCGCTGCCCGACGGAAAGGCTGGCCAGGCTTGAGCGGCACCCGCAAGAACCCTCCCCCCGGCGGCGGCAAGCGTGCCGCGGCCAAGTCGAACGCATCCGGCGGCACGGGGTCGAAGGGCAAGAACGGTGGCAAGTCGGCTGGCAAGAAGGGCTGGCGCGACTGGCGTACGGCGCTCAAGCGCGTGCTGGTCACCGGCATCGTCGGCGTCATCGTGCTGAGCGGCATCTTCGTCCTCGCCTACATGAAGACGACGATCCCCGACCCCAACGCGGCCTATCAGGCCCAGACGACGTACGTCTACTACAACAAGGGCAAGGACAAGATCGGTAGCTTCGCCACCCAGAACCGTGACTCGGTCCCCCTCGGCGACATCTCCCAGTCCATGCAGGATGCCGCCGTCGCCGCCGAGGACCACAGTTTCTGGACCAACAAGGGCATCGACCCCAAGGGCATCCTGCGCGCGGCCTTCTCCAATGCTCAGGGCAACTCCACCCAGGGCGGCTCGACGATCACCCAGGAATACGTCAAGCTCCTCTACCTGACCCAGCAGCGCACCCTCAGCCGCAAGATCAAGGAGGTCTTCCTCTCGCTGAAGCTGCAGCGTCAGCAGTCCAAGCAGGAGATCCTCAACGGCTATCTCAACACCGTCTACTTCGGCCACGGCGCTTACGGCGTCCAGGCGGCCGCGCGCACCTATTTCGGGGTCGACGCCAAGAAGCTCAAGCCGGGCCAGTCCGCGATGCTGGCCGCGATCCTGAATTCGCCGAACTACTACGACGCCTACGGCTCGGCCAGTCGCCGCCAGGCACTGCTGCGCCGCTACCAGTACGTCCTCGACTGGATGGTCAGGCTGCACACGCTCGACGCCGCGAAGGCTGCGAAGATCCACGACCACCTCCCCAAGGTGGTCAAGCAGCGCACCAGCAACACCTACGGCGGCCAGCGCGGCTTCATGATGACCATGGTCAAGAAGAAGCTGCTCTCGCTCGGCTTCACCGAACAGCAGATCGACGGCGGCGGCCTGCGGGTAACCACGACCTTCGACAAGGACGCGATGGCCGCGGACAAGAACGCCTTCGACACCGTCGCTCCCAAGGGCGTCGACAAGCTCCACGTCGGCATCGCCTCCGTCGACGTCAAGACCGGAGCGCTGTTGGGCATCTACGGCGGCCAGAACTACCTGAAGAGCCAGCTCAACTACGCCACCCTCGCCTCGACCTCGGTCGGATCGTCCTTCAAGCCCTTCGCGCTCGCGGCCGGCCTGAAGCAGGGCTTCAGCCTGAAGTCGACCTTCGACGGAAACTCGCCCTATCGGTTCCCTGGCGGCGCGACGGTGCAGAACGAGGGTGAGGCGAGCGGCCAGGCCAACGGTCACTCGTACGGCGCCCACATCAACCTGATCTACGCGCTCCAGCAGTCGGTCAACACCGCCTTCATCGACCTCACCGAGTCGATGAACGACGGTCCCTACGCGATCAGGAAGACCGCGATCGCGATGGGCATCCCGGCGAGTGACCACATCGAGGCCAACTCAGGGATCGCGCTCGGCCAGACCGCAGTCGCGCCGGTCGACATGGCCAATGCCTATGCCACCATCGCCAACCGTGGCATGGCGCACGACTGGTACGCCGTGTCCAAGGTGACCGACTCCGACGGCAAGGTGCTGTGGGAGCACCACCAGGATCAGAAGCGCGCCATCCCCCAAGGCATCGCCGACGACGTCAGCTATGCGATGCAGCAGGTGGTCAAGGGCGGCACGGGTACGGCCGCTCGGGCTCTTGGCCGCGAGGCGGCGGGCAAGACCGGTACCGCGACCAACAACCCAGGCGACGTGATCTCGTCGTGGTTCGTGGGCTTCACGCCGCAGGTGGCGACCGCGGTGTCCTACTTCCGGGCCAACGGCTACCAGTCGATCGAGGGCTATCTCGTGCCCTTCTACGGCGCGACCTATCCCGCTCGCACGTGGACCGCGGCGATGCAGGCGATCATGAGCAACTACCCCGTCGAGGACTTCCCGCCGGCCGCCAATGTGAAGGGCGTTCCGCCGTCGGAGGGACACACCTACACGCCGCCGCCGCCGAAGCCGAAGAAGACCAAGAAGGCGACCCCGACGAAGACCGCGAAGCCGACGAAGAACGTACAACCGACGACACCGGCGAGCAGCCCGTCGACGCAGCCGCCCGCCCCGTCGACGCAGCCGTCGACGCAGCCCTCGGCATCCGCCACACCGTGCGACCACATCCTCAACATCAACTGCTCTTAAAGCCGAACAGGTGAACACCACTCCCGCCGTCGAATCGCCGATCCAGGACGAGCCCGGCGCCACCGCACTGCTCGACCGGGTCGGTGGACCCGTCGGCCGGCACGGTCGTCCGCACTGGTGGTGGACGCCTGTGCGGGTACTGCTTGCCGGATGCACCCTCGCCTTCCTCTTCGGCATGGTCCAGCACACGCCATGCGTCACCAGTGACTGGAACAGCAATGCCACGCGCTATGGCGCGATGTGCTACTCCGACATCCCCTACCTCTACACAGGTCGTGGTCTCGCCGAGCAGACCTGGCCCTACAGCCACACGCACCGCTACCCGGCGATGGAGTATCCGGTCGGCATCTCGGTCTTCGCCTGGGGCGTCTCCGTCCTGACCGCCCTGCATCCGGAGGGTCCGGCAGAGGCTCTCCGGGCAGCCGCATCGCCCGACGCCCTGTGGTCGATGCCGGGCATGGACGGAGAGATCAACGAGTACTTCATCCTGACCGTGCTGTTGCTCTTCGGCTGTGCGCTCGGGGCGACGTACCTCCTCGCGACAGCCGATCCGAGGAGGCCGTGGGCGGCGCTGCCCTTCGCGGTCACGCCGCTGTTGCCGCTGGCCGGCATGGTCAACTGGGATCTGCTCGCGGTGGTCGCCGTCGCGGGCGCGTTATGGGCATGGATGCGGGATCGTCCGCTCCTGGCCGGCGTCTGCATCGGCCTGGGTACGTCGATCAAGCTCTATCCGCTCTTCCTGCTCGGTGCCCTGCTCGTCATCTGCCTGCACCAGGGCCGCAACGGCCGCCGTCGATGGTGGGCCTTCGCGGGCGCGTCCTTCGCGGCGGCGCTCACCTGGCTGGTCACCAATGTGCCGATCTACCTGGAGAACCCGCAGCGCTGGAAGCACTTCTGGTCCTTCAATTCCGACCGTGGCGCCGACCTCGGCTCCCTCTGGCTCGCCTTTGCCCGTCACGCCTCACCACACACGATCAATCTGACCTCGTGGCTGCTCTTCGGCCTCGCCTGCCTGGCCATCCTCGCGATCGGGCTCAAGGCGCCGCGCACCCCGACATTGGCCCAGCTGGGCTTCCTGATCGTGGCCGCCTTTCTGATCGTCAACAAGGTCTACTCGCCGCAATACGTCCTCTGGCTGCTCCCGCTCGCCGCCCTCGCCCGCCCGCGGTGGCGCGACATGCTCGTCTGGCAGGTCAGCGAGTTGATCTACTTCGCCGGCGTGTGGCTGTATCTCGGCGGCTGGCTCGAGGGCGGCAGCGGCGGCACTCCGGCGTACACCGCCGCGATCGTCGTCCGCGTCGCCGGCGAGCTCTACCTCGGCGCGATGATCATCCGGGACCTCTGGATGCCTCGGGACGAGCGTTCCAGTGGCGGGCAACGTGTTGGAGCCGAAGTCGCCAGCCGGCCGCAACCCTGAGGCGGCGCCAACTGCGGCGCGGCAGCGTTGCGGAGCGGCAGTCGCCACGGCGGGTGAGCCGACGACGCTCCGGAGCGCAGCAACGCTCGCGCCATCCAACTCAGCTGATGACGACCTCATCGAAGGTCGTGGCGGTGTAGCGCACCCGCACCGGGACCTCGTCGCCGATCGAGGGGGCCGGCACGCCCGCAGGCAGGAAGAGCATCGAGGCCTGCATGTGCGGAGGCTCGGCGAAGAACCGGTGCTTGCCCGCGACGACGTACGGCGAACGCACGAGGCCGGCCGCGTCGAGGCCGCCGCGCGCCAAGGTGGTGCCACGGGAGCGGATGCCGGTCTGACCCGTAGGCGCCTCGAGGCCGATGCCGTGACCGGTGCCGCCCGAGACGACGAGCAGGGTTCCGTTGCGAGGCGCTCGGCGGCGGCGGTAGCCGTAGCGCTCGCCACGTCGGACGGGGTGTACGTCGAGCACGCGTGCGGTCACCCGGAGTGCGTCTCGGTCGCCGAGCCAGAGGTCGGTGCCGACCCGCGGACGAAGGCGCAGGTCGGCGTAGCGACTCGCGAGACCGGCCACCTCGGCGGTGCTGAGGTGCGAGAGCCAGAGCGTCGGACCGAGCGGACCCGTCGCCCCGAGCCCGGCGGCCACCGCGTCGATGATCAGGTCCTCGGTCTCGCGGACCGAGTCCGCGCCGGCGAGCGGCAGGTGCACGGCCACCCCCTCCGCGCGCACGCCGCCTGAGGCGACGGCTGCAGCCGCCTCGCGAAGCCCGGCGGCGGTGAAGCCATGGCGGCGCATGGAGGTGAGCAGCTCGAGTACGACGCGTGGCCGACCGGGCCTCGCGGCGAGCTCACGGAGGTCTTCGATGCGGCCGACCGTGTGGATCACCCGCTCGGACGTGGCTTGCTCAGGGGTGGCGAGAAAGGGGCGCCACGGGGTCAGCACGAGGAGATCGGTCGAGCACCGGTCGGCCACGTCGCCGAGCTCGGCATACGTGCCGACCGCAAGCGTGTCGACGCCGAGCCAGTCCGCCCGCCGGGCGAGCCGGTGGTTGCCGAAGCCGTAGCCATTGCCCTTGGCGACCGGAACCAGCCCGGGTCGCTCGTCGGCGGTCCGACGCAGGTGCGCTCGCCACGCGTCACCATCAACGCGGAGGGTGAGCATCAGGCTCTCCGGTTCATGTAGAGCTGGAATCCCTTGTAGAGCAGGGGTTTGAGAGGTAGATCCCATTCGCCGACGTACTCCACGGCCTCGCCACCGGTGCCCACCTTGAACTGGATCAGGCCGACGTGGGGGTCCTCGGCGTCGAGAGTCTCGGTGATGCCGCGCAGGTCGTAGACGTCGGCGCCGGCGGCGATCGCATCTTGGATCATCCGCCACTGGATCGCATTGGAGCCGCGGACCTCGCGCTTCTCGGTCGAGCTGGCGCCGTAGGAGTACCAGACGTGCCGACCGCTGCGGATCCAGATGGTGCTGGCGACGAGGTCGCCTTCGTGATGGGCGAGGTAGAGCCGGATCTCGGTGCCGGCCGCGGGGTCGTCGAGCGCGGCGAACATCTTCTCGAAGTAGGAGAGCGGGCGCGGGGTGAAGTGGTCGCGCTGCGCGGTGTGCGCGTAGAGCTCGTGGAAGGCCGCGAGGTCGGCGGGGCCACCGAGAGACACCTCGACGCCGAGCTTGGCGGCCTTCTTGATGTTGCGTCGCCAGAGCTGGTTCATACCGGACAGGACGTCCGCCTCGGTGCGCCCCTCGAGCCGGATCACGAAGTTGAACTGGGGTTGCCCGGCCGCGAAGCCGCCTTCGACCCTCTGGGCCAGCCAGCCGGCCTTGCGCAGCTGGGAGAGCACCGCGGCACCGGCCTGCTCGCGCGCGCTCGGCGGCAGTTGGCCGAGCCGCTCGACGGAGGCGTCGGCGATGCCCTCCTTGACCTGGCTCGCCGACCAGCGGTGGCTGACGACGGGCGGGCCCATGCGGATGGCGAAGGCACCGGCCTTGCGCAGATGCGCGGCGAGAGGCTCGAGCCAGCGCTGGAGTTCGCCCTCCCAGGTGAGCACCGGGCCCTCGGGCAGGTAGGCCAGAAAGCGCTTCACCCGGGGCAGCTGGCGGTAGAGGACCAACCCGGCGCCGACGAGCTCGGCGCCGTCGTACCAGCCGATGGACTCCGCTCGCCACTCCTGCTTGACCGCCGCCCAGCCCGGCGTCTGCAGGAAGCTCGCGGACCTGCCCTGTGCTGCGCTCGCCGTGAGAAAGGCTCGATGCGTCGCGGGATCGATGGTGCGAACCAGAAGGGGCGAGGTCACGTCGGCGAGCCTACTCAGGGGTTGGCCCGGACATGGCCCAGGTCAGTTGTCGAAGACGGCGATGCCGGACTCGTTGTCGGCGCGGATGGCGGCACCCAGTTGGCGCATGCCCGCCAGGTCCGGCTGGAGGACGACGCCGTCCGAGACCTTGACGTAGTCCTTGTGCGGGACGGTCAGATAGAGCGTCTGCGCGGGCGACAGCCCGCGTGAATGCCAGCCCAGCGACCGCATCGCTCCGGTGGTGAAGGCGTCGTCGATCACGAGACTCGGCGTGAAGTCGTGCAGGAGGCCGATGACCTTGAAGGGATTGAACAGGACACCGGGTGTGAACATGCCCTCGATGATGCCGCGCAGCCAGTGCTGATTGCGCTGTCCAGCCTCGATGCTGGTGATCCCCGGCTCATCGACGTACGCTCGCGCCTGCGAGCCCGAGAAATGCTCGACGCCGGGACCGGTCGAGACGTCGACGCCGCCGAGTCGGTCGCTCGCCTTCACATAGCCGGCGTAGGTGACCTGCACGACGTGCTCGATCGTGATGCCGAAGACGTCCTGCAGGGCGGTGCTCAGGCCGGAGGCGTCGGAGCGGAGATACCGGACGCCGACGGTGGCGCGCGCCTCGTCGGCCGTCGCGGGGAGGACCAGGTCGCGTGGTACGTCGACCAGGGCGGCGTGCGTGCCGTCGGTCCCTATGTGCACGAGTTGGACGACCATCGTGGCCACGTCGGCGCGCACCGCGGTCGTGGGCGCGTTGGAGGCGATGAGCAGCACATTGGTGCCGAGGCTGCCTTTGCCGGCGTACGCCGCGTTGAGTGGTGCGCGCCTGATCGAGCCGAGCTCATGGTTGACGTAGAACAGGAAGCCGGCGACCACCAGCACCAGTACCAGCAGCGGCAGGACGACGGTGTTGCGCGGTCGGTACCAGTGGTGGACCTTCCGGCTCTTCTTCCGCCTGCGCCGGCGTCTGCGGCTTCGACTCGAGCGAGGGACGCGGCCGAGGTTCCGGCTGCGATGCGCGCGGTCGATGCCGGCGTTCACCTGCGCGCGGTTGTGCCCGTGACGGTTCAGCCAGGCGAGATCGTCGTCGTCGGGACTGGTCGGTGTGGACGACTCGTCCGATCCGCTCACAGGGCCTCCTCCGTCGGCCCGGTGAGCCGACTCCCTGCGTTGAATGGTTCGCTCGCGAGCTCGCTCACAGGTGCTCTCGCAACCAGGCGAAGTCGGCGCGGTGCTCCTCCGGGCCGCCGGGCGTCTCGCAGATCACCGGTGCTCCCGCATCGCGTACGACGCCGGCGAAGTCGTCGGCGTCGAGCTGGCCGGCGCCGAAGTTGGTGTGCCGGTCGGCACCGGAGTCGAAGGCGTCGCGACTGTCATTGGCGTGGACGAGGTCGATACGGCCGGTGATCGCCCGGATGCGCTCCACCGCAGTCGCCAACTCGATGCCACCGGCCCACGCGTGACAGGTGTCGAGACAGAAGCCGACGTCGTCGAAGCCGTCGGCGCTGGAGATCGCCTCCCACACGCCGGCGATGCGGTCGAGCTGACGAGCCATCGCGTGGTCGCCACCGGCGGTGTTCTCGATGAGCAGCGGGATCTTGATGTCGGTCGCCTCGACGGCCTTGCGCCAGTTGTCGAAGCCCTTCTCGATGTCACCGGCTGGGTCGCCCTTGCCGCCTACATGGCCCCCGTGGACGATCAGGCCCTTGGCGCCGATCTCGGCCGCCGCGTCCATGTGCTGCTGCAGGAGCTTGCGGCTGGGGATGCGGATGCGGTTGTTCGCGGTGGCGACATTGATGATGTAGGGCGCATGCAC
>Ga0164242_10009748_pt1 | contig 10327 bp, 8 predicted proteins | sample OricomgcompostMG_FD_108783 | JGI IMG/M metagenome (GOLD analysis project Ga0164242, IMG submission 108783) | Miracle-Growth compost microbial communities from Emeryville, California, USA - Original compost - Miracle growth compost (MG) ... | reverse complement strand
TCGATTCTTTAAAAGTAATGTCTGTGATGATCTTGGAATAAAATAAAGTAAATACATTTTTTAGAATTAAAGCAAATGCTCTCTCGAGTAATAAAAGAAGTATTTGAATTTCGCTATCAAAAACTATCTTAGCTTTTTTTAGCTTCTATGCAAAATATTGAAAACATCATCTTCGATCTTGGCGGTGTAATTTTAGATGTTGATTATAATCTTACCCGGGCAGCATTTGAAAAGCTAGGAGTCGATAACTTTGATACCATGTATTCACAGGTAAATGCTGACCAGCTTTTTCAAAAATTAGAAAAGGGAAAAATAGGTGAGTTAGAATTTTACCAGGAACTGAACCGCTGTACGGGACTTGCGTTATCAGAAGAAGAAATAAAGAATGCCTGGAATGCAATGTTACTTTCTTTCAGGGAAGAAAGCCTTGGATTTTTAGAAGGGATCGGGTCAAAATATAAAATCTATTTACTCAGTAATACGAACCATATTCACATGGAATCTTTTAAAAAAAGTTTTCATGAGAAAAAAAGAGCAAGAGCCTTTGATGAATATTTTAATAAAGCTTTTTATTCTTGTGAAATTGGATTGAGAAAACCAGATGCTGAATGTTACGATTGGGTGATTAAGCAATTAAAAATTGATCCGGCAAAAACCCTATTTATTGATGATTCATCGCACAATATTGAATGTGCAAAAAGTGCCGGATTACAAACGCTTCTTTTAATGCCCGGCAAAAAAATTGAAGAGTTACAATTGTAGAAGGTTATTTACTCGTTTTTACTTCTTCAAATTCAATATAATCGCCTTCTTTTTGTTTTGGTTTTTCTGTAGTTTTTTGTTCAGCTTGTGTGGAATTTTGATAATTTTTTAAATCACTTTGCATTTTATCCTGCATTTCCGAAAATTGTCTTTTGATTTTTTTTGATGATTCATAAACCGGAATGATAAAATCAAAAATGAATTTATATATCAGGTACAATAAAAAAAGTTCGGCTACGGTTCTAAATAAGTTCATACAACAAAAATAATTGTTTTCAGTCAAACGGGTTTTACCGTACAACAAATTTCAAGTGCAAAAATTTGTTAATGAATTGGTTTTAATTAAACATAATTTGGAGCGTATTTTCTATTTATCGTATCTTTGCACAGCAAATGATTAATGAAGGGAACGGAAGCGTTCCCTTCTTCTATTTTTTCAAAAGAGGATAATAATAATGAGTACTTCCAGCGAACAGGAGAAGATTGAAGAATTCGTAAACCAATTTATTTCAAAACAGCCGGATTTATTTTTGATAGAAGTGAAAATTGCTGCAGGAAACAAGGTTACAGTTTTAATTGAAGGCGACAAAGGAGTTACCATTGACAACTGTACTCAAGTAAACAAAGCTCTTTATAAATTTATTGAAGAAAAAGGTCTATTTGGTGATAACAATTTTTCGCTTGAAGTATCATCTTTTGGAGTGGATCGACCCCTAAAAATGCTTCGTCAATACAAAAAAAACCTGGGAAGAAAAGTGGAAGTTATAATGAATGACGAAACAAAAATAGAAGGAACGCTTACGGATGCAAACGAAGAGAATATCACTATTGAAGAAAAAACAGGAAAAGGAAATAAAATGTCAACAAAAAAAACAACAATATCATTTAATCAGATAAAGCACACAACAGTGCTGATAACTTTTTAAAATATGGCCAGTATCAATTTAATTGAATCCTTCCAGGAATTCAAAGACGCAGAAAACATCGACAGACCTACTTTAATGAAAGTAATGGAAGATGTTTTTAAAACACTGATCCGCAAAAAATATGGATCAGACGAAAATTTTGACGTAATTGTAAACGATCAAAAAGGTGACCTGGAAATCTTTCGTCGCCGCACCATCGTAGATGACGATGATTTGTACAATACTCTTACTGAAATTGAATATAAAGACGCGATTAAAATCGAACCTGACTACCAGGTAGGCGAGGAATTGTATGAAGAAGTGGACATTCAAAAAGAGTTTGGAAGAAGAGCTATTCTTGCGGGAAAACAAACACTTGCCAGCCGCATCAATGATCTGAAGAAAAACATTTTGATTAAAAAATACGAAGACCGTGTTGGTGATATCATCAGCGGTGAAGTTTACCAGGTTTGGAAAAAGGAAATTTTATTGCTGGATGAAGAAGGCAATGAAATGTTGCTTCCAAAATCTGAACAGATTCCATCGGATTATTTTAAGAAAGGTGAAACCGTTAGAGCCGTCGTAAAAAAGGTGGAATTAAAAAACAATCAGGCAGTAATTATTGTTTCAAGAACTGACAATTCTTTTTTAGCGAAATTGCTAGAAATTGAAGTTCCAGAAATTTTTGATGGACTTATTGTAATTAAGAAAATTGTTCGTGATCCGGGAGAAAGAGCAAAGGTAGCAGTTGAAAGTTTTGATGATCGTATTGATCCGGTAGGTGCTTGCGTGGGAATGAAAGGAAGCAGGATTCATGGTATTGTCCGCGAATTGAAAAATGAAAATATTGATGTAATTAACTGGACAAATAACATTCAGTTGCTGATCCAGAGGTCTCTTACTCCTGCTAAAATTACCAGCATGGATGTAGATATGGAAACAAAACATGCAAGTGTTTATTTAAAACCTGACCAGGTTTCATTAGCGATCGGACGTCGTGGAGTTAATATTAAACTTGCATGCGAACTTACTGGTCTTGAGCTGGATGTGTTCCGGGATAACGAAGGAGAGGAAGAAGAATATGACGTGGATTTGGATGAATTTACAGATGAATTGGAAACATGGGTAATTGACGAATTAAAAAAGATTGGTTGCGATACAGCGAAAAGCGTGTTAGACTTGTCTGATGAAGAATTGGAGCGTAGAACTGATCTTGAAAAAGAAACAATTGCCGAAGTGAAAAAGATTTTAAACGAAGAGTTTACAAACGAATAAAACTCATTCTTTTGCAGAAGCTGCAGAAATTGTTTTAATATTATTTTAAAAAAAATAAAATTACTTCCGTAAAGAGAAGTAGGGAAAGTTTAATGGCAGAAATACAAACACCACGGTTGATGGCTGCGGCCAAAGAGTTTAATATAGGAACGAATACACTTATAGACTTTTTGGTATCAAAAAATTTTAGCAGCGATGATCTGAAGCCCAGTACAAAGCTTACAGAAGAGATGTACCGTGTCCTGCAGGTAGAGTTTCAGCCGGACAAAGTTGCAAAGCAAAAGGCTGAACAAATTGATCTTCCGAAAAATACCCCAGCAGATAATAAAAAACGAAAAGACGAACAAGATCTTTCTTTTGCTAAAAAAGAAACTGTAAAACCTCTTGCGAAAGAAGAAAAAGTAACAGAAGAAGAAAAAGCTGAAAAAGTAACGGAAGAAATTATCCAGGAAAAAGTTGCCGAAATTCCTCCAAAAGAAATTCCTGTAGCTGCAGAAATCAAAGAAGAAAGTGAATTAACAAGGGAGGAACCAACTACTATTGACGAGCCAACTCAACCTGAAGTCGTTAAATTAGAAGCTCCTGAAGTAGAGGGTTTAAAAATAATTGATAAAATCGATCTTAGTACGATTGATTCATCAGTAAGGCCAAAAAAAGAATCTAAGAAGAAGGAACCAAAAGAAAAAGTAAAAGGAGTTATCAATAAAGAACAAGCTACTGAAAATCCTGCAGAATCTACGCCTCTGGAGGCAAAAGGCCCGGTTGTAGAACCTGAAAAAGAAGCTCCTGTAATAACCAATATTAAGGCAGTAAAATTAGAAGGCCCGAAAATAATGGGCAAAATTGTATTGCCGGTTAATAATGACACCAGGCCTAAACCTACTGATGAAAGACGCAAACGCAAACGTATCATTGTAGAGAAGAAGCCAGGTCAGCCCCATCCTGGAAATCATCAACCTCACCCAGGCGGTATTCAAAGAGCTCACGGTCCTCAAAATCGTATGCAAAATGCTCCCGGTAGGTTTAATCGAAATGCTCCTGCTACAAGAAGGGAAGAAAAAGAAATTGATCAAAAAGAAATCCAGGATAAAATCAAAGAAACCCAGGCCAAACTTGCAGGCTCAGGTGGAAGAGGGAAGAGCCTGAAGGCGAAATATCGCAAACAAAAAAGGGAAGAAGCAGCAGAAAACACTGAGTTAGTTACAGATAATAAGCTGCAGGTAACTGAATTTATTTCGGTGAGCGAATTTGCCAATTTGATGGATGTAAGTTTTGCGGATGTAATTAGTAAATGTATGAGTCTTGGGATTATGGTTTCTATCAATCAACGTCTTGAAGCGGATGTGATAGAGCTTGTGGCAAGCGAATTTAATTATGAAGTTGAATTTATTGACATAGATAATCAACAGGAAGTTGAAGAAGAAGAAGAGGAAGAAAATGAAGAAGACCTTGTTCCACGGTCACCTATTGTAACCATCATGGGACATGTGGATCACGGTAAAACTTCTTTGCTCGATTATATTCGCCATGCAAACGTAATTGCAGGTGAAGCTGGCGGAATTACTCAACACATTGGAGCTTATGAAGTAACAGTAAAAAATGGTCGGGCAATCACCTTTCTTGATACTCCAGGCCACGAAGCCTTTACTGCAATGCGTGCCAGAGGTGCGAAAGTTACTGACCTCGCAGTTATTGTTATTGCTGCTGATGATGCAGTTATGCCACAAACAAAGGAAGCCATTTCGCATGCCCAGGCAGCTGATGTGCCTATGGTTTTTGCCTTAAATAAAATTGATAAAGACGGCGCTAATCCTGAAAAAATTAAAGAACAGTTGGCCGGAATGAATATTTTGGTAGAAGATTGGGGTGGAAAATATCAAAGCCAGGAAATCAGTGCGAAATCCGGATTGAATGTTGATGAATTGCTGGATAAAGTATTATTGGAATCAGATCTTCTTGAATTAAAAGCCAATCCGAAAAAAAGTGCCAGCGGAAGCGTAATTGAAGCTTCCCTGGATAAAGGACGTGGTTACGTTGCCACAATTCTCGTACAAAATGGAACTTTAAAACAAGGTGATCTTTTAGTTTCAGGACAAAACTATGGACGCATTAAAGCCATGTTCAACGAACGCAACCAACGTGTTACGATTGCGCCTCCCTCCACACCCGTTTTAATTCTTGGTTTGAATGGAGCTCCTCAGGCCGGTGAAACTTTTAAAGTTTTTGAAGACGAATCTGAAGCAAAGGAAACTGCTAACAGAAGATCTCAAATCTTGCGTGAACAGGGAATCCGTGCCAAAAAACACATTACTTTGGATGAAATTGGCCGTCGTCTTGCATTAGGTAATTTCAAACAATTAAATTTACTTATTCGGGCCGATGTGGACGGATCAGTAGAAGCATTAAGCGATTCTTTACAGAAATTAAGTACCGAAGAAATTGCAGTGAGCGTAGTACACCAGGGCGTGGGCCAGATCACCGAAACCGATGTTATGTTAGCAACCGCATCTGATGCAGTTATTATTGGTTTTAATGTTCGTCCATCATTGCAGGCTTCTAAAATTGCGGAACATGAAGGAGTGGAAATAAAAACTTATTCCATCATTTATGATGCAATTGATGAAGTGAAGAGTGCTATGGAAGGAATGTTGGAACCAAAAATCCAGGAAAAGGTTTTGGGTATTGCAGAAATAAAAGAAACGTACAAATTTGATAAAGCAACTGTTGCAGGTTGTTTGGTTGTAGAGGGTAAAATTGCACGTAACAACCGGATTCGGTTGGTAAGAGATGGCATCATTATTCATACTGGCGAACTTGGAAGTCTGAAACGTTTTAAAGATGATGTAAAGGAAGTAACAAATAACATGGAATGTGGCCTGATCATCAAAAACTACAACGATCTTAAAGCAGGGGATATGGTGGAAGCCTTTGAAGAAATAGAAGTAAAACGTACTTTATAAGAACTGAAAAGAGGTCTTCTTTTAACAAAAGGGTTATAACTTTTAACTTTCCAAAAAAATAACTCCCAATATACAAGCGTATTTTTGACAGCGTATTTACAAAAACGGTAAGAAGTGTCGTGCTGCATTTCCAAATACAAAAGTTTCTAATGAAAAAAAGTTTTATTACGGTTTGTTTTCTGGCAATTACTTTAGGCTCCTTTGCCCAAACAAAAAAAGTGGTTGCGGATAAAATAATTGCAACTGTAGGCGATAAAATTATTTTAAAAAGTGATATTGAAAACAGCATACATGATATGCAACGGCAGAATGTTCAGATTCCGGCAAACGCTTCATGTCTTTTACTGCAGCAGGCACTGGCTCTGAAAGCACTGGTACTTCAGGCAGATCGTGATTCTCTTCCAGTTTCTGATGAAGATATAAATGCGGCTATTGACAATAAAATCAGGTATTTTATTCAATTATACGGATCAAAAGAAATCCTGGAACAAATTGCCCACAAAACTGTTTTTCAATTGAAAGAAGAGTTTCGACCTGTAATTCGTGATCAGAAATTAGCAGAGGCGGAAAGAGATAAAATTGTAGGCGATGTAAGGATTACGCCAAATGAAGTGGAAGCATATTATTCAAAAATTCCAAAAGACAGTCTTCAATTTTATGAATCACAACTGGAGGTTGGCCAAATAGTTATTTATCCAAAACCTAGCAGGGATTTAGAAAATTATGCGATTGATCAATTAAAAGAATATAAAAAAGAAGTTGAGGACGGATCCAAAAAATTTGAAGTACTTGCATCTCTTTTTTCTGATGATCCTGGCAGTAAGGATAATGGAGGATTAATGGAAATCAATCGAAACGAAAAGCAGATAGATCCAACATTCTTAGCAAAAGCGTTTAGTTTGAAAGATGGCCAGATTTCAAGTGTTTTTAAATCAAAATTCGGTTATCATATTATTCAAATGGTTAGTCGTCGCGGTGACGATGCAACGATCAGGCACATCCTTAAAATTCCACAAGTAAGTTCAATAGAAGTAAATGCAGCCAAAGAAAAATTAGATTCGATCAGAACACTTTTAACCAATGGCACAATCAAATTTGGCGAAGCCGTTGCAAAATATAGCGAAGACGATAACAGCAAATTTACCGGTGGCCTCCTCACTTCACCTGATGGAAGTGGAAGCACTTTCTTAACTATTGATCAGTTGGATAAAGATCTGGTTTTGATGTTGAAAGATTTAAAACCAGGTGAATTTTCTCCAGCTACAGAATTTGTTGATCCTTCTGCAGGAAAAAAAGCGGTTCGTATCGTTGAAATAATCAGTAAAACAGAGCCACATCGTGAAAATCTTAAAGACGATTATGATAAAGTAGCACAACGCGCTCTTGAGGAGAAAAAAAATGATGCGTTAGAACAATGGTTTAATAAAAAGATTCCAACTTTTTACGTGAATATTTCTAAAGATTATTCTTCTTGTCCTGAGTTGCAATCATGGACTCAAAGCAGTTCAACCGCTGCAAAATAATTAGCCGAATTTACGAGTTTACCTTTATTTATTGCTTGTAATATACGGATGTAAGTTTCTCTTTTTCCTCACTTTATGAACCGTTACTGCAATCCAGATAAGTCCACTTCCTATAATAATGGCAGAATAAAACAAAATAATATTGGCGTATGGAACAGGTTCAAAATTAATTACTTCAAGTCCTTGTAACATCAGCACTATTTCCTGCAGTAGTACGCCAAATACAAAAATAAAAACTCCGATTCTCGATACCTGTCTTTTTACTTCCCTCAAAATTTGGTTGATATACCCAACAATAAAAAAGCTGATAATTCCCAAAAATGATAAATGCAAATATCCGATTACGATTGGACGGTAACCAAAAGCGTAATTACTGAAAAAGGGGACAATCGAAAGTGTTTGTAAGAGAATTTTTAAAATAAAAGCAATTGCGGCCATTGTCCATAAGTACCTGCTTATTTTCGTAATCTTTCGCGGAATATTTTTTTTGAGAATTGGAAACAACCTGAAAAAATAAAACAAAACAAGCAATTGTAAAATACCGGAAATATTTGCCAATAAATGTAATGAGCGCGGTAGCTTCAGCCATAAAATTGAAAGTAAAAAAGAAGGCGCCACCGTTATTGCCATGATCACAAACAAATGTTTATTGATTGCTACAGAATCCAAAAACTGCTTTTCATATAAATAAGAAAAAAACAAACCAAAGCAAACAAACAGGAACCAGCCGTTATATTGAAAATGAAGAAAGAAATATAAAGCTGCGAAATAATAGTCCTGGACAGTACTGAAATTGACCATTAAATAAGCAAGAGTAATTTCTCCCAGGTTAGCGATCGCCATCAGTATCAGTGCTGCCTTGAACCATTTTGGTGCATAAGATTCATCCTTTATATTATGAAGATCTACCCAGAAGCAAATAATAAAAACATAAGAAATAATAATGGAAAGAATTGAAAAGAAAATGGAATAATAGCCATAACCCTCACCAATAAAACTTATAAACATCCCATAAGCAGCAACACATTGGGCAATCAAAATGCCGTCATATTTTCTGTAACCTGTAATTACATTGTGACGCAAAAGATAATTGACCATCAAAACCATTAATACGACCGTAACCCATCCGGAAAAAGCAAAGTTGGAATGAGCATACAACATATGTTTTTGATTGATTGCGGGAAGTGCAAAATTAATTTTATACCTCATGGTAATTCCGGCCAGCGCCACAACACAAAAATTAATAAGAGCTACCTGAATCCATGTTATTGTTTTGAATGTTTCTATCTTCATATTCTTCAAGGTAAAAAACTTTATACATTCTGCTGCAAAATAAAGGAAGGTAATTGGTATGAAATGTGATAGAAATCATTCAAATCCTTTCACTTTTATGATTAATCTCATAAAAAAATAGTATTTTGAATTCGTAATATTGCAAAGTAAATTAAAACATTTCGTTATGAAAAAAATGATTCTCATTTGTACTTTAGTTTTCGGTATGGGTATTTTCTTTGTTGCTTGCAATGGTTCTAACAATAATGAAAATAATACTACAGCTCCGGATTCAACGGCAGCGGAGGCAAATTCAACAGACACCAGCACTACCTTAGCAAACGGAAATCCTTCTTATGATCCCAATCGTGGGGAAGGAAAATTTCATGACGTAAATCTTCCTGATAAACTTGATGAGCATGAGGCCGCCGAAGGACAAAAGATATATGAATTAAAATGTTCTTCCTGCCATAAACTTACAGATGAAAGATTGGTTGGACCAGGATGGCATGGAGTTACAAACAGGCATAAACCTGAATGGATCTTAAATTTTGTAACAAATACTGATGATATGTTGGATAAAGATCCAAAAGCACAGGCAATGTTAGAAATTTGTATGGTTCGAATGCCAAACCAAAATTTGACCGATGACCAGGCTCGTGAAATATTAGAATTTATGCGCAAAAATGATGGAGTAAAATAGCTTTTTTCATTGTTTACATTTATAGATAACCGGGTACAATTTTTACCCGGTTTTTCTTTTTAAGGTGGTTAAGAATAAAGAAATCCGTACACTACATTTTGTTTTACATTTGCTTTTTATGTCAATCAGCGTTTCTAATCTTACGAAAATTTATGGTGAACAAAAAGCGGTAAATGATATTTCATTTGCTATCGGGAATAATGAAATTGTTGGTTTTTTAGGACCAAATGGTGCCGGAAAATCTACAACGATGAAAATTATTACCGGCTATCTTGAATCAGATTTCGGATCAGTGGTTGTGAACGGGATTAATGTGAATGCTGATCCCTTAAATGCCAAAAAACAAATTGGTTATTTACCTGAAGGAAATCCGCTTTATTATGAAATGTATGTTCGTGAATACCTAGAATTTATCGCCGAAATTCACCAATTAAATTCGGATGTAAAAACGAGAATTGAGGAAGTAATTGATTTGACCGGTTTGCGTCCTGAAAGCAATAAAAAAATTGGACAATTAAGCAAGGGATATAAACAAAGAGTTGGACTTGCTGGTGCTTTAATTCATGATCCCAAAATCTTGATTTTAGACGAACCTACCACTGGTCTTGATCCAAATCAAATTATAGAAATAAGACAATTAATAAAAGATTTAGGTAAAAATAAAACGGTCCTATTTTCTTCTCATATTTTGCAGGAAGTAGAAAGTATTTGCGACAGAATTATCATCATCAACAAAGGAAATATTGTCGCCGATGATACCTTGGCAAATTTACAATCGGTTAATAAAACCGCTCATGTCGTGGTGGTTGAATTTGGCAACAAAGCTGATTTGAATTTATTAAAGAATTTAGAAAGCGTAGATAACGTTGAGGAAAATCAAAATAAATATTCCATTCAAACGACTGATGCTGAAAAAGTGAAAAAACT
>Ga0164242_10009747_pt1 | contig 10327 bp, 11 predicted proteins | sample OricomgcompostMG_FD_108783 | JGI IMG/M metagenome (GOLD analysis project Ga0164242, IMG submission 108783) | Miracle-Growth compost microbial communities from Emeryville, California, USA - Original compost - Miracle growth compost (MG) ... | reverse complement strand
TACCCCGCGGTGCCCTTCCGCGTATGAGCGTGTCCAAATGTGAGCGCAGATGTGAGCGCACCCGCGCTCGGCAGGTAGTCGATCAACAATTCCGGACGGCAACCCACCTCTGACCTGCGGTTTTGCGGAGGGCGTGGGATTCGAACCCACGATGGGTGTGACCCCATAGCGGTTTTCAAGACCGCCGCCATCGGCCTCTAGGCGAGCCCTCCAGAACGGCAACACTACGACAAAGGCGCAGGTCAAACCCCGTGTCGGGTCGACGTGCGGACCGGCTGTGGCCGACCGACACCCAAACGCCGAGTCGCGGCGCCAAGGCCGTCGTCAGACCAAGAGCGTGCGCCTCATCGCCGCGATGCTCGTCGCCGAGACGCCGGCGTCCAGCGCCCACTCCTCGCTGCTTCCGTGCCGCTCGGCTACCAGCTTGAGGAACATTTCCATCGTGCCGGCTTCGACCGCGAATGCGTGCGGGGGGACGTCGTGGATCCGCGTTGCGAGAAACGGGTCCCGGGCGAAGCGCTCCATGATGAGGTCCATCCGCGTCGCCGTCACCACGTAGTCGTCCACGATCGTGCGGTGGTCGACGCCGAGTATGTCGAGCACCAACGCTGCGACGACCCCCGTGCGGTCCTTGCCGGCAGCGCAGTGGAAGACCAGCGGTTGACTCGCCGGGTCGCCGATCAACGAGAGCACGTCGGCGACGGCGCGCCGGCCCACCTCGAGATACCAGAGGTAGCGCTCCGCCAAGACCGCGTGAAACGCCGGCGCGGCGACGCTTTCACCGGCCTCGACGTCGGTGACGGACAGATGGACGAACTGCGCTGGTTCGGCCGCCAGCAACCCGCGGCCCGAGCGCTGAAGTTCTGCCCTGGTGCGCAGATCCACGATCGCCGAGACGCCGATGCTCCGGAGCACCTCAAGATCGTCGGACGTCAACTCGTGGAGCGCGTCGCTTCGAAACAGCCGGCCCCGCCTCGTCGTGCGCCCTTCCGCAGTCCGGTAGCCGCCGAGGTCGCGAAAGGTGTGCGCTCCGGCGAGGGGCACGAGTCGCTCTACAGTCTCCACAGTTGGCATCATCTCGCGGGTTTGAGTTCGGCAGTACAGGTCCTGTTGTCCAGCGCATGGCCGAACCATGAACTACTCCGTAGGAGACATGAATACAACCGTCCGGACTCGACGCCGGCGAGCGACTCGCTGGTGGATCGATCTGGCTCAACGACGCGCCCTGGAGGCGCTGGGATTCCCTAGCATCGGGCGTCCCGTCGTGAACAGAGTATGAAGGTGCCACCAGGGAGAGGAGTCTGCGATGGAGCATCGCGCTATCGGTTCGCTGTCGGTATCAGTGGTCGGCTTGGGGTGCAACCAGCTGGGTACGAAGTCCTGTGACGACGCGACCAGCGCGCGCGTGGTCGGCGAGGCGCTCGATCGAGGGATCACGTTCTTCGACACCTCCGACGAGTACGGACGCGACTACGCGCAGCCCGACGACCTGTCCGGGTGGGGACGCTCCGAGGAGCTGCTCGGCCGTGCTCTCGCCGGCCACCGCGATCAGGTCGTGATCGCGAGCAAGTTCGGCCCGATCGGTCAGGTCCGCGACGGCGTCGACGAGACCGGCTTGGATCAGGTCCGCAGCCGGGCGAGTGCTGAAGGCGTGCGGATGGCCGTCGAGGAGAGCCTGTCCCGGCTGGGCACCGACCGGATCGACCTGTACCAGTTGCACTTTCCGGACCCGCGCTACCCGATCGAGGAGACGCTGACCGTCCTGGACGAGTTGGTGCAGGAAGGCAAGGTGCGCGAGATCGGATGCGCGAACTTCACCGGCGCCAGCCTGCACGAGGCCGCCGCGGCGGCCGACAAGGCGGGCGTCGGGCGGTTCAGCAGCGTGCAGAACCACTACAACTTGTTGCAGCGGCGGCAGTTGGAAGACGCGCTGCCGGTCTGCGACGAGCTGGGTCTGGCGTTCCTGCCGTACTACCCACTCGCCAGCGGGGTGCTGACCGGCAAATACCGCCGCGACGAGCCGGTGCCCGCGGGCAGTCGCCTCGCCGACCAGGTCAGCGACGAGCTGCGGAGCCGCATGCTGTCGGATCGGGTCTACCAGCGGCTGGACGCTCTCACCGCGTGGGCCCACGACCGCGGCCACGAGTTGCTGGACCTCGCCTTCGCCTGGCTGCTCGGCCAGCCGCGGGTCGCCTCCGTCATCTCCGGCGCGTCGAAGCCCGCGCAGGTAGCGGCGAACGCGGCCGCCGGGGCGTGGATCCTCACTCCCGCCGAGGTCACCGAAGTCACCGCGCTGGTGAGTTCGGTCAGCTGAGGGGGTTGTCCCAGGTGTCCAGCCGCGCCACGTCGGCCAGTGGGCGACGGCGGACCGGCCGGTGCTGACCTTGCGGCCAGCCGGCCACGACCAGCGTGGATAGGTCCCAGTCCTCGGGGATCCCGATCACCTGGCGCAGCTCGGCCTCGGCGCCCGACGCCCATCCGGTGATGAGCCCCCCGAGCCCTTCGGCGCGCAAAGCGAGCAGGAAGTTCTGCACCCCGGGGAAGATCGACGCCCCTTGCAGTTCCGGATTCACCGCCGGATCCGGTTTCATCGTGAACAGCACGGCCAGCGGAACGTTCCTGGCATTCTCGTGCAGCGCGATCACGGCGCGAGCCGACCGGGCACGGGGAGAGTCGTCGTCGGCTGCCGGGTCCTGGATCCGGTACACGTTCCGGATCACGTCCAGAGCACGCTGGGCACCGACGGCAACCGCCTCGCGGACGGGAGCAGACCGCAACACGACGAAGCGCCACCGCTGCTGATTGCCCCCGGACGGGGCCCACGTAGCGGCCTGCAGGCAGCGCTGCAGGACTTCGTCCGGAACCGGGTCGGGGCGGAACCGCCGGATGGCACTTGCGGTCCGCATCGTCTCGAAAATCTCCACCCGAACCGTCCTCCTTGCCCGTACCGAGCGCTCGCTCATCCGGCATCATCGCGCAGACCCCACCGGCCGCGATCAGCGGTGTGCGTACGGCGTGCGACGATGGCTAGGTGAGAACAGCTGTTCTCACGACCACGCGTCTGAGGAGCGTGCGATGGCGACAGCCCAGCCCCGTCCCCTGGACCCCCGGCATGGGATCCACCGCCCAACCCAGGGCACGCCGGCACGCCGTCGAAACTCGGTACGACGCACCAGCACGATCGACTCGCAGCGCCCAGACGGGGTGGAAGGCCGTGTCACGGTGGCAGCGCACGCCCGCGACCTGCTGACCACCGCCGACGGCGACGCCCGCACCGTGGCGGCCAGCGACCTGCACGCGACGATCGACTGGTTCGGCGGCTATCTCGTCGAATCCCTGCAGGCGACTCCGGACGACGCTCGGCTGGCCTCGTTGCTCGGGCGCCGGGCGTCGTCCGGATTCCGGGGCGCGGTCAGCGAACTGCTGCCGGATGAGCGGGCGCGGCACTCCCCGCTCTACCTGCTACTCGACGACCTGCCCGGCGCGCTGCTGGTCTCCGGCAGTGCCATCGTCCAAGCCGGGATCCGTCGCCGTCCCGCGGGCCCCATCCTGCAGTCCAGCGACATGTGCTCGGGCTGGCGGACGGGCGGCACCCTGGTGCTCGAAACGACCCGGGTCGGGTTCGTGCCCGCCGTCACCGGGCCACTCGCCGGCGACCTGCTGAACCCCGACGATCCGGAAGCCTGGCACCAACTCCCCGCACTCGGCCCCCACAGCACCCGCCGGCTGCGCCGTCTCGACGTCTGGCGGGCGGACGGCGTCCTGCACGCCGACAGTTTCTTCCGGGACTCGCACGTCTCCGAAGAGCTGGTCGAGACGTCGATTCACGAGTACGCCGTGCACGCTGAGGTCGACCCGGAATCGCTGCGGGTGCTCCGCTCCGAAGCGACGGCGCACGCGTTGCCATGGCAGGAGTGCAACTCTGCACCGCAGAGCGCGGTCGACATCGAGGGGCGCACCGTCGGCGAGCTGCGTGACTGGGTACGTGCCGAGATGACCGGGATCCGCACCTGCACCCACCTCAACGACACACTGCGTTCCCTGGACGACGTCGCGGCACTCGCTGAACTCGTCACCGACTGACCACGCGCCCGCACGCGGCTTGGACCCGCGCGCTCGCAGCCCCGCATCGCGGCACGGACCGACGATGCGACAGGATCGCAGAGACGAGGACGACGGTTTCGAGCGGCAAGGGGCGGATCATGGGTGAACTGGACGGGCGCACGGCGCTGATCACCGGCGCTGGGCAGAACGTGGGCGCGGAGACGGCACTGGTGTTGGCCGCCCGCGGCGCGTACGTGGGCGTGAACGACCTGTTCGACGACCGGGCCGAGCATGTCGTGGAGCAGATCCGGGCCGCGGGCGGTAAGGCCGCGCCGGTCGTCTGCGACGTGACCGATCTCGTTGCCGTGACGGAGGCGTTCGGCCAGTTCGGTCCGGTGGACATCCTGGTGAACAACGCCGGCATCCCGACGACCGGATTCAACCTGCTCAACTTCGCGGACGACGATCCGTCGGCGTGGAAGCCGTTCATCGACCTGAACGTGTACGGACCGATGAACTGTACGTACACCGTGCTGGGCGGCATGGTGACGCGTGGCTGGGGACGCGTGATCACGATCAGTTCCGAGTCGGCGCGTGCCGGTGACCGAAAGCTCGCCGCCTATGCCGCGTCGAAGGGCGCCGGTCCGGCGTTGATGCGCTCGATCGCCAAGGAGGTCGGGCGCGACGGAGTCACCTGCAATGCACTGTCGCTTGCCACCCAGGGGCGGGAGGGCCTGACCGAGGGCGACGGGGTCGAGCTCAAGCAGCTCAAGGCGTACTCGATCCCCCGTCTCGGCCGCTCCAGCGACGTCGCGGCCGCGATCGCCTGGCTGGTCTCCGAGGACGCGTCCTGGGTGACCGGCCAGACCATCCCGATCAACGGCGGCTACGCCACCAGCTGAGCCGCTCGATCCGGCGAAGCCGCGCCGCGGCCGCCGGAGGTGACTTGCGGTCCGGATCCCGGCGGACTGTGCGACATGGGCGTCGCCGGGGCGACCCTCATGTCGCACAGTACGAGCGCACAGTACGAGCAGAGCGTGAACACCGGGGCCGAAGCCCTGGGTGCCGTCCAGGAGGAGGACCATCGATGCGTTTCGAACACAAGGTTGTGGTGATCACCGGCGCCGGTGCGGGTTTCGGGGCTGCCTTCGCAGCGGCGTTCGCGGCCGAAGGTGCCGCGGTCGCCGTTACCGACATCGATCTCGATGCGGCGCAACGGGTCGCGGCGCAGATCACCGGCAACGGGCAAAAAGCGATCGCGGTGCGCTGTGACATCGCCGACCCGGAGCAGGTGGATGCCATGGTAGCCGCCACCGCAGCCGAGTTCGGCGGGATCGACGTACTCATCAACAACGCCGGCCGCCACCTGACCAAGTACAGCCAGCCGTTCCGCGAGCAGAGCCGTCAGGACCTGCACGACCTGTTCGAGGTCAACGTGCACGGCACCATCCAGTGCACCCTCGCCTGCTACGACAGCATGCAAGCCCGCGGCGGCGGCGCGATCGTGAACATTTCCTCGATGGCCTCGCACATGGGCGTCAGCCCGTACGGCGTCTCCAAACTGGCTGTCCGGGGCCTGACCACCGCGTTCGCGGTCGAGTTCGCGCCCGCAGCGATCCGCGTGAACGCGATCTCCCCCGGTCTGATGGGCACCGAAGCGGCCCTCGCGGACCTGCCGCAGGAGATGATCCGCGACTTCGTCGACAACAAGCAGCTGTTGCATCGGCTCGGTGCGGTTGGCGACATCGTCTCGGCGGCGCTATTCCTGTGCAGTTCCGACGCATCGTTCATCACCGGGCAGACCCTGCTCGTCTCGGGGGGCTATCCGATCGGCTTCTGAAAGACGACGACCAGTCGTGCAGCGTCAATCTGCCGGACAACCGATCGGTGCTGAAACCCAGTCCGACGTGGTCTCAACTACCGATGCAAATCATGTCAGATCCCTTGGGGGAGCTGAACTTACCGTTCACCATCTGCGCATACCAGCCGCAGGTCTTCTGGGTGGCGGGCTTGCCCCGGGTGAAGGTCACCGGTGGGACCAGCCCGTCCGCGGTGTAGTTGGGACCCAGCGAGTACAGCCCGTCCAGCAACGCTGCCGAAGTCGGCTCTGCGCCAGCCTTAATCCCCGCCTTGGCCGCGTCGCCGAACATGACCCCCGCCGCCCAGCCGAGCGCGGTGTTCGAATTCTGCAGGACACCCGGCTGGTACTTCTTCATCGCGTCCTGCATCGTCTTGATCGCGGGGCTGTCACCGAACCACATCGGACCCTCGCCGAAGAACCACTGGTTGTTCCAGATCGGGTTGTCGTACTGACTGTTCAACCAGTTCCGCGGGTCGTCGACGAAGGACGGGGTGTAGTCCACCTTCTGACACGACGTCATGAACCGCGTACTGGTGTTGATGTCGGTGGCGAGGAAGACCATATTCGCCCCGCCGTTCTTCAGCTTCAGGCACTGCGCGCTGTAGTCGGTCGCGCTCGCGGCGAGTGCCTGCGCCCCGCCGTAGGGGATTCCTAACTGCTGCGCGATCTGCTTGCTGTACGTCGCCGCCTGCGCACACGCCGGCTCCTCAGCGCAGTAGACAACGCCATAGCTGGTCTTGCCCGCGACCTTGGTGCTGTTCGCGGCGTTCGTCAGGGTGTTGACCGCGGTGCTGCCGCCCGGGAAGAAGTACGGGTTCTGCAGCCAGGCGGTACCGTTCGCGGGGCCGCCAATGACCGGGATCTTCGCGCTCTGCGCGTAGGAGGCCCATGAGTCCTCCAAGCCGGACTCCTGAATGCCGACAATGGCGATCACGTGATCGTGCTCGACCAGGTCCTTCACCGCGACCAACGCCTTGGACGGGACGTGACCGTCGTCCTTGACGAACAGCTCGACGGGGTGGCCGTTGATCCCTCCGTTGTCGTTCGTGTAGGACACCCACGCCTTCATCGACGTGATCGACGGTTGGTTCGCCTGTGCAGCCGGCGTATTGCTGAAAGCGCCGACCAACCCGATCTTGATGGGCGACCCGGACGGTCCGCTGTTCGAGCCGCTACTCGACGGTTCGGAGGAACCCACCGTGCTGCTTCCACATGCCGCTATCGCGGCGACGCAACACGCCACCGCAGCCACGCTGACCCCGCGCCCGATCTTCATTCATGTCTCCGTTCGACCTCGTCGTGGAGGACCACTTCGCCAGCTGACGTGGATGAGCTGCCGCCAGCAGCGAGTCTGCACCACATTCCACCTTATTGAAAAGGAGAATTTCAAGCAGCACCGAGGAAACGTTATGGTGCTGTGATCTTGAGGATGTGCACGCGCCGTTCTCATGAGCGGCCCCGGACACACCCGCTGGACTACCGTGGGCGCCCGCACCAGCCCGATCAGCACGGCCGGCTCCGGGAAATACGGGTCAGCCATTATCGTAAAACCGTCGGGCTCACGATCAGGGAGAGGCAAGCATGCAAGAACAGCGTCGTGGTCGGAGCATCGCGATGACCAGGGACGAGGTCGATACGTTCCTGGGTGAACAGCGGATGTGCCGGGTGGGAACCGTCAGCGCGGACGGAACGCCACACGTGTCGCCGTTGTGGTTCGTCTGGGACGGCGAGTCGCTGTGGCTCAACTCCGTGGTGAAGAGCCAACGATGGGCGAACCTGACCCGCAACAGCAAGGTCTCGGTCGTCGTCGACGGGGGGCACGAGTTCGGTGAGCTGCACGGGGTCGAACTGGCCGGGTCGGTCGAGATCGTCGGCGAGGTGCCCCGGACTTCGGCGCCGGACCCGCAGGTGGCGACGCCCGAGACGCTGTTTGGCGACAAGTACGCGGGCGGTACGTTCCAGTCCGACGGCCGGCACGCCTGGTTGCGGCTGACCCCGGACAAGATCATCTCGTGGGACTTCCGCAAGATGTCCGCGCCGGGGAAGTAGCAGGCCCGGGCCCCGACACGCGGCGCTGGCTCGGCGTGTCGGGGCGAACGGTCAGCTACCGAATTGGACGACGCGTTTGGCGAGTTTCCAGCCGGCGTCGGTCTTGCGGAAGGTGTCCCGGTACTCACCCATGATCATCAGTTTGGGTTCGCCACTGGTGTCGCGGTACGCCTGCATGTAGGACTTGGCGTGCGCCTCGGTGTCGCTGCTGAACGCGACGTGGGTACAGCCGAGGAAGTGCATCACGCCGCTGCCTGGGCCCATCGTCCCGCTGCGTCGGCGGTCCTCGGCTCCGGATTGGAGCTGGGCGTGGCCGCGGCGGGTGTCGCCGGGCATCTCCCACTCGGCATCGTCGGTGAAGCAGGCGAGGTAACCGGTGAGATCGTCGATCGGCGCGTGATCCGCGAGCCAGGCAAGCTCGGCGAGCAGGTTGCGGATTTCGAGTTCATCGGCGACGCGGGTCGCCTCGCCGCTCACGCCGCGCCGTCCGGGTCGGCGAACATCTTGCGTAATTCGGCCTTCGCGATCTTCAGCAGTGAACCGGCGCTGGGGAGCTGGTCGATGATCTCGAGCTGTTCCGGCAGTTTGTACTTGCTCAGGCCCTCCGCGAGCAGGTACTCGACCATCTCGTCGAAGGTGATGTCCCGGCTGTCGGGGATGCGCTCCACGACCGCGCAGATCCGTTCCCCCCGGGTCGCGTCCGGCAAGCCGATGACGGCGACCCGGCCGACCAGCGGGTGCTTCATCAGCATCTCCTCGACCTCGCGCGCGGAGATCTTCTCGCCCTTGCGGATGATGATGTCCTTGACCCGACCAGTCAGGCAGACCCAGCCGTCCGGGCGCACGTGCCCGAGGTCGCCGGTGCGGAACCAGCCGTCGACGAAGGCCTCGGCATTCAGCGCAGGGTCGAGGTAACCGCAGGTCACCGGCTTGCCCTTGACTTGGATCTCGCCTTCGTTGCCCGGCCCGACCACGTTGCCGTCCCAGTCGACGATCCGCATCTCGAGCCCATCGATGAGCGCACCGTCGGTGTAGCGCTGCACCTCGACGGACTCCGTCGGGGACGTCGCGGTGATCATCGGCACCTCGGTCATGCCGTACGCCGGGCAGTAGATGATGTTCAGCGTCGTGGTGATCTGCTCGTGCGCCGCTGCCGGGGTGGGGCCCGAACCACCCACCATGAAACGGAAGTCCGGCAGGATCGGGGTCGGGCTCTTGCGCTGTTCCGCCACCAGCAACTGCCCGAAAGCGACGCTGCCGCCAGTGAAGGTAGCGCCGTGCTTGGCGAACAGCGGGATCGCCTCCGCCGGGACGAACCTCTCCAGCGCGAGCGCTGAATGCCCCGCGACCAGCATCGTGGTGAGCATGTCCGCGCCACCGATGTGCGCGAACGAGAACGGGATCGCCGCGACCTGCTCGTGATCAAGCCCCAGCCGGGCGGCATAGGCGTAGCCTGCGGCCAGCAGACCCGCGTCACAGTGCAGCACGCCCTTCGGCGCCGACGTCGTCCCGGTCGAGAAATACGTCCACCGCGGCAGATCCGGATCGTGCGGCGCGGCAGGCAGAGTAGCGGGATCACCGGTCGGCACCTGGTCCCGGTTCACCGTGATCAGGGTTGGCATCGGCCGATCAGACCAGTCACCGCCGCGGACCATGGCCGCGTAGTCGAAGTCGCTCCACACCCCTGGCATGATCAAGAACTCGGCTTCGGTCTGCCTCAGCGCGAAGAAGACGTCGCGCTCCCGCTGCGCCGCGATGATCGGGTTCTGGTGTGCCCCCAGCCGGGCCAGCGCCGTCATCGTCACGATCGTCTCGATCAAAGTCGGCAGCTGCCAACTCACCTTGCTGCCCTCGCCGATCCCCCGCGCGGCCAGGCCGGCGGCGACCTGCTCCACCTGATCCCGGAACTCCGCGAAAGTCAGCCGGCGGTCTGCCTCATCCACCAACATCTGGCCGTCAGGTAGCGCCTCGGCCCGCAGCACGACCATCTCCCACAGGGTCCGATCCCGGACATCCAGCAGGTCGCCGCCGGGTTGCGAACCGGTGGAGTACGACACCGTCATCGTCCGGACCCCGTTCCCCTCATTCCAGCGCGCGACCAGTCACGCGCCCCTGTGACCCACATCATGCCAAGGCCGGATTACCCACCCGGACCGCGGGTTCCCGCTCGGGCGGGACCTCGTAGAACTGCTTCGCCCACTCCCGCAACGCCGAATACGGCTTGGCATCCTGCTCGGCGTACATCGGGCGCTCGATGTAGACCTGGTTCACCCAGATCCGGATGTCCTCCGGCAGCGACGAGCGCAGGTAATCCAGCCGCCGCGTCAGCGATTCCGGGATCCGATCGCCGCGATCGCCGGGTTCGCGCGGAAG
>Ga0164242_10009746_pt1 | contig 10327 bp, 8 predicted proteins | sample OricomgcompostMG_FD_108783 | JGI IMG/M metagenome (GOLD analysis project Ga0164242, IMG submission 108783) | Miracle-Growth compost microbial communities from Emeryville, California, USA - Original compost - Miracle growth compost (MG) ... | reverse complement strand
TGTCCCTCTTGTCCCTCTTGTCCCTCTTGTCCCTCTTGTCCCTCTTGTCCCTCTTGTCCCTCTTGTCCCTCTTGTCCCTCTTGTCCCTCTTGTCCCTTCCATCTCTTCCATAGATACCCGGACGAGATCAATAGATGTCGGGTTGAGAATTAAAACACCAAAGTACCGCTGAGAGTCCGGTATTTCCACCCGTCATCAGGAGTGCCTACGGTGAGAATGACAAGTTCCAAACGTTACTTTTCAAATTTCGCGAGTTACACTGCATTATTCACCTTCTAGCCGACCGGATAACGCTCCCCGATCTTGTATGTTGGTAAAAATATAGTACAACACTGATTAGTAGGATGTGAGTGTTAGGGAAAGAGTAGCAATACACTTATACGGATTCTCCGAACGTTTTCTACGATATCTCCTTTAAACCCACGCTTAGGAGCGTCAACAATAGGAGTCGACAACCTCGATATCTACCGTCCTATTCCCATTTAGGGCATCTTTAATCGCCTGACAGACCACCAGGGCCGCAAGCCCCTCCCGAGGCGTACATTTTGAGCTCTCCTCGCCGCGTATAACCTTAACGAAGTGGGCTAACTGCAACTCGAACGGGATGCCGTCCGAGACGAGTATCCTCTGCTGGATGAGCTCGCTGTGCCACGACTTTTGCGTCGGGACTCCTGGGTACGACATCTTAGTCATGTCCGGCACGCTCAGTGAGGCCTCGGTGCCGAATATGCGGTAGAAGTCCTGCCCCGCCCTAGGGATCAACGGGTTTTCGCCCGTGCCCGACTCGAAGTTGTGCGCCGAGGGCACGTTGTCCGAGACGAGGAAGGTGCCCACGACGCCGGACTGGAACCTGATTGTCAGCGCGGCGCCTTCTTCGGCCTCGAACCCCCGCCGGGATATGGTCTTCTCGGCGTGCACACGAGTGATGGGACCGAAGAGGTGATGCAGTAGGTCAACTTCGTGGACCATGTTAATGAGGATCACGCCGCCCGTACCGCCTCTTCGCCACTCGGCTGGGGGGTCGAAGTAGTCTAGGGGCTTGTACGTCGTCCACATGCCGTTTATGGCTATAATGTCTCCTAAAGAACCCGACGAAACGATATCTTTTACTGCGACCATGTACGGGTTGAACCGACGATGATGCCCCACTAGTGCCTTCACCCCTGACCTGGCGAGGTGCTCTACAAGCTCCTTGCCACTCGGAATATCGGTCGAGAATGGCTTCTCGACGAGAACGTGCACGCCGGCAGACGATAACTCCTTTGCTACAGGGACGTGGGTGTTGTTTGGTGTGCAGATAATGGCGGCGTCAGGCTTGTCGGAGGATTGCAGCATCTCGGCGACGGATTTGTAGTAGGCCGCCCCCAGCTCATCCGCCAACCTTTGCCCTGTGGAAGTAACGTCGACGACGGCGACGAGCTGGGCATCATCGCTTTTCGCAACCGCCCTTGCATGGCGTGGGCCGATGAGGCCAGCCCCGATGACTGCGAATTTCACTTTAGTAGGAGCCGCCATGGTTGTGTTTGGCAGATGTGGAAACGATGAGGAAGTTGATGCCCTCAATTGATCGAGTTGGCAATGATGCTTCGAGTTCCATTCTCTGCTCCGATCTTGTGATAATTAATGTTGAGCCTTCGCGTTTATACATTTAGTCGTAGACACCCCTTTAATTTCTTGGCGCTAAAAGGGATGAGTATTTTCCCGGTCGGCCACCAAGAAATGTCAACATGTCAAGCTTCGTCCGGGCAGCGAGATCCTCATCAAGATGGTCCCGGGCCAACGACAGCAACGAGGGACAGGACGTCGTTCTTTACGACTACGTCTGGGTGCCTTGCCAGTCCCACGGCCAGTCAATGATAGCAATGAGCCCTTGTGAATCATCCGTGATCCAACCGGCGCCTTGGAACCTTCTGGCCCTTCCTTCACTTACGCTTGATGTCGCCCCGAGGAATGTCTGATACTTTCTGAGGAGTATCTGTACGATAGCATGACTGTCACCTTGTTAGGACTGCCTCTCCGTGCCATGATGTCTTTATTCCCGGAGCCAAGTGCAATGTGCGAGTTCGCAGTGAAATCTGGCTTCGGGGTCGGCCTAATGGTCCCATTACCCCACGGCGGATAGTCCTTAGCCGATGGCGCCTATGGCCGCCCCTTTTTTAAAGAGGATCGGGAAAGAACTCTCCCGCAATCTTCACCACCACAAATGATCCTCAATTATTCCGTACAACAATTAGATTTCGGGAAACCCAAGGCCTGTGGTACTTGATATAGGATTGTATAATTATAGAGATGGAGGTTTGGCCACTCCAGTGGTTGTGGGCCCAGGGTCCTTACTGCGAAAAGCTACTACTTTGACGTGCGACAACCTTGTATTTACCTGAAATTCCTTGGTTTTGCCCTCGAATAGCAGTTTCGAAGGCCATGGGTTCATTGACCGATAGGAAAATTACCATAGCCGTAGTCGGGTTTGGCATCATCGGCCCCCGGCACGCAGATGCAATCCTTAAGAACGATGCCTTGACCCTCGTCGCCGTCGTCGAACCCATGCCTCAGGCAGATACTGTCGCCGCCGCCGAAAAATACGGCGCGAACTTCTACCTCTCCCTCGGAGACCTCCTTGCATCCTCGCACAAGCCTGATGCGGCTATTGTCTGCACGCCAAATCATACGCACGTGGCCATCGCGAAGGAACTCGCGGATGCGGGCGTCCACATGATCATTGAGAAGCCCTTATGTACCGATGTGGGGACTGGCAGGGAACTGGCGGCACATCTAGAGGAAGCGCGTGCTAGGTCGGGCGTCAGGACTGTTGTAGGCCATCATCGCAGGTTCAGCCCGTACGCCGTAGCCACGGCTAAGGCAGTGGCATCGGGATCGCTAGGGATGATTGTCGGCGTCAACGGGCTGTGGAGCACACTCAAGCCAAAGTCATACTTCGACGCTGAGTGGAGGAGGACGAAGGCTGGCGGGCCTATCCTGATCAACCTGATTCACGACGTGGACTTGCTGCACTCCTTCCTAGGCCCTATAGTCCGCGTCCAAGCTGACAAGGCGGCTCCGCGGCGCGGTTTCGAGGCCGAGGAAGGGGCGGCTATTATATTTAGGTTCAAGAGCGGCGCCGTCGGTACCTTTTTCATCTGCGACAATGTTGCGTCGCCGTTTGGCTGGGAGTCTGGCACGGGAGACGATGCGCGACTCGCCCATAACGGACAGGACTGTTACCGTATATTCGGGACGGATGCTACGCTAAGCGTCCCCGACATGACGAGGTGGTCGTACGACGGCTGTGCTGTCAAGAACTGGGAAGGGAGAATGATATCGAACCAGCTTGAGGTTGATACGGAGGTGGCGTTCGAGAGGCAACTAGAGCACTTTGTCGAGGTTATGCGGGGCCAGGAGGAGCCAAGATGCACTCCGGAGGCGGGGCTGGCGGCCCTGATTGTTTGTGAGGCTGTAAAGAAGTCGTTGGAAATAGAAGCGCCCGTGGATATTGAATCATATAATTTGTGAGCGGTTGACCTCCCCGCGGAGTAACCCAACTGAAGAAAAACCAAGTCATGCCCAAGACACAAAAGGCCACCATAAATAGATCTTTACCACCACAACCATGGAAGAAAATAAGGAAGTGTCTCGGAAACAGAAGGCAAAAAGAAAAAAGAAAAAAGAAAAAAAAAGACGTACAACACCAGGGATTCGCTGGTCGTCACCGACCCAACTACTAGTCTGGCGGTCGCTGGGTTATCTAGGGCAGAGCGGACGGGATGCCGAGCTCTCCAGCGCCTATGGTCGTACGTGGAATGTTATGAACCTGTGTCGGTATATATTGCAAAGGGGTGCCCTACTTGCCAGCGAAAATTATAAGCAGGTGCTCTAAAACGAATATTGCTTCTCAGTATGCGTAAGCCTAGAACTAAGACTCGCTGGTTGTACCGATCCTTCAATCTCTCCACCAACCTATTCCTCCTCTCAATCATCGAGAACATCCGTCAAAAGGGAATTATGGGAGCGTGGTCAGCATGGCTCGCCCGAGCGAGCGGCAGCCAGCAACGGAGGCTCAAGCCCAAGCTTGGCGTACAGCTCTTTCATTCTAAGCTGTATCAACTCCGCGGTCTCGGGATCGAGTTCCGACTGATAGTGTTGCAGCACGGCGATGCACATCCGGATATGCGGGCTCTCCCGACCGGTGAATAGCTTGAATTGAGCGGCGGCTTGCTCGGGGAGCAGCTGCAGCCCATCAACCGTGACCCAGCCCCTATGGGCTTCGCTGCGCATTTGACGGATTAAGGGGCTTAGTAAAGGCTCGTAACAGGTCTGTGTGAACATAATGTGTTAGCATGAAGAATATATATATATGGGTACATATATATAAGAGAGGGATGGTGGAAGTTTGGGACTCGACACTTACATCGATCACAACTCCGCCATTAGGAGATTTAATCCACTGCGGAGGTATGGTAATACCGGGCTGGGTAGCGTGGATCTTGACAGGGGCGCGAATACAGCAGACAATCATGGTCGGTTGGGCGAACCCCTGAGGCCACGGATCCGCCAGTGACTCAATGACGTGAACCCGTGCCGACCCTACCGATGTCCTCTTTGAAAAGTTCAGCGTGTCAGTGTTGGACTCGTCGGGCACGCCGTTCTGGCCGACGGTTTGGCCGTTGTAGTGGTCGGCGAGGGCGTATGCGTTGCGGATTGTCCGGTTGGTTAGAAAAACATGTCGTACTCCGAGTTGTATCATCGCGTAGACCGCCGCCCTGGCCATGCCGCCAGCTCCCATGACGAGGCCGGTTGTCCTAGGGCCTATGGCGTTGACCGGAGAGAGCCTCTTGGCTATGCTTCTGTGTATGCCGATCCAATCTGTGTTCTCTCCGTAGAGGCCCTTGACCGGGCCTGATCGATTTCTCTGCCGCCAGAACTCGAGCGGGGGTGTGCTGCGCCCTTCCCACGCGCATCGGATGGGGATGAGTGTGTTGACCGCGCCGATCATCTTGGCGTGGTGAGATATGTATGGGGTGTAAGGGAGCACCGACACCTTGAATCCCTGCGCAATGCTGGCGCCGCCGAAGTTGTCGTCCTTGATGAAATCCTCTACTTCTCGAATGGACGCCATACCCCTAGGTACGAAAGTGTGTGGTAGGCCTAGGTGTCTAAACGCCGTCTGGTACATGGGTGGGGATAAGCTGGAGGATACGTCGGTCCCGATAATGTATAGATGCATCTTATTTAGGACAAACGAGGCATAAAGCGCCGTTTGTATTTCTTTTAGAGCTAATAATGAAGTGTGGTCAGACGGGGCCGGCCCGCTGCTTCTTATCGTGAGTGGAAGAGAGGGGGAGACAGGGGTAAATATCGGGTTGAAGCAGCAAGACGTCCGGCCTAGGAGCCCGGTATTGTAAGCGATTAGCTCCGGTTGGGCATACCCAGAAGCCTCGACGCGGTGAGCAAAGTGTCGGGCGCCGAGATTGTCCACCTCCGATTCGGCAACCTGGGTAAGGCGAACGATCCGGCAGCCGAGAGACCTTGCTCGGATATACTTGTCCATACGGTCCGGGTGGGACCATCCGTCGGAGCCGGGAGCAGAGTCGTGATAATGCCCAATGATCTGTGTTGGCCCCCGAGAGGCCACTATCTTCCTGATAATATTATCATCACAGGACAGATCGACCGTGAGGTAGTCCGAGCAGAGCCGTAGACCGTGGCAGAGGAGATCCAGATACATGGCTTCCCGAGATTCATCGTGCCTCAATTCCGAACCCGATGAGCGTCTCGAGCGATTTGGCTTCACGACGTGGTATAGGATTGGTCCCGTAAAGACGCGACGGACTGCGGTAAAACTGTGGCTAACGATCTCGAAGAGGTCAGAAGTGTGAGAAGACCCGGCCAAGCTGTCGTCATAATCCGGGCTGATCCCAATTTCCACAGCGTCCGCCCCGTCACACAGCATGCCCTCTAGGTTTTTGGCCTCCAGCAGCTCGCAGGGCGTTAGAGAGAGGGCGCAGGTAAACGGCGTTTGCGCGGGAAGGGGATAATCTTTCTCCATCATCCCGCTGAGAAAGCCATGGCGCCGTGTCGCCAAGACGGACCCGAGGAAGCGCAGGAAGTCTTGTTCGACGCGCTTCAGTCTGAGGAATGAGGATCCGAAACTGTATGCAGCAATGGTCGAATTGTTGAGGCCGTGGCCAAGAGACTTGCGGCTTGCGTCCGTGGAGCCTTCGAACAGATTATAGTACTCGTAGTTAGAGCATGACTGGCCGCTCCGATAGCTGGCGTTTCCAGAGCCCGGGAGCACGTCGGCTTCCGGTGGTGGTGGCGGTGGTGGGTTAGTGCAACTCTTGAGATCGCTGGCGATGTGAATGACCGGGTGGGACTGCGCAAAATCCCTGATCAAGCGTTGGGAGGCTGGGTGAGCCACGCAGGCCGACGGGACGACAATTATATGGTCCCTATCACTAGCCAGAAGCAGCTCTTGGAGGAGCTCTGGCTCGCGAGACTTGCACTCGGCGCTTCCCTGGTCCTCTGGGTCAGAGTCCCGTCGTCGGATCCCGGTCCGCTGTTGGACGAAGGCGTAGAAGTCGATGAGGCGTCTGCCAAGCGCAGCACAGGCAATCACCGCCAGTGTCGACTTGCCGGTCCTCGCTTGTCCGATAATGACAATAGAAGCTCTGGGGTCGAATCTCCCAACAGTTATGATGGGTAGCTCCAAGTCCGGCGGGCTTCCTCTCCCGGGTGTCCCACCCGGACCCGGGACAGATCCACACAATATCTCAACCATTATGTCTTCTCGGAGCACGACATCGGAGTTTGGCAATGTTTAGAGCATCACCTAGCCCAGCTGGCCGTGAGACAGAAAGCAGCAACAAGAAACTGGAGATGGAAGTCACGGCGCAACTTCGACCTCCTTGAGAGATCAGCCATGTATGGATCAAACAGCCTAGTCCGGCGCTAAAAGCTACTAAAAAGACTCCGGGGAAAAGTCAGGAGCCCACAATAGTTCCAGTTACACTGGGGGTGGGAAACCAAAACCTCGCTAAGCCGAGGCCATTCCTGTATTAGTGCTAAGGACCGCCCCCCCGCAAAAAGGTCACCGGCCAGGACACAACGCGGATGACATGAACCTCCTTCCACCGGTGGGTGTCAACTAGCAGCTATGAGCGACGATGCCGATGCGTCGAGAACCGGCGACGAGTCCCCAGCCCAGGTTAGTTCGTCGGCCAAACGGAAGCGCACTAGCCGGGCTTGCGATCAATGCCGGGGCCGGAAACACAAATGTGACGGACGACAGCCGTCTTGCACGCCCTGCTCTGTATCGGGCTCGCCGTGCAACTATGGGTCGGGCATCAAGAGGCGCGGTCTCGCGGCGGGATACGTGAGATCTCTGGAACTCTTGTGGGCACTCGTGTTCGCCGTCGTCCCGAATGGAGAAAAGGTTGTGACCGACCTGCTCACCGACCTGGAGTTCGATCTCGATCCCGGGGGCAAGCTGATAATGGTCGGCAAGTTGGTTGGCGACTCGGAAACGCTGAGGCAGTCGTGGATGAAGAGCCGCGTGCAGGTAGAGCTAGAACGCCGTTTATCGAAACTGGAGGCGAGGGTCGATGCCAGCCCGAGAGTTGTGAACAGCTCTGGCTCGGGGTTGGAGAGTTCTACCCCCTGCCTCGACGTCTCTCGCCTTGGTGTTGCCCACTTTGAGCCTATCCGTCAGAGCTCGCCGGACCGAACTTTCCTAGGCCACGAGTCTTCAGTATTGACTGGAAGGGGGCCGTTACCTAATACTAGGTATGCGCGCCATAATACAACGCCGAATAGGGGGCAGCCATCACCAAACGATATACAACCACTCTCGTTTCCGCCATATTCCCAGCGCCTCCTCGAAAAATATTTCTCCTACACCAACAGCTGGCTGCCCATTATCGAAAGGCATAAGATATTCCAGGTTCTCTACACGTCTCCGGGGTCTCATGCTGCCAACCGTGGAGACGAATCCACGCTGTGGGCAATTCTTGCATACTCATCTCTCCAAGAAGCGCGAGGACGAGCTGATGCGGTATCGACAGAAGGGCCGACGGATGATTTAGATGTCGAAGGTGTGTGTCTAACGCCTCGTCAACTGTACACCCAGGCAAGGAGGTCAATACCGGATGAGGAAGAGATTCCGGAACCCGGCCATGGTAAGGCGCTTCTCATACTTAGTCTGTACCAGTTATATCAAGGGGCCTTGTCCGCTGCCTGGCGCCTCATCGGACGCTCGGTTAGGATATCCCTGGGATTACAAGGGCGACCTCGTGCTCCGACGAGCGACACAGACGAGAACCAGATATGTACTCTCCTTGGCTGCTTTGTACTTGACACCATCGTGTCGAGCCATCTGGGCAAGCCACCCCACCTGAGAAGTGCGGATATTCAGCATCTTCCCGCACTCGCAGAAACCGGGCCGAATGAGTGGGAGCCCTGGACCCCGCCGCGGAGCGGGCGGCCAAATCTCGCGCCTGGTCCACCGGAGCCGATGCGCGCGGTTAGCATGTTCAACCGCTTCGTCGAGATAATTCGCATCCTAAACGCCGTTAGGTGGGAGCTAGTAGTGGGATCTCCAGCCCACGTCGCAGAAAGACATCTAGCGTCTCTCCGCCATTGGTCTGATCACCTCCCGCAACACTGTACTCTTCCTTCGCTGCCGGATCTTGGCCAACAAGCCTTTCCAAGCAGGTTCTCTCCTCAACTTGTGAACCTTCATCTTGCTTTCAAGAGCACATTAGTTCTGATGAGAACGCAACATAACTCACCAACAACACATTGGATTCCCTTCGATCAAATATTCCCTGGACCTAAGCGTCCTTTCATTCTCCGCCTTCTCTCAATCTACGGGGAGAAATTCGGCGATCCCTTTACTCCCGCCATCTTCGCCAGCTACAAATCTTTCAGTGATACGGAAAATAATCTCGCACCATCAAGCTTGAACGCCGAAGTCGAAACGTCGAATCCTCATCAAGTAAGACATCTTCGATTTGCGGTACCAATACCGGAAACTGGTGCCGACTACTCGACGGAAGATGTTATGTCTACAGCAACCCCAAGCGACAGTATTGCAGTTTCACATTCCGAACAGACATTTCCATTCGGCTTCTCGGAGGGTGCGTTGGGTCCTCTCCGGCCTGATGTGAAAACGCTAATAAGATTCTATAGGCTCCTACATGGTACCGGCAGACATGAATAGGGGTCAAAGTCAACTCCCAGAACACGTAGATCTCGGGCGTGCGGAAGAAACCTCACATGAACACATGGATGTCGTTGCTATGGGTGACTTTCCTCGGTTTGATCACAGCTTTATTGGGAGTCTGGATTCCTTGGACGGCATAGAATGGTGAGTCCAGTTCCAATCGTCGTTTTTATTCGTGATATGGGGCTATATGACACTAACGGTTTACATAGGGACGCCCAATCCTCCGAGTTCATGCTGAATTTGGGCTTTACAGGTTTGATCCCAGACCTTTCTCGTCCCATGGATCCTCCATGAACTATTATAACGGAAATGAAACCGCGATTCCGTGTAAGATGCAGTGCTAGAGAGGCCAAAACATGGGTAAATACCCAGACTCAATCCCGTAGACCTTTGGATTTGTACGTAATGTTAGATATTGTATGCGGATTTGTGGGGACCATCTGTAAGAAAATAGACTTCTCCTTCGCCGGGATCAGAATGGGGAGTTCGGAAACCCAGTTCAGAGTCCATACACACACCAAGGAGGTTCAGCAACAAAAGCATAGTAAATTGAATGGTAATTTGACGACGGCGATGCTTACTCCCCGATTGTCTCAGCTACCCATCTACAACTGGCTTACGGATATTAGGACATATGAGCTCTTTAACGGTCTCAATTGTCCGCTCGTCCAATGTCGTGCCCGTCAAAAGGACATCCTGAGCCAGTGCCTGATAGAAGAAAGCCTCGTTTCCATACACGACGTCCCACCCTTCCTTCCGCGCCGACACAATCAGCGCCGTCTCTAGTGTCGGGTGATAACACATGTCGAGCAAGACGCCCTTAGTTGTCGGCCTGCGCAAGAAACAGGTAACAATGTCTCGAGCCCTGATCTCGTTCTCTGACCTCGGTGCAACGTCAGGTACCGTGCCCACAATGACCGCCGCCGGCGGGAGAGATTGCGCCTGCTTCACAGTCCTCACATGCAAGCACCGGTTCTCCTCCACACCGGCCTGTTGGAAATCACTGATCACATCTTGGATCTCCCCCGCGTCCCGATTCACCAGGTACACTTCGCTAGCACCCATCAGGTTGAGCATAGCATACACAGCCGCCCGACAAGCGCCACC
>Ga0164242_10009745_pt1 | contig 10329 bp, 8 predicted proteins | sample OricomgcompostMG_FD_108783 | JGI IMG/M metagenome (GOLD analysis project Ga0164242, IMG submission 108783) | Miracle-Growth compost microbial communities from Emeryville, California, USA - Original compost - Miracle growth compost (MG) ... | reverse complement strand
GCTCGTCGAGCGCGTCGACGATGGCCTGGTTCATGTCGCGGTCGACCGCGGGCGCGGGATCCACGTCGTCGTCTTCGACCTGCTCCGCGACGAGCGGCCGGTACCGCACCTCGACGGGATAGGTGCGGCCCGAGACCTCGATGATCGGCGCCGGCCTGCCGAGGCGGTCGGCGAAGTGCTTCGCGAACGACTCGGGGTCGATCGTCGCCGAGGTGATGATGACCTTGAGATCGGGGCGGCGCGGCAGCAGCCGCGCGAGATAGCCGAGCAGGAAGTCGATGTTGAGGCTGCGCTCGTGCGCCTCGTCGATGATGATCGTGTCGTACGCGGACAGGTCGCGGTCGCGGTGCATCTCGTTGAGCAGGATGCCGTCCGTCATCAGCTTGATGCGCGTGCTGCTGCTCACCTGGTCGGTGAAGCGGACCTTGTAGCCGACCGTCCGGCCGACCTCTTCCCCCAGCTCGTCGGCGATGCGCTCGGCGATCGTGCGCGCGGCGAGGCGGCGCGGCTGGGTGTGCCCGATGCGCCGCTGCCCCGCGCTGAGGGCGATCTTCGGCAACTGGGTCGTCTTGCCCGAGCCGGTCTCGCCCGCGACGATCACGACCTGGTTGCCCCGGATCGCCTCGGCGATCTCGTCGCGCTTGCGGCTGACGGGCAGTTCGTCGGGGAACGTGATGACGGGGAGGTCGCGGAGAGTCTCGGACATGCGGCCTTCAGTTTCCCACGCCGTGCGCGACGGAGAACGAACGATGTGATGGACGAGAACGCGGATCTCGTGCAGCAGATCGTGCGTCTTCCGCCGTGCGCGACGACGAGAGGACGGCCGCGCGGCTAGTGCTGGTGGGCGCCGTCCGTCAGCTTGAAGGCGAGGCGGCCGTGCGCGTAGGCGCCGCCGGCCTTGAGCGCCGACGCGACCCAGGCCGCCTCCGCCAGCTCGGCCTCGGTCGCACCCGCCTTGACCGCATTGTTGCTGTGCCCGTCGATGCAGTACACGCACTGCGTCGTGATCGCGACGGCGACCGCGATCAGCTCGCGGTACTTGAGCGGGATCTCGCGGCCCTCGGCCGCGAACACCGCGTCGTTGAATGCGCCGAACGACGCGAGGATGTCGGGCGTCGCCTCCTTGTAGACGCGGGTGTACTTCTTGTCCTCGCTGTCGAGGTAGCCGGTCACAGTCGGTCCTTCTGGTCGAGCGCGCGCAGCGCGGGATCGAACGCCTCGTCGAGTGCGGCGGCGAGGTCGCGGATGATGTCCTGGGGGTCTTCCAAGCCGACCGACAGCCGCAGCAGGCCCTGGCGGCGGAACAGGAGCGGCCAGGCCTCGGCCCGCGGGTCCTCGGGCGGGAAATAGGAGATGAGCGAGGCGTCGTGGCCGCGCGACGGGTCCGCTGCGATGACGCGCAGCGCCGTGACGAGGCGCCGGTGCGCGGCGGCATCCGCATGCAGGGCGAAGGCGAGGACGGCCCCGTGGCCGCGCTTGCCGAACTGCCTGGTCGCGATGGCGTGCTGCGGGTGCGAGCGCAGGCCCGGATAGGAGACGAGGGCGATCCTCTGGTCCGCCTCGAGGAATTCCGCGACCTTCTGCGCGGAGCGCAGCTGGCGATCGAGTCGCAGCGGCAGCGTGACTGAGCCCCGGGTGGTCAGCCATGCGTTGAACGGCGAGATGATGCCGCCGATGTCGAGCAGGGCCTGCGCGCGCAGCTCGTCGATGAGGGCGCGGTCGCCGAGCACGGCGCCGCCCTGGCCTGCGCCCTGTCCGGCGATGTACTGCGGCAGCGAGTGCACGATGAGGTCGGCGCCGTCGGCGAGCGGGCGGTACAGGGGAGGCGGCGTGAGCGTCGACTCGACCGAGAGCAGCGCGCCGTTGCCGTGCGTCACGGCGGCGATCGCGGCGACGTCGGCGACCTTCAGCGTCGGGTCTCCGATCGTCTCGACATGCACCAGCTTCGTGTTCGGACGCAGTGCGGCCACGACGTCGCTGACCCGGGACGCATCGACGAAGCTCGCCTTGACGCCGAGCCGCTCGCCGAGCAGCTCGGTGATCAGCCGCCTGGTCGCCTCGCCCGTCACCTCGGCGGCGACGATGTGGTCGCCGGGCTGCAGGAAGGTGAAGAACACGGCGTGCAGCGCCGCGATGTCGGAGGCCAGCACGACTCCCGCCTCGGCGCCCTCGAGCGCCGCGAGCTTCGCCTCGAGGCCGGCGACGGCGCGGGCGTCGCGGTCGCCGTCGTCGCCCAGGTGGACGGCCTGCGTCGCGAACGCGAGCGAGTCGGGGCGGCGGATGTCGGGGCGCACGGGCACGTGGCGGGCGTGGTTCATGTGCGCCTCCCGTGGTGCCGGCCGGGTGCCGACGTCGTTCGAGGGCTATCAATCCACCGAGAGCCGGACCTGATCAAGCCGTGTGACGCACTGTGTCCCCCGGTTGCGGACTCTTTCACCCGGCCCTTGCCGAGATGCGCGCGCCCCTCGCATCGTGTCCGCCATGCCTGACATCCGCACCAGCATCATCGACCTCATCGGCGACACGCCGCTGCTCGAGCTGGCCGCCTACGCGGCCAACCGCGACCTCAAGGCGCGCCTCGTCGCCAAGGTCGAGTACTTCAACCCGGCCGGCAGCGTGAAGGACCGCGCGGCCTGGTCGATCATCCGCACCGCAGAAGAGGCGGGGCTGCTCGGGCCCGGCGGCAAGATCGTCGACATCACGAGCGGCAACACCGGGATCGCGCTCGCCGCGATCGCCGCGCGCCGCGGGTACACCGCGAAGTTCTACCTGAGCGACAACATCAGCCCGGACAAGGTCGCGCTGCTGCGCGCCTACGGCGCCGAGGTCGTCACCTTCCCCAACGGAGACCTCGCCGACCCGGCCTTCGAGCCCGCGCTGCTGCAGCGCATCGAGTCGGAGAACCCCGACGCCTACTTCACGAACCAGCTGGGCAACCCCGCGAACCCGCGTGCCCACTACGAGACCACCGGCCCCGAGATCTGGCGCGACACCGGCGGCGCGGTCGACGTGTTCGTCGGCGGCATCGGCACGGGCGGCACGATCTCGGGCGCCGGCCGCTACCTGCGCGAACGGAACCCGGGCATCAAGATCTTCGTCGCGGAGCCCGGCCCCGGCTCGCTGCCCACCGCGGAGAACCCGTACCCGGCCGAGATCGACGGCGTGCACAAGGTCAGCGAGGTCGAGCCCGACTTCCTGCCGCAGAACTTCGACGCCGCGGTCGTCGACGAGGCCATCCCCCTCGAGACGGCGCAGGCCTTCGAGACGGCCCGCGCGCTCGCCCGCGAGGAGGGGCTGCTCGTGGGCACCTCGAGCGGCGCGATCGTCTGGGTCGCGACGCAGCTCGCGCGCCGCCCCGAGTTCGAGGGCAAGACGATCGTCGCCGTGCTGCCCGACACGGGGGAGCGCTACCTCTCGGCCGGCGCCTTCGCCCAGCCGGCCGGCGCCGAGCCCGCCGAATCGGCCGCCGTCCCCGCCTGACGTAACAAGTGAAACGAACCGTCACACGGTGACGGTTCGTTTCACGGGCCGGTGGCGGGCGGCCGCACCGCCGGTTTCACTCCCAGTCAGCGGCATCCCCGCATCACTTCCACGCACACCCAGCCCACCCGATGAGGACACCATGAGCAACGAGACCCCCGGGACCCCGACGTCTCCCGAGTCGAACACGCCCGCAGGCGACGCCGCAGCACAGGCATCCGCCGCAGCCGGATCGGACGCGGCGCAGCCCGCCGCCGACGCCTCGGCCGGTGCCGCAGAGGCGGCCGGCTTCGTCCTGCCGAGCGGCGCGCGCGTCGACGCCGAGGCCGCGGCCGATGCGGATGCCCCGAAAGGCGTCTCGCGCCGCGGGCTGCTCACGGGCGCCGGCATCGCCGCTGCGGTGGTCGTCGCGGGCGGCTTCGGCAGCTGGGCGTACATCGCCGGCCAGCCGAAGAAGACCGCGAACGGCCTCGCCGTGACGAAGTCGTGGGCCGACAGGGAGATCGCGATCACGAGCCCGAGCGGCGCGTGCGACGCGCCCCTGATCGTCGCGTACGAGAAGGGGTACTTCAAGAAGGCCGGCCTGAATGTGACCCTGAAGAAGACCGGCGACGGCGAGGACGTCGTCGCCGCGGTCGGCTCGGGGAAGTACGTCGCCTCGAACGGCATCTTCTTCAACTACCTCGACCCGATCTACAACGGCACGCCCGTCAAGCTCTCGGGCGGCCTGCACCACGGCTGTCTCGACCTGTACGTGAAGTCGGACGGCCCGATTTCCGAGCTCGCCGATCTCAAGGGCAAGAAGATCGGCGTGACGAGCCTGCAGGGCTCGTCGACGAACTACTTCTCGCTCGATCTGCTCGACGTCGGCATCAACTCGAGCCCGGAGGCCAAGCAGGTGGAGTGGGTCGTGATCAGCGATCAGACCCTGCTGCCGCAGGCGCTCAAGGACGGCAAGGTCGACGCGATCGCGACCGCGGGCGGGTTCCTGCCGATCATCCAGGCCGTCGACGACGGCTGGGCGAAGGAGCTCTCGAACAACCGCGACTCGAGCCTCAGCCGGAACGCGAAGGAGCCGTGCTGCGCGGTCGTGCTGAACGAGGACTTCGTCAGCCAGGACCCGGTGACCGCGGCGAAGCTCGTCACCGCGTGGGCCCAGGGCTCGCGCTGGGCGGGCAACAACCTCGAGGCGACCGCCGAGCTCGAGTCGGGCACCTACGTCGCCGGCAAGCCGGAGGAGATCCTGCCGGTGCTCAAGACGTTGACCTTCGACCCGTCGCCGAAGAACCTGCACCAGGTCCTCCAGCCCGGCATCGAGAAGTACATCAAGACCGGATTCCTGCCGAAGGACACGAACGCCAAGGCTCTCGCCGACAAGGCCTTCGCGGATCTCGGCCTGAACTTCTAGAGCACTCCGCAGATGGCAGACATCACGCAGGCGGCCCCGGTCTCGTCCCCGCGCGGGGACGAGACCGGGGCCGCCGCTCCGGTGGCCCGCACGACCGAGCGCCAGGCGCGGATCCAAGCCGCGCTCGAGCGCGTCGCCAATCCCGAGCGCGTCCACCCCGCGACCGTCGGCTCCGGCATCGCCGCGTGGCTCCTCTTCGCAGGCGTTTCGCAGTTCCTGCCGGACAACGTCGACCTCCCGATGGCGGCCACCGGCTCGATCGACGAGACCACCGGCTTCGTCGTGATCGCTTCCTTGGCGATCGCGGTGGCCTGGTCGGCGATCTGGGTGCTCGGCTCGGTGCCGGGCGCGGCGCGCGCATGGGCCGCGCGGCACCTCGCGCGCGATGCCAAGTGGGTGCTCGGCGCGGGGCTCTGGTTCGTGTTCTGGGAGTTCACGACGGCGAAGACCTCGCTGTTCGCCCCGCCCTATTTCGATGCGCCGCAGCAGATCCTCACGAGCCTGTGGGAGGAGCGCGGCATCCTCGCCGAGAGCCTGGGCGCCTCGCTGCTGCTGCTCGCCGTCGGCTTCGCTGTCGGGCTTCTCGCGGGCCTGATCACCGGCGTCACGATCGGCTGGTTCCAGGCCGCGAACTACTGGGTGCACCCCATCCTGATCTTCATCGGCCCCGTGCCGTCGCTCGCGTGGGTGCCCATCGTGTTCGTGCTGTTCCCGACGACCTACTCCGGCGCCGTGTTCATGATCGCGCTCAGCGTGTGGTTTCCGATCACCGTGCTCACCCGCGCCGGCATCCTGTCGGTGCCGCGCTCGTACTACGACGTCGCCCAGACGCTCGGCGCGAAGGGCTGGTTCCTCGTCGCTCGCGTGAGTCTGCCTGCCGCTCTGCCGAGCATCTTCACGGGTGCCTTCATGGCCCTCGGCGCCTCGTTCGTGAGCCTCACGGTCGCCGAGAACTTCGGCGTCAACGCGGGGCTGGGCTGGTACCTCAACTACATGAAGGGCTTCGGGAACTACCCGGGGCTGTACGCGGGCATCATCGTGCTGGTCGCCGTCTGCGGCGCCGCGCTGACCCTGCTGTTCCGCGTGCGCAACTTCGTGCTGCGCTGGGAGAAGGAGCTGACCAGATGGTGACGAGCGCCGAGACCACGGGGGCCCCGATCGATCTGGTCGGGGTCACCCAGGCCTTCCGCAGCCACGGGAACGACCTGCTCGTGCTCGACGACGTCTCGATCTCGGCGAAGCCGGGCGAGTTCGTCGCGCTCATCGGCCCGAGCGGCTCGGGCAAGTCGACGCTGATCCGCTTGCTCGCGGGTCTCGACAAGCCGCTGTTCGGCGAGGTGTACGTCGACGGCAAGCCCGTCACGGGCCCCGACCCGAGCCGTGCGCTGGTCTTCCAGGACCCGACGCTGCTGCCGTGGCGCTCTGTGCGCCAGAACGTGGCGCTCGGCCCCCAGGCGCGCGGCATCCTCACGGAGTCGGCGCAGCGCATCGACGACGTGCTCGAGCTCGTCGGGCTCTCCGACTTCGCCGAGGCCTACCCGTCGCAGATCTCCGGCGGAATGGCGCAGCGCACCGCGCTGGCCCGCGCGCTCGTCAACGAGCCCTCCGTGCTGCTGCTCGACGAGCCGCTCGGCGCGCTCGACGCGCTCACCCGCCGAGTGCTGCAGGGCGAGCTGGCCCGGCTGTGGCAGCAGCGCGGATTCACCGCCGTGCTCATCACCCACGATGTGCCCGAGGCACTCGTGCTCGCCGACCGCGTCGTCGTCTTCTCACCGAGGCCCGCCACTGTCCGCGATGTCATCGACGTCGGTCTTCCCCGCCCCCGCGACCAGTCTTCGCCCGAGTTCATCGCCCTGCGCGATCGCATCCTCGGGCTCCTCGACGCGGAGGGCCTGCAACCCGACGACTGGGAGAACGCCTCATGACCAAGCCCGCCTCTCGCCTCCGACGGCCCGCCGGCAGGTTCGCCATCGGGGCCGCCGTGCTCGTGGCATCCGCCGCCATCGCGCTCTCCGCCGCCCCGGCGGCCGACGCGCACGTCAAGGTCGGCGCGCTGTCCACCACGGCGGGCGGCTACTCGGTCCTCACCTTCCGAGTGCCGACCGAGTCGGCGACCGCCAGCACCGTCTCGCTCACCGTGCAGCTGCCGACCGACCACCCCTTCACCTCCGTGTCGTACGATCCCGTGCCCGGATGGTCGGCGAAGCTCGTCACCACCGAGCTCGACAAGCCGCTGAAGGACGACGACGGCAACACGATCAGCTCTGCCGTCACGCAGGTCGTCTGGACGGCCACCGACGGAGGCCTGGCGCCCGGGGAGTTCGGCCAGTTCGCGCTGTCGGTCGGACCGCTGCCCGACGCCGGAACGCTCTTCCTGCCGGCGATCCAGAAGTACTCGGACGGCAGCGAGGTCGACTGGACCCAGCAGGCCGAGCCCGGCGCGGCCGAGCCCGAGCACCCCGCGCCCAGCATCGTCGTGACACCGGCGAGCGGCGCGCCCTCGAACTCCACGACCGCCGCAGATGTGACGCGGACCGCGTCGGAGCAGGGGGCCGCCGCATCGGCATCGGCCGCCGACGGCTGGGCGATCGGCTTCGGCGTCGCGGGGCTCGTGATCGCGCTCGTCGCTTCCGGCCTGGCCGCGTTCGCCCTGCGGCGCGCTCGGCCGTGATCGGCCGGCCGAGGGCACGATCGCGTCGCTTGGCGCGGCTCGCGGCGTTCGGCGTCGCTCTCGGCCTTCTCTCGGGTGGGGCGGTCGCCGTGCTGCAGCCGCCGCCGGCATCCGCCCATGCCTATGTCGTCTCCAGCGCACCTGCCAACGGCGCAGAGCTGAATGCCGCGCCGACGCAGGTGCGCGTGACCTTCGACGAGAGCGTCACGCTGCCGGGAACCAGCGATCAGGCGACCGTCTTGGACTCGTCCGGCAAGCGCGTCGACACCGGCACCCCTCAGCTGAACGCGAGCCGCGACACCCTCACGATCGGCATCGAGTCGGGCATCGCGAAGGGCGCGTACATCGCGAGCTGGTCGGTCATCTCGGCCGACACGCACCCGGTGGGCGGCTCGATCGAGTTCGGCTACGGAGTGCCGGCGACCGCGACCGTGCAGGCCGCGTCGCCGACGCCGAGCGCATTCCTCGCGCTGCTGGTCGGCGCCGCGAAGGGGCTGCTGTACCTGGCACTGGTGCTCGGGCTCGGCGTCCCGCCGGCCGCCCTGCTGCTCGGCGCCTCGGCCGACGAGCGCCCACTCGTGCTGCGCATCGTGCGGATCGGGCTCGCCGGAGCGGCCGTCGCCTCGGTCCTGCAATTCGTCCTGCAGCATCTCTGGGAGGCGGGGGCGTTCGCCACCTTCGCCGCCTCGTCGTATGCCGTCGCGGTGTACGCGCGTCTCGCGGCGCTCGCGATCGCGGCCGTCGCGGCGGGACCGGCCGCGGCGGATCGCCCGCGGCGCGGCGCCCGTGCGGTGTTCGCGGCCGCATCGCTCGTCGCGGTCGGCACGGTCGTGGTCAACGGCCACGGCGGCTCGCACGCGTGGTGGTACTTCGCCTCGACCGCGCTGCACGCGATCTCCGCCGTCGCCTGGCTCGGCGGTCTCACCGTGCTCGGCTGGCTGCTGGTGCGCGGGCGGCTGAGCGCCGACCGATTGCGGCGGATGCCGCACTGGTCGCTCTACGCAGGCATCGGCGTCGCCGCGCTGGCGGCCTCCGGCGTCGTGCAGGGGCTCGTCGAGGTGAGATACCCCGCCGTGCTCGTGACGACCCAGTACGGCTGGACGCTGATCGTCAAGCTCGTGCTCGTCGTGATCGTGCTCGCTCTCGCGGTCCAAGGCCACTTCTGGGTGCGCTCCGAGACACACGCGGCCCGTGCGAGCGGGCCCGGCGCCCAGCCCGCACCCGGGCGGACCGCCGCGCTGCGCAGCCGCGTGCGCTGGGAGGCGGGGGTCGCGGCATCCGTCGTCATCGTCTCCGGGGTGCTGTCCTCGATCACCCCCGCCGCAGCCGACTACGCGCCGACGGTCACCCAGCACGCGAAGATCGGGCCCTACCGGGTCGCCTTCGAGGTGGCGCCCGCGCGGCAGGGGCCGGAGACACTCCGGATCACGGTGCTGGAGCCGAGCTTCAACGCGGCGCTGCCCGATTCGCTCGACGTGCGACTGAGTCAGCCGGGCGGCCCCGTGAAGAGCCTCGCCGTACAGTTCCCGTACGTCATCGCCGGGGTCGTCCACCCGGGGAGGCCCACCCCCGTCACGTTCACCAGCTCCGCCGTGAACGTGCCGCGGACCGGCGAGTGGACCGCGGCCGTCACGATCGTGGTGAGTGCGCTCGAGCAGTACACCGACGACTTCGCCTATCGCGTGCGCTAACCAGGAAGAGGAAACGATGACCCGCTTCGAATCGATCGCCGAGGCGATCGGCGGCACGCCGCTGATCAGGCTGACGAAGACCGGGCTGCGGCCCCGCATCTATGTCAAACCCGAGTGGTACAACCCGGGCGGCAGCGTGAAGGACCGGGCCGCGCTCTCGATGCTGCGCGCCGCCGAGGCGAGCGGGGCGCTGCGACCGGGCGGCACCGTGGTCGAGACGACGAGCGGGAACACCGGCATCGGGCTCGCGCTGTATGCCGCGCACCTCGGCTACCGCTCGGTGATATTCACGAGTTCCGGCATCTCGAAGGAGAAGCGGGACCTGCTCGTCGCGCACGGCGCCGAACTGCGGCTCGTCGACGCGTTCGTGCCGAAGACGCATCCCGATTCCCTGAAGTCGGCGGCCGACCGCTTCGTCGCCGAGACGCCAGGCGCCTGGCTCGCGAATCAGTACGACAACTCGGCCAACCCCTCCGCGCACCACGCCTCGACCGGGCCGGAGATCTGGGCGGACACTGCTGGCGAGGTCACCCATTTCGTCGCGACGGTCGGCACGGGCGGCACGATCTCGGGAACCGGGCGCTATCTGAAAGAGGTGTCGGCCGGCCGCGTGCGCGTGATCGGCGCCGACCCGGCGACGTCGAGCTATTCCGGCGGCGACGGAAGCCAGAAGTCCATCGAGGGCGCGGGCCATTCCGTGCATCCGCTCGCGGAGCAGGACGTCTGGCCCGAGTCGCTCGATCTCTCGGTGATCGACGAGTACGTGCCCGTCGGCGATGCGGAGGCGATCGCGACGATCCGCGAGATCGCACGCACCGAGGGGATCCTCGCCGGCGGCTCCGCCGGCGTCGCGCTGGCGGCCGCGCGGCGCGTGTCCGAGACGCTCTCCGAGTCCGACGTCGTGGTGGTGCTCCTGCCTGACTCGGGCCGCGCCTACCTCTCCACCTATTACAACGACGACTGGCTGCTGGCGAACGGATTCCAGGCGGCGCCCGGGCGCACTGTGCGCGAGGTCGCCGTGCCGCTGCGCACGGTCGGCCGCACCCGGACCGGAGCGGCCGCAGCCGCCGAGCTCGTCG
>Ga0164242_10009744_pt1 | contig 10329 bp, 7 predicted proteins | sample OricomgcompostMG_FD_108783 | JGI IMG/M metagenome (GOLD analysis project Ga0164242, IMG submission 108783) | Miracle-Growth compost microbial communities from Emeryville, California, USA - Original compost - Miracle growth compost (MG) ... | reverse complement strand
GGTCGAAACAGGCGTTCTGTCAGAAATCTGTCGAGAGGCATCCCGGAGAAGCGCTCAACCAGATACGCCGCGACGTCGACGCTTTTGCCGTAAAGCCAGCGCTCGCCCGGCTGATAGGCAAGCGGGCATTTTCCGATCTGTTCGATCTCCTGGTTCAGCGATTCCAGTTTCGTGAAGGTGACCTCGCCCTTCAGGTAACAGCGCTCAACGGGTGTCCTGGTGCCGGCATTGGCCAGGCCCGACGTGTGCCGAAGCGCATCCTGGATCGTCGGCTTCCGCCTGGCATCCTCCAGGATCATCACGCCCTTGTCGTCGACACCGGCGAACACCTTCAGCCCCTTGAAGCCGGGGACGTACTTTTCGAGCGGATCGGTAAGCTGGAACTTCCCCTCTTCGTACAGCATCATCAGCGCGACGCTGACCACCGATTTCGTCATCGAATAGATGCGAAAGATGTCGTCGGGCTTCATCGCCCGCTTCGTCGCAGGATCGGCGATTCCGAAAGCCTTGTAGTGGGCAACGCGGCCGTGCCGCGCGATCAGCACGACGGCTCCCGGGAGGCGCCCTTCGCGGACGGCGGTTTCCATGGTGGCGTCGAGACGTGCGAGCCGCGCCTGGGAAAGGCCAAGCGCGGATGGCTGGCCTGCCGGCAGCTCCGCCGCGGTCGCCGGCAGGAGCGGTGCCGCCAATATTCCAAGGGAGGCTGCGTAAGCGAGGTCGCGGTGCCGCATCACGAAAATCCTCCCATGAAAGCCGCATTCTGTTTGAACGGAGGGCAGCGCTCCGGGAATGGACGCTTCGGTCGCCCGAACGCGCGAGAAACGTCTCCCTGCTGCCGTCGCGTGGCGGGGTTATGCGAATTTTGGGCCGGATGGACCGACATCACGGATCATCGCCCATGTCGGTCCCCGGTTCCGGCCGGCCGGCGGTCAGAAGGATTTGCTGACCGTCACGTACCACTGACGCGGTGCTGCGGGCTGCGCCTGTTCGTAGGGCGCCCCCAAGGCCTGCGAGTCGAACACGTTCAGATAATAGGTCTTGTTGAACAGGTTGGTCGCGCCGACCGATACCGAGAACTTGTATTCTTCGTTATCGTACGTGACCCGTGCATTGAACAGCGAACGAGCCCGCATCAGCGCGTTCAGCGCCGTCGAGGTGGTCGAGAACACCTGGCTCGATTCATAGGTCCAATCCAAGCGGGGCGTTACGCTGCCGTCCAGCGCATCGGCGAGGATCGTGTATTGAATGCCGGCATTGGCGGTCCAGTACGGCGTATCCTGGCGCCGGTTGACCGCGCGCGCCGAAATATCGCCCGCCTTGAGCTTCGACCAGCCCACGGAGCCGTTGATGAACAGGCGGTCGATCGGGTTGATCGTATATTCCGCTTCGAAACCGCGCACGGTGGCCGGCTGGTTGCGGGGATAGGTTCGCGCCGAGCAGAGCACGCCCGTGTTGGTGGGAAGAACGGCGCCGCACTGCGTCGATCCGGGCGGTCCTTCGGGAAGCGGCACCAGCGTGCGATTGCCGGGCAGGGGATTGCCGTCCGGCCCAAGCAGCGCCTCCGCCCCGCGGATCGTGGTCGGGCGATTCTTGAAGTCGGTATAGAATGCCGCGATGTTCAGGCGCAGATGCCGATCGAGCAGATCAAGCTTCGCGCCCAGTTCGTAGGCAATGTCCTCATTGCCATCCATCTGGTAGATCTGCGTTTTCTGCGTTGGGCGGGAATTGAAGCCCGGCAGAGAGTTGCCGGACGCGGCCGATGCGTAGAACAGCGCTTCCGGCGTTGCCTGATAATTGATGCCGGCCTTCCAGTCGACGCGCTTCTGCGACGGCGTGATCGAGAAGACGGTATCCTGTGCGGGGCTTGGCGTCGTATCGACCAGGTTCGAGAAGTTCACGACCTTCTTGTCGTCCGAATAGCGCGCGCCGACGTTGAATCCGAGCTTCTCGCCGAAGGGCCTGATCGTCGCATTGGCGAACAAGGCCTTGCTGGTGGGGTCGAACGTCGAGTTCTGCGAGCGCTGCTGGCCGCTGGAAGGTGCGATGAACAGACCCGCCTGCCGGCCCTTGGCATCGAAATAGAAGGCGCCGGCCACCCAGTCGATGAGTTGTGACTTGCCCGACAAGCGCACTTCCGCCGTCCAGTAGCTCTCGGTGTTCCGGCTCAGGCGCTGCGTAAGGTTGAGCGGCGAACCGTCGTCGTCATAGGTCTGGGTCGAATCCAGCTCGCGATGCGAAACGACCGCCAACAGATTGATGTTCGATCCAAGATCCCAACTCATCTTGCCGCTCACGCCCCAATTGGTGAGATCGGTGAAGGGATTGAAATGCGAACCGCCGCGAACGTATGCGCCGTTGACCTTATATCCGTTGTAGAAAGAATTGCCCGGGATCACCGTGCCCGCGGCGATGGGATCGTTATACGTGGCGTATGTCGCGAACGGCGTGCCGGTAAGGAAGCGGCTGTCGAACACGGTGCCGAAGAACGCCGCCGTCGAGGCGGAGTTGGCGGGGACGGCGCGCGGATTGATGCTGACGATGCTGTCGGCGGCATTCTCGCTGTTGTCGCGGATGTAATCCGCGCTTACCGTGAAGCGCAGGTCGCTTGACGCCTTCCAGAGCAAGGTACCGCGATAGGCCCGAACGTCCTCGCCACCCAGATGCCCGATCGTGCAATTGTCCTGCGGCCGCAGGTTGTTCAGATCGGAATAAGGAAAGCTGCCCGCGAGTTCCGGCGTTCCGCGCCGGTGCATCTCGCACGTGAAATCCAGGATCCGCTGATAACCGGTGCGCTTCTTGGAAAGCGCCGACAGAGAGACGGCGACCGAATTGCTCAGCGGCAGGTTCACCCCCGCCCGGATTTCGCGCCGGGCGTAATTGCCCGCGGTCAACTGTACGTGGCCCGATGCCTCGGTGGTCGATGGCTGCTTGCTGACGATATTGACCGCGCCCGCGAGGGAGTTGCGTCCGAACAGGGTGCCCTGTGGGCCACGCAGCACCTCGATGCGATCGATATCGAGCAGGTCGAAGTTCGATCCCAGCAGAAGCGGATAATAGACGTCGTCCAGATAAAAGGCGACGGCCGGCTCAACCGCAAGGCTGGTGTCGAGTTGGCCGACGCCGCGGATGAATGCGGAAACGCCGGGGCCATAGGCGCCCTGCGTCTTGCGGAACTGGGTGTTGGGAACGATCGAGGTGAGATCGTTGACGGCGGTGATCCCCTTGGCTTCGATCGCCTTGGCCGTCACGGCGGTGATGGCAAGCGGCGTGCTCTGGAGATTGGTGGATTGCCTGGTCGCGGTGACGACGATGTCCTCAAGGCCATTGTCCGTTGCGGCCGGCGTGTCCGCGGCGGCGGCTGCATCGGCCGCCCAGACCGGCGCCGACGAAAGCATCAACGGAACGGCCATCGAAGCCATGCCCAACAGCTTTAGTTTTCTCATAAGTCCCTCCCCTGGTCGCGTGCTCGCCGCTCTCAAAAATCGCCATGGCGCGCGCTCGATCGGGCTGCGCGCCATACCGGCGAACGCGGCGGTCTTGATCGAACGCTCACTGTTCCGCAGGCCACTACCATGGTACGTACAGCGTTTCAACCTCTCTCTCCCAGCGGTATGCCATAGACAGGATTGGGTGGTGCTGTTACGCGTGAAGAAGTTAGAATGCTAAAAATTGGCTATGGTCTGAAATGCTGATGGGTCCGTCCACGCCTGATTCGCGCCGAGGGGAACATCACGGCATCAGCAGCGTCCAAAACGCACCTCCAGCGCTTGCTTTGGCGGGCGCGGCACCCCAGAACCATGCGCGAATGGCCGATGCCGCGCGCCAACAGGTAATAATGCATGAGTAAATCCGCTCCCGACACTACGGACGGCACCAACGATGCGGGCGATGCCGGAGGCGGCATCCGCTCGGTCCAGCTCACTTTGGGGATCCTGGAGAGCCTGGCGGAGAGGGGCGAAGTCGGCATAACCGATCTTTCGGCCCGGCTGGGCTCCACCAAGACGACAATCTTTCGCCATCTGCAGACGCTTCTCGAGGCGCGATACGTACTGCGAAACAGCGTGAATGCGCGATACCGGCTAGGGCCCGCATGCTGGCAGCTGGGTCAGGCGGCTGCGACCGGAATGGATCTGCTCGCCGCGTCGAGCGACGTCGCCCAGCAACTCCTGCAGGCGCACGGCCAGACGGTGGTCCTTTCCAGCGTCAGCGTGGATGGGATTTTCGTGATCAACACCGTCCTGTCCGGTTCGACGCTTGAAATAGGCGTCCGGCCGGGCAGCGCGCTGAGCCTGCACGCGACCGCGCAGGGCAAGGTCGCGGCGGCCTTCGTTCCGGCGCTGCGGACGAAGCTCCTGACCGAGCCGGGAGACAGCCTCACGGAATTCACGATTACCGACGTGGATCGGTTGAGCAGCGAATTGTCCCTTATCGAAGCGCGCGGCTGGGGCTCGGCGCCCGAAGAGATGATGCTGGGAATCAATGGGCTTGCCGCGCCGATCTTCGATCGTTCGGGCGCCTGTGTGGCGACCATCGCGGTGGTGGGCTCGATCCAGTTCGTGCGCCGCCATTCCGATCCCGTGCAGGTGGAGGCCGTCAAGAGCGCCGCGCAGGCGATATCAGACCGGTTGGGATGGAAACAGTCGGGCTGAATTTCTCCGTCTGGCGTAACGCAATGGCGCCTGTAGTAACAAATGCTTGTTTGCGCCGATCCCGGATGGTAGCAGCGGGATAACGGACGGCGCGGCCGGGCGGGATTTCCGTCAGCCCTGGCATCGATCGATCCAAAGGACGGACAACGCGGCTTCGATCGGGCTTTCTCGATTGGGCGGAAGTCCCGCTGGCTTGGGACGCCGCATGCTCGCGGTTCGACCACGCCCCGGTGGGGCGCGATGAGGCGGAGAGGAGGGGGCATCGGATCATGTCGGCAGGCGAAGTGATCCCGTTGCTGCGCCCTTGCCCTTCTCGCGATCGTGGGCATCCCTCGCGTTCGGCGTCGCGGCGGCGCGGGCATCAAGCGTTCCCGCGATGCGATCGCTGCGCCCCGCGTGCCGAAATTGCGACGAAAGCGAGAAGATATTTTCGGGACGGGGCTACCCCGGCTCTTGGCGGGCCGAAGGCATCCCCATCCCCCGCACCGTTAGTCAACATCCGGCCGTTGGTATCGTCGGCGGCGTGAAAGGCGGGTCAGGCATGTACCAGAACTCCAACACCGGCCGGGGCACCGATCAGGCGCCCAGTGCCGCTTTGCCGGAGGATGCGGACAAGATCACATCTCGCAAGATCTATGTCCTTGCTCTTTTGATGTTGATCTCTGCGTTCAACTACTTCGATCGATCGCTGCTTGGCCTGCTGGCGCCGATGATCCGGGCCGATATTCATATCACCGATATCGAATATGGCCTGATCTCCGGCTTTGCGTTCGTCCTGTTTTACGCGCTGATGGGCGTGCCGATTGCGGCTTATTCGGATCGCACGAGCGCGCGAAAGGTCATTTCGATCGGCTTTACGGTGTGGAGCTTCATGACGCTCCTGACGGGTGCCGTAACCAATGCGTGGCAGCTTGCGGCGACGCGGTTCCTCATGGGCGCGGGAGAGGCCTGCGCCGTTGCGCCGTCTAACGCGATGATCACGTCTATGTTCGGCGCGCGCTGGCGGACCCGCGCGCTGGCGATCTTCGTCGCGTCGTCATCCATCAGCAGCATCGTATTCTTCCCGCTGGGCGGCCTGCTCGGGGCCCGTTACGGCTGGCGGATGGTCTTCGTCATTGCCGGCCTGGCGGGGCTCGCCGTGGCCGTGTTGTTCGCGCTGACCGTCAAGGATCCACCTCGCCCTGCTCGGGCCGATCAGGCTGGCGAGGCGCAGGGCACGCTCTTTGATTTCAGTTTCGTGCGCGGCCCGTTCCTGCTCATACTTTGCAGTTCGGCAATGGCCGGTGCGCATCTTTACGCGGGGCTCGCGTGGACGGCGATCTTCCTCGACAGGGTTCACGGCCTCGGCGTCGCGGAAATATCTGTCGTCCTCGGCCCTTACCGTGGCGTATTGTCCGCGTTCGGCGTCTTGATGGCGGGCTATCTGACCGACCGGTTCAGCCGCCGCAACGTCAAATGGCGCATTTGGCTTCCGGCGCTGACATGTCTCATCCTTTTTCCCGCGCAGGTCATGTTCCTCGCGGGCGAAAGCCGCTGGGTCTGGATGCTTGGCCTCGGCCTCGAGGCGGTGTTCATGCTGGGTCACGCGGCGCCGATCTATTCGGTCGCGATGTTGATCGCCGGGCCGCGCCGCCGCGCCGTCGCCGTGTCGCTGATGCTGCTATCGTCCAGTCTGGTCGGTACCAGCCTCGGGCCGTTGCTGGTGGGCTATCTGAACGATCGGGTTTTCGCCTCGATCGGCCCGGATGCGATCCGCTATTCGATGCTGGTGATTGCGGTTTTCCCCGCCGGCTCGGCATTGATGCTTACGCTCGCGGGGCGCTTGCTCGATCCTGAAATCCTGCGGATCGACAATCGCAAGACACAGGAGGCCTCGTTCGGCGAGGGGACGCCACGTACGGCCCATTGAGCTTTCGGGCGGGGGCCCAGGGGAGGCGGGCGGGGTATGCCCCCGCCGTCTCCCCGCTCCTTCGGCTAAAGCAGTGCGGACGCGACCTGCTGGATCTCGTCCGCCGCCGCGCGAAGCTGGGGCAGAACGTCCGACAGCAGACCTTTTGCGGAAATATGGCCAACCGAACTTGCCGCCACGATCGATGCGGTCTGCGCGCCGCCGATCATCAGTGGAACGGCGATTGATCGCTGGCCAAGAAAGATCTCCTGATCGTTGGTCGCCCAGCCCCGCTCCCTCGCCTCGGCGAGCTGGCTGCGCAGCTGTTCGAGCGATGAGACCGTGTTGGGCGTGAACGCCTCAAGCTCCCATCCCTTCAGCCGACGCTTGAGCTCGTCCGGCGGCAGGGCGGCCAGCAGCACCTTGCCCGGCGAAGTCGCATATGCGGGGAAGCGCGCACCGGCATGGACGTAATAATGCTCGAATTGTCGGTAGGTCGCGCGCGCCACATAGACCACGTCCCGCCCGTCGAGCACCGCGATGGAGCAGGTGATACCGAGCTTGTGGGCCAATTCACGCAGCAGCGGCCGGGCGGCTTCGGAAAATGGCTGGGACGACAGATAGGCGAAGCCGAGGTTCAGCACGCGCGCCGTCAGCCGGAAGCGGCCGTCATTGGCTACGGCATAACCGAGCAGTTCGAGCGTGCGGAGCACGCGCCGCGTGCTGCCCGGCGTAAGCTGGAGCTGGCGCGAAATCTGGCTCAGCGTCCATTCGGGATTTTCCGGGCTGAACAGTTCGATGACGGCAAGCCCCTTTTCGAGCGAGGGGATGAATTCCTCGTCGGTCGTGCGTGAACTGGCCAAGAAACCTTCCTTCTCTTCGAGTGAGCCCAGTCCGTCCGTCAATCCACCCGGGTGATCGTCCGCCGCTTCCCGTATCCCCGCCGACGGCACCCATCCCAGCAAGCCGGCAGGCGGGATGTGCAGGTGAACCGCCGTCGCGCTGTAATGGAAAGAGCAGGCGGACGCCAATATTCTGATTCGCGCCATCCGGTTGGGTAACGCCGTGCCGTTTTACCAAAGTGCCTGAATATCTTTGTTTTAGCGCGTGTTTTTACCTGGCCGGACGGCCGGCAAATGTTTTTGTGCACCAACTTGAATACCGGAGAAGTTTCCGGTATTCCGATTACCGGAAAATATTCCGGCTATTGAAGGATGCGCGGTTTTGATGAGGGGGCGGCCATGAGCGACCAGGCATTTGTCGAGCCGCCGATCATCGATACGCATGCGCATATCTTCGTGCGCGGCCTGCCGCTGGCGGAGAATGCGTGGACGCGGCCGCAATATGATTACAGTGCGGAAAATTACGTCGACGATCTCGACGCGCACGGAATTTCGTTCGGCGTCATCGCCGCTGCGAGCCTGTTCGACGACTATAACGATTATACGCTGAAGGCGCTTCGCAAATATGCGCGCCTGCGCGCTACCGTCCGGCTCGATCCGGATGTCGATCCTTACACGCTCGCGCGTCTGGCCGGGGAAGGCGTCGTCGGGGTGCGCCTGCAATGGAAACGCGGCGCGGAACCGGATCTGCGCACCTATCGCTACCGCAGGTTTCTCATGCGGCTGGCCGATCTGGGGCTGCATGTCGAGCTCAACGCATCCGGCCCGCGCCTCGCCGATCTGTTGCCGGCGATAGAGGATGCCGGCGCGCGCACCGTGATCGATCATTTCGGGCTGCTGCGGGCGCAGGACGGGCTGGAGGGCGAGGGGTTCGCGGCGCTCGCGCGGGCGGTTGAGCGCGGCTCGACCTGGGTGAAACTCTCCGCATCCTTCCGGATCGATGCGGAGCGCATCCAGCCATATGCCGAGGCGATCCTCCGCATTGCCGGGCCGGATCGCGTGTTCTGGGGCAGCGACGCGCCCTTTGTCGGGCACGAAGGTGAGTTGACCTACGGCGACACGGTGGCCGCGTTCCGCGCGATGGTGCCGGATGCCGCGACGCGCCGGGCCATCTCCGATTCCGCGCTGCGGTTTTACTTTTTCTAGCAAATGGACGGCCCCCCCGCCGTTCCGAACACCCTTCACAATGGAGACGAGAAGATGAGCAAATCCGATATCACGGTCACGAAGGTAAACGGTTTTGTCGGGGCGGAGATCGGCAACGTCGATATCTCGAAGGATCTGAGCGATGCCGACGTTGCGACGATCCGCCAGGCATTGGCGGAAAACGGCGTCATCTTCTTTCGCGATCAGGATCTCAGCGCTGAACGCCAGCTCGCGTTCGGCGATCGGTTTCGGCTTTCGACAAAGGAAGAAAGCCTTCGCCGCGGCGATCCCTTCGCCGATCCGAACATCACGATGATCGAGAAAGAGGAAAAGCAGCTCAAGAACGTCGGCGGCGGCTGGCACGCCGATCAGACGTTCAATCGGGTTCCGCCGTGGGGATCGATCCTCGCCGCGAAGGTGATCCCGTCGGCGGGCGGCGATACCGCTTATTCAAGCCTTGCCGCAGCCTATGACGAACTGTCCGATGGCTTGAAGGCCCAGCTCGAAACGATGCGCGCAGAGCATAATAACGAGCGCATCATCACGGCGATGTCCAAGCTGCCGCAATATGCCAATATCGACCTGAAGGTGGTGAAGGCCACGCACCCCGTGGTCATCCGCCATCCGATCACCGGCCGGAAATCCTTGTTCGTGAATCGCGGCTACACGACCCACTTCGTCGGCTGGACGCCGGAGGAGAGCGCGCCGCTTCTTCAATATCTGTTCGCGTGGAGCGAGCGTCCCGAATATCAGGTCCGCCTGAAATGGGCGCCGGGGACGGTGGCGTTCTGGGACAATCTTCAGGTGCTCCATTACGCGATAAACGATTATCACGGCGAGCGGCGCATCATGCAGCGCATCGCCATTGCCGGGACGCCGCTGGAATAATCCAGCGGCCGCCGCCGGCCGTGCCGTTCCCCAAATCTGGTTTCGGAGAATTGATTCATGTTCAACCACGTCATGGTGGGCACCAACGATCTCGAACGATCCCGCATCTTCTACGATGCTGTGCTCGGCGCGCTCGGTTATGTGAATAGCGCCACCGGCGGCATGCTTTCGTATCGTGGCGGCGAGCAGGGCTTTGCCGTGCGCGCGCCGCGCAACGGCGAGCCCGCGACATGCGCCAATGGCGGCACGATCGGCTTTCGGGCCAAGGGAACGGCGGAAGTGGATGCCTTCCACGCGACCGGGCTCGCGCATGGCGGGACCGATGACGGCGCGCCCGGCGTGCGGGAGGGCAGCTACGGCCAGCCTTATATTGCCTATCTGCGCGATCCCGATGGCAACAAGATCTGCGCCATGTGGAAAAGCGCCTGGAAAAGCTAGACGATAGCGGCGCGGCAACTCTCACGCCGCGCCGTCGTCGCCCCCGCTAATCCGCAGGGGACAGAAGGCGGCGCTTCACTTCCGACGGGATGAGAGGGCTGCATTGCGCGATGCAGCCCTCTGGTAACCCCGCCCGGTGTTACGCCATCGTCACGAATTTCGGCGAGATATAGCTCTGCAGGATTTCCGATCCGCCTTCGGATCCGTAGCCGCTGTCCTTCACGCCGCCGAACGGGGTTTCCGGCAGGGCAAGGCCGATGTGGTTGATCGAGACCATGCCCGCCTCGATCTCGTTGGCCAGCCGTGTCGTCGTTTCCGCGGACCGGGAAAAGCCGTAGGCGGCCAGCCCGTAAGGGAGCCGGTTGGCTTCCGCGATGGCGAGATCCAGCGAGGCGAAGCGGTTGATCTGGACGATCGG
>Ga0164242_10009743_pt1 | contig 10330 bp, 11 predicted proteins | sample OricomgcompostMG_FD_108783 | JGI IMG/M metagenome (GOLD analysis project Ga0164242, IMG submission 108783) | Miracle-Growth compost microbial communities from Emeryville, California, USA - Original compost - Miracle growth compost (MG) ... | reverse complement strand
GGGGGGCTGGTTGGTGGATGCGCTGCGCTTATCCACCCTACAAAACCCACGCACAGACCTATCTGTAGGGTGGATAAGCGCAGCGCATCCACCATCTGCTTGTCCGGATTATTCGATGTTCTGCACCTGCTTGTCGCTGAAAGAAGAAAAGATCATATATGTCAGTGACTTAGCCATAGTTTGTGGTGGAATGTAGAGTTCTGCCCACCACATTGCCCACCAAAGTGCGTGCTCTAGAATGTTAGGGCGCACCTTGACGCCGTAGGCGGCGGGGTATCACCTGATGGCAAGCGAGGCTAAAGCTTCGACTCGATTCCTATAGTAGTTAAGTAATTCGTCGCGCCGTTTGAGGGCCTCCATCTTTTCCTCGGAGCTGAGGTTAAGGTTTGCACCGACAAGGGACCCAGTCGCCGCCTCGTACTCGGTCAAGAGAAGCAGCAGATTGGCTAGCTCTTTGTGTAAGGCGCAAATTTTGGCCTCAAGATGATGCTTGTTAGACTTTAGCTTAACTAGCTCGCTTTTGGATCTCTCAAGTTGGGCTATCGCGGAGTTCTCTTGTTCGCAAATGTACCTTTGAGTAGCTGCCTGAATTGCCTGCTTGCGATCTTTTATGTACTGGAATTTCTCGTTTACCAAGCATGATATGGTTTTGTGAATAGTTGTTCTTTTTGCTAGTGAGAAAAGCCTCTGCTTTGTTCTTGCATCCAGCTTGACCTGTACGCCTACCAGGCCCCGCCTTTGATCGGATTTGTACCTCCGCCATCCCGCCTTCATCTTCCTGTACTCAGGCTCACCGCCACCCTGATTGATCAGATAGTCGATGCGGGATAATAGCTCTTGCCGCCGGTTGTGTGGTGGTAACATGGCCGAGTGATACCCCCTTCGCCTCAGCTGATCTTCAACCCAGCTGAGCATTACTGCATCGTCCTGCAGCCATTCGCTTGGAGAGAGCCGATGGCGTCCCATAAGTCACCTTTGTATAAGCATGAAGAAATAATACGATATCACGTTTATGGCATGTGAAAATGCGTAAATAATTTTACCCGTAGGTATAATTACGATATGATGCCTAGAAGTAATTTAGGCTGTACGATGAATTTAGCTTTAATACTGCTACAAACGGACAAAGACTTCGACAAAGATACCGGGTTGACTAGCGTGTCTGGCCCGTCGAGGTACTTTTTGTGTCGGCTTCTATGCGATGAATGCGCGCTTGGACCATACACCTCCGTGGCATCATATGTGAAAAAATATGGGGTGAACGATCGGGTTGTGAGTCGGGCGATTGAAGAGCTGGTGGCTGCTGGCATAGCAGAGAAAACGGTGGTCCGGGACGGTAGAGGAGTCTCGCGATGGGCCCTTCGGATCCGGCTCGATTTCCGTGAACAACTTGCCACTGCCGGTCAGGTTGAGCTAACTGATACAATGGCTAATCTGGCATTACACGTGTTGACGAGTGATGGGGGGGAAGCACGGAAGGGGAGGAAGAAGTGGCTGACCCCATATAACCGGATGCTGCTGGCGGCGTTATTAGTCAGGGCAGATGAAGCTGGTGCGGTGTATGAGGTCGGGGGTAGTCATTTGAGACGTGTGGCGGGCTTGTCTGGTGATGGCTTTGTGTCCCAGTTAAGCAAACTACAGAGGTTGGGCTATTTACGCGTACGGATTGGGGGGGTGACGGGTCGGTACCTCTTTGGGAGGTCGGCAGGTGCTTATTTCGTGAATGTGGGCCATCCCGATTTCGGTGGAATCGCGGGCTACGCGTATGTGTTGGTCAGGCGGGAAAATTGGTTCGATAAGACAAACAAGCAGCAAGCAGCAAGGGCGCTATACCTAGAAGCTCGTACTGTGCAGCGGGCTAAGGTACAGGAAAGGCGGCGAAACCGGTCACGAGGTGATGAGCTGGAAAGGGCGATGATCCATAGATGGGGTGGCTGTCAGCGTCCCGGCGGAAAGCCGCTTCACCACTTCTTTAGTGATGAGCCTGTATCTCAGTTCTCTGCTTACCTTCAGATGCTCATCTGCCGCTATGCCTCTCTGATCGTCAATACCTGCCTACGTGAGGGCTATTGCGATAGCCAATCACGTGCCGGTGAACTCCAAACGAAAATGAGAAATGATCTCGAGTCAGGGTTCGAGTCGGCGGACGGGCTTGAGTCGGTACTGATCGTAGTTACTAGGCTTTCTATCCAGAAGGCTATGAAGGCGTGGGAAGCGCTTTGCCATGATGATGAGTCGCGAGCCTTAGCCAAATCTGGAATGGCGTGCGTGATATTGCCCCCGCTGGACATCTATGAACCTGACGTGAATACTGTCGTCGTGTTGTATAGCTCGGACGTGCCCAATCTGCTGAGGGGACATTGCTCGATTCTCACCACCACACTTAAATTTTCTATAGAGCGGAGTCACTTGAACTATGGCGCCCCGCAAGACCTGGGTGAGGAATTGAGCCTGGACAATGAGCAGGCTCTGAAGTGGAGGCTGCGAAGTGTGGGTAAGCGATATCCGAAGAGAGGGTCTAGTTTGGTTTAATTCGAGAGTGTGTGAAGCACCCTCATATGGCGGTTCGCCTCCAATGCCGCCTTGTCCATCACACGGTAATAGTAATGAGAAGCTGACGTCTTTATGCATACGTAAGAACAGATAACAGTAATAAGTTGCTTAGCCGCTATCTCCTATGAATCCAACACTCAAGGAGTTAGCCATGCGTAAGCGTAGTTGCATTAACACCAATCTCACCCTCCATCACTCTGGCCCCTGGCAGGGCTACGATGTCCAATTGCAGCGCGGACCGCTGTTCATTCCCTACCTGGAAAGGATCCATCAGACGATGATGCGGGCTATCAATAGCCACAGCAGAATCATGGCCGTACGCTTGGATTTATCCTTACCCATCGATGGCCACTTTCGTTCCGGTGACTTGATTGGGCCATTCATTCAGTCCCTGCGAGCCCAGATAGATGCGGATATGGCCAAGCGTAAGCGTGAGGGCCGGACCGCCCCAACCTGTGGCCTTGAGTATGTCTGCGCAAGGGAACAGGAAGCCGCCTATCGACACCATTTTCATGTGGGGCTGTTTCTGAACGGAGATTGCTACCGGGGCCTTGGTGAAATGCCGGTTGGCAGAAGGGCTGGGTCGTTCGACCCTGATGTTCCGATAGACCCGAGTGCCGCCGTGGCGGATAGCCTGGCTAAGCGCATCGTTAGGGCTTGGGCCCGTGCTTTGGGGCGAAGCATAGAGCAAACGGTGGGTTTGGTGCACTTCTCGGAGGGAGGGACTTACTGGATCAAGCGGAGATCGCCGCTCTGTGATAGTCAAATTGCCGGGTTGTTCAACCGACTGAGCTATCTAGCGAAGGAGAGCACCAAGCAATTTGGGCATGGAAATAGGAATCTCCGGTACAGCCGCCCCTCGCCTAGTCGTCAAGTAGTATCTGTTTACCACGATGGCCCATCTCATGAGCAGAAGGAGCCATCTCATGAGAATCATGCGCTTAGCTGAAGTCATCCAAACTACTGGTCTAGGACGCTCTTCCATCTATAAGCTAATGGGAGAAGGCAAGTTCCCCAAATCGATACCTTTGTACAATCGAATGATTGGTTGGGTTTCCGAGGAGGTAGAGTCGTGGATTCTAGCCCGGATAGAAGAGCGTAATGTGGGGAAAATGTAGGCGGATAGCAAGAAAGTAGGCCCTCGACAGTCTGCTCCATCGTAAGGAACGGCTGGATAGACGGTCGAGAGGGCCTGGAAGTACGTTTAAAGTCCTGAGATCAAGATTTCTTATAGAGAACAGTTACGGTGCCAGCGAGTTTGTTTTTGGCGATTTCGTAATCGGGGTTAAATGTGGCTATATTGTGGACAGCAATCGCCATTGCTGAATAAAAGGCAAAAGCTTGAGTAATTCCAGTGGGGATGAGCGCGCTTGCTAGCGATGCGCTTCTGTATTCTGTATAGACTCTGCATGTTAGATTGTTTTTTTCAATAGCACCTTCGACCTCGTTTACGACGGAGCTCAGGTTTACCACGGCAACAACCTGAAATGATCTCTTTTGCGAAATCAGCTCGGTGAGCTTTTCACTGCTGAGTTCATCGGATTTAAATTTTTCGATATCCATGATTGTTCCTTTCTCGGGAAATGCCGTTGTTTTATAGAGTAAAAAGGCATCAGAATTCATTGGGTTTAATGGGGTGAAATGGATCAAACGACAGCGTGCGTCACTTCGGCTTTGCAGGCCTAACACGACCGTCGGAGCTTTATCTGCGGTCCTCCTTTTCTCAAAAAAAGAAAAGGGGGGAGAAGGCTCTCCCCCCATTCGGTTAGTGATAAATGGTGATGGTCCGGTCGGTGGTGAACGCGTTCGCAATGTTGTTCGTATCGAACGTCCACCGCACTTCCCCTCCGGTCGTTGCGACGTCATCGACCACGATAGAGAACACCACGCTGTCACCGTCCTTGATGACCTGGCCACTCACCAGTCCGACAAAGTGCGGTCTCAGTACTGTTCCATTGCTGTTGAGACCGAGGGCATTGACGTTCTGGATCGTGTAGTCCCCGCCAAACGCCGTCAGCTTGTATTGCATTACTTCGACGGGTTTGGAGTGATCGCCTACCAGCGTTAAGGTCATGGAGCCTGAGCCCGCAAACGGCATTGCCAGCTCAATCCAGTCGTCCCCAACACTGCTCTGTGCAGACAGAATCAGTCCGGGTTGGTATGCGGACACCATGACGTTGTCGGTTCGGGTACTGACCCCATCCGTCACGGAAAGTTGGAAGACGTAATCGCCTTTCACGGACGGCGTAAACGCCGGCGTTGCAGACGCGGGGTTATCCAACTCGACCTCGACGTTATTCGGCGAAGAGACCAGCGTCCACGAATACGTCAGGGTATCCCCGTCCGGATCGGATGATCCGGTACCGTCCAGCATGACCATGTCGTTGACCGTGACTTTTTGGTCTGCGCCCGCGTCTGCCACGGGTGACGGCCCGCCCACGACGACCACGTTCCACCGTTCGGTGGAAATTGTGACATTGGCGTGCTGGTCATTACCCGTTTCTATCCGCTGACTCAGAGCAACTTCGATTACGAACTGCCCGGGGGTTGAACCACGGAATTGGATATAATTCCCGGAAACCGGTTCGCCTCCAGGCTCCAGCGATCCGTTACTCCCCGCGCTTTTGGACCAATACAAATTCCCCCCGGTACTGGACACCAGAGTGTAAGAAATGCCGTACGACGCGCCGTCAGGGTTGTCGACGTACGAGGAGTTAAACGTGGCAGGAATGCCTGTAAGCACGTACGCATCGGGAATCGGTTTCAGTGACGGCGGTACTTCATCCCAAGCCACATGGACGGTAATCCGAGCGTCAGTCGACGCACCACGACTGTCTTTCAACGTGACGCCTACGACGTAATCCCCCGGTTCGTACGCCGCGAAGGTCGTAGACGCGCCGGTGGTGTCGCTGAACGTCGGATCGTTTTGCACGTCGTCCGGTTGGGAGATCAACCGCCAGCTTGCGCTGATCGTGTCCCCATCGGGGTCGTAGCTATTACCGATGTCCAGAGCGATGCCGTCACTGCCCGTTTTGCCGTTGACGTCCGTGTTCAGGTCCGCCACCGGAGAACGGTTAGCCTGAGAGACCGTTACCGTAACGACCGCAGGCTCACTCGTCAGTACGCCGTCACTGACTTCCAGTTGGATTTCGTACGTCCCTTCCAGGTCTGGCGTGAATGTCGCAATGGGTTTGTTGATGTCCAGTAGGGCCGCCTGACTGCCGCTGGGCGCAGAGATTGCCGTCCAGATGTAGGACAGTGCATCGCCATTGGCGTCACTGCTGTCCGATCCGTCCAGCGTTACTTTCTCCAGAGCCCGACCTTCGGTTTGACCGTGAATCACGGCCACCGGCGCGACGTTGCCCAACTCGGCGTCAATGCTGGCGGTCACCGGATCGGAATCCACTTCCCCGTCATTGACCACCAGCGTTACGACGTACGTACCGACTTCATCGGCAACGAACTGCGGCTTAGCGCCGTTCTCATTGCTGAGTGCCGCCTGACTACCGTTCGGCGTAGACAGACTCCAATGGAACGTAATGACGTCGCCGTCAGGGTCATCACTCTGCGTGCCGTCCAGTACGACGGTATCCCCAGCGAGAATCGTCTTAGGAGCCTCTACAGAGGCCACAGGGGCGTTATTAACGTCGGGGGTGGGGGTATCGCCTCCAGTGTTGTCATCGGGCTCTGTGATCGGTGTGGAGCCATCTGACGGATCCGATGACCCACCACCGCCTCCCCCGCCACACCCGCTCATTACCAAACAAACCACCAGCAAGCCATAGCTGATCGACCGTATCATTGTTATTTCTCCTGAGAATTGCAGGGTGTTGCTTTGAAACAGACAAGACCGACCGGTTTCGAGGCTGGGTGATGAGCACACGCCAGATCAGGACATGCCATTTCTATAAATTGCATATTTTTATCTGAGACTTTGTTCACAGATCCCACACCTACAAAGTATGGTATGAGTGAACATTCGTAGTCAAGATTTACCATACAAGAAAGGTAAAGCTGTGCCGTAGCTTGTGAAGGCCAATCATCGTTGAGCCTCTTTCATGGCAGGTTTTCACGAGCGCCTGGGGTCGGCTCGGCAGATACTGGACATGGCCCAAGAGGCGCCGGCTGCCGAGTTGAACGTCATCAGGATGCCGGTGCCCGCTTGGTAGAACGATCGGAAGCCGCTGGGCTTTCGCCAGCTCTCTAAAATTCGCGACATTCTGGGCGTCTCCTTGGACGATCTGGTGTGTGGTGCCGAGACGGAAGCGACTCCGGCGAACGACCCGTAGCAGGTGGCGCACAACGACGATGAAGCCGCCTTACTGAGGGTCTACCGAAAATTGCCAGTCAAACGCCTAGGCATTGCTTAATCTGTTCGGGTGAGAGGCAGGGCCGGGTAAAGTCGACCATGGAAGGTGGGCCGTGTAGAGCTACCAAGGGGGAATGTTGGGCGTGCAACTGCCGCTGTCTTTGAAAAAGACATCCAGCAAATCCTGAATCACCAGATCGACCTCTTCGTTTGAGGGAAGCTGTCCATCGTTCAGGATCAGGTGATAGCCTAGCAGCTCCCCGAACGCTGAGATGATCTCGTACTCAAAAACGCCTTCCGGCGGTGTCTGTCGGAGCCAACGGTGGCGGCTCAATGTCCAGATGCGGTCCAGGTAACGGCTGCTATGAACGATCAGCTCGGCGCGACCGGCCTTCCAATGGGTCAGGACGTGCTCCCGTCGATACGGGTTGCGCGGTGAGGTCAGCAGGCCCTCGAACAGAAAGGCGCCCCACACCGGCGCAATGGTGAGGGGCAGAACTTCGCTCTTCAGATCTTGGGCCCAACCGGCCCGGCGATATAGCGTGAAATCATCAGGGGGCATCTTTTCTCCTTCAATCCGGGTCAGCCTGATGCAATCAGACCTCGATGGGTTGCTGGCGGGCCAGTCGGTGGCTCAGGTCGTGCCAAGGTGTATAGACGACATAGGTTGTTTGCTTCACGAGATGGCTCATGGCCATTCTTCTTGCAAACGGCATAAAGACGCCCTCGCCAGTTGGCGGGGCTGCGATTGAGGAATGCAGGTGATAAGAGGGGTGGAGTGCGATTCAGAGCCAACCGCGTCTAGAAAGGCTCTCCCAACCAGACCGGGACACCACGAGATGGTCTAGTACTCGGACGTCGATCAAATTCAGGGCGCTCACCAATTGCTCGGTTACGGTTTTGTCGGCCTGAGATGGTTCGCTGTGACCAGAGGGGTGGTTGTGGGCCAAAATCACCGAAGAGGCGTTCCACTCCAAAGCTTTTTGCACCACGATACGAGGGTGGACGGTAATGTAGTCGACGGTGCCGAAGAATAGCCGTTCAAAGCTCAGTACTTGGTTTTTGTTGTTCAGAAACAGCACTGCAAAGTGCTCGTTCTTCTCGTTGGCCAGCGCCACCTGCAAGAAGTGGGCGGCATCCTCGGGATCGGATAGGCAGTCACCGCACATTAGATTTTCCTGAAGGATGGCGGCAGCGGTACGTACAATGTCATCCGATGTGATTGGTCCGAAAGCCTGGTAAAGACCTTTCTCGCTCTTCACAAAGGTGGTGTCGTGATCGCACATATGAATCTCCGTATACAAAAAAGCCCGCGCGAGCGGGCTGATGATGATTGAAAGACAGGAGGCGCATTATTCCGGTTCAACGCTAAACCTGTAGTCACATGCCAAACATTCGAAATTATCAAAAACGGTCTCGTCGAGCATTTTGCCCATGGCTTCTCCAGCAGATCCGCCAGCAAGGCCACCTACCAGGCCACCAATGATGGCTCCGGCAAGGCCGCCTAGGGGCGCGCCGGCAGGCCCGACGATGAACCCCATGGTAAGGCCAACTCGGGCGCCGGATGCGGCGGATGAGAGTCCAGCGGCGACGCCCGCCGCCGTACCAAAGGCGCCGCATGTCTTACGGCCAATGTGACGGGTCACGACTCGGGGGGAGTAGCAACGGGGACAATCTGGGGTCACAGTGTCTCCTTAGTTGAAGGTGTATTGAGGCGTAGCATGGCAACTGCGGGCCTGCTATCGAATCGGTAGTACGTGTCTGAAAAGTGGTTGAGTCTGACTGGATCGCGGGTAGAGGCCCACACTAGAGGTGGGTTGGTATGCGTGCCCCTCTTTGTTGACTCAAATCCAACGAGGCAAGTGCGAGTTGGTGATGACTTCAGTTCGCCAATCAGCTTCCTAGCACGGAGAGGGCTTTTGAACGGAGGCCGAAACCTTATCGGCGACCTTCTGGTGTGCGATACGCCGTTCCTCGAAATAATCGTAACGATCGTAAATGTTTTCTACCCCTTTCAGCTTGTGATTCAAGCATCGCTCCGCCACATGACTCGGCACACCTTCCGCAGCCGCGAGGCTGCGGAAGGTGCGTCGTAGGTCGTGGACTGTGAAGTGTTCGAGTTCACCCATGTTGTTTGGTGGCTGTTTCTTGCGGCCGGCCTCGCGGCCGAATTGTTTTGAGATCGCCCGGTTTAGCGTGTCTGGTCCCATGTGTGGGCGCTTGCTCGCACGGCGTGCGGGAAAGACGTAGGGAGAGCCATAAGCGGCACTTTGCAGAGTTTTTAGCCATTCCACAGCTTGGGTTGGCAGAGGGATGGAGATTGGAGCGCCTGTTTTACTACGGTGTTTGGGGAGGTCCCAGACAGCCTCTTTCAAATCAAATTCTTCCCAAAGAGCTTCACAGAGTTCACTTTTCCGTACGCCGAGTACAAGGAACAGGCAGCAGGCCAGGTAGTTGTCCCGGCCAAAGCTGTTGATGTGCTGCTTGAACACGTTAAAAGCGTATTGAATCTCATTTGAAGTAAGCGCTCGCTCTCGGCTGCTTTCCAGACCCCCGGCGTCAGTGGCGGTGAAGGGCATGGCCGGGTTGCTGTCGCAGAGGTCGAGCTTCAGTCCGTGCCGGAACAATTGCTTGAGGTACATGAGCGTGTCGTTGGCGATGGTTGGCCGGCCACTATCGACGACACGCTTAATGATTTTCCGGATCTCCCGTGGACTGACCTCGTTGAGTGGGTAGTTGCCGATGACCGGGTCGATTTCCTTGTTGTAGATTCGGAGGGGGATGTTGGGGTGCTGGAGCCGGCGGGAGAGATCGGTGGTGTGCCAGTCCTGGAACAGGTCGTGGACAGTCCGGATTTCCGGGATCTCCTGTTTCCGTTTTTCGACTAGCGGGTCCCGCCCTTCGCGCAAGCCTTTCTTCATAACCTCGGCTTTTAGCCTGGCGTTGGCGAGGGACATTGCCGGGTATTGGCCGATGGTGGCCTCGTGGCGCTTGCCGTGCACGCTGTAGCGCAGCATCCAGTATGGGGTGCCGGATTTACGGACGCAGAAATAGAGGCCGCCTCCGTCAGTGTGCTTCTTTGGTTCGCGCTTGGCGAGAGAGGCAACCTGGGTCGCTGAGAGCTTGGCCATGCGGGCTCCTTGTTTCGGGGCAATAAAGTTGCCCACCATTTGGTGGTTATTTAAGCACAATTGGAGGGGGTTGCCCACCAGGTTGCCCACCTTTAATGGTGGGCAAGAGCGGATGTCGACGGATGAGTGCGGAGAGCGTATCGGAGATAACTTGCTGTTTTTGTTAGATTTATGAATCTTTGTGGAAGTGTGCGAATCTCACTCTATATTCTGCACCTGCTCCCTCATTTGCTCGATGAGCACTTTCAGTTCCACGGCGGCGGCGGTGGTTTCGGCGTCGACGGATTTCGAGGCCAGGGTGTTGGCTTCGCGGTTCAGTTCCTGCATGAGAAAGTCC
>Ga0164242_10009741_pt1 | contig 10331 bp, 6 predicted proteins | sample OricomgcompostMG_FD_108783 | JGI IMG/M metagenome (GOLD analysis project Ga0164242, IMG submission 108783) | Miracle-Growth compost microbial communities from Emeryville, California, USA - Original compost - Miracle growth compost (MG) ... | reverse complement strand
GGCCCCGGTTATGCGAATGCCCGCCGCATACGCCAGCACTATTATCTCTGGCAGATGACGGCCCGCAAACTCGTCGCTGGGTTGCATGCCGAAACGCCTTTCGATGTGATCCATCATCTGACCTGGACGGTGTTGCGCTGGCCCTCTTTTCTGGGCGGGCTCGGCCCACGGTTCATTTTCGGCCCCGTTGGCGGCGGCCAAAGTACGCCATGGCGGCTACGGCGAGGCTTTCCGGTGCGCGGTTGGAAGTTCGAGTTGAAGCGCGATCTCGCCAATATGCTGAGCCGGATCGACCCGATGGTGTTCAGGTGTCTCGCGCAAGCGGACGCGATCCTCGTAACTGATGAAGCCACCCGCGCTTACGTACCGGCGTGGTGGCGAGGAAAGACATTCGTCACGGGGGATATTTATGCGCCGCCGATCATGTCGGAACGCGCTGTTTCGGCGCGAGTCCATAGCTCGACGCTGGACATCCTGTTCGCGGGCCGATTGGAATACTGGAAAGGCGCGCAACTCGCGCTCGGCGCCATCGCCCGCCTGCGAAGGCAAGTGCCGGGTGTCTCCTTCACCATCGCCGGTACGGGGCCGGACGAAAGCCATCTTCGAACAGTCGCAGGAAAACTTGGAATCGCCGACATCGTCCGATTTGCGGGAAATGTGCCGCATGCCCGAATGGGCCAACTTTATTCCGAGCACGACATTTTCCTCTTTCCCAGTCTCCATGATTCGGCCGCCACCGTAATCGGTGAAGCGTTGGCGCATGGATTGCCGGTGGTCTGCCTCGATCTCGGAGGCTCGGGCGTTGCGGTCGACGAAAGCTGCGGCGTCGTCATCGCCAGCAGGGCGCGGAGCCAATCGGCTGTCGAACAGGATTTAGCGGATGCGCTGGCGGGAATTTCCAGCGACGCGGATCGTTTGGCGGCGTTGCGGAAGGGGGCTTGTTTGCGCGCCGGTCAATCCAGTTATCAGCGACATGTGCGGCAGAGGATCGAGCGCTTTTACCCGCCATCCGTGATTGCTCCTGAATGCATCGAAACGGCATGCAACCACCGAGTGTCTCTGTGACGGAGCAACGGCAAACGCCGATCGCGAAAGCGGCTCGCCGTCAAAAATGAGGGGGAGGGCTTATGAAGATCGCAATGATCGGATCGGGCTATGTCGGCCTTGTCAGCGGCGCATGTCTGGCCGATTTCGGCCATCAGGTGACATGTGTGGACCTCGACCAGACCAAGATCGATGCGCTGCGCAGCGCGAGGATTCCGATCTTCGAACCGAATCTCGATACTCTGATAGCACATAACACGGCCGCCGGCCGCCTGTCGTTCACGACCAACCTGTCATCGGTGGTCGCCAAGGCCGATGTCGTTTTCATCGCCGTCGGCACGCCTTCCCGGCATGGCGACGGCTATGCGGATCTTTCCTATGTTTATGCCGCCGCTGCCTCCATAGCGAAAGCTGCCCGCGGGTTCACCGTGGTGGTGATGAAGTCCACCGTTCCGGTCGGCACCGGAGACGAGGTGGAGCGCATTGTCAGAGAGGTCGATCCCCAGGCGGACATTGCGGTGGTTTCCAATCCGGAATTCCTGCGCGAGGGGGTCGCGATCGAGGATTTCAAGCGGCCCGACCGCATCGTTATCGGCGCCGACGACGAAAGGGCGCGTTCGGTCATGGCGGAAGTTTACCGCCCCCTCTATCTCAACCAGGCGCCGATCCAGTTCACCTCGCGCCACAGTGCCGAGATTATCAAATATGCGGCCAATGCTTTCCTCGCCATGAAGATCACCTTCATCAACGAGATTGCGGATCTCTGCGAGGCGGCCGGCGCCGACGTCCAGGATGTGGCGCATGGCATCGGGCTCGACAATCGCATCGGTCCGAAATTCCTGCATGCCGGCCCCGGCTATGGAGGATCTTGCTTTCCCAAGGACACGCTGGCCTTCGCGCGGACCGGGCAGGATCTAGGCTCCCCCCTGCGTCTCGTCGAGGCGACGCTTGCCGTCAACGATCAGCGCAAGCGCGGGATGGCGCGCAGGATTGTCGCGGCATGTGGCGGGAGTGTTCGCGGCAAGCGGATCGCCATTCTCGGCCTCACCTTCAAGCCGAACACGGACGACATGCGCGAGGCGCCGTCGCTGGCGATCATTCAGGCGCTTGTCGACGCAGGGGCGACGGTTTGCGCCTACGATCCGCAGGGCATGGATGCCGCCAGGCCGCTTTTGCCGCCGATCGACTTCGCCGAGGATGCTTATGCCGCGGCCGAGGCAGCCGATTGCATCGTCATCGTTACCGAGTGGAACGAGTTCCGGTCGCTGGATTTCGAACGTCTGAAAGCGGTGATGAAGGCGCTCCGGCTTCTCGACCTCCGCAACATCTATGAGCCGGAAGAGGTGACGCGTTACGGCTTCGCCTACTATTGTATCGGGAGAGGCACGTGCTTCAGGCAGGCGGAATCACGGCCGCGAATTGTCAAGATGTCGGCCTGATCGCGCGCGGCGGTTCACTGCGCCGCGCGATCTCCGCCTTCCGCGGGAACGATGACGCTGCCTTTCTCTTGTCCGGCCGCCTGGAAGTCGCCAAGGCTGCCGAATTCTCCTGAAGACATGATCGCGGGTTGCATCTCGAAGCTTCGTGCGTTGAGATTGCCTCTGTAGCTGTTGCGGGCGAATTCCACATAGCCCGGTGCTTGACCCGGTGCATAGACGGACACGGCAAGCCCGCTGTCATCGTCGACTGACACGACATTGTTTTCGACGCGATTGGGCCGCGCCCATGGCGGATGCCATCCCCGGCCTGTGCCGTCGTCGATACGGAAGGCCGCTCCCGCTCCGTGAGAGATATTGTTTCCGGTCACGACGTTGTTCCAGCCGCCATTGAGCCCGATGCCCGAAACATTGTCAGAAAGGAAATTGTCCGCGATCTCGACACCGCTCGCCCTGCCATCCGTATAGATGGCCCAACTGATCGGGCTCGGCCATTCGCGGATGTTTTCATAATCGGTGGGCCAGAAAGTCCCATCCGCCCTGTTCATCAGTTCGCGCGTACCGGTGATGCGGTTGTGACGGATATGGCTGTTCATCAGATCCGCCTGTGCGCCGACCAGCTTTATCGCGCCCCCGTCCGCCGTCTGCTGGTTGGCGTTGCGGATAATATTGTATTCGACGATCGCGTTATGCACGGCGTCCTGAGGTCCCCAGATGGAGCCTCCGGCAATGCCGAACTGCGCGGCATTCTCGACCAGATTGTGCGAGATCGTCACGTTGTCGGCCGCCTGGAACCATATGCCCGAGCTTTCGAAATAGACGCGGCCGATATCGTGAATGCGATTCCGGACAATCGTGGCGCCGCTCGATTTGCCGAAGCTGCCATAGGCCGTGCCGAGATAGATGCCGTTGCCGGCAACGGGCCCGATCTCATTATCCGCGATGGTGACGTTTTTGCTTTCCGATACATGAATGCCGACGCCGACATTTCCGATGACATTACCAAGCAGCCTGACGCCGTTGGCATGATCGAGCCGTATTGCGCCGTAGCCTCTGGTATCGGTGCCGTATTTGCCGGATCCTTCGGGTGCGCCGTCGCGAAGGTGCAGGCCGGAGATGGTCATGTTGTCGGCGCCCTTGAGCATCAGGAATGTCCCGAGGGTGCCAGCAATGACAGTTGCGCGAGGAAAGGAGCCATCGGCCGGAATGTAGAAAAGCCGTCCGGAGGCCTCGTCGTACCACCATTCGCGGGGCGCATCGAGCAACGCTTCCTTCCCGGCCAGAAAGTATCGGCTGCCTTCCGCGGTGAAGAAGTAGCTGGTGCCTTGAGTGTGCACCACATTCCGTGCCCGGTCGATTGAAATCACCGGAAGCGTGTCGTTGCCCCATTGGCTGCCAGGCTGAAAGCCGCCGACGATATCCGCGACGAGACCCGTTACATCGTGAAACGGCGGCAGATCGCCGGCATGGACGCAGAAGCGCGTATTGCTTTGTAAAGCGTCGGCTTGCGCGGCGCATTTGGCCGCGAAGAGCCAGCCCTTGCGCCGGTCGCCGTCGGGCGGCGCATTGGGGTAGCGGGCCTCGGTCTGAATGGCGCCGTTCACGAAGAGATCGCCGACGCGCGCGTCCGCCGCAAGTTTCAACCGCGCTACCCAGCGGCCATTGGAGGCCGGTTTCCAGCCTTCAACCAAGGGGCCACCGTGCAAGATCGGCGCCCCGCCGCATCCGGCCGTAATGATGAGGCCAGCATCCTCGGGGCCGAACATCACTGGTTGCTTGAGATAGTAGTCGCCGGCGGCCATCACGATCATATCCGGCGTAGCCGTTGCGCGGGCAAGGTCGCGCGCTTTTTCAAGGCTGGCGACTGGACCGTCCGTCCCCTCCGGGTTTGGCCGCTGCAATCTGCCGCTCCAATCGTCGCGCCCTTTCGGCGAGACGTAGAATATGGTGCGTGACCTCCGCTCATTGCGGACGTCATTTTTCGTCAGCCCGTAGTGAACGCCGTTCCATGCCCGCGTCGAGCCGTTCATGCAGCTTGTTTCAGCCGGCCTCGCGGCCTCTTGGTCGTCTGCGCCGAGCGCCGTGGTACCCGAGGCCAAGCTCGAAAACAGGAAAAAACCGATGAAAAGCACCGGAGCGATAGGACGGTTGCGGCGCATTACGGCCCAGCCACGGTTTGGTGCTGACACCCGGGCCGATGCCCGGCGCCGAAATAAGCGGGCGTGTGGAGCGAGAACATGATGATCGCGGTACAGAACAGGATGAAGATCGCGTCGTTCTGGATCAGAAAAATGCTTTCGGTAAGATTCATGACCATCACCATGACCATCAGGACGTTCAGCCACAGCCATCCATCCTGAGGCGCACGGCATTGGAGGCGCGCCCCTTGGTATAACGCCCGAATGAGGACGAAGGCGAACAGGCTCGTGCCGACAATACCGAAGCTCAACAGGGTGTCGCGAAATCCGTTATGGGCGTGGGGAGCCATCCAGTGGATTTGCGACCAGATGGCCCATGCTTCGGGATTGGCTTCCGTCCAGAACGCCTGATAACCGAAGCCAAGCAGCAGGTGACGGGCGATCTCCTGGTCCACCAGCCTCCACAATGGTACGCGGCCAGTCAAGGTAGCGTCCTTGCCAAGCGCTTCGAGGACCGGAACGAGGAATTCCTCAAGCGCGAAGAGCAGCAGGACGATGATCTCCACAAACACGAGTACGAAGACAGTGCGGCTTATGCCGTGGCTTTTAGGCAAAGTGGAGTAGAACCAGAACAGGACGCCGGCCGCCACCGCCGCGATTGTTGCCGTCATCGATCCGGAGCCGACCAGGCAGATCAAGCCGACGATCAGCGACACGAAGGCAATTCGCCGCATCCCCAGCACGCGGTCGATGACCGCGGCGGTCGCCACCATCACCAATATGCCGGCATACCAACCCAGACTGTTCTTGTGGACGAAGATGCCGCGCACCGCATCTTCCCCAGGCATGCGGGCAAGGCCGGGTGAGAGGCCGAGAAGGGCCAGGCTGAGAATGCCGCACGTTCCGATGGCCGCGAGCACCAGCAAGAGCAACTGCCTCGGCGTGAAGCGGATGGCGAGTGCATAGGCAAGCAACAGCGAGAACAGAAGGCCGATGGCGCGCCTGAGTGTCGTTGAAGGGCTGACGGACCACAGGACGGAGATGAAGGGCACGGCGAGCAGCAGATTGAACTGCATGTTCCGCGCGAGCGCGACCAGGAACTGCCGGAAATTTCGCGAAAGTATGAGGCAGGCGAAGGCGTAGACCGGCAGCGATAGAAAACGCAACTTTGCCTTTGCGGCGTCGTCGATCGTGCCATCGGGGGCGGCCATCATGAGTGGAAAAATAGCGCCGGTCTGGAGGAAAAGCGCTATCGTCGCGCCCCACCATTCGACGGTGCGCCAGCTGACGGCCAAGCCGCTGCTCGCCCTCAAGCCGAGTGCTCTCATATTTCTGTCCAACACTGACGGCGTCTTCTGCCCGGCGAGTTTTTCGGGAGAAGATGGACGTCCTTTTCGTGGCCTCGTCGTCTCGGCATTGGTGGAGCATGCCCGGCGGCTGTCCCTTGGAAAACTGCCGCAATCGTAGGCGCAGCGCACCTCTAGGGCCGATCATTCGCCCAATGGCGGTATTGCTTCTAAGCCTTTGGGCGCGGCATCGCCCAACTGGTGATGGCGGCAAGGGCGGAATCGCCCATAAGCCTAACTCCAGTCCAGCGCCGCCCGCTCGTAATCTCTGATCGGGCACATGCGGAAGGGGCGGCTTTCTCTCCTCTGCACAATGATTGAACGCGGTCCCCCGCCGACCATTTCAGGGGGCGCGGCAAAGGGCAGGATTTCCAAATGGTTCTATTTCGTCGTCTCAGCCGCCCCAGCCTTGTGGCCGGAGGGTTTCTGGTCGCCGCCTTGCTGGCGGCGGCGCCGGCGCTTGGCGAAATTCTGGTAGAGCGCGGCGATACGTTGCATGTCTCTGTCGCCGAAGCCCCCAAATTGAGCGGCGACAGCAAGGTAGACGCCGAGGGAAAGATCATCCTTCCGCAACTCGGCGGCGTTCCCGTCGCGGGATTGAGCCTCGACGCTATCCAGGCGCGCCTCAAGGAATTGCTTGTTGGACGCGGTCTTCTCAAATCACCAACCGTACTGGTCGAAATCGCCAAATATCGACCGCTCTATGTCGGCGGAAAGGTGAAACGGCCAGGCGCCGTTGATTACGAGCCCGGCTTCACCGTCCGGCATGCTCTGATTCTGGCAGGAGGTCCGGGAGAGGCGGAGCAGGACCGACTGTCTTCCGCCAACATTGCCGATTTGCATGCCAGGTGGAAAACCGCCACATACCAGCTTCTCCAGGTGAACAGCCGCATCGCAAGACTCGAGGCGGAATTGGCGCGTAGTGAGCAAGCCGAGCCGCCGGTCGCGCCAGGCGCCGTTCCTGCACAGGATGCGCAAGCGCTGATCGGACTCGACCAAAAGATACTGCAGGACCGCTTGGCGACATGGACCGGCAGTCAGGCGCATTTGCGCGAGGGAATGGCATTGCTCGACCTGGAAATCGACGTGCTCGGCAAGCAGGCGAAGCTCCAGGAGAAAGAGAGAGAACTCGACAAGGATCAGGTCGAGGCTGCGCGAGCTCTGGTGCAGAAGGGCCTTTTGCCGCTGCCGCGGCTTCAGGAACTTCAGAACGCAGCATCCAGGGCCTCGCGCGATCTGCTGGACAACCAGGCATACACGGCGCGCGCGCGTCAGAACCGCGCAACAATCGAATATGAGTTCAATTCGGCCGATACGACGTGGCGTATCGATATCCGCCAGAAATTGCGGGATGCCATGTTGGATCGGGTCCGCGTGAAGGCGGAGCTCGATGCAATTTCGGCACAGATCCTCGACGCAGGGGCCGCCATCGAGGATGCGGCCGGCCAGGCGCGGATCGCCATAGTCATCTACCGCTCGGTGGCGGGGCGCGAAGAAACCATAAAAGCACAGATGGACACGCAGCTGCTGCCCGGCGACATCCTCGAAGTCTCGTTCGCCTCCGGCGTGGCAGGGTGAATGCATATGCGTCCGGGCGTCAGTGTTCTCATAAACAACCACAATTATGGTCGCTTCGTCGCGCGCGCGATCGCAAGCGCGCTCGCCCAGCAGGAACAGGGTGTCGAAATCGTCATTGTGGACGATGGATCGGACGACCAGTCGCGCGAGGTGCTGAAAGACTACCGGGATCGGGTGAAAATCGTCTTCCAGGATAATCGCGGCCAGGCCGCCGCCATCAATGCGGGCGTCAGTGCGAGCGAGGGAGAGTATCTTTGCTTTCTGGACGCGGACGATTGGTGGGCGCCGGGCAAACTGGCTGCGATTGCCGCTGCATTCCTGTCGCATCCGAAAGCGGCGCTGGTCTATCATCGGTTGCAGCCGGTGCTGGCGGATGAAACGCCGACGCTGAAGCCGATTCCGCGCACCTTGTGTGGCGGCGATCTCTCGCGGCGGCTCGCCAAATCCGCCGGCTGGTGGCCTTTCCCGATGACATCGGCAATTTCTGTGCGGCGCAGCGCGTGGGAAGCCGTCGGTGATATTCCGGAAGAGTTCCGTATCTCGGCCGATGCCTGGTTGGCGGGGATGTACCCTTTTGTCGGCGATGTCGCCGCTTTGCCCGACCCGCTTGGCTTCTATCGCATCCACAGCAACAATTGGTATCGGCCTGTCGACGATACGGCGATGCTGCGCAAGCGCATGACGCATTGGCTTGCGACGGTCGACGCGACGAATCGCTTTCTTGCCGCGCACGGCCTGCCGCGCAGGTTGCGGTTGCGGGATCATCACCCCTATCGCGTCGCCGCCGCGAAGTTGGAAGGCGCCGATCTGCGCGCGCGGCTTGGGCTGCTCCTCCGGGGATTTCTCTTCCAGGGCGAACCGAACCTTTTGAGACGCGCGCGCGACGCGCTGTGCGCCGTCCGTGATATTCCTCCCGCGGGCCCGGATACCAGCCTTTCAGAGGCGGCGAAATGAAAGCGCTGCTGCTGGTCTCCGAACTGGAAGACTATACGATCACCTTCGTCAACGGACTGGCGCGCCATCTGCAGGTGATCCTCGGCGTTCCCAGCCGGCGCTATGCGCATCTGGCGTCCTGGTTCGAGCCCAACGTCGATCTGCGTTTATTGGATTGGCCAAGGCATCGCTCGCTCGCCAATCCATGGTTCCTCGTGAACCTGACGCGACTGATCCGACAGGAGCGGCCCAATCTCATCCATCTTCTGAGCAACTCGACATTGTGGCTGAATTTCGCGGTTCCGTTCTGGCGCCCGATTCCGCTTCTCACCACAGTCCACGACGTCGATTTTCATCCCGGCGATACGGATTCCAGTGTCATGCCCGGCTGGGCAGGCCGCCTGATTGTCAGGCAATCGGAACATCTGGTCGTCCATGGCGACGGGCTGAGGCGCATCGCGCTCGCCCGTTTTTCGAAAACACCCGATCGCATCCATGTCCTTTCGCATCCCGCCATCCGACGCTATGCCGATCTTGCCAAGCGCGAGAAGATGACGCGCCGGCCCGATGACGGCACGTTGCGCATTCTGCTCTTTGGACGCATTTTCGCCTATAAGGGTCTGGAGCAACTGGTACGCGCCGAAGCGGCGCTGGCGGACGTTCTTCCCAACCTGCGCATCACCATAGCGGGCCGGGGCGATGATCCCTGGGCCTTTCGTTCCCTGATGGGTGATGCTGGCCGCTACGATATCCGCAACCGCTTCATCGACGATCCTGAAGTTGCTCAGCTGTTCCTGGACGCAGACATCGTCGCCCTGCCTTATACGGAGGGCTCGCAGAGCGGTGTTCTCAATCTGGCGGCGGCCTTCGGCAAGCCTGTCATCGTAACCGACGTCGGCGAGTTGCGGGCGACGGTCGAACCCAACAGCCTGGGTCTGGTCGTCCCGCCGGGCGATACCGGGTATCTGGCGCGCGCCATCCGGATCATGGCGCAGAATAGCGCGCTTAGAAGCGCATTCGGCGCCAACGCGCTGGCATGGGCGGCTGGCCCGAATTCGGCGGAAAGCGTCGGCGCCAAGGCCGCGTCGCTTTACCGAGAGGTGGTCCGGTCATGCGCGTGAACGAGCCCATCGGCGTCAAGCGCTCGGCGACCGTTCGCCACTATGTTGCAGGCGGCCTGGAAAACGGCGGCGGCATCGGCCGTTTGGTAAGCTATATCGTCGAAGCGGCCGCCCAGCGTGGCGTGAGGCACCTCGTCTCGGACACGAGGGGGCCGCGATGGTCATGGCCGGCATCGCTCGCGCGTCTTTGCGAAGCGATGGCCGCAATGGCGGTCGACAGGATTATCGCTCCTCACCGCATCCACCATCTCCATGTCGCGGGGCGTGGCAGCACCTCGCGTAAGCTGATACTGGCGAATTTTTGCCGCGTGCTTGGCTGCAGGCATGTGCTCCACCTGCACGATTATGACTACGCCGCCGATTATGCCCGTCGCACGGCGTGGCAAAAGGGGCGCATAAGACGGATGTTCCAGGACGCGGATCGTGTGGTTGCGCTCGGCGAGCGTGATCGCTCGACGCTTACCGCACTTTTGGGCGTTGATGCAGGCCGCGTCGTCGTCGCCCATAATTGCGTACCCGATCCTGGACCTCGTAATCGGCAGACAGGCGACGTGCCGCTGATCGTGTTCCTTGGCCGGCTGAGCGAGCGCAAGGGCGTGGCGGAACTGCTGCTCGCCCTTGCCCACCCGTCCATGAAATGTCTGCAATGGCGTGCCGTGCTGGCCGGGGACGGGCCGGTCGAGGAGTATCGCCGCAAGGCGGCTGCTCTCGGACTTTCCGGGACGGTCGATCTCC
>Ga0164242_10009740_pt1 | contig 10332 bp, 12 predicted proteins | sample OricomgcompostMG_FD_108783 | JGI IMG/M metagenome (GOLD analysis project Ga0164242, IMG submission 108783) | Miracle-Growth compost microbial communities from Emeryville, California, USA - Original compost - Miracle growth compost (MG) ... | reverse complement strand
GTGATCGCCAGCCTGTGGCACGAGCAGGTGATGGACGGCCTGCTCGACGGCGCCCGCCGCGCGCTGAAGGACGCCCGGGTGGCCGACGTGACCGAACTGCGGGTGCCCGGCACGTTCGAGCTGACGGTCGCTGCCGCCCGGCTGGCCGCCGACGGCTTCGACGCGATCGTCGCGCTCGGCGTGGTGATCCGGGGCGGGACGCCGCACTTCGACTACGTCTGCCAGTCGGCCACGCTCGGCCTGACCGACATCGCGCGCGAGACGGGTGTGCCGATCGGGTTCGGCGTGCTGACCTGTGACACCGAGCAGCAGGCGATCGACCGGGCCGGGCTGCCCGGGTCCGCCGAGGACAAGGGGTACGAGGCGGCCTCGGCCGCGCTCGCCACGGCCGTGACCATGGCCCCGTACCGACGTCCGGTACCCGCGCAGCGCTGAGCATCGCTCGTCCCGCCTCCTGCCGCGCGATGCCCTAAGGTCCAGACATACCGGGGTGTCCGAAGCGCAGCCGAGCGAGGGAGCGACTGATGGGTTCGTACTCGACCGTCGTGGTGGGTACCGACGGCTCGGAGACGTCGTACGCGGCGGTCGACCGTGCGGCGCGCATCGCCGCCGATGCCGGAGCCCGGCTGGTGATCGCGTGCGCGTTCGTCCCGGTGCCCGAGCGCAGCGTGACCCGCGAGCGCGACATCCTCGGCGACGAGGCGTACCAGGTGGTCGGGTCCGCGCCCGCCGAGGACACGCTGATCACCGCGCGTGACCGCGCCGCGGCCGCCGGCGCGGCGAACATCGACACCCTGGCTGTACAAGGGCGGCCCGCCGAGACGCTGCAGCAGGTCGTCCGCGACTCCTCCGCCGATCTGCTCGTCGTCGGCAACCGCGGCCTGAACAGCCTGGCCGGGCGCATCCTCGGCTCGGTGCCGCTGGACGTCGCGCGGCACGCCGCCGTGGACGTCCTGATCGTGCACACCACCTGAGCCATGGCCGACGACGACGTCGACCAGGGGGACGGCCCGGTACCGCCGGTCGTCGAGCCACACCTCGACGTCGCGGCGCTCGTCGACCGGGTCGAATCCGAACTGCTGGGCGGCCCGCGCAAGTACACGCGCCTCGAGGTCGCCGCGATGTCGGGGATGGACGCGGAGCAGTCCCGGCGGTTGTGGCGCGCGCTGGGCTTCGCGACGGTCGCCGACGACGAGAAGGTCTTCACCGACAGCGATCTCGAGGCGCTGAGCGCGGTACACGACCTGGTCGACACCGTCCCGCTCGAGCCGGAACTGCTGCGGGCGATGACCCGCATGCTCGGGCAGACGTTCTCGCGTCTCGCGTCCTGGCAGGGCCAGCTGATGCTCGAGATCATCGCCGAGCAGCCGCACCTGATCGAGTCCGCCGAGGGCACCGCGGACATGATCGAGCGGCTGTCGGTGCTGCTGGAACACCTGCAGGGCTACGTGTGGCGCCGTCAGCTGACCGCCTACTTCTCGCGCGTGGCGTCGAGCGCGGGGGACGGGCTGGTCGGCGCCGAGACCTCGCTGGTCGTCGGCTTCGCCGACATGACCCAGTTCACGACGCTCACCAGGCGCGCGACCGAGGCGGAGCTGCGCGCTCTGCTCGAGACGTTCGAGGACCTCGCGAACGACGTGGTGAGCGCGCACCACGGCCAGATCGTGAAGACGATCGGCGACGAGGTCCTGTTCACCGCGCCGACGGCGGTCGACGGCGCCGAGATCGCACTGTCGCTCGTCGAGTCCGCCGAGGCCGACGAGCGGTTGCCGTCGCTGCGGGTCGGACTGGCGGCCGGCCCGGTCGTCCAGCGGCTCGGCGACGTGTATGGGTCGACGGTCAACATCGCCAGCCGGCTGACCTCGCTGTGCCGCCCGGGTTCGGTGCTCGTCGATCGGGTGATGGCCGAGACGCTCGGCGACGACGAGCGGTTCTCGCTGCGCCAGCGACGGCCGGAATCGGTGCGCGGGTTCCACCACCTGCGCCAGTGGCGGCTGCGCCGCGCCGGCGAGCGGCACTCGTCGGGAGCGTGATCCGTCCCGGCCGAGGCGGAATGCACAGCGCGGCGCCGGTAGGCTCGGGCCCCGAGATGAAGACCTTCGACGAGCTGTTCGCCGAGCTGGGCGAGCGGCAGCGCACCCGCCCCGACGGTTCGGCCACCGTGGCCGCGCTGGACGCCGGCATCCATGCGCAGGGCAAGAAGGTCGTCGAGGAGGCCGCCGAGGTGTGGATGGCGGCCGAGCACGAGACGATCGAGCGCACGGCTGAGGAGATCAGCCAGCTGCTCTACCGCATCCAGGTGATCATGCTCGGCAAGGGCGTGGCGCTCGAGGACGTCTACCGACATCTGTAGGTCGGCCCGACAGTCCCGTCCGCCTCCGGAAGACAGGTTCCCCATGCTCCGCATCGCCGTCCCGAACAAGGGGTCGCTCTCCGAGCCCGCCAGCGAGATGCTCGTCGAAGCCGGTTACCGGCAGCGCAGCGAGTCCCGTGAGCTCGTGCTGATCGACGCCGACAACGACACCGAGTTCTTCTTCCTGCGCCCGCGCGACATCGCGATCTACGTCGGGTCCGGCCGGCTGGACGTCGGCATCACCGGCGAGGACCTGCTGCTCGACTCCGGTGCGGCGGCCGAGCCGATCCTGCAGCTCGGCTTCGCGGGCTCGACGTTCCGCTTCGCCGGGCCGCCCGGCGTCGCCCGGAGCGTCCGCGACCTCGAGGGCAAGCGGATCGCCACCGCCTATCCCGGCGTCGTCCAGGCGCACCTGCGCGAGCAGGGCGTGACCGCCGACGTGATCAGGCTGGACGGCGCGGTCGAGACGTCGGTCGCGCTGGACGTCGCGGACGTGATCGCCGACGTCGTTTCGACCGGCACCACGCTGCGCAACGCGGGCCTCGCGATCTTCGGCGATCCGCTATTGACCAGCCAGGCTGTACTCATCCGCCGCAAGGGCGCCGAGTCGAACGCGCGCGTCGAGCAGCTCGTGCGGCGACTGCAGGGCGTGATCATCGCGCGACAGTACGTGCTGATGGACTACGACATCGCCGACGAACTCGTCGAGAAGGCCGTCGCGATCACCCCGGGCATCGAGTCGCCGACCGTGTCGCCGCTGCACAACCGCGGCTGGTCTGCGGTGCGCTCGATGGTCGAGCGGCGCAACACCAACCAGGTGATGGACGAGCTGTGGGCGCTCGGGGCGCGCGGCATCCTCGTCACCGACATCCACGCCTGCCGGCTCTAGGGGCGCGCGCGCGATGAACGCAGGAGGTTCGACCATGACCGAGGGAACCCGACCACCGGCGGACGGCCCGGTCGTCACGTCCCGGCCCGTGCGGATGAGCCGGATCGGCTGGGGGTGCGCGGCGTTCGTGCTCGTCGCGTTCGTGGTCGTCGCCCTGCTCGAGAAGCGCGACAACGCCGGTGCGTGGTTCACCGACAAGGACCAGGTCGCCACCGTCGTCATCGGCGTCATCCTGGCCGGGCTGTTCGTGATGCTCACCCGCCCCCGGATCGTCGCCGACCTGAATGCAGTCCGGCTGCGGGCCTTTCTCGGCGGCTGGCGCACCGTGCCGTGGGAGCTGATCGTCCGCGTCGACTTCCCGCGCAAGCTCCGGTTCGCGCGGATCGTCCTGCCGGGCGACGAGGCGCTGGCCATCTATGCCATCTCGCGCTGGGACCGTGAACTTGCCGTCGAGAAGATGGCGCAGCTGCGGGAGCTCTGGGCGCTGACCCATCCACAGGCAGGCTCCGGAAATTCCGTCCGTTCCGGACACTGATCAACACATGTGTCCAGATACGTGCATGTGACCGCGCTCACTGGCACCATTCGAGACGACGCGCGCTAGATGCGCGCGCCGGCCCGGCACCCGGGCCCGGCCCGGGCGTCGGACCTCTCTGTGAGAGAGGAGCTTCGATGACCCAGCCCGAGGCGACACACACGCCCTCCCCGGGACCGCTGCCGCAACCGACCGGCCTGTCCGCCCTCGCCGATCCCGGCCCGCTCGGCCTGACCGCGTTCGCGGCGACGACGTTCTTCCTGTCGGTGATCAACACCAACATGCTCGGGACGTCCGTGCAGTCGCTCGTCTTCGGACTCGCCTTCTTCTACGGCGGACTCGCCCAGATGCTCGCCGGCATGTGGGAGTTCGCGAAGGGCAACACGTTCGGTGCGGTCGCGTTCACGTCCTACGGCGCGTTCTGGCTCTCGTTCTGGTGGCTGCTGACGCACCTGCCGGCCGACGCCAAGCCGAACGACCTGCTGCACGGCGTCGGGCTGTACCTGCTGTGCTGGACGATCTTCACGACCTACATGGCGATCGCGGCGACCCGGACCACCGGCGTCGTGCTCCTCACGGTGGTGCTGCTGGCGTTGACCTTCCTCGCCCTGACGATCGGCTTCTTCACCGAGAGCGCCGCGACGTTCGCCAAGAACAGCAGCGGCTGGATCCACCTCGGCGGCTGGCTCGGTCTGGTCACCGCGATCGTCGCCTGGTACGCCGCGTTCGCCGCGGTCACGAACTCCACCTACAAGCGCGTCGTCCTGCCGACGTTCCCGCTCGGCACCTGAGATGGCCCCGGGAATCCGAGGAATATCGCGGCGGGCATCGTCGGCACACCGATCCGGCGATAGGTTTCATACATGAGTGAGACGCTTTCGAATCTGCTGCGAGAGGACCGCAAGTTCCCGCCGTCGGAGGAGTTCGCGGCGTCCGCGAACGTCAAGGTCGATGCCTACAGCGAGGCTGCGCATGACCGGCTGGCGTTCTGGGCGAAGCAGGCCGAGCGGCTGACCTGGGAACAGAAGTGGTCCGAGGTTCTCGACTGGTCGGACAAGCCGTTCGCCAAATGGTTCGTCGGCGGCAAGCTCAACGTCGCCTACAACTGCGTCGACCGGCACGTCGAGTCCGGGCACGGCGACCAGGTCGCGTACCACTGGGAAGGTGAGCCCGGGGAGACCCGGGCCATCACCTACGCAGAACTCAAGGACGAGGTCTGCAAGGCGGCCAATGCCCTGCTCGAGCTCGGCGTCCAGACCGGCGACCGCATCGCGATCTACATGCCGATGATCCCCGAGACGGTCATCGCGATGCTCGCGTGCGCGCGCCTCGGTGCGCCGCACACGGTCGTGTTCGGCGGCTTCTCGTCCTCGGCGCTGTCCGACCGCATCATCGACTGCGATGCCCGCGTGGTGATCACGGCCGACGGCGGTTACCGGCGCGGTGCGCCGTCCGCGCTCAAGCCGGCGGTCGACGAGGCGCTCACCAAGACCCCGAACGTCCGCAGCGTCCTCGTCGTGCGCCGCACCGGCCAGGACGTCGACTGGACCGAGGGACGCGATGTCTGGTGGCACGACATCGTCGACCGGCAGCCGGCCGAGCACACCGCCGAGGCGTTCGACGCCGAGCATCCGCTGTTCGTCATGTACACGTCCGGCACGACCGGCAAGCCGAAGGGCATCCTGCACACGGCAGGCGGATACCTGACCCAGGCGGCGTACACGCACTGGGCGGTGTTCGACCTCAAGCCCGACCAGGACCTGTACTGGTGCGGTGCCGACATCGGCTGGATCACCGGGCACAGCTACATCGTCTACGGCCCGCTGGCCAACCGGACCACCTCGTTCATGTACGAGGGGGTGCCGAACAGCCCGGACGAGCACCGGTGGTTCCAGATGATCGAGAGGTACAAGATCTCGATCCTCTACACCGCGCCGACCACGATCCGGACGTTCATGAAGTGGGGTGAGCAGATCCCGGCGGCACACGACCTGTCCTCGCTGCGGCTGCTCGGTTCGGTCGGTGAGCCGATCAACCCCGAGGCCTGGATCTGGTACCGCAAGAACTTCGGCGGTGACCGGTGCCCGATCGTGGACACCTGGTGGCAGACCGAGACCGGGGCCATCATGATCAGCCCGCTGCCCGGCGTCAGCGCCACCAAGCCGGGCTCGGCGACCGGTCCGCTGCCCGGCATCGGCGCCGAGGTCGTCGACAACGACGGCAGGCCGGTGCCCAACGGCGGCGGTGGCCTGCTCGTCCTGACCGAGCCGTGGCCGTCCATGACCCGCGGCATCTGGGGCGACCCGGAGCGGTTCAAGGACACCTACTGGAGCCGGTTCGCCGGCGAGGGCTACTACTTCGCCGGTGACGGGGCGAAGAAGGACGACGACGGCGACTACTGGCTGCTCGGCCGGGTCGACGACGTCATGAACGTGTCCGGCCACCGCATCTCGACCACCGAGGTCGAGTCCGCGCTGGTCTCGCACTCCTCGGTCGCCGAGGCCGCGGTCACCGCCGCGACCGACCCGACCACCGGTCAGGCGATCGTCGCGTTCGTCATCCTGCGCGGCGGGGGCCCCTCCGCGGCCGACGAGGGCGCGCAGTTGGTCAAGACGCTGCGCGACCACGTGGCCAAGGAGATCGGCGCCATCGCCAAGCCCCGGCAGATCATGATCGTCCCGGAGCTGCCGAAGACGCGCTCGGGCAAGATCATGCGCCGGCTGCTGCGCGACGTCGCCGAGCACCGCGAGCTCGGGGACGTCACCACGCTGACCGACTCGTCCGTCATGGACCTGATCAGCGAGAAGCTGCCGGACGCACCGCCCGAGGACTGACCCCTCCTTTCGGTGATCAACAGGCCTGAATCGACCCGTGCGGGGGATTCAGGCCTGTTGATCACGAGGGGTCGGCGGGGGAGAAGCCGAGCCGCCGCGCGAGGGAGATCGCGTCGAACGGGGCGCGCACCTTGACGTCGTTGTCGAAGTAGACGAACACGTCCGTGCCCTGGTCCAGCCACGCGCCGATCGTGACCGCCCACCGGTCCAGCGCCTCGTCGCTGTAGCCGCTGGTGTACAGCTCGACGTCGCCGTGCAGCCGCACGTAGGCGATCGGCGCCGTCACCTCGCCGATCATCGGCCACCTGCCCGCGGTGTCCGCGACGACGACGGCGATGCTGTGCTCGCGCAACAACCGGACGAACGCCGGGTCGCGGTAGCTCGCGTGGCGCACCTCGAGCGCGTGGAACAGCGGACGGTCGGCGTCGGTCGTCGTCACCGCACGCCCGTCCAGCCGCTCGTCGTGCCGCGCGGCGAGCGCCGCCGCCTCGCCGGTCGTGCGCGGCAGCAGGGCGAAGAAGGCCGCGAGCCGGTCCGCGTCGAACTGCAGCGTCGGCGGCAGCTGCCACAGCAGCGGGCCCAGCTTCGGCCCGAGCGCGAGCAGGCCGGACGCCAGGAAGTTCGCGAGCGGCACCTCGACGTCGCGCAGCTGCTTCAGGTGCGTGATGAACCGGCCGCCCTTGACCGAGAACACGAAATCGTCCGGGGTCTCGGCAGCCCACGAAACCCAGGACTGCGGCCGCTGCAACGAGTAGAACGATCCGTTGATCTCGATCGTCGACAGCTGCCGGGACGCGTACTCGAGCTCGCGGCGCTGCGGCAGCCCCCGCGGATAGAACTCGCCGCGCCACGGCGGATAGCGCCAGCCGGAGATGCCGACCCGCGCGCTGCCCCGTCGCGTCGCCACGAGTGCTCCTCGCGGGCCCTCAGGACAGGTACTTCTCGCCCGGGCCCTGGCCCGGCTCGTCCGGATAGCGCGACGCCTCGCGGAACGCGCCTTGCAGCGAGCGCAGCCCGTCGCGCAGCGGCTGGCGGTGCGCGCCCAGGTACTCCTGGGACGCCGCGAGCAGCCCGGCCAGCGCGGTGATCAGCCGGCGCGCCTCGTCCAGGTCCAGATGCGGTTCGCCGTCCGGAGCCAGCCCGAGCTTCTCGGCGGACGCGCTCATCATTAGCACGGCCGCCCGGGTGATCACCTCGACGGACGGCACCGAGGCCAGCTCACGGACCGGGACGTCGTCCAGGGTCTCGAAGCCGTGCGACGGCAGCGGGATCGCCGCCGTGGGGTGCGGCTCGGAGGCGCTGCCGGGAATGCCACCACTCGCGCTCACGTTCTCACCTTCGGTCGCGGTCCGGATCGGACGGGATTTTGGCCAGTTATCGGCCTGCCTGTTACCCTGGCATTGCGACCAGCCCTCGCCGACGGCGGGGGTGTGCAAGCGGAAGCTTACGTTTCCCACCCGAGCCACCAGCACGGCTTCTCCGGCGGAGAAGAGCGGTGCGCCGGGTCCGGTCCGTGACGATCGGCCAGCGGCCGGACGTCCGCCCTGCTCCGGCGGCATACCGACGGAGCGTCCGGGGCAGCGGACCGGTCGTGGAATCCGGCCCTGCGCGCACTAGCACGCGGGGCCGTTGTCATTCCCGACCGCCACCCGATCCACCGGCAGCCAGTACCGGCCGGGGACGAGCGGGCGGTGGGGGAGCACATCGGCCTCGCGGGACAACGACATCGACCCGAGGAGGTCCCATCAGCTCCGAACCCAGGATCAACGACCGGATCCGCGTTCCCGAAGTACGGCTCGTCGGCCCCGAGGGTGAGCAGGTCGGCATCGTGCCGATCGGCCAGGCCCTCCAGCTGGCCGCCGACTCGGACCTGGATCTCGTCGAGGTCGCCCCGATGGCGCGTCCGCCCGTCTGCAAGCTCATGGACTACGGGAAGTTCAAGTACGAGAGCGCGCAGAAGGCCCGCGAGGCCCGGCGTAACCAGGCGCTGACCGTCATCAAGGAGATGAAGCTGCGCCCCAAGATCGACTCGCACGACTACGACACCAAGAAGGGTCACGTCGAGCGGTTCCTCAAGCAGGGCGACAAGGTCAAGGTCACGATCATGTTCCGCGGACGCGAGCAGTCCCGGCCCGAACTCGGGTTCCGGCTGCTGCAACGGCTCGCGGACGACATCTCCGAGCTCGGTTTCGTCGAATCGTCGCCGAAGCAGGACGGCCGCAACATGATCATGGTCGTCGCACCGCACCGTAACGCCGGAGGTTCGGCCGCTCGCGGTTCGCGCCCCGCCCGGGACGACGCGGCCGGCGAGCCGGACACCGACACCCCGAGCTGACCACGCAGCTGACATCAGCCGACATCAGCCGATCGCAAGCTGATCACGAGCTGGCAACCGCGGTTCCGATCGGAGCCGTGCAGATCAACGAAACAGGACCACCGATGCCGAAGAACAAGACCCACAGCGGGATGAAGAAGCGCGTGAAGGTGACCGGCAGCGGCAAGCTGCTGAGCCAGCACGCCGGTATGCGCCACAACCTCGAGAAGAAGCCGTCGACGCTGACCCGTCGCCTGGCCGGCACCAAGCAGCTCGCCGGCTCGGACGCCGCCCGCGTCAACAAGCTGCTTGGGCGCTGACAGTCGCTAACTCGTCCCCTGCGAGCTTCGGCTCGCGTCCACCGCCGACCTGCCCTGCCGGGTCGGCCCGAACACCCAAGGAACCACCGTGGCACGCGTCAAGCGGGCAGTGAATGCCCAGAAGAAGCGCCGGAGCACCCTCGAGGCCGCCTCTGGCTACCGCGGTCAGCGCTCGCGGCTGTACCGCAAGGCCAAGGAGCAGCTGCTCCATTCGGCGACCTACCAGTACCGCGATCGCAAGGCCAAGAAGGGCGACTTCCGCCAGCTCTGGATCACCCGCATCAACGCGGCGTGCCGGTCGAACGACATGACCTACAACCGGTTCATCCAGGGCCTGCGCCTGGCCGAGGTCACCGTCGACCGCAAGGTCCTGGCCGACCTCGCCGTCACCGACCCGGCCGCGTTCACCGCGCTGGTCGAGGTCGCGCGTGCGGCCGTGCAGGCCGAGGGCATCGGCGGGGCGACCGCCTCGTCCGCGGCCTGACCTGGTTGCTCAGTAGTTCGAACGCCCGGCTCGCGGCCGCGCGCCGTCTCACCCGACGGTCCGCGCGGCGCGAGGCCGGGCGTTTCCTTGCCGAGGGCGCCCAGGCCGTGCGCGAGGCGCTGGCCGCCGGAGCCGTCCTCGAGCTGTTCGCGACCGCGGAGGCTTGCGAGCGGCATCCGGAGCTGACCGCCGACGCCGCCGAGATCTCGGCGAAGGACGCCGCCGCGCTGTCCGAGACGGTCACGCCGCAGGGGCTGGTCGCCGTCTGCCGGACGGTGGACGTGCCGCTGGCCGACGCGCTGGCCCGCGAACCGCGGCTGGTCGCGGTGCTGGTCGACGCCAACGATCCCGGCAACGCCGGAACGATCCTGCGCACGGCCGACGCTGCCGGCGCGGGGCTGGTCGTGCTCGCCGGCGGGGTGGATGTCTACAACGGCAAGGCCGTACGGGCCAGCGCCGGCAGCCTGTTCCACCTCGACGTCGTGGTGGACGTCGACGCCGCGGACGTCCTGGCCGCCCTGTCCGGCGCCGGCATCGTCACGCTCGCGACCACCGGATCCGGCGCGGACGATCTGGACGAGCTCGCCGACACCGGCGCGCTCG
>Ga0164242_10009739_pt1 | contig 10333 bp, 9 predicted proteins | sample OricomgcompostMG_FD_108783 | JGI IMG/M metagenome (GOLD analysis project Ga0164242, IMG submission 108783) | Miracle-Growth compost microbial communities from Emeryville, California, USA - Original compost - Miracle growth compost (MG) ... | reverse complement strand
TCCTGATCGGCGTCGTCGCGCAGATCGAGCGTCACGCTGCGTCGATTGCGGAGCAGTGCGGGCCAGCCGGGCAGCTGCCGCACCATCGAACCGCCGGGCGGCTCGACCATGATCACCTCGGCACCGCAGTCCGCCAGGAACTGGCTGACCTGGGCTCCCGGCAACGTCGAGGAGGCGTCGATGACGACGAGGCCTGCGAGTGGCGCGGTCGGGGCTTCGGGGCCGGGGTGGGGGGTGGTCATGGCGCCTCCAGGATGTGATGCACGTTACGGATAAATAAGTTACCTGATTGAGTGGTCTGCGAGGAAGAGCTCCTCGCGTGCCGCTCAATCGGTCGGCTGCACCAACGCAAGGCTCGCGCGCGCATAGGCGGCGCGACGACGGTGGCTCGTCAGGAACGACGGCGGCGCGAGGTAGGTCAGGTCACGCGCCAGCGATCCCTCCGCCTGCCTCGCGCTCAGCTGGCCGCGCGCCTCGGCCGTCGTGCCGCAGACTGCGATCGAGCGAAGCATGTCGTCATCGACAGCACCCGTGAGGCCGTCGATGTCACCTCGCGCGAAGGCCTCGCGCAGCTGCTCGACCTGGCGCGTCCAACCGTGATACTCGACGAAGGCGTCGTACGTCTTGACCGTGAGGTAGAAGCCCACCATCCGCCGCGCCTCCTGGATCGCACGCTCAGGGTTCTCGTCATCGATCGCGGTGATCAGCCAGCCATGCTCCTGCCAGCCCGCAGGCGCGTCGGCGGCAGCGGGACGGACGACCTCGTTCCACCAACGCGCGGTGAACAGGCCGTGCCCGATGACGCCGTCCGCGTGCTTGGCGGCGGCGGCGACCATGCCCTTGTTGAACCCGGCGAACATCACCGGGACATCGAGCCGACCGAGCACGGGCGCCTGGACCTTGGCGGAGACCCGGTAGTACGGGCCCTCATAGGTGACGCGCTCGCCGTTCTCGGCATGGAGCCAGGCACGCACCGCTCCAGCCAGGTCGCTCATCCGCGCAACGGGCTTGGTGGCGTCGACGCCGAACCAGTCCCTGTTGATGGTGAACGCGCCCGACCCCAGACCGAGGAAGACGCGCCCAGGCGCCTTGGCATGCAAGGCGCGGATCGCGGTGGCATGGGCATACGGGGTCCGCGAGAACGCGTACGCGATCGACGTTCCGACGCGAGCAGTGGTCGTGTTCGCCACCATCTCGGCCAGCGAGGTGTATGCGTCGTGGTCGACGAACTCGCCGGTGCAGAACGCAGCGATGCCCGCAGCCTCGGCTTCCGCGGCGACCTCGGCACCGGGCCAGGGCAGTCCGAACTCCATTGAGCTTCCCTTCGATCAACGACTTAACAGTTATCTATTTGTACTATATCGTCAGTGGCGGTGACCAGACCGCAATCTCGATCGACGAGGAGCAGGCAGTGACGGAACAGAACGCGCCGACGTACGGAGTCCTGACGGACGAGGGCTTCGAGCGCTCACGGCAGCGGATCGGCATTCCGGAGCGCACCTCGCCGCCGCACAACGTCGAGGTGACCCAGGACGGCACCCGACACTTCGCGTACGGCTACGGCGACGACAACCCGCTGTGGAGCGATCCCGACTACGGCAAGAACACCCGATGGGGCTCGTTCATCGCTCCGCCGACGTTCGTCTACACGATGGGCGAGAACGCCGCTCCGCCGCTGACGCCGGAGCAGAAGGCACTGATGAAGGGCGACCCGTTCGCCGGCCTCGGGTCCTACCAGGCGGTGATGGAGTTCGAGTGGTTCCAGCCGCTGCGGCCCGGCGATCGCTGCGACGTCCTGCGGGCCCAGGTCGGCGTGCAGGAGAAGCCGTCGAAGTTCGGCGGCCGTACCGCCCACGTCACCCACGACTTCCTCTTCGCGAACGGCGCGGGTGAGATGGTCGCCGTCCAGCGTGGGACGTGGATCAACGCCGAGCGTCACACCAGCCGGGAGCGAGCGAAGGAGGCGACTCCGGTCGACGTGACCACGCCCTACACCGACGAGCAGCTCGCCGAGATCGACGCCGCCTACGACGCCGAGACCATCCGCGGCGCCGAGCCGCGCTACTGGGAGGACGTCAAGGTCGGCGACGAGCTGCAGCCGCGCGTCAAGGGTCCGCTGACCGTTACCGACGTCGTCGTCTGGCACGTCGGCTGGGGCATGCAGCTGACGCCGCCGGGCACCTTCGGCATCTCGCGTCAGATCCGGCGCAAGGTCCCCGGTCTTTATCCCCCCAACGCCCGCAACATCCCCGACACCGTGCAGCGTCTGCACTGGGAGCCGGAGCGTGCCCGCGAGCTCGGCATCCCGATGAGCTACGACTACGGCGGCATGCGCGAGACGTGGCTGACCCACATCGTCACCGCCTGGATGGGCGACGACGCCTGGCTGTGGAAGCTCTCGTGCCAGCACCGCAAGTTCAACTACATCGGTGACACCACCTGGGTGCGTGGCAAGGTCGTGGGCAAGGAAAAGACCGACGCAGGGCACGAGGTGCATCTCGAGGTCTGGTGCGAGAACCAGCGCGGCGAGATCACTTCGCCCGGTACCGCCGTGGTGCTGCTGCCGACGCGCACCGAGGCAGTGAACCTGCCCAAGCCGCCGGCCGACTCCATCTCGAGCATGCTCGAGTACGAGATCGCTCGCCTGGCCGACTGATCTCCTCACGAACGGCCCTTCGGCCGCAGCCCCCGGGTCTGCGGCCGAAGGGCACTCCACTCAGCAGTCGCGGTACGCGCGGCGCTGCTCAGAATCCCAACAGAGAACGCCCCTGGCCGCAGTCGTAAACCTGCGTCCAGGGGCGTTCGACGATCGCACTATTCGGCGAGCTGTGCGCCCATCTTCTCCACCAGCACGGTGAGGGCCCGCAACGGCCTGACCATGACCGTGAACTCGGTGATGAGTCCCTCCGTGTCCCATGCGATCAGGTCGATGCCGTGGACCGAGAGCCCGTCGAGCTCGGCGACGAACTCCAGGATCGCGGCCGACCCATGATGCCACTCCCGCTCGTAGCGCATCGACGGACCGAGCACCGCGATCGCAGCGGCCAGGTACCTCGAGGCTCGGGCAGAGCCCTGCTGCGAGGTGAAGACCGCCGGCGAGCGGAAGACGACGTCGGGCGCGAGCAGCGGGGCGATGCGCGAGACATCACCCCGCTCCACGACCTCGTGCCAGCCCCTGATCGCAGCCGGTACGACCTGTGTGCGGCCGCTCTGGCTCACTGGACCAGCTCGGCCATCAGCCGAACGGTGTCCTCGCCCCCGGAGACGACCAGGGTCGTCACACGGGACTCGTGCCAGGCGGCCAGGTCGTCCCGGATCTTCTCCTTGGGCCCGATCAGCGCGACCTTCTCCACGAGCGACAGCGGCACCATCGCCGCCGCCTCGTCCTTGCGCCCTTCCAGGTAGAGGTCCTGGATCTTCGCGCATTCGGCCTCATAGCCGAGTCGTGCGACGGCGTCGTAGTGGAAGTTCGCGCCGCGCGCGCCCATCCCGCCGACGTAGAGCGCCAGGAACGGGCGCAGCTGGTCCGCGGCGCGCTCGATGTCCTCGTCGACGACGACGTTCACACTGCAGGCGATCTCGAAGTCGTCGGGGGTGCGGCGAGCGTTCGGACGGGCGAATCCCTCGGCGAGGGCGCCGTCGTAGAACGGCGCGATCTGCGGCGAGTAGAAGAGCGGGATCCAGCCGTCGGCGATCTCGGCCGCCATCGCGACGTTCTTCGGACCTTCGGCGGCGAGCAGGATCGGGATCTGCTCACGGACCGGATGGAGCGTGGAGCGCAGCGGCTTGCCGAGCCCAGACGACTTCGGACCAGCGCCGCCAGCGTAGGGGAACTGATAGAACTCACCGGTGTGCGTCACCACCTCGCGCGCGAACGTCTGGCGCAGGATCTCCACGTACTCGCGGGTGCGGGCCAACGGCTTGGGGTACGGCTGGCCGTACCAGCCCTCGACGACCTGCGGCCCGCTTGCCCCGATGCCGAGGGCCATCCGGCCGCCCGAGAGGTGGTCGATCGTCATCGCGGCCATCGCCGTGGCCGTGGGCGTACGGGCGGAGAGCTGAACGATCCCGGTGCACAGACGCAGGCTGGTGGTGGCCGAGCCCAGCCACGCCAGCGGGGTGAACGCGTCCGAGCCGTACGCCTCGGCCGTCCATATTGAGTCGTAGCCGAGTTCCTCGGCGAGCGCGATCAGCTCCGCCTGGCCGTCAGGCTGGCGCGCGCCCCAGTAGCCGAGGCCCAGTCCGAGCTTCATCGCAGACTCCATTCCGGCTTCACGAAGCCGTCACGCGACACCTCGGCGGTGCCGATCGGGTTGCCCCTCATGGGGTAGTTCCAGGCGACCGCCTGGGCCGTCGCTCGTTCCATCCCGAGCGTCTCCCACACCGCCTTCACCGTGCCTTGGACAGCGGTCGGCGGCTTGGCGGCGATCCGACGGGCCAGGGCGTCGACGTGCTCGAAGAGCTCGGCGTACGGAACCAGCTCGGAGACCAGGCCGATCTCGTAGGCCCGCTTGGCGGACATCCGCTCGTCGAGACCGACCAGCGCCCAGCGCATGACCTCGCCGAGCGGGATGCGCTTGGCGAGTCCGACGGGCTCGAGCGCGGAGGTCATGCCGTAGGAGACGTGCGGGTCGAAGAAGGTGGCATCGTCGGCGGAGACGATGAAGTCGACGTCGTTGAGCCAGTAGAAGGCGCCGCCCGCGACCATGCCGTGCACGGCCGCGATGACGGGCTTCCACACCCGGTTGGCGCGTGGCGAGAGGCCCAGGCCGGGGTCGTCGGCGCTCCAGATGTTCTCCGGGAAGTCGAGTTTGGAGGAGACGTCGACGCCGGTGCAGAAGGCCCGCTCCCCCGCTGCGCGCAGCACCACGACGTGGATGTCGTCGTCGCTGCGTACGCGCTGCCACAGGTCGGCGAACTCGTCGACCATCTGCTGGTTGAAGCTGTTGAGCGAGTCGGGACGGTTCAAGGTCACAGTCGCGACGTGGTCGGCGACGTCGAACAGCACGGTCTCGTAGGTCATGTTGTGGGTTCCTAGCGGGGTTCGCGCGGCATGCCGAGTGCACGCTCGGAAATGACGTTCTTGAGGACCTCAGTGGCACCACCGGCGATGGTGTAGGCCCGCGCATAGAGGAACGCGTCCTGCCACCAGCCCTCCGCCACGGCGCCGCCGTCCCCCTCAGCGAGGATGCCTTCGACACCCTGCCACTCCATGCCCGCTTCGGCGAGCGCGAGGTTGGCCTCACTGAAGAAGATCTTGACCGCCGCCGGGTCAGCGGCGTCCTCGGTCCCGGCGAGGGTGTGCGACTGGACCGCCTTGCTCATGGCATCGCTGACGAGCACACGGGTCGCGATGCGCCCCAGATCGCGGGCGCGCTCGTCGCCCGCCAGCTGCCGCAGCTCGTGCAGCCGCTTGACCAGCTCGACCGAGCTGGCCGCGACCCCGCTGCGCTCGTGGGCGAGGCTCGAGTTGGCAACCTTCCAGCCGTCGTTGACCGCGCCGATCACGCGATCGGCGGGGATGCGGACATCGTCGAGGAAGACTTCGTTGAAGTCGCTCGTCCCGGTGATCTCCCGCAGCGGCCGTACGTCGACGCCCGGGGTACGCATGTCGAGCGCGAATGCGGTGATGCCGCGGTGCTTCGGCGCGGTCGGGTCGGTCCGCGCGAGCAGGTAGCCCATGTCGGCGTGATGGCCGTTCGTGGTCCACACCTTCTGACCGTTGATCACCCACTCGCCACCGTCGAGGGTCGCGCGGGTGCTCAGACCGGCCAGGTCGCTGCCGGCGCCCGGCTCGCTGAAGAGCTGGCACCACAGGTGCTCGCCGCTCCGGATCTTCGGGAGGAACTCGGCCTGCTGGGCGGGCGTCCCAAAGTCGATCAGCGCAGGAGCTGCGAGGTGCGTGCCGGCGCCGATCGGCGCCCACGTACCCGCCTGTGCGATCTCTTCTGCGACCACGTACGCCTCGGCCGGTTCATAGTCCGGGCGACCACCGAAGCTCTCGGGCCACGATGCGCCGAGGTAGCCCTCAGCGAACAGGTCGGCGATGAATCGCCGGATCTCGGGGACGAGAGCGGCCTCCGGCGCGCGTACGCCGGTGTGCCGCTTCGGACCCGGCTGGCGCTGCGCGATGAACTGGCGCACGCCGGCGCGAAACTCGTCCATGGGTGTGACGGAGTTGAGCCGCATCCCGCCTCCTGGGGCCGCATCTGCGATGCGAGAAGTAGTTAACTGATTTGCCTACATTATTGATACCATACGGATCGACCAGACGATGACCCCGTTTCAGTAAGACAAAGGGAGCGACCTGTGGACTTCGAGTTGAGCGACGAGCAGCAGATGCTTCGCGAGATCTCGCGAAGCATGCTCACCACCGCCTGTCCGGCGACCCTCGTACGGTCCGTGGCCGAGCAGGAAGCCGACCTCGACGAGAAGCTCTGGCACAAGGCCATCGAGCTCGGTTGGACCTCGCTCCTGGTGAGCGAGGACGCCGGCGGCGCCGGACAAGGCATGGCGGAGCTGTGCCTCGTCGCCGAGGAGATCGGCCGCGCCGCGGCGCCGGGACCGTTCGTCGAGTCAGCGCTGGCCGCGGCCGCGGCCGAGCAGGGCGGTGCGGACCCCGCCGTCGTCGAGGGCCTCGCCGAGGGATCCCTCAAGGCCACGGTCGCCGACGCCGACGCCCCCGGGATCGTGCATGCTGCCGGCTCCGTCGATTGGATCCTCGCGATCGGGGACGACGTGCGGCTTCTACCCACGCCCGCCACGCAGCGGCGGGTGACGATCGATCAGTCCCGCGGGTGGTACGCCGCAGCACTCGACGGCGGCACCGCCCTCGATCTCGACCCGGCCTGGTGGCGCGCGGCGGCCGCGGTCGCCACCGCAGCAGACGCGCTCGGCGTAGGCGAGCAGCTTCTTGCCATGACTGTGGCCTACACCGCCGTACGCGAGCAGTTCAACCGTCCGCTCGGCTCGTTCCAGGCAGTGAAGCACAAGGCCGCCGAGATGCTGATCACGCTCAAGGGTGTCCGGGCCGCGACCTACCGAGCGGCGATGTGCCTCGACGCCAGGGCCGACGACGCCCTGCTCTGGTCGAGCGTGGCCAAGGCACACGCCTCCGAGGGGATCGCCGGCCTCGCTGGCACGGCCCTGCAGCTGCACGGCGGCATCGGCTTCACGTGGGAGCACGACCTCCATCTTTTCCTGCGCCGCGCGAAGGTGGACGAGGCCATCTGGGGCAGCACGCGCGCCCACCACGAGCGCGTCGCGGAGCTCGTCTCGGCGTACTGACCGTCGACAACCGAGAAGGGCCGCCTGCTCATCGAGCAGGCGGCCCTTCTGTTGTAGGACGGGACCGCTCAGCGCGGCGGCATCCCGGGGTCGTACGGCAGCTTCAGCACCTGCTCGGCGATCGTGTTGCGCTGGATCTCCGCCGTACCGGCGCCGATGCTCGACGCCCGGGTCAACAGGAAGCCCTGGAGCCATCGGGCACGCTGGACCGCTTGGTCCGAGCCCTTGTCGATGATCCCCTCGGGGCCGAGCAGATCGACAGCGAACTCGTTGAGCTCCTGCTCGAAGTTCGTGATCATCAGACGCGAGACCGACGACGTCGGTCCGGGCTCGCCCTTGGCCATGATGCCGGCGATGACCCGCTCGGCGTTGTAGCGGATCAGGCGCACGCGGATCTCGAAGTCGGCGAGCCGGTCGCGGACGAGTGGATCGTGCGTCAGACCGCGCTCCTGGGCCAGCGAGACGAGTTCGGTCAGGATGCGGCGGAACGCGGCGGCTTGGTTCATGGCGCCGGCGGCGCGTTCGTGGCCGAGCGAGGTGCGCACCAGTGGCCAGCCCTCGTTCTCCTCGCCGATCCGGTTCTCCACCGGGACGCGGACGTCGTCGAAGAAGACCTCGGCGAAGCCCTTGCCGCCAGCGATGTTCTTGAGCGGGCGGATGGTCACGCCCGGCGTACGGGCGTCGATGTTGAGATACGTGATGCCCTTCTGCCGCGACTCGGGAGTGCCGGTGCGCACGAGGCAGAACAGCATGTCGGCGAGTAGGCCGCCGCTGGTCCACACCTTCTGTCCGTTCACGACGTACTCATCGCCCTCGCGCCGGGCAGTGGTGCGCAGGGACGGCAGGTCCGAGCCCGCACCCGGCTCCGAGTAGCCCTGGCACCAGACCTTGTCGGCGCGCAGCATCGGCCGCAGCCAGCGCTGCTTCTGCTCCTCGGTGCCGTAGCGGATGATCGTCGGCGCGACGATGCCGAGTCCGGTGCCGAGCGGTCCAGGCACCTTGGCGCGCGCGATCTCCTCCTGGTAGATCACCTGGCGGTTGAACGGCAGGTCCATGCCGCCGTACTCGACCGGCCACGACGGGCCGGCATAGCCGTTGTCGACCAGGATGGCGTGCCACGCCTTGGTCCAGGCGACCCGCTCCCCCGGGTCACGCGGGCGCGGTCCCGGACCCTGGGTGGCGAGGAACTCACGGAGAGTCGCGCGGAACTCCTCGTCAGTGGCGGCGTCACGCGGGTGCAGGGTGTCGGATGCGACAGAGACGGTCATGGCTCTCCTCAGATTCCTGCCAGCTCGGCTACACGGGCGCGGTGGTGCGCCGGAGTGCCGAGCAGAAGCTCACTGGTCTTGGCACGCCTCAGGAAGAGGTGCGCGTCGTGCTCCCACGTGAAGCCGATGCCTCCGTGGAACTGGATGTTCTCCTTGGTGACGTGGGTGTAGGCCCTACTGGTCCACGCCGCCGCCACCGAGGCAGCGATCGGGCCCTCCGGGTCGCCGACAGCCAGCAGGCTCGCGGCGGCGTTCACCGCGTTGACGGCCGACTCGACCTCCAGCAGCAGGTCGGCACAGCGATGCTTGATCGCCTGGAACGAGCCGATCGGACGGCCGAACTGCTCGCGGAGCTTGAGGTAGTCCACCGCCATCTCCAGGGCGGCGGAGGCTCCGCCGACCTGCTCGGCAGCGAGCGCCACGGCGACCAGGTCGGCGACCTTCGCGACCACCGTGGCCGCGTCGTCCTCGATCCGTACCGCATCGACGCGGTCGAGTGCCACCGTGGCCAACGGGCGGGTCAGATCGAGGTTGGGCAGGGCTTCGCGCTGCACCCCCGCCGACGAGCCGTCGACGAGGAAGAGCCCGAGGCCGTCGTCGGCGTTCGCTGCGACGATGAGCAGATCCGCGCTGAGTCCGTCGATCACGAAGCGCTTGGTCCCGCTCAGCCGCCACCCCTCACCGTCTCGCGCCGCGACGGTCTCGACCGCGCGGGCGTCGATCTCACCTGTGCCGTCCGCGACGGCCAGGGTCGCGGTGATGGAGCCGTCCGCGATCCGCGGCAGCCAGTGCGCGCGAGCGCGCTCGTCGCGGCACGTCGTCAGGGCTTGGCCCGCGAGCGCCACCGTCGAGAAGTACGGCGCGACGACCAGCGCACGTCCCATCTCCTGCAGCACCAGCGCCAGCTCGACGGGGCCGAAGCCGGCGCCGCCGTACTCCTCCGGGATAGCGATGCCCTGCAGCATCAGCTGTTCGGCCATCTGGCGCCATACCGCGTCATCACGCGAGGCACCGGCCTCGGCCAAGGCTCGGGTCTGGGAGAGCCCGCACTTGTCTGCGAGGAAGCGCCGCGCGGTCTCCCGCAACTCCTCGTGTTCCTCGGTCAACCCGCCGATCATGTTGGGTCCCCCTATCCTGCATCTCTACGAACAACGACCCGATTATCATATAACTGATTTCACTGTTAGGGGTAGCCGTGCTGAGCCTGGACGAGGTGAGTGAGCACTCGGTCGCCCTCACCGGCGCCGTCGGCCAACCGGCGCTCGTGGTCATCGACCTCGCGAGCGTCCACGACGCGTCGCCGGAGCAGGTCGCGCGCGCGGCGCGTGTCCTGAGTGAGCGTCGTGTCGTCACCGTGGGCCTCGCTCACTCGCCCCTTCCGGACTCCTGCGCGGCCCTGCTGGACGCCTTGACCCTCACCCTCGCCCCCCACGGACCCGGAACGGCGTGGATCGCGGACCTCTACGCACTGGAGCGGATCGAGCGGACGGTCGCAGCCGCCCCCCACGCCGCCGCCACCTTGGCGAACCTCCTGCCCGCCAGCGCCCGGATCGGCGTCTTCGACGGCCTCCAGGCCGAGTCGCTCGCCTACTCGACCCTGCTGGCCGGTCCGGAGTTCCGGGACTGGCGAGCGCGGACGCCACGCCGCTCCGTGCCGGAGGTCGATGACCCGGTATTGGCGACGCGCACCGGGACGCGGCTCGAGATCACCCTCAACCGTCCCGAGCGACACAACGCCTTCGGTCGAGCGGTACGCGACGGCCTCATCGACGCGCTGG
>Ga0164242_10009738_pt1 | contig 10334 bp, 11 predicted proteins | sample OricomgcompostMG_FD_108783 | JGI IMG/M metagenome (GOLD analysis project Ga0164242, IMG submission 108783) | Miracle-Growth compost microbial communities from Emeryville, California, USA - Original compost - Miracle growth compost (MG) ... | reverse complement strand
GCGCAATCGGGCATCGGACCGATCTCGCCATGCGCCGCCATCAGGGCGAGGGTTGAAGACTGGACGCCGGCACCGAGGCTGAGGACGCGCAGACGGATCGAGGAATGAAGTTGAGGGTCGGACCCCGGAATCGGGAAGTCCGGGATAGGCGTGGCCACCGCAGGTCTCCGCGACGGGCCACGGCGAGCCTCTCTCGCCGTGTCTCAACCCGTCACGGCGGTCACGGCCAAACTCTCACTCTGACGGCGGCGAAGCCGCGCCGACAAAGACAGCGCCCTTGGCGAAGCCGGCCGGCGCGGCGACGTGCGCGCGGACCTGTGGGCCAGCCGCCGCCGCGCCCCCCGGGCCCGAGCCAAGAGCGTCCGCGCCGGGCAAACAGACGCGCGACCCCTGGCGGCGCCTGCCGCCGCCAGAGTGCGCACCACAAAAACCCGCGCTCTTTATGGGGGCGTTGCGGGGCAGGCTGTGCGAAAACTATCAGTTACGCCTCACCAGTTTGGATCCGCTATCGGCCGTTCATCCCTCAACAGCCGGGTTAGCCGCCGTAACACCCCAAATTGGTGTGGACGATGCTCATGACCTTTGACTCAATGCCGTTCATACTCGGCGAAAATCAGGAGGCCCGGCGTGCCGGGCCTCCCGACAATTAATAATCCATCGCCGGCATCGGCGCGGATTTCTCCTCCTTGGGAAGCTCAGCGACGAGCGCCTCCGTCGTGATGAGCAGCGAAGCGACTGACGCGGCGTCCTGGAGCGCGGTGCGCACGACCTTGGCCGGGTCGATCACGCCCGCCTGGACGAGATCCTGATACTCAGCGGTGGCCGCATTGAAGCCCCAGTTATAGTCGGAGCTTTCGAGCAGCTTGCCGACGATATAGGCGCCGTCCTCGCCGGCATTCTCGGCGATTTGCCGCGCCGGTGCGCGCAGCGCCCGGCGGATGATGTCGATGCCGGACTGCTGGTCGTCATTGGCGGCCTTAAGCCCATCGATCGCCTTGATCGCGCGGAGCAGCGCGATGCCGCCGCCCGGCAGGATGCCTTCCTCGACCGCGGCACGCGTGGCATGGAGCGCGTCGTCGACACGGTCCTTCTTCTCCTTGACCTCGACCTCGGTTGCGCCGCCCACCCGGATCACCGCCACACCGCCGGCGAGTTTGGCCACGCGCTCCTGCAGCTTCTCCCGGTCATAGTCGGATGTCGTGGTCTCGATCTGCTGGCGCAGTTGCGCGACTCGACCATCGATATCGGTTTTCTGCCCGACGCCATCGATGATGGTCGTATTGTCCTTGTCGATCACGACCTTCTTGGCGCGGCCGAGCATGTTGATCGTAACATTCTCGAGCTTGATGCCGAGATCCTCGGAGACCACATTGCCGCCGGTCAGGATCGCAATATCCTCGAGCATGGCCTTGCGGCGATCGCCGAAGCCCGGTGCCTTGACCGCGGCGATCTTGAGCCCACCGCGCAGCTTGTTGACGACCAGCGTGGCGAGCGCCTCACCCTCGACATCCTCGGCGATGATCAGCAGCGGCCGACCGGACTGGACGACCTTCTCGAGCAGGGGCACGAGCGCCTGCAGGTTCGAGAGCTTCTTCTCGTGGATCAGGATGTAAGGATCGTCGAGTTCGACCTTGAGCTTCTCGGCATTGGTGATGAAGTAGGGCGACAGATAGCCCCGGTCGAACTGCATGCCCTCGACCGTCTCGAGCTCGGTCTCGAGGCTCTTGGCCTCCTCGACCGTGATCACGCCTTCGTTGCCGACCTTCTCCATCGCTTCCGCCAGGATGCGCCCGACCTCCTCGTCGCCGTTAGCCGAGATGGTCGCGACCTGCGCGATCTCACTGTTGGCGTCGACCTTCTTGGCGTGGACTTCGAGATCCTTGACCACCGCGCCGACCGCGAGATCGATGCCGCGCTTGACGTCCATCGGGTTCATGCCGGCGGCGACCGCCTTCGATCCCTCGCGCACGATCGCCTGGGCCAGCACGGTTGCGGTGGTGGTGCCGTCGCCCGCCTTGTCGTTCTGCTTGTTGGCCACTTCGCGCAGCATCTGTGCGCCCATATTCTCGAACTTGTCGGCAAGCTCGATTTCCTTGGCGACGGTGACACCGTCCTTGGTGATACGGGGCGCCCCGAACGACTTCTCGATGACGACATTGCGGCCCTTGGGACCGAGCGTCACCTTCACGGCGTTGGCCAGCGTATCCACACCGCGCAGCATGCGGTCACGCGCGTCCGACGCAAACTTCACTTCCTTGGCAGCCATCTGCCTACTCCTTTCTCAAATTCCTTCCTGATGGTTAGAGGGATGGCAGGCGGCTCAGGCCGCCTGCTTGAGAGGCACGACGTTGTCGATCACGCCGAGGATGTCGCTCTCCTTCATGATGAGCAGATCCTCGCCGTCGATCTTGACCTCGGTGCCCGACCATTTGCCGAACAGGATGCGGTCGCCGGCCTTGACGGACAGCTCGACAAGCGTTCCGCTATCGTCCCGCGCGCCGGGGCCGACGGCCACGACTTCTCCTTCCTGCGGCTTTTCCTTAGCGGTGTCGGGAATGATGATGCCGCCCGAGGTCTTTTCCTCGGCTTCGATGCGGCGGACGACCACACGGTCGTGCAAGGGGCGGAAATGCATGCATAACCTCCAGATGCAAAACAGGTTGTGATGTCCCTGCCGTTCATCTGAACGACAGGTTCGCGTGAACTAGGAAAAGAGATTTTCGGGTTCAAGAGGGCGAATGAAAATTTCTGGCACTCGCCTTCTCAGAGTGCCAATTCAGCTCTTTTCAGCAACATGCGATGATATCTCCCTCTTGACGCGACTCGGATCAGCACCAAATTCTCGTGCCGCGTGCGGCGCCGCACGCATGAGGAAGGAGCGACACAAGGAAAGGAGCCACGGCCATGTCGCAGCCATTTTCCCGTTTCTTGCATCCCTTCGACGTTGCACACCACCCGAGCCTGGAGCCGGAAGTCAAACGCGCAATCCTCGCCTCCTGGGCGTCCGACCGCTCCGCGGTAAAGGACCAGCCGGCGATGCGAAAGCCGCCCGGCGCCAAGCGCGCCGTTCCGATCGACGAGGTCTTCGCCGCCATGCGATCGCTCGATGAACCGCGGACTGACGGCCGACAGCTGCAATGAGTGATCGCGGCTTCATCGCGCAGCTGGAGGGCTACGGTCTCACCACAGCCGAGATCCATTACTACCGGCCCGATGCGCCGTCGCTTCTCCAGCTGTTCATATGGCAGGAATATGATCTTGCGCCCGACTTCCCCACGCTGTTCGATTTCCTCGACCATTGGCGGCGCGAGATCGAGGCCGCACTCCATTCGGTCCGGATCGCCCATGGCCGGCTGATCGGACCCACCGAATGGCGCGCGGTCGATGGCATCATCCCGCTCCCATGACACGCGGTCTTGGCGAGCGCTGGCGCAGGCGAGGCGGACGGACAGTCCGCCTCGTCCTTGTCTTCGACGACATCATGGAATTCGCGCTCGCACTGCTGTCAGTGCCGCCCGATGAGCTTGAGACGCTGGGCTGGACCTTCGCCGACCGTAAGCGGCTCCTCGATCATTTCCTGCGGTCCGGCAAGGCAGCGCAGCGCATCCCGCGCGATGCGTTGGGGCAAAGCCTGATCACGCTGCGGCTGCCGCGACGGGACCTCGCGCCGCTTCAGCGCTTCGCCCGCCGCGAACTGCCGAAGGCCGCTTCCAATGCCGCGATGCTCGATCGAGTTCTTCGGGTATTGGACGAGGCCGCATAGCGGCGGATTCAACCGGCCAGGAACGGCGCGGCCGCGAGACCGTCGAAGACGAACTGGACAGCGAGGCCGGCGAGAAGCACGCCGGAGATGCGGCCCACGACGTCGGCACCGGTGCTCCCCAGCAGCAGAACAAGGCGGTCGGCTGCGAGCATGGCGAGCCAAGTTAGAATCATGCACGCGACGATCATCGCGAGCACGCTGCCGCCCGCGATCCAGTTGTCGGTGCGGCCCATGACGAGCACGGCGGCCGATAGGCTTCCGGGGCCCGCGATCAAGGGAAACGCCAGCGGAAAAACGGCGATGTCGCCAGGCCCTTCGGCTTCCCGGCGCTCGCCCTCGCTAATCGACGAGAGTCCGGGACTGGAGAAGGTGAGCGTCAAGGCCTGGAGGAACAGCAGCACGCCGCCTGCCACCCGGAATGCGGGCAGCGAAATATGCAGGAGCGAAAGAACGACGCCACCCGCCACTGCGAACAGCAGCAGCACACTGGCAGCGATCGTGACCGAGCGCGTGGCAAGGCCGATCCGCTCGCTGCGGTGAATTCCGGCCGTCAGGCTGGCGAAGACCACCGCCGTCTCGATCGGACCGATCGTGACGAGCAGGGTGATAAAGGTGGAAAGGATGCTGGGTGATATGTGCATGGGTCAAGCAACGGAAAACTTGCAAAGGGAGCGGCACCCACGCCGCTCCCTTATGACTCAGGTGGCTTTGAATGAGCTGCCGGGATGGCCGACAGCAGGCTGCGTCATGTGCGGCGCATTCCATCCGTTCGGTTCGGGTGCGCGACAGCCGCGGGTGGTCCTTCACGGCAGTCACCGGAGCTGTTTGACACGACCTTCGGTGGCTGCCCCGAGCCAAGCGAGTTGACCTGAACGCTGCGGCTGCAGGTGCTTCCGCCGTTGGTCGTCGAGACGAAGCTGTAGCTGACGGTCCCCGGAGGCAGGCTGCGCAACGCCGTCAGGTCGATCTTCCCGTCATCGGCCATTGCTGGGAGCGGCAAGGCGCGAACCCGACGCATCATCAGGTCGCTCTGCCGGTCCATGTCGGCCGCGATCCGATCGAACGGCGCGAATGCGGCCGGCTCGAATGGATCGAGCCAAGTGATCGGCGCAAGGCTGGAGACGGGCGCGACCGTGACCTTGGGCGCGATATCTCCCTCATATTCTACGCGGGCGACCGTACCGTCCGGCAGGCCGACCTTCATCACATGGCTGTCATGGCTCGCCGCAAGCGCGGTACCGATGGCGGCGACCGCCGCCACGCCGGCCAGGACGGCTGTACGGATTTTTCGCATCAATCCTCTCCTCTGATCATGGTGAATGTGAAAATGCCATCCCCCCGACGCCAACCGCGCTTCCCGAGCCCAGCGCGCTTTCAAGCGCGGCCGGATAGCGGCAGCAGCATCGTGCGTGCGGACCTGTTGGCCAGCAGCACAGCACCGGCGTCGGTTCCGCTGGCAGGCGACTGGGAAGCGGATGCTGGCGACCCGGCGCGCCATGGAGCGAGAAGTCCAATCCCTGGCGCCGGCAATAGCCCGCTGCGGTCTCCAGATCGGAAAAGCGCAGCTCGATCGCCTCGAGCGGATCGCCGCCGCCGGTCCATCCGGTCAGGGGATCGGCCACGGGCTGCCAGCGCGGCGCGAAGCGCACCCGCCATTGCCCGCGCCCGCCGCGTCCGCCTTGGTTAGTCGCGCGCGGCACCGGCTCGATCACGGCTCGCGTATCTGGCGGTAGCGCGCTCGACGGGCATGACCCAGCGTGATTATCATTGGCAATTGGCCCGGAACCGAAGTCCCGGGCCAGGCCGTCAGGCCGCCTTGCCATTGACCGGGATGCGGCGAACATTTTCGTTCGCCGCCTCCGTCTTCGGCAAGGTGACTGTCAGCACGCCGTTCCTGAAAGTTGCGGCGGCGTGGTCACGGTCGATGCCCTGGGGCAATCCGATACGGCGTTCAAAGCGGCCGTAGCTGCGCTCGGTATAGCCACGATCGTTGTCTTCGACCTCGGACCGCTTCTCGCCGCGAAGCGTGAGCACACCATCCTCGACGGTAATCTCCACGTCCTTCTCGTCGAGACCCGGCAGTTCCGCCGTGACGCGGATTTCCTTGTCGGTCTCGCCGAGCTCGACATGGGGCCAGCCGGCAACGCGGTCGAACCCGGCTAATGCGGGCACGCCGAAGCCGCGGAAGACGTCGTCGAACAGTCGGTTCACCTCGCGGTGGAGCGAGAGCAGCGGGATGGTATCACTGTCGCGGCCGCGCTCGGCGCTGACCGGGACGGGGAGCCGGTTTTCCTGCCGGCTCCAGGGAATGAGATCACGAAAAGCCATGATGGTCATCTCCTTTTCTGGCTGGAAGGGGCAAGGCCTGCCGGCCCGCCTGGGGCGGCGCCGGCAAACCTGTTAATCAGGGTATCAGGCCGCTTCGCGGGCCTCATCCCTGTGCGCTTCGATCTGATCCTGGGCAGCCTTGCCGCCGCTGATCTCGATCCGGCGCGGCTTCATTGCCTCGGGCACCACGCGCTTGAGCGCGATGCTCAGCAGGCCGTTCTCGAAGCGGGCATCGCCGGCTTCCACGAAGTCGGCAAGCTGGAAGCGCCGCTCGAACGCGCGTGCGGCAATGCCGCGATGCAGATATTCGCCCTGGCCGTCGTCCTCGGCACGCTTGCCGGTGACGGTGAGCTGATTCTGCTGGGCCACCACCTCGATGTCCTCGGGGCGGAAGCCGGCGACCGCCAGCGTGATGCGATAGCTATCGTCGCCTTCTCTCAGAATGTCGAATGGCGGATAGCCGTCGTCTTCGCGCGTGCCGGCTTCGAGCAGGTTGAACAGCCGATCGAAGCCCACGGTCGAGCGCCGGTAAGGTGCAAAGTCAAAAGCAGTGGTTCTCATTTCCAAATCCTCCTGATTGAGCAATTCGGGCATGAGACGCGCCGGAGAGAGCCGGCGCTCTCAATGTCCACCGGACCCGGTTTCCAGCGTCCGGCGAGAAAAATTTAGGAAACAGCAAAACGGTTTCAAGAGAGATTTTTCGATTGGCCGACGCCCCCGTGCCGTCTGCGGTAAGACGATCCGGCCAGCCGCTAAAACCGCTTGATATCGGCCCTTCGCTCCATAGGCGCGGCAAGATCATCGGCGGGAATAGAGCGATTCTGGCACCCGGGGGCGGTGAGCTCGGCATCGAATTGGGCGTGCCGCCATGCGTCGAGCCACGGCCGCGGAACTCAGATGAGGTTTGGTCCGCCAAGGCGCCCGCGTGCCATTGTCAGAACGATCCGCACGCCGTCCGGCCGCCATTCGCGCTCGATGCGGCCGCCGAGTTGTACCGTGGCCAGCCGTTCGAGCTGCCTTCCGAAGCCCTCCCTCTTCGGCCCTGCATCAAGCAACGCTCCACGTTCGTTCCAAATCAGCGAAACGGTATCATCTTCCGCGATGACTTCGATCGTTACGACACCTGATGGCGACGTCAAAGCGCCGTATTTGGCGGCATTCGTGGCAAGCTCATAGAAAATCAGCGCGAGCGCCGTAACGGCTCCGCCGGCGAGGTCGAGGTCATCACCGATGATCCGGATGCGAGGGTGATCGGCCCGCATTTGATAAGGAGCGACGATCGTCTCGAGCAGGGCATGCAGCCCAACGGTTTCGCCGGCTCCCCCGAAGGGGGTTTTTGATATCGTAAAGGCATGCGCTCGCGCCAACGCCCCCAGTCGATCTTGCACGATGGTCGCCAATTCCTCGACACTGCCGGTCTCGCCCGCGCTCAAGAGCACTAGACTGGCGGACAGCGTGAACAGGTTCCTGATGCGATGATCCATCTCGCGCAGCAGCAGCTGTTGCTGCTCCTCGGCACGTTTGCGTTCCGTGATATCCCGGGCGATCGAGGATGCGCCGATGATCGTGCCGGTGGCGTCGCGCAGCGGCGAGACGCTGAGCGAGATATCCACCAGGCCGCCATCCTTGCGTCGCCTCACGGTTTCATAATGACGCACGCGCTCGCCACGGCGCAGGCGGGCTAGGATCGGCGCTTCCTCGTCCTGCCGATCGGCGGGCAGAAGAAGCGTAATCGACTTTCCGATAATCTCGCGCGCGGGATAGCCGAACAGCCGCTCTGCTGCTGAGTTCCAGCTGGTGACAATCCCATCCAGATCCTTCGTCAGAATGGCGTCATCCGAGGATTCGACGATCGCCGCGAGGTGCTCCGCGGCATCGTGTGTCCCAGGCGGTCGAGTGTGCGAACGATCGGTCATCGACGCCGCTCGGGCGGGACCGAGATCGATTTCATCAACGCTACGCATCCTTCTTCCCGCTCATCGAATTGAACTTCGCCCGTTTGACCGCGGGGTGTGGCGCGCTCGGGCGTGACCGTGCTGCGAGCGCCATGGGCCAATCCGCATGGGAGTTTCGACTCGCGCCGAAGCCGCAGAGTCAGGCGCCACCTCAGGGGTCGGCGGGTTTGCCTAGCAAAAACAAGCTGATCGGACAACCGCCAGCGCTTCATGCGCTAGGTCGTCTCCGTCAGTCCCTCGAAAGTAGGGCAAGCTATCGCATGGAAAACCCCTCGCGCCCTTCCGGTGGGGGCGTGCGGCCGAATATCGAGGCCGGTTGGCGGGCAGCCGACGCCGCCTGGGAGCTGCCGGTCCGCGTTAATCCTATAATACCCTCCTGGGTATTTGTCCCGTGCGCTTGGGGATGCACATACTGACTCGCCTCAGCCACGACTCACCCGGTTTTGGTCTGCGTGACCGTCTCCGAAGTGAGGAATTTCTGTATACTGATGATCGTTGGGGCGGGAGGCGCGAATGGGATTTATCGAAGGCGTGGATCGCCGACAGGAAGCTCTCCTGCCATCTTGCGTTGATGACTATATCGCTCCCGACGCGTTGGTGCGCGTCGTTGATGCCTTTGTCGCCAATCTCGACTTGGCCGACCTCGGCTTCGATCGCGCGGTCAGCGCTGCCACAGGCAGACCCGGCTATCACCCCGCCGACATGCTCCGCCTTTACATCTGGGGCTATCTCAACCAGGTCCGCTCCTCGCGTATACTGGAGCGTGCCTGCGGGCGTGACCTTGAGGCGCTATGGCTGATGCGTCGTCTCGCACCGGACTATCGAACCATCGCGGCCTTCCGGCACGACAATCCCGAGGCGATCGTCAGAGCTAGCGCCACCTTCGTGCAATTTTGTCGCGAGCAGGGCCTGATCGGTGGCCGAACTGTTGCGCTTGACGGGACGAAGATGCGGGCGGTCGCCAGCGCCAAGAACATCGCCGGTGCCGATCGTCTGGCGCGTGACATTGCCCACACCGAGCGTGAGATCGCCTATTATCTCGATCGCTTGGACGTGATCGACGAGCAGGTGACGCAGGGCTTTGATGACCAGCCGGCACACCGTGAGGCGTTCGCTGGAGCAATCGCGTCGCTTCAGCGCCGCAAAGACCGTCTCGCCAAGCGCCAATCCGAGTTGGCCAAACGTGAGGAAAAGGTGATCGTTTTTGGCGAGCCGGAAGCCAGACCGATGGGCTACGGACGCGCGCCGAAGCTGCCGTCTTACAACCTTCAAAGCGTGGTCGATGTGAAGAGTGGGCTCATCATCCATCACGACGTGTTCAACGACGCGAACGACAGCCATCTCCTCCACCCGGTATCGTTGGCGGCCAAAGATGTCCTGGACGCTGACGAATTGCACGTCCTGACCGACGGCGGTTACTCCAACGCCGAGGAGGTCGCCCGCTGCGAGTCCGAGGCGATCATCGTGTCCGCGCCGATCAAGCGCGGCGCGATGAATACGGAGCACTTCCGGCCGACTCAATTTGTCTATGACGACGAAAGCGACACGATCAGGTGCCCAGCCGGTCAAACATTACGCCGGTCCGGAAAGCACACTCGCAACCGCGCGATTCGATACCGGACATCAGCGTGCAAGAGCTGCGCCCTCAAGCCTCGCTGCACGCCAGGCGTCCAACGCACGATCCATCGACTGTTCGATCAGAGCGCGCTTGATCGAATGGAGGCGCGGATTTATGCCGATCCGAGCCTGATGCGGATCAGGCGATGTACGGTCGAGCATCCGTTCGGAACCATCAAACGAATGTCTGGTGGAGGTAGGTTCCTCACCAGAGGGTTGCGGAGAGTGAAGGCGGAAGCGGCGCTGTCGGTGCTGGCCTTCAACATGATCCGCGTAGTGAACACTCTCGGAACCGGAGCATTGGTCCGGCCGAGCTGAACGGAGTCGTGCCGCTTCGAGACTGAAGGGCCTGGCTCGCGGCATCGCCGTCGTGGCGAGTTTCTGCACAGCCTGGGGGGGCTGAGCCCCCTGCAGATGGGGTCGCCGGGGACCGCAAGGGCTCCCGCTCAGGGGAAGGCTTTTCCCTCCCGGTCGCAACCAAGGCTTATACACCTATCGTTTGGCCGACTCGCTCAAGGGGGTTAGGATGTCGCATGGCCAACGAGCTCGACGGCATCAGAGCGCAAACGACGTGTCCGGTCTGCGATCGGGAACTGAACGTGCCCTATCGGACGTTGCGTCTCAAACGCACCATCGAGTGCCCGGGCTGTGGTGAAACCATCCGGCTGATT
>Ga0164242_10009737_pt1 | contig 10334 bp, 6 predicted proteins | sample OricomgcompostMG_FD_108783 | JGI IMG/M metagenome (GOLD analysis project Ga0164242, IMG submission 108783) | Miracle-Growth compost microbial communities from Emeryville, California, USA - Original compost - Miracle growth compost (MG) ... | reverse complement strand
GTCGGCGGCGGCGCTTCCGCCATAAACGGCGCAGGCGACGGCCCCCGCCGTCGTCGCTAAGAACCGGCGTCTTTCCATGCTCATAAGTCTCCCCGCGATAGCCTTCACGCCTGGAAAAGCGGCGCCGATCCAATACATAGACTTCTTCACCGATAAGCAACCCGGTTTCAACCGCCCGCGCCGCCGCCTCCAGGCGGCCATTTAACATACTGAAATTTATTGTATAAATATCGCGGTTTCGTGTATTGGGACAAGGAACGGCCCGGCGCGTCCGATATAGGACGGAATTGTCGGGCATAAATAGCCTTCACAATCAGATAGATATGACCGCAAAATTCAGCATTGCCCCCATGATGGACTGGAAAGTAAGTTCAGTATAATCAGGAAGTTATCTGATTTCGTGTGCAAATTTTGTGCGTTGCGAAATCGCAAGTGGTAGTGTTTGCTCGTATTCCAGGTGCACACGATGTAAAATTTAGAGGTATAATAATGCCAAGATGCGGGTCGGTTCCTCGCAAGACGGAGGAACCGCGACGCCTACTTCGCCCTCGCCACCAGGAAAGCGACGATAATGGTCATTGCGGAAATGAACGCCTGGACGACGACCGTAGTATGCTTATTGGCTTTGCAAATAAATATCTAAACCATGTCGCATCAAAGTATCTCGACGCGGCCGTGTGGTCGTCACAAGCACTACGGCGCGACAGCGTCGACCCTATCGATGTTCGCAAAAAGTTCTTCAAGCTGGCCGAAATTGCAACTCCGTTGTCATTGGGCCATGTACAATGGGATCAATATCTGAGGATCACCGGACCAACCAATCCCGCTGGCACAGGCTTCAGATCGCGCATGCCCGCTGCTTTAGGATCGATCATCGCATTGTTCGGATTGTTATAGACCCTAACAATGAGCGCGTTTCGGCGTTGTTTGACAGCGCGAGTGATGTCGATCCGGTAGGGGCGGGCGATGGCTGTCGAAATCGCCTTTCCATTCAGCTCGACGATAGCCATGTCGCGGACCGCCCCTAAATCAATGACCATGGGCGCGCCGGGCCGCCAATCTTTCGGAACGTCGAAGAAGGTTGAATAGGCTGCCTCTCCAGAGAAATTTCGAAGGGCGTCGGTCGTCGCCAGGTCAATGAGGCCGAAGTCAGAGAGCGACGTGTCGATGACTGTGCCCCCTTGCCCATGGCCTTTCGCGCGCAGCAACCACTTGTTATCCAGCGGGTAGGACCGAATCGGCATCGTCGCCGAGAGCGTCTTGGCCGGGGCCTTCGCGAAAAGGATTGTCGCTTCGCCGCCCGCTTCGATGTGAATGTCGAATTTTGCTTCGTGGCCGGAGCGGGCGAAGGGAAGCTGGACGCGACTGCCGGTCATTGCGTCGAGCCGTTGACCAAAACCATCCGCGTGGACGGCGACCGTCAGATCAACGGGCTCAGCTTTTGGATTATGGAAAAAGAAGAGCATCCCGTCCGAGACTTGCCTTTGGACGAAAAGAGCAGTGCCTTTGACGAAACGAACATTGGGTTGCATGCCGAGGCTGGTGAGGCTTGCTGAAAGGTTCTCTAACTCTATCGTGTTGGCGCCCGCCACCGTTGCGGCCGCCAGGCTTTCATTAACGACCCCGTCGCGTACGTTCGTATCGCCAAGCCCCCAAGCCCGCTTGGGCGCTTTGTCGAGGAAGACGACGCGAACACCGGCTTTGGCAATATCCGCGAGCCGTTTCGCAGCCTCCGGACGGATTGAGGGCAGGGGCGGCACTAACAGCGCCTGATAACTGACGCCGCCGGCGCTCTCGAGACGCTTTCCCAACACTTGCGCGTGTTGCAGTCCGTCCGTATTGATACGATCGTAGTCGAATCCGGCCTTCAGCAGGTCTTCAAGGATATGCTCGGTCGAGGGCTCGCCGGCATTCGATCCAAAGCCGATGTCCTGATGGAGCACGGCGACCGAAACCACAGGGGTTCCCTGCTGCAGCAAGACTTGAAGCCGTGCCACATACGCATTGAAGGTTTCAATGCCCGCCCAAACCGGGTTTGCTTCGTTAATCTGGCTGCTAAAGCCGCCTAAGAATGGGCTCGGAGCGAACGGATGCCAGCCGGGCCAGGTGTCGGTATGAAAGGCGTATGGGAACCCGTGGTAAATCAAGTGGTTTACGCCGCTGGCGAACAGTAAATTCGCCCGCTCAACCCAATCCGGTATTGTCTTTTCATATGGCTTTAGGGGCCAGCATAGGCTTTCACAGCTGACGAGCTTGCGCCCATAGAGGTCCGCCGCCGAGCGCGCCATCCGAAGACGATGCGGATTACCGCCTGTGCCAAGGTCTTCCGTCTCGCAAATATCGGCGAGGCCCTGGGTCATAAGATGGTCGCTCGGACTGCCGCCAGCCTGCAGGCGTGCCTTGAATCCGTTGGCATGGTTCCACTGAACGAAAGGCATCCAGAAGCGTTCGATGATCAGGTCCGACACAGTTTGATGGTAGTCTTCCCGAACCCGATCGCCGATTTCGCCACCGTCGAAGTAGGGGGGACTTAGACGCGGGTTCCACGGCGATTCCCAGCCGGGCTGCAGAAGGTGGGGAAGATATGGCGTCAGGTCATATCCGCGCCGCGCGTGGAATTGCTCCAGGAAGTCTTCCGACCAGTACAGGTCGGCCATCAGTTCGAGACTGTCGACGAATGTGGCGCGCAGGCCGCTCTTGGCAGCCAAGGATTTCAATGGATCGCCGACCCGATGGGCGTGCGCCTGGAAGGCCGCGGCATTGAAATGATCGAGAACGAGTTGCGGACCTTCGCCGACCGCGCCCATGGCGGAACTGTCCACTGTGAACTGCTTGAAAGCGACAATCTGCCAAGTGCCGCTACTTGGCGGGGTCCAGCCGAGCGTTCCGTCTTCGCGCAGCAAATGGGTGACGACAAGGCCTGTTGCCGTGTCCGTTTTCCCCGAAGTCTCGACATCCGAATCCCGGAACGACTTCTTTGTCTTCAAGACAGGGCTTGTGGCTTTGATAGCCGCGGTAGGGCAGGGGCACGTCCAAAGCGCGGCAGGCTTTCGCAAGGCCAACGTCGGAAAGTCCGAAACGTTTTGCCAGCGACACCATCGGTTCCGACCAGACAAGGTCGTACAGCTCTTTTCGGCTGTATTCTTTCGGGGTCCTCTTGGCCGTTGTCATGGCTTGTCGATATTTTCCGGGGTGGGAACTTCAAGTGTTAAGGGCGCCGGTTGGCGAGACGTTGGCACGATGGGCCGACCAGTGCCCATATCGACTGAGTCACTTCTTCAAGGGAGATTCCTTGGAAGTCGATCGACCTTGAATAGGCCTCCCATTGACGAATTTTGTCTGATGAATGGCTGAACGCCTCAGAAAGCCCTGGTGGCACATCCATTGGGATTTCGGTATTCCGCCGGGCAAAGGTGGCTTCGATTGCTGCATCCAGGGCGTCCTCGGATATCGGCAGGCTGCGCGGTATGGCCCAGAGGTCGAAATAGTCCTTCATCCGCCCATTGATAACGCCGAGAGCGACCATCGCCTGGAATTTCTCGGCTATTACGGTTGCCGGCGGATAGGCCCGGATTTTGGCATCTTCCATATTCAGCAGACTGGGATACGTCATGTCGTCGGCTTTTGGAGCGACAGCGTCGCCAAATCCGATATCGATGGTGATCGGTATTCTTGCCCCCGCCAGGGCGGCGGTCGTTTTCAGCCGCGTGCCACCGTATTCCACTTCTTCCCTGATGGGCTCGACCGTCAGGTTCTCGATATCGAAAGTCAGGCCATCTTGCGCATCGGTCGAGAGGATGTCGGCAAATACGGCTTTCAACTGCTCGGCATCGTCGTCGCCGTGCCCGAGGAAATCGATGTCTCTGGTGACGCGCTGAGCATCATCGATCCAGAGCGTGACCAGAACGCCACCCTTGAGAATGAAGCGGTTACGGTATTTTGAAATCGAAAGCCGGTATAGCAACCGCTCCAGGCCATAACGTACCAGGATGACATCGAAAGGCTGGTTCTGCTCGCGCGCATGGTTGAGAAGACGCTGTCTCACAGAGGCGGGCAAGTTGGTAACGGGTTTAGCCATTTGACGTCAGTGCTTCGAGGTAGGGTTTGATGGTTGTGAGGGCGCCGCCCGTTTTTGCAGCTTCGTAAATTTCAGAGGGTGTGGCCTTCCTTTTGGCGAGGGTGGCCTTGAGAGCTTCAAGCGCCACGGAACGGTCGACCAGGCGAGGATTGCGAAATACATCGGCAAGTGTCTTGGCGACGGAATAGATTGGTACCTGAACGCCAGAGATATCGTGATATTCGATGCCTTGGCGCAGGTATGCTGAGCTAAACCGGACCGGCCGGACCGGGGGGTAGCTCAGCGTGGGCGTCCAGGCATCGCGCGCAATAGCAATCCAAACTTTTCGTGGCATCTGGTCGGTCAGATCGTGGAAAGCCAGGGCTGAAACCATACAGATGACGCCGTTGGGGACTTGCTTTGTCACTTCGGCCAGGGATTGGTCCCTGTCGAATTCGCTGTCGAGACTTTGGTACAGCCCCCGGGATACGCGGCTGATGAGACCGGTGGCTTCTGCTCGGGAGATGGTCGCAGCCGTGATGCCTTGCTCCCTTAGCTCGTGAGCGCGCACGAGGGGATGAGTCTTAATGATAGTGTGCAGGCGTTCCTGCTGCGTAGGGCTAAGGTGCCCCATGATACAAAACCTATAACTAAGATCGATTGAATTGGAGGTTTTGTATCATCAAGGTGATAAACGGTCCACTAACATTAAGAGGCAAATTCAATTCCCCTTAGTGTGAAAGCCGATCGCCGCGCTAGTAAGGGCATTGTGGCGGAGGTCGCAAGACGCCGGCGACATAGGTTAGCCCTTTAGCGGCATCCAGACCGGCTGCTGACAATTCGACCACGATCAAATCCTCTGCCATCTTAAGCGTCAGCAAGCCCTGGCCTTCAAGGAAGGCCAAGGTCGACCTAATAACGGTCTGGCTTGTCGGTAGGCCGACATATTCAAGGCAGGATCCGATCACCAATGTGTTTCCCGTATAACCGGGAAAGCGAGCAAGCATCCTTAAAACAGCGAGCGCGCGATGCTCACCAAGGGGCGCTGAAAACATTTGGTCGTCGAGTTCATTGGGATCAGGCATTGGATTGTCCAGGCGGGCAGTGGTCGTCATAAGGGACTAGCCGTTGGCGAAATGATTGTCCCAATCGAAATTCGCAGGCGTCTGCGCGGGCAGGGATTTTGCGATGATGTGCAGATGTTGCGGTCGAAGGTGCGTATAACGTCGCAGCATCTTCCAGTCCTTGTGGCCAGTGACGAGCGCGACCTGTGGAATTTCGAAGCCGGCTTCGAACAGGCGGCTCGTTCCTTCGTGCCGCAGATCATGGAAGTGCAAATCTTCGATACCCAGGGCCTCGCACGCACGGTGGAAAGCGGTGCCTACGGACCTGCTGTTATACGGAAAGATGCGAACCGAATTTCCGTCGGGACACCGCCGTTGTTCCATTAGCAGTTCCCAGGCGTCGTATCCACTGACGCCGAGAAGAGGAATGGTCTGGTCGTTGCCGAGCTTTTCCCGCGGGTCCTTGCGGTCTTGAATGAGCAGAGTCCGCAGCCGGGCGTTAAGGCCCGGCCATTCAACGCTGCATATTTCGTTTAGGCGCATCGCCGAGGCGATGGCGTATTTGATAATCCGTTCCATCGGAAAGACGGTCTTATCACCTGAGCGGAAGTAGGCGAACAGGGCTTCGAGTTCATCCTCCGTTGGCCGTCGGTCGCGCTCGTTGCCCTTCCCGACAAGCCTCAACACTTTAAGCGCAACGCGCGCCAGGTTGACTTGCTCCGGCGACAGCGGAAGGCCGTGAACAGCAGCGCCATGCGTCAAGAGTGTCCCGATATAGCCGATGTCGATGCCGAGGGTGACTGGACCTGCGCCTTCCTTGGCACGGCTCTTACCGAATTGAATGATCTTTTCCCGGTCGAGGTTTTCGAAGCGGACGTTGCCCAGTCGATCTTTCAACAAATCTAGGCTATAGGCCTTCGATCGGCCGAGCGGCTTTCCGACTTCCTGCATATCTGTGATGTGCAGATCGATGAGAGCGCCCAGCGTCTTGACCCCGCTGACGTTCTTACGTGTCGGCGTCCTGCCGCTGTCGATCTCACTCTCGATACGACGTGCCCAGGTCTCTGCGTCTCGTTTGAGCGTGAAGGTCTCGCCGAGGACATGACCTTTCCGGCGAACTTGTGCCCGCCACTTTCCGGAAGGCAGTCGGTTGAAGCTGGCCATGTGGAGTTCCGGCGTGAACAAAACGTGTGCAGTGAGAGGTCGTAGACGGTAGTATATGGTCGTATTTGAGTGCACACGGGGTGCATATGTTCTGTGTTTAGTCCCTTGAAGTTACTAGAAAAATGAATAAAAATCAAGCACATAGATTTAGTGTGGCGCCTATGATGGACTGGACTGATTTTTGTGATTTTACCTAAAAACTTATTGAAATCATAATCTAGTTTTAGGTTGAAAATTTGTGCTGTACTTTTTGCTGTACTGAATTGGCCTGAATGAGGTCAAATCGCCGAAATTGTGCGGTGTTTAATAACCACATAATGCAGCGGCGGACGATGCTGACTCGGCGGCATTATGCGTTATTGATCTGCCTGCGGTTCAGGGGCAGTACAGGTGTGCCTGATTAGCGACCCGAGTTTGCCGCGTAGTTAGCGGGCAAAAAAAGACCCGCCTGGTGCGCTGTGTCAGTCGACAAAACCGAAGCGTGGCGGGTACTGTTGATCGTGTTTAGTCAATGTGATTTTCTCAGGCCATCTCGATTCTGGTTATCTGAAGAATATTTGCAATGAATAAGATCGAAACCGTTTCATCGATCCGAACGGTGACGAGCCCCAACCTTTCAGAATAAAACGGTCACGATGCTGGGATAATGGAAAGCCTGTAAAGCAGGTGCTTCAAAGGGAATGACCCTGTGCGGTCCCCGGAGGCTATTTCCGGGATCTCAGTGACCCCATCCGCTGTTTTCCAACACCATTGTCTAAATAGGGCAAACTAACGTCCACCCGATCCGACAGGAAAGTTTCTGCGAAATATTTGAGCAGTCTTGAATCTCTCATGATCTCGATGTCGCCGGGCAGATGGTTGATCACTTCTTGGCTCGCCAGAACGATTAGCTTTGCTCTCGGACGAGAGGCCATAACGTTGAAACGGTTAAGCGATAGAAGAAACTCGTCCTCGTCCGCGATGGCATCGGGGTCGCCTAGCGCATAGCTGGCAATGATAACGTCTCTTTGCTGGCCCTGAAATCGCTCGACTGTATTGACGGCGTCACGGATGAGTGCTGCGTCGTCGCCAATCGGCTCAAATATTGTTTGAAGCCTAGATACCACGAGTGCCTTATGAGCGCGGTGCGGGGTCACCACACCTACCGCGCGCTCCCAAAATGACTCGGATGTATGCAATCCTGTCGCTGTGGCCTCCGGGTCGTCGAGCAAGCTAGCTTTGAGAGTACGGCGCAACAACCAAAGCAAGCTGGCTACGGTTTGCGCTTCGAATTCGTTCCATTGGCTGCTTCGTCCTTCCGGATATACGAACGCGCTTATCGGCACGGTGGGATCTAGCAGCCGCGAGAACTCCGGACTGAAGGAAAGCGTAGTTGGCCAATCAGTAGGCTGCTCGCTTGGCAAGTCAGGAGCAGTGCCAATACGTAGATCTGGGAAGCTGGCGAAAAGTTTGGCGGAGTACCCTGCAAACCGTCCGAGGCCGACAATTGTAGAATTCGAACGATAATTCTCCAGCAAATCCTTTGACGCGACACCTCGATGGTCCGCGATGAAATCATAAACCGAACCCACGAGAGTTTCGAGGCCAACAGGTGCATCGACCTGTTGGATCGGTGGAAGCTGTTTTGGATCGCCAACAACTATAACCGATCCGCCGTCAGCGATCGGTGTGATCGCAAGGACGGCACTGGCCATATCCATCTGCGAGGCTTCGTCGATCAGAACGACGTCGAAAAGCGGCTGCGCCGCGTTGCCGCCGACCGCCGCGAATTTGATCACCTGCTGCGGCGTCGCCGAGACAATTGCGCTCGCCAGCCCAGAGGTAAGAAGGGTATGCAGTTCCAATACCTTCGGATTGTTCTTGGCGTCATTGAGGATATTGACCTCGTCGCTCAAGCCAGGCGCATCTTCTTTTGCATCGGACCGAAGTCGGGCCAATCTGACCTTGCCCGTGATGGCCTCGCTGAGCCCTTCTACACGCTTGAAGGTACGTAGGACTACGTTGTCTGTGGCATCGTACGTATTGCTCGTGACGAGAATTCGAACTGGCTTCCCCGTTGCCTTAGCGTCCAATATAAGGCCGAGAAGGATAGCGCGCAGTGTTTGAGATTTACCCGTTCCAGGCGGCCCCCAAATAAGCGTCAATCGTTTCGTGACGGCTTCAGCCAGAGCATCCCATTGGCTTGAATTCAATTCGTCGCCGACCGCGCGTAGGGCGGCCTGGATGGCACTCGCATCTCGACCGGTCGGAATCCCAGCCATTTTCTTGGTGTCCCAGAGCACGTCCGCAGCGGGAAGGTGGGGCGTTGTCGTTTTGGGGGCGGCTTTACCCAAAACATTCGCGGTCGTCGCGCCCGTTGCAGCGGCGATCGGAGGATTGCCGATAGCTTTCAAAGCCTTTTCGAGCCTGTCGGTAAGGAAGTCCTTGACGACTTTGTCCAGGACGACGTCTTGGCTCAAGGGGAGAACAGGCTCGATTTGCCTCAAAAAGGCGTCGACGCGGTCGTCCAGGTCGACCGCGATCAGCATCGCCTCGCGGTCGATCGCGGCAATCCTAACGGTCGTAAGGCTCGTCGCGAATATGTTCTCGGTAATCCAGGGCGGGAAATTAGATGGGAGCGTCCCAGGTGCGACGTAGTCCCGAATCCGCTTGGCGTGAAAATCTCCGTCGGACGCCGGGGAGATGGTGCAAAGGAAGTCACCAGGCTCGAACTTTGCCTCGCGCGAATTTGTTCCCAGACGGTAAATTCTCAAACCGGGCCGCAACGTGACGCCAAGGGCTCTGGCGGCATCGGCTAGCCTCGATCCGGTAAGCTCTACCTCCAAGCGCGCAGCGATATAGCGCGCCTCTCGCTCGTGCACCGGTGTCGCCATCGAAATGCTGTGTTCGAGCGCTGCGACTTGCGCATTTAATTTCGCGTACGCATACCAAATCTGACCATCCGCGCTTACCCCTCGGAGCATCGGCGGGGCGGCGATATCGGAAATTTTCGGTGCCCGACTTTTCAGAACACCCTTTAGATCAGCGCGGAGCCTCTCAACAACGGATGACATTGCCCAAAGCTTCACTTTAACAGTGGTCCGCAGTTGTTCGACTTGCTGACTCCAAGGGCGCGGTGCGCCCATCCGCGTCCAAATTTCGTGCGCGCGTTCCGAAGGAACTTGGTCGGACAATGGGTCTTCGAAGATGGCGGGTACGAAGAAGTCTAGCGGCTTGACCGTGGGGGGCAGTGTGGGACGAAACTGTCGAGCGAGTTGAAGCAGGGAATAATAATGAGGAATTGGTGCGGCGACTAATGCTTGGACAGCATTGCGTATTATCGTAATGGGCGCGTTCGCGGACCGCAGTTTGGCGTTCTCAATGATTTCTTCAGGCGGGAACAGCCACGCAAGTTTTTTGAGATTGTCGTCGGCTAGGATATACTGAAGGTTCCGCCCTATCACGCGAAGCAAATGCTCGTACGTGACGGAATCCCAGATAAAGATCTGAACAGTGGCATCGGATTTTGCCTTGGCGGCGTCGGACAGCGCCTTTTCAACATAGACAAGGAAATTGAGCAGTTCACGGGTTTCGGATTGTGGGCTACGTGTGTCGTTTACAAATACTTGGGAATCTACCTTCTCGCTTTTTCCATTGATGTATGAGCGCCCTCCAACGCCGAACGCTAACGTCAGGCCACTTCCGACATCGAAATCCGCTGAAAGATAAATGTTCAGGTCAGCCCAATATGGCATGACCGCAGACGTCCCTGAGCCCGCCGATATGCTGCTCGCGGCGCCAATCAAAGCTTGAGCGCGTCCTGCGACCACGGTCCGAGTCGCCCGTAGTTTCGGGTGGCAATCAAAAGCGGAATTGTCGGGCGACAACGTCGCCAACGACTTAGACGAGGTCAAATTGATGTCGCCCAATGCGCGGCGGGCACCACGGGGTAGAAAAGCGATCGAGCTCAGATGTCCGTCTGCGGCGGCCATGGGCATGCAATGCCTAGGATCTAGAACCACCGATGGATTCCAGTTATAACCCAGGTACTCGCAGCCGCTGCAGGCGGT
>Ga0164242_10009736_pt1 | contig 10334 bp, 11 predicted proteins | sample OricomgcompostMG_FD_108783 | JGI IMG/M metagenome (GOLD analysis project Ga0164242, IMG submission 108783) | Miracle-Growth compost microbial communities from Emeryville, California, USA - Original compost - Miracle growth compost (MG) ... | reverse complement strand
GAGCCGCCATGCGATTGCTTGATCTTGACGTCATCGCCGGTTTTGATTTTCCATTCCCTGGCAAAAGCCTGGTTGAATTCCTGATACAGCTCGCGCGTCGGGTCGTAGGACACATTCAACAAGGTCACTTCTTTCGCGTGTACCGCAGATGCACCCAGCGTGAGTGCAGCGGTGATCACGACGGTGCTGTTGCCTACCCATTTTTTCAATAACATTTTCTTTTCCCTCATATGTTTTCTGGAAAAGAAAGCGTAAGGCTGCGCACAAAAAAATAGAACGAATCGTTTCACCCTTGCTTATGCGGTTTACGCATATGCGAGTACATTGCAACAATTTGAATCGCGATGTGATCGCGATTTTTTGAAAGACGTCGTTGCTAAGATCGGTGTGGCGCTTGCAATAAACAGTTACATTTGATCTGTAACGCAGCGTCAACTGGCACTCTGTCGAATGCATTGTAGGAGGCGTAACAAGTTTTTATCTGAACGTCTTTTACTTTACCTCTATTGAAAGGGATACCTCATGTCAGTTCAAGCATCCAGAAAAGTCGCTATCGCAGGCGCGCTGTTTACTCTCTTTTATATCGGTGCCGGTAGCGTAATGGCGCAAACACCGGAGCAAGTGCAGCATCCGCGTCGCGCCGAAGTCGACCATCGCCTGAAGCATCAGGAAAAACGTATTCACAATGAAGTGAAGACCGGCGAAATCAGCAAGACGCAGGCGCATGCATTGCATAAGGAAGATCATCAAATCCGCAAGGAAGAACATGCAATGGCCTCGCAAAATAACGGCCATATCACCAAGCTGGAGCAAAAGACGCTGAACCAGCAAGAAAACAAGGTCAGCAAGGAAATCGGCAAATAAACCTTGTCCGGTTATTTAAAAAATAAAAAGCCGCGCTGTAAAGCGCGGCTTTTTCATTACGGGAGATGAGCCGGAGCGAAAATTTTTAACGCAGTATGCAGCGAGCAGCAAGCACCGCGACAAATGCATGCACTCAAGACAGAAACTGCAAGATCAGCGGCCACAAAATCACCAGCCAGGTCGCCGCTGCCAGCAACAATGTCAGCAAGACCGCAGCGCTGCCAAAATCCTTGGCGTTTTTGGACAGCGGATGGCGTTCCAGCGATATTCTATCGACCACTGCCTCGATCGCAGAATTCATCAGCTCGACAATCAAGGTGAGTACAAACACGGCTATCAATAACAGTTTTTCAAACGCACTGACGGGCAAAGTCAAGGCAACAATCGTTGCAACGATCATCAACATGAGTTCCTGCCGAAAAGCGTGTTCATGGCGCCATGCGGATTTGAAACCGGCCATTGAATAGGCAAAGGCTGTCAGGATGCGTTTGAATCCGCTTTTGCTTTTGAATTCGCTCACAGGATGTTCAGGATTATTCATGCGGTCTCGGATAATGACTCAATTGGATAAGGATGCGTAGCGCAGAAACTGCCCAGTCCTGACAGCGGTGCGCGCTCAGCGCGTAAGTATGCCCTTTCGGACCGTTAAAAAGAAGCATGACGTTTCGTTGCCTGACGATTATTTACTGCAAACTCGCAACTGCTCTTTTTTGATTTTTCACAATGTGATATAACATTGCAGATGCAATGCTTCAACACATTATGAAATCCGACCACGCTGCAGACCACGACAAAACCTCGATTCAGGTGATCGAGCGCATGGTGACGCTACTGGATGCGCTCGCGGCTTATCCCGATCCCGTCAGTCTGAAGGATTTGGCAACGGCAACCAGCCTGCATCCTTCCACTGCACATCGTATCCTGCACGATCTGGTTCTCAAGCGCCTGGTCGATCGCTCGCCGACCGGCAGTTACCGACTGGGCATGCGCTTGCTGGAGCTGGGTAATATTGTCAAAAGCCGGCTCGACGTGCGTGAAGCTGCACTCGATCCCATGCGCACCCTGCATCGCAAAACCAATCAAACCATCAATCTGTCGGTGCGTCAAAACGACGAGATCATTTACATCGATCGTGCCTTTTCGGAGCGTTCCGGGATGCAGGTGGTACGCGCCATCGGTGGTCGTGCGCCCTTGCATCTGACCTCGACCGGCAAACTTTTTCTCTCGATCGATGACGACAAGACAGTGCGCGAATATGCAGCGCGTACCGGACTGAGCGGACACAATAAAAATTCGATTACCAATCTGGAAAAGCTGGAGCAGGAATTAAATCAAGTACGTCGGCATGGTTACGCGCGCGATAACGAAGAGCTCGAACTAGGCGTACGCTGCATGGCGGCCGGCATTCAGGATGATAGCGGCAAACTGATCGCCGGCTTGTCGATCTCTGCACCGGCAGATCGACTGCAGGATGCGTGGCTGGAATCACTGATAACGACCGCCAGACAAATTTCAATCGCTTTGGGCTGTCCGGAGAATGGCCTGGTCAAAAACGATTAACAAAGCAGCGCAAGACGCAAATAAAAAAGGCGAATCACGATTCGCCTTTTTTATTTGTTTGCCATTCGAGGCAATGGATGCTTATCAACCCTCGATCGCTTGCTGGGTGCGAGAAGCATTTTGCGGCTCCTGTTTTTCCAGCCATTTTCTAATGCGCTGGGCATCCGCCAAACGCGAATATTTGCCTCTGGAGTCGAGGAAAATCATCACAATCGGCCGACCCTCGATATTTGCCTGCATCACAAGACAACGCCCGGCCTCGGTAATGTAACCAGTTTTTTGAATGCCGATTTCCCAGTCCGGGCTCGCTACCAGACGATTGGAGTTGGCGTATTGCAGTGAGTAATGGCCAGGCTCAACTACATAGCGCGTATCGGTCGTGTATTCACACAGGATCGGGTATTGCTGCGCCGCCATCACCAGCTTCGACAAGTCGCGCGCACTGGCGACATTCATGCTCGACAAACCATTCGCATCGACATAATGCGTACCGGTCATGCCAAGCTCCTTGGCTTTTGCATTCATCGCCGCGACAAACGCTTTCAGGCCGCCCGGATAATTGCGTCCCAATGCCGACGCTGCGCGATTTTCCGAACTCATCAGTGCAATATGCAGCATATTCGCCCGCGACAAACGCGATCCGACACGCAAGCGCGATGTTGTGTGCTTGATTCTGTCAATGTCGTCCGAGGTGACTTCGAGTATCTCGTCCATATCCTGATGCGCCTCGACCACGACCAGCCCGGTCATCAGCTTGGTGATGGAGGCAATCGGTAAAGTCACGTTGGCATTTTTTTCAAACAGCACTTGCGAGGTGGATTGATCGAGCACCAGAGCGACATTCGATGCCAGCGCCAGCGGGTCGCGCGTCAAATTAAGACCGGCCAGTTCGCCATCGGAAATAACCGGCGGCACGACAGGAATCGCCTGCCTGGCCTCGCGCTCGTAGATAACCTTGCTACGGCCATGAAACACCACTTTTTTTCTGACCAGTTTTTCGCTGCTGTTGAGCGAAACGGTTTCGGCGCGTGAGGATTTATGCTTGCGTGATGCACGCTGATGTTTTTTTGCCGCTGCCTTGTTTGTGCTGGCACGCGCGGTAGATTTTTTGGCGCTGGCTTTTTTGGTCGCGCTACTTTTAGCGACCTTGCGATGCGAGGTTTTTTTGGTTGCCGTCTTGGCGGCTTGAGAGGAGGTTTCGGTCGCGAGGGCCGCGGGCGCATTCACAGTTGCATTAACCAAAAGCAATAGTGCGCAAATTATTCCCAGTGCTGACTTAAGCATCTGCGACTCCCCCAACCGATAAAATATTGGTGCAGTGTAGCAAAAAATTGAAAAAGTGCAAGAAAATTAGATAGTTAGCGTTTTTCATTAATCTACTTTCTAGCCGAGCGCGTTTTGTTATTAATTTGTAAATTCAAATCGCCAATCATTGCGCCTCGGAAATAACTCGTGATCAGTCCTCACTTCTGGTTACGGCTCACTCGTCTCAAGCCTTGAATCGCGCAACGCCGCCTGCAATTTTTCATAGGCGGCCAGCACCTGCTGCGGTTCGCCCTTCACTCCCAACTCGATATGCCGCCGCGTCTGTGCGTCGCCGACGCTGGGCAGACTGAATACCTTCGCTTGCGGATATTCGCTTTCCAGCTTTTCCATCAGCGGCGTCAGTGCCGCCTCGATCGCGCCATACACAATCAGCGATTTTTCCAGCCACGGCTGCTGATGAAACAAATGGCTGTAATGCGTATCGAGCACTGCTTCTATCATCGGCCACGCCATCACCGGAAATCCGGGCACAAAATAATGCGCGCCGCCGTGACCGTGGGCAATCGCAAAACCCGGAATCTTGTTGTAAGGGTTGGGTACGATCGCCGCGCCTTGCGGAAATTCGCCCATTTTCAAGCGATGCAGATTATCCGGTGCATCCAGATCGCATCGCACATTTGCCTCGCGTGCGGTATCCAGCATGCGCTGCTGGATTTTCTCTTTCGCTTCAGGATGCAGGATCAGCGGCACACCCAAAGCGGCGGCGGCGCACTGACGAGTATGATCATCCGGCGTCGCACCGATGCCACCGCAGCTAAAGACGATATCGTCACTGGCAAACGTGCGTTGCAAGGTCGCGGTAATGCGTGCCCTGTCATCGCCGATGACTTCCGCCCACGACAGCGACAAGCCGCGCGCTTTCAGCAAACCCACGACCTGATCGAAATGCTTGTCCTTGCGTTTACTCGAGAGAATTTCATCGCCGATGATGATCAATCCAAATGCCATGGCTAACCTGCGTCAGTTAAAGTTTCGTCTGATTGATTGCAGCGACGCGATCTCAGTTTTGCCGATGCAACCATAGTCTGCTTGCGCAGGAATAAATTTTCACCGATGTCTTGCGACGCAGCTATAAGCTGGTGCCGGATTACTCGTCCAGCGTGCGCACATTCATCGTGCCGGCCGCCACCCGCATGGTGGCCAACTCTTCCATACAGTAATGCTGAAACCAGAGGCCGGTAAATACAAATACCAGCACATACAGCCAGATCGCCACGCCCGCCAGGAGCGGGAAGAAAATAACCGATAACGCGCCGCCCAGCCACAACAGGGTTGGCGCCGCGCCCATCGCGCCGGTGATGGCGCCAATCGCCAGCAGTTGCCAGCGATGCTGATGCAGGATGGTCTGCCGTTCTTCCACGTCGGCGTAATCCGCCAGCGCATCGTAGGCCATGACTTTATACGTCAGCCATCCCCATAACGCCGGCTGAATCACGAAAGTCAGCGGCGGAATCATCGACAGCGGCAGCGTCACCACCCACAACAGCAAGAAAACGCAAAAAGTCGATGATGAAACCCATAAGCTGCCCAGCAAACTGCCGCCGCGACGCTTCTCTATATCGCCATATTGACGTTGTCCGACATGACTGGCGATGGTCGGCATCGCCATCGTCGCAACAAAAATCAGCGCTGTTAATATCATCAGCGGCAGCAACACCCACATCGCCAGCAACGGCACCACCGCCGCTTCAATCGCATCACCATTGATCCAGCTCAATATGCCGCCGCCAACCGCGGTGCCTTGCGCATCGGTAAAGAAATGATGCAGCCAGTCCAGCATTGGCGGCAATCCCAGCCACAAAACAAAACCCCAGATCGCCAGCGACAGCACAAACGGAAAGACCGTCAACATCAACATCCGAAAATGCAGCTGCGACATCAGGGCACGGCCAAATGCGATCAATACCGGGCGCATGCAACTCCTTTTCTTTTGTAACGAGGAAATTTTTTGACAGCAACGATGAGGATTCTGTCTGCGTCATTTTAACGTGCATGCACCCACCGCGAATTTTTACATGTGCACGGCGGCGCCTTGAATGTCCAGATGTTCTCCAAGCACAGCAGGCCCGCCGACAAGTCTGGTCGATAACCTTTCTGCGTACGCCTGCTACAATCCGGCTACTGGCGATTTCAATTTCGAAAAGTTATAAAGGATACATATGGCTATGAATACAACATCATCCGGTTTGCAATACGAAGACAAGGTCGTTGGCGATGGCGCCGAAGCAGCAGCCGGCGATCACGTCAGCGTGCACTACACCGGCTGGCTGCAAAATGCAGACGGCAGTGCCGGCACCAAGTTCGATTCCAGCAAGGATAGAGGCGATCCGTTCCAGTTTCCGCTGGGCGCCGGCCATGTCATCAAAGGCTGGGACGAAGGCGTGCAAGGAATGAAAGTCGGCGGCACCCGTACGCTGGTCATTCCTGCTGCACTCGGTTACGGCGCACGCGGCGCAGGTGGCGTGATCCCGCCGAATGCGACGCTGATTTTTGAAGTCGACTTGCTGGGCGTGTAAGCGCTGCCTCAAACACGATCATCGATACCGTAAAAAACCCCGCCACCATGCGGGGTTTTTTTATTGCTGCGGAAATTGCAGGACCACTGTTCAAGCATGTTCCCAGTCTGACGCCCTGTTTGCCAGGCCATTGAGCATTTACCGATAATTGCGACATCCTTACTGAAAAAGCCATTACAAATTGATACAACTATCGATGTCGCGAAACATGCCATGCGCGTCATAACGGATAAACTGTTTGCATCACAACAAAAAGGAAAACACATGCCTATTAAAAATTCATATGCGCTGTTGGCTGTCCTGATGTTGAGTCTGGGTTCTGCACCGGTGTTTGCCGACAAGCCATCCTGGGCTGGCGGCGGTAAAAATAACGCCTCTGATCAGAACGAGCACGGCAAGGGCGGCAAGAAGGGTGGGCACAATGATGACAGCCGTCATCGCGACAGCCGCGATGGTGATCGCCACGGTGACGATGTAAATATCACTATTGGCGCCTATTTCGGCGGCACCCAACGTCAGGTCGTGCACGATTACTACGGATCAGAATTCAGGTCGGGCCACTGTCCTCCTGGTCTGGCCAAAAAGAATAATGGCTGTCAGCCGCCAGGACAGGCAAAGAAATGGTCGAAAGGCCACGTATTGCCAAGCTATGTGACCTATTACCCCGTTCCTGGCGTATTGGTGACGCGTCTCGGCGTACCACCAGCCGGCTACAAATATGTCCGGGTTGCTTCCGACATCCTGCTGATCGCTATCGGCACCAATATGGTTGTTGATGCAATCGAGGATCTCGGCGGACTGTAAACAAAAGCTGCGTTGCAATGGCTCGCCGATGGCGGGCCATTTTTCTATCCAGCAGTAATATGCTGCTACGCATGCGGAAGCAATTGAGTAGAACAGGATCGCTAGCGCGTGATTACTGCTTTCGCCCCAATTTGTAAAAGACATGCCATATATGGATACCCATCACAACAAGTCGGCCGGGTATCTCAAGCTTGAGTATCACAAGCTCCAGCATCACAAGCTTGAGCACCACGCGCACTTCCGGCCTGTCATGATATGCGAAGAACACCAATGCGATCACCAGCCGAATGGCGATCGGGCCTAAGGATATCGATGCGCGTGCTTGAATGAGTAAGCAGTATTACCGGGCAGTTGCAGAAAATGCTTTCGTCATTTTTCTCTGCAGTTTTTCTTCTATCATCGGTGCAAATGCCTTGAACAGCATCCCCAGCACCACGTCGATCTGTGCTTCATGCTCGCGCAGAGCGAGGGTTCCGGACAAGCCATCGCGCGCAAACGACAGAATGTCCCCCTGCCATTGCGTATGCATGTCGAATTCGGCCGCCATTTGATCAGCGATCGTTTGCGCCGACTGTCTGGCCTGTGGTAACGACATCTGGTGCTGTTGCGTCATACTGATATCCGGCATTGCTTATTTTTCCTTCATTATTTTTCATATCCGGCGACTGTTTCAGCCAACCGGCAGGTACATGATGATCCTGTCATCCAAAAAAGATAAACGTCATCACGACGAACAACGGAATCAGAACGATTCCCGACCACATCATGTACGCAAAAAAGGACGGCATCTGGACCCCGCGTTTTTCTGCAATCGCCTTGACCATCATGTTGGGTGCATTACCGATATAACTGTTGGCGCCCATGAAAACCGCGCCGCATGAAATCGCTGTCAGCGTGGTCGCCATCGTCGTCATCAGCGTCTGCGCATCGCCGCCCGCGGTATTGAAAAATACCAGATAGGTCGGTGCGTTATCGAGAAACGAGGAAAGCAGTCCGCAGGCCCAGAAATACATATAGTTTATCGCTTGCCCATCACCATCGGTCACCGCCCGCACCACAGCGGCAAATGCGCCATGCTCGCCCGCGCGCAAGATCGCAATGACCGGAATAATGGTGATAAAGATGCCGGCAAACAGCTTGCCGACTTCCCTGATCGGCTCCCAGGTAAATTCATTCCCGCGATGGGCGCTGGCCGGCGTCATGTACAAGGACAGGCCTATGATCAGCAACATTGATGCATCGCGCACTAGATTCTGCAATTCCACATGCTGACCGAGAATGGAAAATGAAATACCCGGCTTCCATATCCCGCTCAGCAACACCAGCGCAATTACCGCTGCCAGCAGAATGAAATTGAACTTGCCCTCAAAGCGGATCGCAGAATCCGGCGTCGGATCCGCCGACTTCGGTATCTCTTCCTTGTTGCGGTAATAGTGGCGATCCAGCAGATAAAAAATAATCAACAACGAAACGCACAAAAACAGCGCCGGCAAAAACATGTGGCGAACGGTCCAGAAAAAATCCACGCCTTTCAGAAAACCGAGAAATAGCGGTGGATCGCCGAGCGGCGTCAAGGCACCCCCGGCATTGGCGACCAGGAAGATGAAAAACACGACGGTATGCGTCACATGCCGCCGATGATCGTTGGCGCGCAATAACGGCCGTATCAGCAGCATCGCCGCGCCGGTGGTGCCCATGACACTGGCCAGCAGCGTACCCAGAGCCAGCAAGCCGGTATTGAGGCCGGGCGCACCATGTAGATTACCGCGCACGCAGATGCCGCCGGCCACCACGAACAACGTCGTGATCAAAATCAGAAATGGCAGAAACTCGGCAATCAACGCGTGCAACGAGATGTTCAGCACGGTATGCATGTCAAAGATCAGGCCGCAGGGCAGCAGAAACACCAGGGTCCAGCCCAGAATCACCTTGCCGTAGTGATGGTGCCAGAATTGCGGCAGCAACAAGGGGCCGAGCGCAATCGACAACAACAAGCCGGCAAACGGCATCGCCCACAAGGATGACAGGCTGCTGCCATCCAATTCGGCCGCATTGCAAAGAACAGGGACTAAAAGCAGCAAGCCGAGCAGTCGCTTGAAACGCATTCCGCACTCCATTCGCAGATCATCAGGGGCTGCCATTCTAGCGCGCCAGCCGCGTCGCATCACGATAAGTTGCAAGACCAGCCTGAATCCATGGGTATTTGCTTATGCACAAACAGTATAGAAACGGCATACGCACTGTTTGTCGGAAAAGGCTATATCGCTTAAAATACGTGACTTGATGGCTGTAAATCCCGCCCGTTTTCCGGGCTCACAGCTTTTCCTGTGTCAAGAAACTTACTGTTAGGACTGGTATGACCCACGTAGTAACCGACTCCTGCATCCAGTGCCGTTATACGGACTGCGTCGATGTATGCCCGGTGGATTGCTTCCGCGAAGGCCCGAATTTTTTGGCGATCGATCCCGATGAGTGCATCGATTGTGCGGTTTGCGTGGCCGAATGCCCGGTAAACGCAATTTTTGCCGAAGAAGACGTGCCGGCCGACCAGCAACACTTCATTCCGTTAAACGTCGAGCTCGCGCGCGACTGGCCGTCGATCACCAAGACCCATGCGGCGCTGCCCGAAGCCGAGGAATGGAAAGACAAGCTCAACAAGCTGCCGCATTTGAAACGCTAATATTCAGTGCATTGGCGTACTTGCCTAGCCGGCACAGCGAAAATCGTGAAAAAAATAAAACCACGCCTCTTGTTAGATCGAGAGGCGTTTTTTATTGTGCCTTGGTTGCGCGCTATTATCACGGTATTCGTGCATAAGATTCCTCCCATCTCTTTTACGAACAAGATGGTTTTCACCGCGATTTGGCATCTGCATCAGATACGACGATAATTCTGACTTAACCTCACTGAATTAACCTCGCTGACTTGACCTCACTGACTTGACCTTCACTCGCTGAACCTACATTTAAACGCTAGCCCGCAACCACATTGTCTTCTTCCAAATCACTCGCCGACCAGATCGAAGATCTACTGCCGCAAACGCAATGCACCAAGTGCGGCTATCCGGCATGCCGCCCGTATGCAGAAGCGATCGCCGATGGCAGCGCCCAGCACAACCAATGTCCGCCCGGCGGCATCGAGGGCGTTGCACGACTGGCCAGCCTGCTCGGCAAGAAGGTAATCCCGATCAATCTTGACAATGGCATAGAACGCCCGCGCCCGGTTGCCTTCATCGATGAAGCGCTGTGCATAGGTTGCACCTTG
>Ga0164242_10009735_pt1 | contig 10335 bp, 4 predicted proteins | sample OricomgcompostMG_FD_108783 | JGI IMG/M metagenome (GOLD analysis project Ga0164242, IMG submission 108783) | Miracle-Growth compost microbial communities from Emeryville, California, USA - Original compost - Miracle growth compost (MG) ... | reverse complement strand
TCGCGGTCTGTACGATCGTCGCGGGAGCCATTCTCGTCGTGCCCGCGGCCTATTTCGTCAGGCTCCGGCTTCCGTCGCTCCGGCCGATCATCGAATTTATCACGCTCCTGCCGCTGATCGTGCCGCCGATCATCCTGGTCTTCGGCTATATCCGGATGTTCGGTTCGTCCTCATGGCTGCCCTTCACCGCCTCGACCGAGGGAACGAACGTACTTTTGACCTTCGGCTATGTGACGCTCGCCATGCCCTATATGTATCGCGCCGTCGATACGGGGCTCAGGACCATCGATGTGCAAACATTGACGGAAGCCGCGACGATCATGGGAGCGAGCACGCCGAAAATTCTGATGCGCGTCATTTTTCCCAATATATTGGTGGCGGTGCTTTCGGGCGCCTTCCTGACTTTCGCGATCGTGATCGGCGAGTTCGTCATGGCCAGCCTGCTCAATCGCCCTGCTTTCGGTCCCTACATGCAGAATGTCGGGGCCAATAAGGCCTATGAACCGGCGGCTCTCGCCATCATCGCTTTCGCGGTGACATGGGCGGCCATGGGGATGATCCAACTTCTGGCACGGTTCGCTCCGAAGGCCGGCAAGCCGTGACGCACAAAGCAAAAGGACAGAACCGTATGGAAGCGGATTTCCTGCGCCTCGAAGGGCTCACCAAGGCGTTTGGACCGAATGTCGTTGTCAAGGGCGTCGATCTGGCGGTCGGAAAAGGCGAATTCATTTCCTTCCTCGGCCCGTCCGGCTGCGGCAAGACGACCGTTTTGAGGATGATCGCCGGGTTCGAGAAACCGACCGGCGGCAGGATCATCGCCGACGGCAGGGACGTGACCAATCTCAGGCCGAACCAGCGCAAGATCGGCATGGTCTTCCAGGCTTACGCGCTTTTTCCCAACATGACCGTCGCGGGAAATATCGGCTTCGGCCTGAAGATCGCCGGCATGGGCAAGGACGAGGCCGCCGCGCGCGTTTCGGAAATGTTGAAGCTGATCGGGCTCGCCGGCTTCGAGAAGCGCTATCCCTATCAATTATCCGGCGGCCAGCAGCAGCGCGTCGCGCTGGCGCGGGCGCTTGCGGCCCGGCCCTCCATGCTCTTGCTGGACGAACCGCTTTCGGCGCTCGATGCCAAGATCCGTATTTCGCTGCGCGAGGAAATCCGGCAGATCCAGAAGGAACTCGGCATCACCACCATCTTTGTCACGCATGATCAGGAAGAAGCGCTGTCGATCTCGGACCGGATCATGGTGATGAACGCCGGCAGGGCCGATCAGGTCGGCGCGCCGTTCGAAATCTACAACCGCCCGGCAACCCGTTTTGTGGCGCAATTCGTCGGAACCTTGAACGTGTTGAAAGGCATTGTCGCAGATCCGGGACGGCGCGCGGTGCAGGTCAACGGCACGGTGATCAACGTCGCGCACGATCTCGGCGCCCGCAAGGCCGGCGATCCGGTTTCATTGGCGCTCAGGCCTGAATCGGTTTCGCTCGGCTCCCATGAGGGACGGGAATCGCGGCTTCACGGTCAGATCGATGAGGTCAGCTTCCTCGGTTCGGTCATCAGGGTGCGGGTCGGCGTTGGTGGCGACAACGCGCTCTCGCTCGACACGTTCAACAATCCCGCCATGCCGCCGCCTGTCGCGGGGGCGCCGGCCGAGATCAGCTTTTCCGGCAAGGATCTGCTGGTGCTGCAGGATTGACCGTTACAGCGGCAGTCTGGTCGTCAGCTTGATGTCTTTCAGCACCAGATTGGTGCGAACGTGAGCGATGCCGGGCAGGCGGAAGAGGAAGTCTTCCAAAAAGGCGTTGTAGGCATCCTTGTCGCGGCAGACGACGCGCAGATGATAGTCGGCCTCGCCGGTCGTGGCGAAGCAGTCCAGCACTTCCGGCCGCTCGACGATGCGGGAGATGAAGGCCGAAACCGGATGCGCCTCATGCCGCGTCAAAGTCACATGGACGATGGCGCTGAAAGCGAGGCCCGCCCTTTCGGCGTCGAGCACCGCCGGATAAGCGGCGATCACGCCTTCCTCCTCGAGAAGACGCACACGGCGCCAGCAGGCGGAAGCCGACATACCGACGCGCTCGGCGAGTTCCTGATTGGCGATGCGCGAATCCGTCTGCAGAAGCGCCAGAATGCGCCGGTCCTGATCCGTCAAATCCATTCCTTCGGTCCTTTTGAAAGAAGTTTCCGAATTTGCCTTTGATTTGGCAAGTTATACCGTTTGCCCGCCGATCATCGGTCGATCTGAAAGGAATTTCCCCGACGCCACCCTATAATTGTTTGAGGATCATCGGGAGGCCGTGATGCTGAAACGGATCGAAGGGTTTTTGGACCGCGGCTATCGGCTTGAGGATCGCTATGTCAGGGAAAGCGGGCGCGTTTTTCTGACGGGCACGCAGGCGCTGGTGCGGGTGGCGCTCGATCAGGCCCGGCGCGACCGCGCAGCGGGGCTCAACACTGCCGGTTTCATCTCAGGCTATCGCGGCTCGCCGCTTGGCGGCGTCGACATCGAGCTATGGCGCGCGAAAAAACTGATCGAGGAAAACCGCATCGAGTTCATGCCGGCTGTCAATGAGGATCTGGCCGCGACCGCCGTGCTTGGATCGCAGCAGGTCGAGATCAGTCCGGACAGGGAAGTCGAGGGCGTGTTCGGCCTCTGGTATGGCAAGGGTCCCGGCCTCGACCGGGCCGGCGATGCGCTCAAGCATGGCAATGCCTACGGCTCCTCGCCGCATGGCGGCGTGCTGGTCGTCGCCGGCGACGATCATGGCTGCGTGTCGTCCTCCATGCCGCACCAATCGGACGTCGCGTTCATGGCGTGGTTCATGCCGACGCTCAATCCGGCCTCGGTGGCCGAATATCTGAGCTTCGGCGAATATGGCTACGCCTTGTCGCGCTTCTCCGGTATGTGGGTGGGCTTGAAGGCAATCTCCGAAACGGTGGAATCGGCCGCCTCGGTCGAGATCGCGCCGCCGCGCATTTTCAAGGCGCCGAACTTTACGCCGCCACCGGGAGGCTTGCACTACCGTTGGCCGGACCTGCCGGGGCCGCAGATCGAGGAGCGCATGGAGGCGAAAAAGCACGCCGTCCATGCCTTCGCCGAAGCCAATCCCATCGACCGCCATATCTATCAGGTCGGCCATGCCGCGTTCGGCATCGTCACCACCGGGAAAGCGCATCTCGACCTGATGGAGGCGCTGCGGCTCCTCGGGCTCGGCGAGGCGGAGTGCCGCAAGATCGGCATCGACATCTATAAGATCGGCATGGTGTGGCCGCTGGCCCGGCGCGATGCGCTCGATTTCGTCAGGGACAAGCGCGAGGTGCTGGTCGTCGAGGAAAAACGTGGCATCGTCGAGAGCCAGTTCAAGGAATATTTCTACGATTATCCCGGCCATAAGCCGGAACGCATGATCGGCAAGAATGACGAGAAGGGCGAAAGGCTGATCCCATGGACGGGCGAGCTTTCGCCGCGCCTGCTGGCGCCGATCGTGGCGAAAAGGCTGGACGCCGTCTTCCCGGGCTTGAACCTCACCGAGCGCGCCGCGGCGCTCCAGCCGCCGGCGGATCGCATCATCCAAATCTCAGGCGCGACGCGCACGCCCTACTTCTGCTCCGGCTGCCCGCACAACGTTTCGACGAAGGTGCCGGAAGGGTCGAAGGCGCTTGCCGGCATAGGCTGTCATTTCATGGCAAGCTGGATGGACCGCGAGACAACTTCGCTGATCCAGATGGGCGGCGAGGGCGTCAACTGGGCCGCATCCTCGAAATTCACCGGCAAGGGCCACATCTTCCAGAATCTCGGGGAGGGCACCTGGTATCATTCCGGCTCGATGGCGATCCGGCAGGCAATCGCGGCCGACGCCAACATCACCTACAAGATCCTCTATAATGATGCGGTCGCCATGACCGGCGGCCAGCCCGTCGACGGACCGGTGAGCGTCGAGGCGATCGCCCATGCCGTACGCGCCGAGGGCGTCGAGCGCATCGCGCTCGTCTCCGACCAGCCGGAAAAGTTCGACATCGCGAAATTCCCCTTGGGCACGACGCTCGATCATCGCCGCGATCTCGATCGCGTCCAGCGCGAATTGCGCGAGCTTCCCGGCGTTTCGGTGCTGATTTACGAACAGACCTGCGCCACCGAGAAGCGCCGTCGGCGCAAGCGCGGCACGATGGAGGACCCGGCACGCTTTGCGTTCATCAACGAGCTTGTCTGCGAGGGTTGCGGCGACTGCTCGGTGGAATCGAACTGTCTGTCGGTCGAGCCTGTAGAGACGGAATTCGGGCGCAAGCGGAAGATCAATCTGTCTTCCTGCAACAAGGATTTCTCCTGCCTGAATGGCTTCTGCCCGAGCTTCGTCACGGTGGAGGGCGCCCGCCGCCGCAAGAAGGATGTTGCCGCCGCCGGCTTCGTGGAGCGAGCGGATGCGCTCGCCGAGCCGGAACCGAAGGCGCTCGGCAAGCCTTACGATCTTTTGGTGACGGGCGTCGGCGGCACCGGCGTCATCACCGTCGGGCAGATTGTGACCATGGCCGCGCATCTGGAGGGCAAAGGCGCCTCGGTGCTCGATTTCACCGGCTTCGCACAGAAGTTCGGACCGGTGCTGAGTTATATAAGGCTGGCGGGCGAGCCGGATGCCGTCAATCAGGTCAGGATCGATGAATCCAGCGCCGACGCGCTGATCGGCTGCGATCTGGTGGTCAGTTCCTCACCGAAGGCGTCCAGCACCTACCGGCGCGGCACCCGCGCAGTGATCAACATGGCGGAGATGCCGACCGGCGATCTGGTGCGCTTCCGCGATGCCGATTTGAGGGCTCTCGATCGTATCGGCGCGATCCGCGATGTGCTGGGCGAAGAGAACGTTTCGACGCTCAATGCGAACCGGTTGGCCGAAAAGCTGCTTGGCGACGCTGTCTTTTCCAACATGCTGCTTCTGGGCTTCGCCTGGCAGGCGGGAATCGTGCCCGTCTCGCTTGCGGCAATCGAGCGCGCAATCGAGCTGAACGGGATCGAAGTTGACCGCAACCATGAAGCCTTCGCAATCGGCCGGCTGGCGGCGGCGGGTGAAGCATTCGAGGCGGTCGAGCAGGAAAAGACCCCGAAAGAAAAGCTGGATGCGCTGGTCGAGCGTCGTGCTTCTTTCCTCCAAGAGTATCAAAATGCCGCCTGGGCGGCGCGCTACCGTGCCGCGGTAGAGCGGGTGCGGCAGGCGGAGAGGCCTTTCGCCAGCGAGGCCGTAACCGAAGCGGTCGCCCGTTCGCTTTTCAAGCTGATGTCATACAAGGACGAATATGAAGTGGCGCGGCTCCATATGGAGACCGGCTTTCTCGAGCGGCTGAAAGAAGAGTTCGAGGGCGATTACAGGGTGAATTACCATCTGGCGCCGCCGCTCCTGCCGCTCGGCCGCGATGCGCGCGGCCGCCCGCGCAAGATGCAATTCGGACAGTGGATGCAGGCGCCGTTCAGACTTCTGGCAAGGATGAAGTTCCTGCGCGGAACGGCCCTCGATCCGTTCGGCCATACGGCGGAGCGCCGGGAGGAACGGGCGCTGATCGGCTGGTATGAGGATATCACCGATGTGCTTGTCGCGTTGTTCGGCAAGGCGGATATCAATTCGCTTGCGGCAATCGCGAAGCTGCCTTTGGAGATGCGCGGCTTTGGCCCGGTGAAAAGGCAGGCGATCACGAAGATAAAAGCGGAGGTCGCGGCGCGCCTCGCCGCGTTGCAAAAGGGCGGGAAGGCGCGTATTTCCGAGCCGGCCTGAATTGGGGCGCAATTGGATCGGGAAGAAGCGCATGTTCGAAACGCTCAAGGCGGCGGAGCCGGACAAGATACTGGCTCTGATGGAGATTTTCCGCGAGGATAACAGGCCGGGGAAAGTCGATCTCGGCGTCGGTGTCTACAAGGATAATGCCGGCAATACGCCGATCATGCATGCGATCCGCGAAGCGGAAAAACGCCTTTACGAGCAGCAGACGACGAAGACCTATCTCAGCCCGGTCGGCGACCGCGCTTTCATCGCGGCGATCATGAAGCTGGCGCTCGGCGACAAGGCGGATTTGTCGAGGGTGCGCGGCGTTCAGGCGCCGGGCGGTTCAGGCGCGCTGAGGGTCCTTGCGGAGGTGCTTCATCGCGCCCGGCCCGGCGCCACGGTTTGGCTCTCGGACCCGACCTGGCCGAACCATCTGCCGCTCATCGGCGCGACGGGCCTCCAGACCGGCACTTATCCCTACTTCGATGGCGCGACAGGAACCGTCCGCTTCGACGCGATGATGGATGCTTTGAAAAAAGTCCGGTCGGGCGATATCGTTCTGCTGCACGGATGCTGCCACAACCCGACGGGGGCCAATCTCAACCGCGCGCAATGGTCCGATATCGCCGACCTGCTGGTCGAGCGTGGTCTCTTCCCTTTTGTCGATCTTGCCTATCAGGGGTTCGGCGACGGGTTGGAAGAAGATGCCTATGGCGTGCGCCTGCTCGCATCGCGTGTGCCTGAGATGGCGGTCGCGGTAAGCTGCTCGAAGAACTTCTCCGTCTATCGCGACCGCGTGGGCGCGGCGCTGATCATCGGCCGCAGCGCCGAGGAAGCCGATATCGCGCTCGGCCAACTCGGCGGCGTCGCGCGCAGCCTTTATTCCATGCCGCCGGACCATGCGGCCGCCGCCGTGCGCATCGTCCTGGAAGATGAAGCGCTTCGCCGCGACTGGACGGAAGAGCTGGAAGCGATGCGGCTACGGATGATTTCGCTGCGCGTCGGCTTCGCCGAAGCGCTGAGAAGGCAATCGAACAGCGACCGTTTCGATTTCCTGGCGCGGCATCGCGGCATGTTCTCGCGTCTCGGCATCACGCCGGAGCAAGTCAATCGGCTGCGCGAGGAGCATGGCGTCTACATCATCGGCGACAGCCGCATCAACGTCGCCGGCTTGCCGCAGGACGGGTTGGACGGTCTCGCAGCGGCGGTGGTTCAGGTGGTGGGTTGAACAGTCCGGCGCTTGCCTCCGCAAAGGCGCCTCAATAATCCTTCTCGTAGAACAGGCCGAGGTCGGAATCCCCCTGTGTTCCGAGACCGCCCTTGGCTTTCAAATGCTTGGTGATGTCGAGATTGACCGTGCCTTTTGTGTTGCCTTCGGTTCCCGCCTCGACGCCGAGATAGACATGCTCGCTGATATAGCGGCCGGCGCGTACGGCAGTTTTGCCTTCCTGATCGGTGACGACGTCGAGATCGTCGAGTCCCGTCGCCTTGCGCAGATTGTCGAGAAGCGAGGTGTTCGAGCCGCCCGCCAGTTCCGCCACGGCGGCGGCGAGCTGGGCGATCTGGATCGGCGATAATTCGCTGATGCTCCTCTTGAAGATCAATTGCGCCAAAACCTCATCCTGCGGCAATTCCGGTTGTGACGAGAAGACGATCTTGGGGGCGTCCGCACGGCCGCTGACCGTGATGAAGACGGTCAGGTTTTCGCCCTCGGTCTGGGCGACGAAATTGATGAAGGGATTGAGATCGCCGATAAGCGATACCTGCCCCTCATTGATCGTGATGCGCTGGGTGAGAATGTTGAGACGGCCGCGGATAAGCTTGAAGCCGCCGACCGGGCGCAGATCGGTGATCGGGCCGGTCAGCTTCACACGGCCGCCGAGTTCGGTGTCGAGGCCGCGTCCGCGCACGAAGATGCGGTTCGGCGCGCGCACGGCGATGTCGACCCTGACGATGCTCGGCCGCGCCGTCGGCATCGGCGTTCCGTCATTGGCGCGGGCGCGCTTCAGGGTTTCGGCCACCCGTCGCGGCGGATCGATATGCTTGACGTTGAGGGCCGATGAAGCGCCGCCGAAAGTGTCGGGGACGGTGATGTCGGCGCGGGCGATGTCGATATTGCCCGATATCAGCGGGTCGCGCGTCAGCCCGCCCGTCACGGAAAGATTGCCGCTCAAAGTCGCCACCACCATCTTGCCGTCGGCGTAGCGCGCCTTGTCGAGGACGATCTTTATATTTGCCGGGAAGCCCTCAGCCGCATTGGTCGAAACCGTTCCCGAAACCCGCACCGTGCCGCCGCCGGCGATGGAAGCGGAGGCGGAGCGGATGGTGACGGTTTCGCCTTCGATGCTGGCCGAAAGCGCGATTGCGTTCAACCTCACGTTGGATTGCGGGTCGATGAGCCGCGCGCCGGAGGTCGAGACGGAGCCGCTGATGCTGGGCTTGGCCATGCTGCCCGTGACTTTGGCGGAGAGCGAGACGGTGCCGCTCGCCTGGGCGCCGCGATTGGCAAGCAGGCTGTTGGCGAGCGAGAGCGGCGCCTTGCCATTGACTTCGAGGCCGAGCCCCGCGCCCGAAAGCGGCACGCGCCCGCTCATGGCCAGCGTCAGCCCTTCCGGCGAGCGTGCGGTTGCCGAGGAAAGGGTAATCGCCTTTTTGGCGTAATGGCCGGCGGCGGCAACCTCCAGCGAGGATATGCCCGCTCCCGAGAGTGGCGCGGCGGAAACGCGATTGCCGTTGATCCTGAAATCGGCGGTCGGATTGGCGCGCGTGCCGGCGACATGGGCGGAGCCCGACAGCGAGCCGCCGATCGACTTTCCCTTGACGACGCTGTTCAGCGTCGCCAGCGGGAAAGCATTGAGATCAACGTCGAGCGCGATATCGCCCTTGCCGAGCGGCACGGAGCCCTTTGTCGTAAGCCGCAGGCCTTCCGGGCTGGTGATCGAGGCATCGAGGTCAAGCCGGTCGCCGTTGGAACTTCCCTTGGCGTCGGCGCTGATGGAGCGTAGCCCCGCCTGCTTCAGGGCGGCAGCGGTGATCGAGCGGCCCTGCAGCGCGAAATGGATATCCGGCTTGTTGCGATCGCCGCCGATTTTCGCGGTACCGTCGAGCGTCCCGCCGAGGGCAAGATCGGGGCGAACCGCATTGGCGATGTCGAGCGGCAGTGCCTTGATCGCGACGGAAAGATCAAGCGTTTCCGTCACCTTGCCGCTTGCCTCGATCCTGCCGCCGCCGACATCGAGCGCGAGATTGTCAATCGTGAAATTCTGGCCATCGACGAGGATGCTGGCGGGCTGGACGAGAGCGGCGGACAGCTTTCCCTGATTGAGGTTCATTCGGGCGAGCGACAGGCGGTAGCCGCCATTCTCCGGCGCCAGCGCGCCGGCGATGTCGGCCTTCGTGCCGTTCTTCAATGCGGCATTGGCGGAGAAGTCGGTCCTCTTGTCGGTGGTCTTCGCATCGGCGTCGAGCGTATCGATGTCCACGCCGCCGACGAACAGGCCGGAGGCCTTCACCTGGCCGTCGACGGCCGGCACGTGGAAGAGATCGGCGACCCGCGCCGTGATCTCGGCGGAATCGATCCTGTTCTTGTTGATCGCCAGCTTGCTTGCCCGCGCCGTGATGCCGGCGTTCTGCTTTTCGTCCGCGATCGACAGGCTGATATCGGCATTGGCGGAGCCGCTCGCCTCGGCAAGAAAGAGCGCGGCAGCCGTTGAAATGTCTGTCGATGCGAGCGACAGCTTGCCGTTGAAAAGACCCTGTTTCGTCTCGGTGACATTGCCGGTGACATGCGTGGCGCCGGCGGCGAAATCGAGATTTTGCAAGCGCTTCTCGTCATTGGCGACATTGATCCCGCTTTGAAGCGTGACCGGCGTTCCGCCGAGGGACGCGCCGCCCGTCAGTTTTCCGTCGAGCCTGTTGTTCTGATAAAGGCCGGCGAAATCGAGCGAGCCGTCATTGAGCGGCTTGCCGGTGAGGGTTCCCCGCGGCACCTTGGCGCCGAAGGTCAGATTGACGCGGCCGTTCTGGCCCTTGGCGGCGCCGCTGGCCGTCAGCCTGCCGCTCGCTCTGTTCGAAACGAGCGCCAGATCGGCGAGCGCGACGTCGAAATTGAAATCGGCCGAGCCCGTCGCAAAGGTCCCATCGGCCGTGATCGAGACCTGATCGTTGCCGATGTGGAATTTGTCGGCGGTAAAGCCGTTCGCGCCACGCGCCACGCGGCCGCCGAGCGTCGTGTCGCCGGTGAGCAGATTGTCGAGCGCCGATGTGCCGACCGCCAGATCATGCGCGCGGCCATCGAGTGTCAGGTCGAAAGCGCCGCTCAGGGGCTTGACGGAACCGGTCGCGCCGAGCTTCAGCGAGCCCGAAAGATCATGGCCGGCCATGTCGGAGAAGGGGGCGATGCTCGCGGCGTCCACATCGATCTTTCCGTTGAAGGCATAGTCGGCGATCTTGCCCGTCAGCGACAGGCCGAGGCCGTTGCCGGAAAGCTTCGCCTCGGAAAGATTGACCGGCTGTCCGGCCGACCAGTCGCCATTGATGGCGAGATCGATTTCCTTCCCGAGCGCCTTCGACACATCCTCGCGTT
>Ga0164242_10009734_pt1 | contig 10336 bp, 9 predicted proteins | sample OricomgcompostMG_FD_108783 | JGI IMG/M metagenome (GOLD analysis project Ga0164242, IMG submission 108783) | Miracle-Growth compost microbial communities from Emeryville, California, USA - Original compost - Miracle growth compost (MG) ... | reverse complement strand
GGAGGTGGAGCAGGAGTGATGGGCGGATACGAAACACTTCCAAATCCGGTTCCTGCTTCTCAAATGGTTTATGATCACGTAGCTCGTGCTATTGCTCCATCTTTTGCAGGTAGTTCAACCGTTTTTCCTGCTTCAATTGATGCCGGTACTGCTTATACAATTTGTTATTCGTTTACACTCCCTTCAGATTGGGACAATCCAATATGCACATTGTCGGAATGTTGATTGATCCTTCCGGAAAAATTGACAACGCAAGTTATTCTTCTGTCGATGAAGCTATTACGAATGGTTTAGCAACTTGCGACGCACAAGGAACTACTGCAACGAACGAAATTAAAAACGAAAGTGAATTTAACCTTTATCCAAATCCGGCTAACAACATGGCTTTCGTGGAATTGAGTAATCAAACTCAAGGAAATGTGTCGATGACCTTGACCGATTTGACCGGAAAAGTTATTGCAACTCGCTCGTATAATGTTACAGGAAAGACACAATTGCCAATTAAAGTAAATAATTTGGCAAAAGGAACGTACATCGTTACGATTCAAACGAATGGCGTTTCTTCTCAAAAGAAATTAGTGGTGAACTAATCATTACCGCTGACGAATGGAGAAGCTGTTCAAATTTTTGGACAGCTTCTTTTTTTGGCACAAAAGCGCGTTCGCTGGTTGGAATCGACTACTTTTGCAAAAATTCAAAAAATGAAACAAGTTCAGCTATACAAAAACAAAGAACAATCGGTTTTACGTCGTCATCCGTGGATATTCTCCGGCGCTATTGATTTGGCTTCGGAAGATTTAGAAGATGGCGATGTTGTAGAAGTGTTGGATGCTAAAGGTAAAACATTGGCGACCGGACATTTTCAAAACGCAACGATTGCTGTTCGTGTTTTAGCTTTTGATAAAAAAGAAATTGATGCGGTTTTCTTTACCGAGAAAATTGCGGCAGCAGTTGAACTTCGTCGAAAGTTGAACTTGTTTCGTGAAGACCATTCGATTTGTCGTTTGGTGCATGGAGAAGGTGACGGTTTGCCTGGATTGGTGATTGATTATTACAACAAAGTGGCGGTAGTTCAACGTCACAGCGTCGGCATGTATCGTTCGGTGAATTTAATTGCCGAAGCCTTGCAAAAAGCTTTTTCATCGGAGGAATTAATCGCTGTTTACAACAAATCTTCGGAAACTTTGTCGAACAAAGAGCACATTGAAGATGGTTATTTGTTTGGTGATTGTACCGTTCCGCATGTGGCATTGGAAAATGGCGTTAAATTCAATATTGATTGGATTTACGGACAAAAAACAGGATTCTTCATCGACCAACGCGAAAATCGTGCATTGTTGGGAAAATATGCACAAGGAAAATCCGTGTTGAATACGTTTTGCTATTCGGGTGGATTTAGTTTAACGGCTTTGCAAAATGGCGCTACGTTTGTTCATTCTTTGGATAGTTCTGCCAAAGCAATAGAATTAACGGATGTTAACATTGCGTTGAACGGCTTTAAAAATCACGCTTCCATTGTTGCGGATGCCATGGAATATTTGAAAGATTTACCCGAATCATACGATATTATCGTGTTGGATCCGCCGGCATTTGCCAAACATCGGGACAAACGACACAAAGCAATTCAAGGTTATAAACGATTGAATGCGAATGCGATACGACAGATTAAGCCGGGCGGAATTTTGTTTACTTTTTCCTGCTCGCAAGTGATTGATAAATTTTTGTTCACGAACACCGTTATTGCTGCAGCAATCGAAGCCAATAGAAATGTGCGCATTTTGGAACAATTGCATCAACCGGCAGATCATCCAATTTCAGCGTTTCATCCCGAGGGCGAATATTTGAAAGGATTGGTTTTGTATGTGGAGTGATAAATTCGTTTACACTCACTCAATCCGCAACTTATTCAGAGCTCTCATGTTGCCGTTGAAATGATTGCCGTCCACCGGCGTGGAAATTCCTTTGATTGTCAGATTGTCTGAAAATTGATGAAATTGCCAAACAACGGTTGTTGAATCAGGTTCATCGGTATATGAGGCAATCCAAATGGGATAATTTTCAATGTAACCTTTGAGATATCGTTCGTAAAAATTTCGTCCGGTGTAAACAATCGGTTTCTTTTTGTAGGCTTTTTCGGCACTTTGCAACCAATTGAGTACGCCAATTCGCAACATCGCCAAGCCCAAATGTCCGCGTCTTTCTATGTCCAAAATTGGTGGTAAATCTCCTGATTTTAATTGTACTTTCGAAGCAAAATGTTGAAATTGTTGGTAGCCGTTTTCATTTGGTCGATAATAATGATAAGCACCACGAACATACGGATAATGTTGTAAATTCTCCCAATTGTAATCAAACTGCGTGTCGTAGCCGTCCAAGCCCATGGTGGCACGCGCGATGACGAATTTTATGGGATGAGGCGATTTGCTCAACGTCGGCCAATTGATCTGATTCTGATATTGCGAAATGTCAATTCCGAACAGATATGGTGACGAAAGTTCCTCTTTGACTTCAATTTCCGTCTTTTTCACTTGTTCGTGCTTGAAAAACTTGACGGCACCAAAAGAAATGATGAAAAACACAACGAAACTAGCCACCATGGCAACGCCCCATTTATCGTTACCTTTTTTCTTGTGTTTTGTTTTTTTTCTCTTTCCTCTCGAAGATTTGCCGTCTTCCAGCATGGCGCTGAGTTGATTAAACAAGAAAAACAGCAACAAGAAAACGCCGATGGACAAACCGATGATGACCCAAAAACGGATAGGATGTACGAAATAATAATACCGCAAATAATCCCAAATCATCATCGTGGTTTCGTTTTAGTTAGGAAAAAGTTGTTTGTTAATCAGTGATGGAATACACAAACGAGAAATTGTCGGTTTCATCGCTGGTTTCTTCCAACATGTCGAAAAGCTCTTCAAATCGCTCCAACTTGTTTAAGCCGATATTGGTAAACGACCAAGAAGCGGGGAGTGGCAATTCGCCGGTGATAACATCGTGTAACGCATCTAAATTGTTGCCAAAATGTGCAGGCAACTCTACTTGTTTTTTTAGTTGCTCATAAAATTGTTCCATTGAAAGAATGGAAGAAAAATCGATTGTAAGTTCCATGTTATTTTTGTTGGAATGTTTTGTAGTGATCTTTCGTGACATAAATTAGTCCGTCGTTGCTGAAAATGATGCGATCGGCGCTTCGTTTTCCGCATTGATAATTGAGGTCTGCTTCAAAATATTTGCGACCTTTTTTTACCGGTAATTTATGTTGAAAATTGCCAAAATAGTCTCCACCGATGGCTTTTCCGGGTAAAACTTTACACAAATCACCGGATTTTGTTTGCCAGCCGGCTTCGTGTGCTTGCTTTTTGGTAACGTAATAATCGGGCAACTGTCCTTTTGTCTTTAAAAACGCAATGACGATGTCTTCGCTGGTTAATGTGGTAATGTCGGCTTGCTCCATCGGGCTTTCGTCCAATGATTTTTGCAAAGCGGAATCTTCCTTTGGTGAAAGTGGATGATCCAAGACTTCAACTGGTTCATTTTGAGAAGTTTTTGGTGCTTCCGATTGTCCCAAAACTTTGTCTTTTAGCTTGAAAAGGACTACCAAGGCAAGTAAGGAAATGATGAGGATATTGAACCAGCTAAGCTTTTTCTTTTTCATGTGACAAATTTAGCTAAATAAACTTTAAGAATAAATGAAAAGAATGAAAATTAAAATGAATAATTTCCGTGCTATCAAAGCGGTTCAACCATTTTCAAAAACCAATCTTTTACAGCGCCTTCCAGATGGGATTCCAACTTTTCTTTCACCAATTGATGATAGTTGTTGAACCATTTAATTTCCTCGTCAGACAATAATTCTTTGACAATTGCTTCTTTAAAAAATGGACAATAGGTGATGGTTTCAAATTCGTAAAATTCATTCCATTCGGTGGTTTTCCATGAACGAACGGCCAACAAGTTTTCGTGGCGAATACCGTATTTTCCGACTAAATAATAACCGGGTTCATTGGAAATTACCATGCCGGGAAGAAGGACTTGTGGATTGTAATCTTTGCGTATGCTTTGCGGCCCTTCGTGAACGTTCATGAAGCAACCAACGCCGTGTCCGGTACCGTGATTGAAATCTTTGCCTTCGTTCCACAACGGCTGACGAGCCAAAACATCCAATTGAACGCCTCGCGTACCACGTGGGAATTTAATCATTGCCAAATCGATGTGCGCTTTCAAAACTAACGTGTAATCGTGTTTGAATTCTTCGCTGACATCGCCCAACGGCAAGGTACGCGTGATGTCGGTTGTGCCTTCCAAAAATTGTCCGCCGGAATCAATCAAAATGCTGCCGGAATTTGTTACTTTTGCGCAACCTTCTTTGGGAGCTTTGTAGTGAATGATGGAGCCATTTCCGTTGTAACCAACGATGCTGTCAAAGCTTACGCCGACAAAATCTTTTTGTTCTTGACGAAAACCGAGTAATTTTTCGCCAATGCTGTATTCATCCATTGGCTCTTTGCCTACATTTTGTGTCAACCAATAGAGAAATTTCACCATGGCTACTCCGTCTTTTTCCATGGCGGAATGGAAACCTTTCAACTCGGTTTCGTTTTTCAACGCTTTCATCAAATGTGCCGGCGCGTCATTTACAATTAATTCGTTGTTGTCTTTTAATGCATCGAAAGTCATTTGATTGGCATTGGAAGCAACCAAAATCTTTTCATTTTTTACCGTTTTCAAAAACTCAAAATATTCTTCGTAAGCATGAACAGAAATGCTTTGTTTGCCCAGCATTTCAACAGCTTCTTTTTCCAAACGATGTTTATCGACAAAAAGATGGATTTCGTGTTCGGTCAAAATGCAATAGCTCAAGAAAACCGGATTACATTCGATGTCACTTCCGCGTAAATTGAGCGTCCAAGCAATGTCGTCGAGCATTGAAATGATATGAAAAGTAGCGCCTGATTGTTTCATTTCGGCACGGATGTCTGCGATTTTGTCTTCTGCGGATTTTCCGGCACGAGAAAGCGGTTGCACAAAAATTGGATGTGTTAATTTTCCTTCACGATTCGTCCAAATGTTGTTCAACAGAGGTGCGTGAACCAATTTTCGATTGTTATCAAGCAATTCTTTTTCGACAGCCGTCCAATTGGCGTGTGAAGTCGTCAAAGCATTTACCGCCACTTTTCCGTTTTCAGGAATTTGCGAAACGATCCAATCGATGTAATTGGGCGTTCCGACGATGCCGTCTTTGAAGAGGTCGATTCCGGAGCCGTTTAATTGCAATTCAGCTTGAGTAAAATAACGTCCATCGGTCCACAATCCGGCTTTTTCTTTCGTGATAACTACCAAGCCAGCAGAACCCGTGAAACCTGATAACCAAACGCGTTCCTGCCAAATTTCGGGTAGATATTCACTCATGTGTGGGTCGGCGGAATATACGATAAAAGCGTCTATTTGTTGACGTTGCATTTCTTCACGGAGTCGGCTGACTTTTTCTTTTGCTGTCATAATCTAAATTTAGAAGATAAAATTAGCAAAAGCCGACGTTAATGCAATAAAATCGAGGTTAAATCTGGTTTAAAAGCGGAATAAATCGCCTTTAAAAACGCTTGCTCAAATTTTAATTTCCGGCTGAAGAAAATGCAGGAAGTCGAGTAGGAAAGGTAATTCCTTGATTTCTTGGTCGATGAGAAAACCGTTGTATGTTGTGATGTCCAAGTCGATAGTTCGGGGCGCATTTTTGTTTTCGCTGCGAACGCGTCCCAAATTAGCTTCGATTTGTCGTAAGATCAGACGTAATTCGCTGATGGGTTTTTTGGTTAAAAGCAAAACGGCGCCGTTGCGAAAATCCGCTTGTTGCTCAAATTTGAGTGGTTTTGTCGTGATAAATTCCGTGCGTTTTGTGATGAAGCCCAAGTTTTGCAACATTTTCAAAGCCATTTTAATATTTTCCTCAGGATTAATGTTGGAACCCAACGCAATCATTGCGGTATTGTAGCGATCTTCACCTTCAATGCAAACCATGACATTGTCGGAAAATCGCAACGCATACGGTTTTTCCACTTTGACATGAATGTCTTGAATTTTCGGGCTGAAATGTAAAATATAGTCATAAATTAATTCTGCCAAATGTTCGATGAGGTTGAAGCTTTTGTTGTCCACCATTTCGATCACCGTTTTTGTGATTTCTTTGTAATTCACCGCGTGCTCCACGCTGTCTGTTTCGGAAGCCAAACGCGTGTCATATTTAAACGAAAAAGAAATGACCACATCTTGCAATTTTTTGGTTTCCCATTCCATAAAGCCGATGTAAGCGCGCAATCGCAAATCGACGACATTTACTATTGATAATTGAGGAATTGCATCAAAACTCATAAACTCAGAATTTTTTTGTTTTAAAGATACATAAAAATCCAAATGAAGTAACCAAAATTACGTTCATTGGCGAGAAATGATGATTAAAACAGAGAAATTGGATTTGTTTATTTACTCGATGAATACAAAAAAATCATAATACGAATGATGAATAAAAAGCTCTTTCTTATTCAAATTCAGAAAGATACAACCAACGATCCGTTTTTTCTTCAATGGTTTTGAAAATTGCAGTCAACTCGTCTCCGGCTTTTACTAATTCATCGTTGGAAAGCGTTCCGGAAGAAAGTTCTTTGGACAATTTTTCTTTTTCTGCTTCCAATTTTTCCAAATCTTTTTCCAATTGCGAAAATTCCATCTTTTCCTTGTAGGAAAGTTTTTTCTTTTCGACTGTTTCAACAACTTTTTCTTCCGTTTTTTCTGTTGATTTCGTATCCGAATTGTAGCGTTCTTCCTTTTGTTTGTCGCGGTAAGCCGAATAATTTCCGATGATGTCTTTGATCTTCCCTTCGCCTTCAAAAACGAAAATGTGATCAACCATTTTATCCATGAAATAGCGGTCGTGAGAAACTACAATCAAACTTCCGGGAAAGGAACGCAAGTAATCTTCCAAGACGGAAAGCACGAAAATATCCAAATCGTTGGTGGGCTCGTCGAGAATCAAGAAGTTGGGATTAGCCATCAAAACAGTCAACAATTTCAAACGACGTTTTTCGCCTCCACTCAATTTGAAAACGTAATTGTAGTGCATGCTTCTCGGAAACAGAAAGCGTTCCAACAATTGTGCGGCGGAAAGTTCTTTGCCTTTTTCCAACGGGATAAATTCTGCAATATCGCGAATGACGTCGATGACTTTTTTATTTTCATCAATTTGTATCGATTCCTGTTTGTAGTAGCCAAAAACGATAGTTTCACCGATGACGATTTTTCCGCCGTCCACCGGTTCCAAATCTTGCAATAGGTTGAGGAAAGTCGATTTTCCAATGCCATTATTTCCGACGATTCCCAAACGTTCTTTTCGTTGAAAATTATAGGAGAAATCTTTTAGAATAGTCCTTTCACCATACGCTTTGCTGACTTTGTGCATTTCCACGATTTTTGTTCCCAGACGTTCCATTTTAATCGGAATGTCGAGTTCGTCTTCCTGAATACGTTGAGAAGCTACTTTTTTGATTTCTTGGAAATTCTCTAACCGTGCGCGTTGTTTCGTTCCTCTTGCTTTCGGCTGGCGACGAACCCAATCCAATTCTCGCCGGAAAGTGTTTTTTGCTTTGTCGATAGTAGCCTGCAATAATTCTTGGCGTTCGGCTTTCTTTTCCAAATAATAGGAGAAATTTCCCTTGTAGCGATAAATAGTTAAATCAGCCATCTCAAAAATGGTATCACAAATCACTTCCAAGAAATAGCGGTCGTGTGTGACCATCAAAATGGTGGCTTTTGATTTTGAAAGATAATCTTCCAACCATTCAATCATGTCCAAGTCGAGATGATTCGTAGGCTCATCGAGAATGTAAAAATCAGCATCTGAAATGAGTACACGCGCTAAGTTGATGCGTTTTTTCTGTCCACCGGACAATTCTTCGACTTTTTGAAATTTATTATTCAACTGCAAAGCTCCCAATACTTGGTTGACACGAACATCCAAATCCCATGCATTGGCATTGGTCATTTGTTGGTACGAATCGTGTTGTGCTTGTTCGTCTCCGGAATCTAAAGCGAGGTAATATGCGCGCAATGCCTCAAATTGTTTGGAATCTTGGTCAAAAAGAATGTCCGCGATTGTTTTTTCCGAGTCATAATCTTCGGTTTGCTGCATAAATCCGATGCGGATATCATTTCGATAGACAATTCGACCGGAATCGATGGGTTCCAAATTCATCAGACAACGCAACAAAGTTGATTTTCCCGTTCCGTTTTTTGCAACAATAGCTGCTTTTTGGCCTAATTCGATACCAAAGGTCAAATCTTGAAATAGAATGAGGTCGCCAAACGATTTGGTGACATTTTCAACAGAAAGATAGTTCATGCTTAACGAATACGGTCAACGGAATCAACTAATTTTTTATCTTTTTTGATGCCCCGCATGCCGAGTAAATAGGAAACGTAGCCCAAAATCAACAGATAAAAACCGAATTTGTACGAAACCGGATGTTCCGTCACGGTCAAATCTTCCGCCAACGAAGAAGCAATAAAGTGGGTGAGCGCAATAACAGCGATAAATGCCAAATAGATAAACGAACCAACTCGTGCGAAAGAAAGTTGTTTGGTTAAATTTCGATAAGAAATAATCACAAAGATAGTCCACAACGCAGCGATGATAGAACCAACGAAAAAATATTGGGAAGAAACAAGCGCTCCGGCATTTCCCTGAGTACTTCCGATTAATTGATTGGATTGTAGAACATACGTTAAATCATTTCCTTGAAAACCAAGGATGGAAGCGCCGGTTGAAAAGTAAATTAAAATAAGCGCTGCAATAGCGAAGTAAATGGTTTGTACACGTTGAATCATACTTCAAATTTTACGCAAAGATACAAATTACGGAGAAATGAGTTTTTGAATTTCTGAATAAAAAATAGAAAATATGCATCAAATTTTAATTATTTTTTATACATTTGATGAAGCTAAAATACTTATTATGAAACTTATGAGACGCTTATTGGAATTATTTCCATTTTTTTCTTTTTTTTATATCCTATTTTTATACTTTCAACCGAGTTTTGCTCAAAATTTAGTATTAAACCCTAGTTTTGAAAATACGACCGCAACGGGTTGTGGTGGATTGACCGGCTCTGTTTCTTTTAATCAGTTGATAAACTGGGACAATGCGAACTCCAATACTCCCGGAGACTCCTGCTCTTCTCCTGATTTATTTTCTCCATGTAATGATTTTCCACCTTCGTTGAATCCATTTTTTGCACCAAGCACCTTCTTTGGAGAAATGTGTGCACATTCGGGGACGCAGTTTGCTGGAATCATTACTAGTGACAACATGGGAAATGTTTTTGGTGCATCCAATTCTTATCGTGAATATATTCAAGGTAAATTGTCGTCGCCATTGGTTGCCGGACAAACGTATTGTGTTTCATTTTATATTAGTTTAGGTTCGGTTACTAATTATATGACCAATCATATTGGCGTTTACTTTTCCAATACACATTATTTAAGAGATGCTTGCGTGCAAGGTTCATTAATAAATGAGACACCTCAATTAGATTATGACTGTGGATTGATAAGTCAAACCCAGCAATGGGTTCGAATGCAATGGAACTATGTTGCGACAGGCGGAGAACAATATTTTATTATTGGAAATTTCTATGACGATCCTAACACACAGGTTGTTAGCACAGGCGTATCTTCCATCAATCCCTATGCGTATTATTTTATTGATGATGTTTCGGTTGAACCGGGGACTTGCTGTTCTGCTGAAATTCTTCCTCCAAATTCAACTTCTTGTCAAACGGCTTCTAATAGCGGTTCACCAACACTCAATTTTTGTGTTAATGATAGTCCAACTAATTTAGATGTTGAAACGGGATTAAATTGTTCGAGTACCACTACAGGAACTTGGAGTGGGACGGGAATTACCGATGCAACTGCCGGAACTTTCTCCCCTTCAGTTGCCGGCGTGGGAACATTTACCATTACTTATACATCGTCTTGTGGCGCAACTGCCACGGCAACCGTTCAAGTAAGCACTTGCGATCCACTAACGCTTTGCCAAGAAACAAACGGCGACTTAACGGTTTCGGGTGGAACTGCTCCTTATTCCTGGCAAAGCCAAACGACTACACAAGATTGTAGCGCTTGTTTATTTGGTTGTACCGTTCCTCCGGGCTGTGCACAAAATGTTACAACATGGACAACCTACGCAACAGGAGCGACGGTTGCTGCACCAGGCGTTTTTCCGGTTCAAGTTGTTGACAATTCAGGCACGACGCTCAATATTCCAAACTTAACAGGAATCTCTGCT
>Ga0164242_10009733_pt1 | contig 10336 bp, 7 predicted proteins | sample OricomgcompostMG_FD_108783 | JGI IMG/M metagenome (GOLD analysis project Ga0164242, IMG submission 108783) | Miracle-Growth compost microbial communities from Emeryville, California, USA - Original compost - Miracle growth compost (MG) ... | reverse complement strand
TGGTCGGCCACCTTGTCGGGATGCCCTTCCGATACAGACTCTGAAGTGAAATAGTAGGACATGAAATATCGGTTTAAGATTGGGTCATACGCTTATATCAGCGGTCGCAAATTTAGCGTTTCTTCTTAATGATTCAACTCTTTCTCAAGACTTTATGTCGCAATTAGCCTGAATGCTTGTAAAACTGTAAAGCGATTTTCATGGCAATATGAAAACAGGCTTGTATGGGTGAAACGAAAGAGAGAGCATAGGTCGAGATTGAAGAAATATCTTCAATTACATTACTATATATAAATCAAGTTGTATCAAATTTTCTCTATCAAGTTGCAGCGGACGATACTTATTAATTTTTCAATTTAATAATTTTATTTTCCTGTACCTAAATTCGGAAGTAACCTATCTCTTTTGAACTCAGGTCTTTGTTTTCTTTTTCGAGGTCCATTTAAAATATTCCCAATAATTGAGTATCTCACAAATACGTCATACGAAATCATCGAAATTAAAGTGGTGATAAGTAGAGAAACCAACCAGCGTAGAGGCCCTGGAACAATAGAGTTCATAAGTCCAATTTGCAAGCTAACAATAAAGCACATATGAACTAGATAAAACCAATACGATGAATCAGAAATATATCTTATTCGCTTATTTTCAGAATTAAAATACTTCATAAAAAAACCTAAGCAGCCAAAGACCATCAACACCACCTGAACTCCAGCCAATAATTTGATAATAACGTAGAAATAGGTATTGTCAGTGTTCCCCTTTGATGTCATTAATATCGGTATTAGAAGTAATGAACCGGCAACTAGGCATGTCCAGGTATGCTTCGAGATAAACTCGAGTTCGTGGCTTTGCATATGCAAAATCCAGCCAATAAAATAAAAAAAGCCATAACCGACAAACATTTCCAAATTAATCCTTAATCCCGTATATACTTCAATTACTATATCTTTATACAAGAAAGAGAATAGCGAAAGCACCATTCCGATTATAATAATATTTATTAGCTTCGAAAACCTAAATGACGATAGAAGTGAAGTTGCTTTGCTAATTAATGATTTGGGTAGATGGATCTTAATTCGTTGAAACGTTATTGTTATAATATAAAATATTATTAAATAATAAAGAAACCATAAGTGTATAAGTCCATTCCATTCAAAAAAACTCTTTTTAAAAAGATCGATTAAGGATAAATTCAAGTCCTGTATAATGTTATCAAAATAGTAAATAAATGGAAATATGGATAACGGAACTATTGTGATTAGAGATACTATGAACGGGAGAAGAATACGTTTTGCTCGGTGCAATAAAAATCTATTTTCTCCTATCTTAAAATATAGAAATCGTGCAAAAAATCCGGCTACCAGAAAGAATAATGGCATACGAAAAGTGTGGATCCAGACATACGCAACATCAAAATAAAAGGAATGAAAGGAAGAATCAGAGGGCCAATTGTTTTGGACTATTATTCGATAGGGGATTATTGAATGCAATACAATCCCCAAGAGCATAGCAATCGCTCTTAAGGCATCCATTCCATGTAATCTATTTCCGTTTGCGAGATTTTTGAGACCAAGGCTGTCAGAGCTCATAGGGCCAATTTAAAAAATAAGTTAGTGATATTATGCCAACTGTTTCCTTAATGACCTATCCCACTTTACAGTTTGTTTCTTTTTTAGAAAATGGACGAAGCCCCGAGTTGTATTAATATTCATGAAAACGAAATATTGAGGCAGGTAGAATACTTTGTATCTCATACCTTTGAATTGAAATAGAAATCCCAAAATGGCAAACAGATAGAAAACAATTTGACTAACCAGAGCTATTAAATAGAACTTACTATCGGAAGCGGAAACAATTATTATATTTAGACAAAAGGCAGTTATTAAACATGCAGGACAGACAACCCATCTTGCCACCCGATGGGAAAAATATAAGATGGCGGCTCTTGGAAACTTTAAGGGATTAATCTTGCTTCCTATAATACCCAGTGCTTGAAATGCTCCTGCCCCAATTCGGATCTTACGTTTCTGTTCTTCTTTGAGATTGAGAGAAGGTAATTCTGTGGCAAATGCTTCAGGTTCATAAATGCATCGGAATCCATGGATTATGATGCTCGTCGAAATTATAAAGTCATCTAAGATAATGTCGTTGCTGATGGGCTCAAATAGGGATGTTCTAATGGAAAACAATTCACCTGCCGCTCCGATCACGGAGTAGAATTTGCTGTCAGTTCGTTTTAGCCATGACTCGTATTTCCAATATGTGCCCTCTCCTACGGAGGAAACAGTGTCATCAGGCATCATGGAAAGTTTTTTCTCTCCCGCAACGGCTCCGACTTTTGGATCGGAATAGTGCCTGACGATCTTGGTGACTGCATCGCTATTTAATAGGGTGTTGGCATCGGAAAAAATGACAATTGGTGTTTGAACATATTCCATGGCTCTATTTATAGCTGCAGTTTTCCCAAGTCTTGTGGGCTGGTGGAGTAGGCGAATGGTGGGAAACCGCTTAATTATATTGACGGATTCATCATTTGATCCATCGGTGATTATAATGATTTTAGTTTTGTCTGATGGATAGTTCATTCGAAGACAATTTTCAATCTTCAACTCAATGCATTCTGCCTCATTGTAGGCTGCAATAAGTAATGTGACATCGGGTTCAAAGTCGTTAGTTATTGCAAAACTCGAAGGAGCAAGACTGCGCCCGAGGGCATTAAATAATGTGATAATTATCGCATAGCCAAAATAACTATATAAGATTAATCCAACTGATATCCAGAATATAATTTTTAAGCTGAGCATTTCCTGTTGCTTAATTGATTAACCTTAAAAAGTCAAAAGTATAATATTATAATCCGATCTCTAATGGAATTCGAGATTATTCGCAGCCGATTATAGATGTTTCACACGGAGTTTCAAAACGTTTACCAACTTAAACTGTGCCCTGACAAAATGAAAGCTGCAGCGGTGATAGTTGACTGAAATAAGGATCGAGTAAGATTCGGCTATATCTTGCTGTCATTATATGATAAATGTATATTATGCTCAAGTGATTGGTGCGGACGGTCTACTGGGCTAACATTCTATAGCTCACCTGTGATGCTTTATTATCATAAACTGAATTGGGAAGACATGTGAAAGCTTAATTTCACCTTCGACTCTAATGAAGACACTTCTTAATTTGCTAAAAATCAAAAAATAATATATTGGCAATTAAATAGTTTTGTTCTTTGGGACATCGACCTGAGCTTATGTATGCTGCGTATGAATTGGAGGAAGTACATAATGATTATTTAACGGTTAGGCGATGCCTGAGCAATCACAAACGATCTAGAGCCATTTATCCGGTCGGGTACCTGTTCGAGAATCGGAAGGAGATCATAGTGTCGCTAGCTTGATTAGTAACAAGCGACCGGTCGTTACCAAGCAGAGATAACTATAATACCTAATATTCGCCAATATACTCAGCCATCGCTTTGTCCGAGGCAATCCCAATTGTGATCATTTGGTGCTCCTTGGTCACAAGTTTCTGCAGACGACCCGATTTATATGTATGTGACCGGACTCACTGATATTGAGATTGTTAATCCAATGAATTTGTCTAGAACTCATTTTGAAACTGCCTTGCCGTGGCATCAAATGACCCAAAATTTCAACTGGTTGACCCAATTGAGACATATTGGCACACGTTTACCAACTTAAATTACACATTGACGAATTGAAAATTAACCCTGTAACAACATGAACTACTTTTACCATATCGAATGATTGAAATAATCTCTTATGCTATTTAAAGATTTGTACGTCAATTTGTTTGTTACGATTTTATTAAGTGCTCATTTCTAAATTATCCTTATTTTGAAAAAGACAATTCTTATTATCGACGATAGTAGACCTATTCTTACTCTACTTCACGTAATCTTGAATAAACGGTTTCAAGTAACTACTGTTAGTAATGCATTCGATGCTATGTCTTGGTTAAACAGCGGAAATGTCCCCAGTCTGATAATTTCTGATATACAGATGCCAGAAATTGATGGATGGGAGTTTATTGAAAATCTAAGAAATAGTCTTAAGTATGACAGTATTCCTATAATTGTACTTTCCGGATCTGATCCAAGTGAATTGGAAATTGCGTGCCGTTATCATGGCGTGGCAGACTATCTACGTAAACCGTTTGATCCGACTACCCTTTTAGAGAAGATTCGAAATGTATTATCTGTTGAAATTACTTCTTGAGCGATAACGGTCGAATAATTAAATAAACAAATTACCTAAGGTGCTAATATAGTATAATTACTTTCAGATGGAACCCCAAGAAAAGATATCTAATAAAGTAACTCTCGATAATAAGCATTGGAACATACCCCATCAAGATATGGTATCGGAGATTGTACCCACGGAACACGTTATTTTTATTGGGAGCTCTTTTAATGTATTTAAATTTAAGCCATCCTCTAATTTAAAATTGTATTTTGTCGACGTTGACCGAGAAAAATATTTATCCAACCTATTATGTCATTTCGATAATGATACTGAAACCTACTCAGCGATAATTATTTCAGAAGAAATCGGTATCACAAATTTGTCAATCCTTTTAGATGTTATAGGCTCTAACGGAAATATAGAGCAAACGCCAGTTTTGTTATGCTGTGGTGAGCATAATCGTTGTTTGGAATTGTGCAAGAACTATTCTCAAATAGATGATGTTGTATCGATACAAAAATTTACATCAGAAGAATTAGCTAGGAAAATTCAATTTCTTAGAAAGATTAAAAGTATCAAAAATAGAAAATCACGTTGTTCATCGGTACCGCCAACAATTCACCCAATTCTTTATAAAATAGATTATATAATCAGAAGATTCTTGGATATTATAATAGCATCGATCGTTACGTTTATTCTAAGCCCATTGTTCTTGATTATTTCCATCGTTATTAGGTTTGAATCTAAAGGCCCTATATTCTATGCAGCATATAGAGCTGGAAGAGATTACCGCATTTTTAAATTTTTTAAATTTAGAAGTATGGTTTATAATGCAGATTCACAGCTTGAGAGTTTGAAGTTTGATAATCAATACCATGCGTCTTCGCCAGGTGGGCCGATGTTTTTTAAAGTAGCAAATGACCCTAGAATTACAAAATTCGGATCTTTTCTGAGAAAAACCAGCCTAGATGAGCTTCCTCAATTAATAAACGTGTTGAAAGGAGAGATGTCATTGGTCGGAAATAGACCCTTGCCACTATATGAAGCGGCAACGCTTACGCGCGATGATTGTGCCGAGCGATTTCTAGCCCCTGCTGGAATAACGGGTCTTTGGCAAATTGAGAAAAGGGGAAGATCGGAAATGTCTGCATCTGAGAGAATTGGGCTAGATATAAGATATGCGCACAATAATTCAGTATGGTCCGATCTTAAGATCATTCTAAAGACACCATTTTCTATGAGGCAAAAAGAAAAAGTATGATTTTTTTTATAGAGACTGGATTATTCGTGTATCTCGCTCTTACGGTTTGCTATATCGTATTGTTCTCGATTTCCGCATGCTGTTTCCGAAAGAAGCTGTTTTGTCAGCTGAATAAAGTGGAGCCGGTACATCGAATTGCGATTCTGGTTCCGGCATATAAAGAAGACGGAATAATTTTATCAACTGCGGTAGAATTAACGAAGTTGGATTATCCATGTCATTTATATGACGTATATATCATCGCAGATTCTTTTAAAGAAGAAACACTTAAAAGTTTGGAGGCGTTGTCAGTTAATATAATAAAGGTCAGTTTCTCCAAGAGCACCAAGTCAAGAGCATTAAACGCCGCAATGTCTCAGATAACAGAGAATTATGATATAGCGCTTATTTGCGATGCAGATAATATATTTAAAAAAGATTTCTTAATAAAAACGGATGAGGCGTTTACTGGCGGATGCCGTGCTATTCAGGGTCAACGAGTTGCCAAAAACCTGGATAGTAATTTTTCTATTCTCGATGGTATAAGTGAAATGATTAATAATCAAATTTTCCGAAAGGGTCATACAGGGTTAGGTCTGTCATCTTCTGTTATTGGTTCGGGTATGGCCTTTTCCTATGATCTCTTAAAGGATGCTATGAAAAAGATAGATGTGACAGGAGGTTTCGATAAGCTATTACAACTAGAGGTTGTGAAATTGAGAATACCAATCGTTTACATTGAAAATGCATTAGTTTTTGACGAGAAAGTTTCCAATGCTGGTGCATTCCAGCGGCAGAGAAGCCGATGGATATCTAGTCAGTTTTTGTACTTGAAAAAGTATTTTATACCTGGGTTAAAAATGTTATTTAAGGGGAATATCGATTATTTTAATCTAGCTGTTATGCATAATCTGATATTGCCCAGAGTAATTATATTGGGGATTCTTCCTGTTTTGTGGTTTTTATCATTATTGTTAGATGCATACGTCACAATCGCGCCATCGTGGTGGTTGGCTCTTTCTGTAATGTATTGTGTTTCACTTTTACTGGTGCTTCCCAAAGCATTTTACCGTAAGCAATTTATTCCGGCACTTGTGAGCTTGCCGAAGGCATTCTGTCTAATATTGATTGGGTTCTTAAGGGCAAAGCAATCGAATAAGAATTTTATTCATACAATACACGATCAACAAAAAATCGTTAATCCGATCTATACGTCAAATGAAATCTGAGTTTCCATTAGTTTCTATTATTACCGTTAATTATAACGGTACAGGACTAACGATTGAACTGCTAAAATCGGTAGATGCGTTGACATATCCAAAAATTGAAGTAATTGTAGTGGATAATGGTTCCAAAATAGACCCCGGGCCGATTATAAACTCGCAATTCCCGAATGTTAAGGTAGTAAGAAGCGAGAAAAATCTTGGCTTTGCAGGAGGAAATAATTTGGGAATGAATATCGCTCAGGGAGAATATTTTTTTCTTGTTAATAATGATACAGAACTTACACCGAATAGCATTAGGGGACTTGTTGATATTTTCAAGGATTTTCCCGATGCTGGTATTGTGAGTCCGAAGTTTCATTATTTCTTTAGCCCAAATACCATTGAGTACGCCGGATATAGAAAAGTGAATCGGTGGACCGGTCGGAACAAAATGATTGGGTGCAAAGAAACGGATCTTGGACAATATAATTTCATAAAAGAAACTACTTATTGCCATGGTGGGGGGATGATGCTTCCAGCTAGTTTGGTTAATGAAGTTGGACTTATGCCCGAGCCATATTTTCTATACTATGAGGAATTCGATTGGTGTGAGCAGATAAAGCGTGCAGGTTATAAAATATATTATCAGCCTAATTCTTTGATATACCATAAAGAGTCAATGACTACAGGGAAAAATAGTAAATTGAAAACCTATTATCTTACGAGAAATCGAGTGCTTTTTATGAGGAGAAATGGTAACTCAATTACTAAGGTTGTATTTTTAGCTTATTTAATATGCTTTACAATTCCTAAAAATACCATAATGTATCTCTTACGTAGGGACGTTCATCTCTTATTAGCCTTTTGGAGAGGTATTTACTGGAATATTAGGCATCTCAATCTTAAAAATGTTAATTTTCGATGTGCGGAATAGCAGGATTTTGTGATTTCAATAGTAAAAGTAATGAGGACGTACTTCGCAATATGACGGATGCAGTCGCTCATAGGGGGCCCAATGATAAGGGGTATAAAATTACGGAGGCTGCCAATGCAGTAATTGGATTAGGGCATAGGAGGCTATCTATTTTAGATCTGAGTGCGAACGGGCACCAGCCTATGGTTTATAACCAACTGATGGTTGTATTTAACGGTGAGATATATAACTTTAAGTCAATACGATCAGAGTTGATGTTAAAAGGATACAATTTTGAGTCAAATTCTGATACGGAAGTCATTTTGAAAGGGTATGACTGCTGGGGTATAGAAATTGTGGAGAAGATGATAGGAATGTTTTCCTTTGCCATATTTGATCGTGATAGAGAAGAGTTAGTGTTGGTGAGAGATAGAGCCGGAGTCAAGCCTCTTTATTATTTTTGGAAAGATAATTTGTTCCTTTTTGCTTCGGAGTTAAAAAGCTTTCATCAACACCCTTTATTCAGAAGAGAAATTGATTTTAACAGTCTTAATTTATTTTTACAATTTAGTTATATACCGGCTCCATATACGATTTTTAGGGATACTCATAAATTAAGGCCAGGATGCTACTTACATATATGTCTTAAGACTAAGAAAGTTTTCGAAAATAGTTATTGGGACATAAACGAGGTGTATAACCGGCCGAAAATTGAAATATCTGAGACCGAGGCCATAGATAAGACTGAACAACTTATGCAATCGGCCTACCAGTATCGAATGGTGTCCGATGTGCCTGTTGGAGTGTTCTTGAGTGGCGGCTATGATAGCTCAAGCGTCGCTGCGATGCTGCAGTCGACTAGGACGGAAAAACTGAAGACTTTTACTATTGGTTTCCATGAGAACGAGTATAATGAGGCGAATGAGGCGAAAAGAATAGCTTCTTTTTTAGGTACTGACCATCATGAGTGGTACGTAGGTGCCAATGATGCAGCGCAAGTAATGAAACTACTTCCCGAGATATATGATGAACCCTTTGCAGATAATTCTGTTGTGCCGACCATCCTCGTTAGTATTTTGGCAAGCAAAGATGTTAAAGTCGCGCTTTCGGCTGACGGGGGAGACGAAATATTCGGGGGCTACAAGAAATTTAGTCAGTCTTTGCGGTACACAACTGCGATTCCCAGCTGGGCTCAAGGGGCATTGGCCACCACTATGAGTTTGGTCAATCCAGAACGTATTCCTTATTTTAACAAAAAGTATAATTTCTCGACACGCTATGAGAAGATGAAAATGATTTTTTCGTCTGGAGATCCAGTCGATGCGATGAAATATATAAGTCAATACATAACTGAACGCGAGGCGTCCGAATTTTTAAATATTCCTGTTAAGCAATATTCGACCTGTTTTGAAATGGGATCTAAAATAAATGATTCGAATAATGGGCTGAATAGAATGCTTGCGATTGATTACCAGACATTTCTTCCCGATAATAATCTGGTAAAGGTAGACCGCGCTACCATGTCAGTCGGACTCGAGGGCAGAGAGCCAATGTTGGATCATAGGCTAATTGAGTTTGTTAGTAGCCTTCCTTCGACCTTCAAAATTAAAAATGGTATAAATAAGTATATACTGAAGGAGATAGTTCATAAGTATATTCCGCGCTCACTGATGGATCGCCCCAAAAGACCTTTTATCGCGCCTCTAACGGTATGGTTTAAAGCGGCCTTAAAGGAACAGATAATTGAGTATTTAAATATAGGAGTGCTAACTAAGCAGGGAATATTTAACGCAGAAAATGTCATTAAGTATAGAGATAGATATTTAAATGGTGAAAATGTCAATTATCAAAAGCTATGGCACATCTTGGTATTTCAAATATGGTATAATCGGTGGATGAGTTAACTATGGTGGCAAGCAAAGGAAAAATTAGGGTACTTAACGCAATCCGACAAGGTTTAATTGGGGGAGGAGAATCTCATGTTCTTAGCTTGGTAGAAAACGTCGACCGGATGCTCTATGACCCGAGCGTGCTTTCTTTTACAGATGGGCCTATGATTTCACGATTGAACGAAATGGGCGTTCAGACACATGTTATTCAATCAAAGAGAGCATTTGATGTATTCAAATGGTATAAGATAAGGTCCCTTTTGCAAAGGGAGTCTATAGATATTGTTCATGTACATGGCACCAGAGCGGCTAGTAATCTATTATGGGCGTCAAAATCGTGCGGAATCCCTGTTATTTATACGATTCACGGGTGGTCTTTTCATGACGATCAAACTGGAGTGACAAGATGGTTGAGGACGAAATCAGAGCAAATTCTTACTAGGAATGCAAGTCTGAATATTTCTGTATCGTCCTCAAATAGGCAGACAGGAGTCAAGCATTTTCCACGTTTTAGCTCTGTTATTGTAAATAATGGAATTGATCTTGATAAGTTTAATCCGTTTACTGAGTATAGTGATGTTAGAGGTGAATTAGGTATTCCCAGAGATAAACTACTGGTTACATTTGCGGCTCGTATGACGCTGCAAAAGGCTCCCTTAATAATGCTTTCTGCATTTAAAGAGCTGACCAGAGAGTATGATAATGTAGTATTACTTATGGTGGGAGAGGGTGATCTTAGAGATGAAGCAGAAAGATTAGCAGTGGAACTGGAATTACAAAACCGGGTAATATTTCAAAATTTTAGGTCGGATATGGCGGCAATCTTAAGTCAGTCAGATATATTTTGTTTGCCTTCGTTTTGGGAAGGGATGCCTATA
>Ga0164242_10009732_pt1 | contig 10336 bp, 7 predicted proteins | sample OricomgcompostMG_FD_108783 | JGI IMG/M metagenome (GOLD analysis project Ga0164242, IMG submission 108783) | Miracle-Growth compost microbial communities from Emeryville, California, USA - Original compost - Miracle growth compost (MG) ... | reverse complement strand
TCACGCTGGTATACACGAACCGCACCGCCGTCGACGTCATGTTCCTCGACGATCTCGCCGATTTGAAGGATCGTTACCCGGCTCGCCTCGCCCTGCATCATGTGCTCTCGCGCGAGCAGCGCGCATCCCCTCTGCTCACCGGCCGCATCGACGAGGAGCGGCTGCGGCGCATGCTTGAGACGATCATCCGCCCCGTGGCCGTCGACGAGTGGTTCCTGTGCGGACCGTTCGAGCTGGTGCAGTTGTGCCGCGATACGCTCGCCGACGCCGGTGTGGGTGAAGAGCATATTCGCTTCGAGTTGTTCACGACGGGTGAGCCGGTCGAGGTCACAGGCGATCGGGGCCGGCCGGTGATCGTCGACCCTGGCGACGCCGTATACACACTGGAGTTCCGCCTCGACGGGCAGGAGTCGCGCGTGACATCGCCGGTGAATGCGAACGAGAGCGTGCTGAATGCGGCGTTGCGTGTGCGACCGGATGTGCCGTTCGCGTGCACGGGCGGCGTGTGTGGCACGTGCAGGGCGAAACTGGTCACAGGTGACGTGCAGATGACGTACAACTATGCACTTGAGCCAGACGAGATTGAGCGCGGATACGTGCTGACCTGCCAGTCGCATCCGACATCGGACCGTGTGGTCGTGGACTACGACGGGTAGGCTCGGGACACTTCGAGAAAGGCGGACGCCATGATCGACCTGACCATCGACGAGAACATCGCCGAAGTGGTGCTGAACGACCCGCAGAAATTGAATGCGCTGGACGAGGGTGCACTCGTCGCGCTCGATGCGGCTTTCACCGAGGCGGCGGATGGTGGGGTCAGGGCACTGCTGCTGCGCGGTGAGGGGCGAGCCTTCTGCGCCGGACGCGATATCGCAGATGTCGACCCATCGACGGATGATGTGAACCGCTTTCTCGGCGGGCTCGTTGCACCCCTGATGAAGAAGATGAGCGAGTTTCCAGCGCCAACATTCGCGGTCGCGCACGGAGCGTGTCTTGGCGTCGGGCTTGGGCTGCTGATCGCGACCGACGTCGTCTACGTCGCAGACAACGCCAAGATCGGCTCGCCATTCGCAGCACTCGGTGCTTCGCTCGACTCGGGTGGCCATGCACTGTTCTACAACCGGCTCGGCGCGCATCGAACACTCGACCTCATATACTCAGGGCGGCTGATGACAGGAGAAGAGGCCGTCGCGGCTGGGCTGTTCTCGCGGGTGTTCCCGGCCGACGAGGTGCTCGAGGCGACGCGCGCTGCTGCTCATGCTGCGGCATCCGGAGCCACTCAAGCGTTCGTGGCGAGCAAGCGGATCGTGCAGAAGCTACGTGGCGACCGCCTCGGCCTTTGGCAGTCGTTGGCGCTCGAAGCGCAGGCGCAGAAGGCGTTGCGAGACACCGATGACTACCGTGAGGGTTTCGCGGCGTTCCAGCAGAAGCGTGAGCCCAAGTTCAGCGGGCACTGAATTTAACCGCCCGCGACATGCGGATCGCGAGCAGCATCATGACGACGGATGCTAATGCGGTCGCCGGCGTGAAGCCGACGACGAGCAGGATGCCGACGGCTGCGACGCCAAGAAGTGTCGCAATAGTGAGCATCCATGAGCCGGCGGATCTGTCGGTTGCCGGGCGGATGCGCTCGAAGCGTTCGGTCATCCGCACGACGGCGATCACCGCGAACGCGACGACTGCCAGCCACGTCGGTCGGCTCGTCCACCAGTCGAACGACAGCGGATCAGGCAGCGGCATCCCACTGACCAGCAGCAGCCCGGCCAACGCGACGAGCACGCTCATGTGCCAGAGATAGATGGTCATCGCACGGGAACCGATCGCGTTCACGACGGTCGACACCGAGCGGTGCTGCACCACTAGGCGGATGCGCGGGGCAGCAAGCGAGAACAGCATCAGTTGCGCAACTCCGAGCAGAACGATGCTCAGCGTCGGTGGGTTGAGGTTCACGTACATATCCGGCGAGTACCAACCGGCGGTGCTGAGCAGGAGAATCACCGAAACGGCTGCGCCCGCCACCCACAGTCGTGCGCGCGCGGTCATAGCAGCGATGCTGCCGTCACCGAGCCAGAATCCGAACTGCTGCACGAGTAGCCAGACCAGTGTCAGGTTGAGGAACCCGACCGCCTCGACGCCGGTGGCAATCCGCACGACGTCGACGGTCACGACGGCTGCGACGAGCAGAAGCGTCGTCTGCCAGCGTGCGCGTTCGTGGGCCAGGATCATCATGGGCACAAGCGCGGAGCATCCGAGATACACGGCAAGAAACCAGAGCGGCTGAGCGATCCTGAATCCGGCCGTCGCCACCAGATCGTGTGGCAGGCCCGCCGCAACAAGCACGGTGAGCCCGACTCCAACGGTTGCAACCATGGCGATCGCCGGTACAAGCAGCCTGGCGAGGCGAGAGCGCACATAGTCGCCTGTTGATGCTCCGCGTGCCGCCATCCGCTGCCACTGTGTGAACGCCGAGAACCCGCCCGTGATGAAGAACAGGGGCATGACCTGCACGATCCAGCTCATAGGCGCGAACCACGGTTGATCTTCGAGCGCGTTCTCGATGATCACCCCGTGTGCGCCTCGGCCGACGCCGACCATTGTGGCGTGCAATGCCACGACGACGATGAGGCAGGCCGCGCGGACGGCGTCAATACTCGTATCTCGTCGACTGGCCGTGTGTCCGGCGACGTGACGTGACCGCGACAGGCGCGGTCGAACGGAGATCGCTGTCATCGTAGTGCCCCTTCACCCGCGGGCTTTCCGCCGGTGAAGTGACGTTATTGGCCGGATGCGCTAGGGCGCTTCCCGCTCCGGGGCTATTTGCCCGTGCTACCCGGGTACCGCCCGTTGCTGCCTGCTCACCATTTCGGTGATCCAGATCGGTGCGAACGGAGACGTGCAGTTCGGCGGCGTCGGATAGTCCTTAAGCACATTGAGCCGCTCGCCGATGTCGATCGCTCGTGCGCGGTACTCAGCGTGCACGATGCCGATTTGAGCCAAGCACGTGTTCATCGCCCACTGCAGCCGATCAGGTGCGTCCTTCATGTGCGCCTCGATGAGGTCGAGGAGCGCCGGAAGGTCGAGACCTTCCGCGTTCTTCGTCGCCACGCGCTCTGCGGTGAGCGTCCAGCCGGCGCTTGCAACCCACGGGTCGGCATCCGCGAACCAGGCGAGCCTCAGCTCCTGCGCGAACTGGCTCTTCTTCACCACGTAATTGATCAGCCAGTCCTGCACCTTAGGAACGCGAGACTGGCGCAACATGGTGTCCAACTCGTCACGCCCGAACGCCTTCGGCCGGCAGATCAGGATTGCGAGCAGTCTCGCGGCAGAGTCGTCTGTGTTCCAGAGCGCAACGGCGAGATCCTGCTGCGTCTTCAAGCGTTTGGCAATAGCTCGCAGCTTGCCGAGGTTCACGCCGTGATCATCACCGTGATTTGCGTTCACCTCGCGAATGTGCGGGTCCTCAAGGGCGGCCAGTTCTGTCATCACCTCTGCCACGACCTCTGCCACCGTCGTTTGCGTCACCTTGACCCCCTGACATGCCGCTCGGTTCGGGCATCCGGCGTCAGTTTTGCCCGCCGGGGCGCACCAATCCGACTTCGTAGGCCATCACAACGGCCTGCACCCTGTCGCGCAGTCCGAGCTTGCCGAAGATCTTACTCACGTGCGTCTTCACGGTCTGCTCCGCAATGAACAGTTCGGTGGCGATCTCGGTGTTCGACAAGCCACGAGCCACCAGAACAAGCACCTCGCGCTCCCGGTCGGTCAATTCGCTCAACCTGGCGGATGTCGACGGCTTCACTGGAGCCGATCTGGCGAACTGCTCGATCAGCCGTCTAGTGATGCTTGGCGCGAGCAGCGCGTCGCCGGCGGCGACGATGCGCACGGCCGCAACGAGGTCGTCAGGAAGCGCATCCTTGAGCAGAAAGCCGCTTGCGCCGGCCAGGAGCGCCTCATAGACATAGTCATCGATGTCGAACGTCGTCAAGACGATCACCTTGGGCACGTGCACGACACCGCGCGCGGGCGTGAGGAGTTCGCGCGTGGCCTCCAGGCCGTTCTTGACCGGCATGCGCACGTCCATCAGAACAACATCGGGATGCAGTTTGCGCGACAGTTCGACCGCCTGCGCACCATCTTCTGCCTGGCCGACGATACTGATGCCGTCTTGAGCATCGAGCAGTGCGCCGAACCCGGCGCGGACCATCGCCTGGTCGTCAGCGATCAAGACCGTGATGGTCACTGTTCCTCCGGTGTGAAATCGAGGTCGGCGGGCGGGGCGGCGTCCACGGGAAGTCGCGCCTCCACCCGGTACCCACCTGAGGATGTCACACCGATCTGAGTGCGCCCCCCGAGAAGAGCGGCGCGCTCGCGGATGCCGACGAGCCCGTGCCCGCCGGTGTCCGAGACGCCGAACGGGGTGCGCGGCGGCGAGCTGGTACCGGGCGCCGGGTCGTTTTCGACGCTGACGACCAAATCGTCAGCCTCCCGATCGATGCGAACGCGAGCCGCGGCATCCGGAGCGTGCCGGATCACGTTGCTCAGCGCCTCCTGGACGATACGAAATGCGGCAAGCGCCGTAGTCTGAGGCACAGCCCACGCCTTCACACCGTCGGTGATGGTGAACTCGACGGCTGCGCCAGCGCGCTCGGCGGACGAGACGAGCCGTGGGATGTCATCCAGCCCTGGTTGCGGTGCGAACTCTCGCGTGGTCTCTTCGTCGCGCAACACGCCGAGCAGCCGGCGCATCTCGGCTAGGGAAGTACGAGCGGATGCCGCGATATCCGAGAACTCTGCGATGGTGGCGTCGTCCAGACCCGAGAGTCGGTAGCGAGCCGTTGTCGCTTGCACGTGAATGACCGACATGCCGTGAGCCACAACGTCGTGAAGTTCGCGCGCGATGCGGTTGCGCTCCTCGACGAGTTCTCTGCGGGTCGACTCCGCTGCCGAGATCTGCTTCTCGCGCATCAGCTGGGCGCGAACGGACTCTCGCTGCGCGATCAACTGAGCGAAGGTCTGGCCGAGCACGAGGGCGAGCGCGAACGCGCCGCCTGATACGCTCGCGAACACCACGACATCGGTGATCGATGAGTGCAGCATCGCCGGCCGCGCGTTGCTGACGAGCAGGCCTGCCGCAACGCCGAGCGTCCACGCGACGATGCCGATGGTCCATTTTCCGCGCAAGGTGATGACGAAAACCAGGATGCTTTGCGCGATGATCCCTGTGACCGGCCACGGCCACGGCCCGGTCGTCAACGTAGCGACCAGTGGTAGCACTGCGGCCGGGATCAGCGAGATGACGATCGCGGTCCGCGGCCTCAATAGTGCAAGCGGAATCGATCCGGCCTGCAAGATCGCCAGTGCGAATGCCACGAGAAATGGGATGCCGTAGATCAGCGAGTTCGTCGGCGTGCTGACGGCGATCAGCGCGATCGTCGCGACGACAAGGGGGACCCACACCGCTGGCTTCGGTTGCGCATCGAACACGGCCTCGATCGGCAACGGCTGCAGCTTGCGTTCTTCGCGCGCCGCTTTTCTGGCACGTTTGGCCGCGACACGGCCAGCGCGGCGCACACCTATTGCCACCAGCACTCCTTCCAGCCTGCCGAGGCAGCCCCGAGTCGGCCGCCCATCTCAAGCCTAGAAGCGCAGCATCCCCGCCGCATCGGTCGGCAGAGCCATCCGATGACAGTACCCGGGTAAGGGTGACTTCACAGGCGGCATCCTGTAACGTTGATCAGTCGGCTCTTGACACCGCGGCGGGTTTCGCTCGCCACGGATGGGTTTGTAAGTCAGTTGGGCCGGAACCGTAGGAGGCGCGAACAGCGCCGCGACACTACGAACAATCACTGTATGTGAACGGCCCCAGCCAACAATGCCTGGGTTCTTGCAAGGACGCGGCGCGTGTGCCGCGGGTTCTGCCATGCAATCAACTCTCAACCCAGAAAAATCTCATGCCTTATAACAAGAAGCCGGCGGCTGCGCGCCCTGCGAAGAAATTCGGACCGAAGGCCGGCAGCAGAAGCCCGAATCATCGTGGCTACCGTCCGGAACCAGTGACCGATGCGCCAAAGAAGAAGCGCTGGAACGCCGACGAGCGCGCCGAGCGCGCTGGCAACCCGACGCGCTCCAACCGTGCTGGCGGCACGGGTGGCACAACGCGTGCTCAGCGCCCGAACTGGGAACCGAAGGGCGATGAGCGCCGCACATCCGGTGGTCGGCCTTCGAAGCAGCCGCAGGCAAAGCGCTCGTTCGACGACCGCCCTAAGCGCTCGTTCGAGGACCGCCAGAAGCGTTCATTCGAGGATCGCCCTCGGCGCTCGTTCGAGGACCGCCCTAAGCGCTCATTCGAGGAGCGCGCCCCGCGCGCTGAGCGTCCAGCCCGCTCGCGCAGCGACCACAGCGACTCCAAGTTCTATCCATCCCGCCAGGACAAGGGGCGCTTCACACCCCAAGACGACGTAGTGCTCGAGCGCCTCGAGGCCGACGCCATCGAGGCATCCGACGTTGTTGGCGTGACCTTCGCCGACCTCGGACTCGGCGGCAATATCGTGCGTGTGCTCGGTGAGCTTGGAGCATCCGCACCGTTCCCGATTCAGGCAGCCACCATCCCAGATGTGCTTGCAGGCAAGGATGTTCTCGGCCGAGGCAAGACCGGAAGCGGCAAGACCATCGCGTTCGGCGCACCGCTGGTCGAGCGCCTGATGGAGAACGGCGGAGGAAAGAATCGCAGGCCTGGTCGTTTGCCGCGCGCTCTCATCCTGGCTCCGACGCGCGAACTCGCGCTGCAGATCGATCGCACAGTGCAGCCGATTGCGCGCAGCGTCGGCCTCTTCACGACACAGATCTACGGTGGCGTTCCACAGGGCCGTCAGGTCGGAGCGCTTCAGCGTGGCGTGGACATCGTCATCGGGACGCCTGGTCGGATCGAAGATCTCATCGATCAGGGGCGTCTGGACCTCAGCCAGGTCACGATCACGGTGCTCGACGAGGCCGACCACATGTGCGATCTCGGTTTCCTAGAGCCGGTGCAGCGCATCCTGCGTCAGACATCGGACGGCGGCCAGAAACTGCTGTTCTCCGCGACGCTTGACAAGGGTGTTGCCCAGCTTGTGAACGAGTTTCTGCCGAAGCCTGCTGTGCACGAGGTCGCAGGTGAGGACCAGGCATCAAGCACGATCGACCACCGCGTGCTCGTCATAGAGCACCGTGACAAGGGCGCAATCATCGAGCAGCTCACCGACCGCAACGGCAAGACCCTGATCTTCGCCCGCACTCGGGCGTTCGCCGAACAGCTAGCCGACCAGCTCGACGATGCAGGCATCCCAGCGGTTTCACTGCACGGCGACTTGAACCAGTCACGTCGAACGCGCAACCTCGAGAAGCTCACAAGCGGACGCGTCAACGTGCTCGTTGCAACGGATGTCGCTGCCCGCGGCATCCATGTTGACGACATCGATCTGGTGATCCAGGCGGATGCGCCGGACGAGTATAAGAGCTACCTGCATCGCGCAGGCCGAACGGGTCGTGCTGGCAAGCAGGGCACGGTCGTCACGCTGATTCCGCGTCAGCGTCGTCGCCGCATGGATGAGCTGCTCGACCGTGCCGAGATCACGGCCGACTTCGCGACGGCGATCCCTGGCGACCAGATCCTGCGTGATCTGGCGCTGGCCGGGGCGTAGCCGAAGCCGCATCAGGGGAGCGTGGGCGCACGCGATGAGTCGATAAAAACTCAAGTAGAGTTGGGTTCTCAGCGGGGACCTCGCCGAGCATCGGTTTGTCGAGATCGGAGCCGTCCATGACGCGAGCAAAGCTCGGTCCACATCCTGCTCGTGTCACTTTTGGATCGCGCCCTGCGAAGCTCGTCGGCAGGCTGGTCGGCGGCCTCGCCTGCATCGCCACCGTCGTCGGCGTTGCAATGATGGGTCCGACGGCCGCGCAGGCGGCGCCCGTGGCGGATGCAACCGCTCAGGCTGCTGGATCCGACGTCACGGTCTATGCCAATCTCACGAGCGACAAGCTGAACCTGAACCAGGGCCGGGTGACGTACGGTTCTGGCCTGAGCGTCGACCAGTATGCCGCCACTGATGTGCCAGAAAGCGTCGCCGCGACGCACTGGAGCGCGACCGGAAACGGTGCGGACAGCACCGACCAAGACGTGACATTCGTCTATCAGATCGGCTTGCTCGCGTCACCGAGCGGATACTGGGTCAAAGGCGTCTTGCACGGAACTGCGCCGAATCCCTCAGGCACCTGTGACATTTACGTTGGGGATCCGGATGCCGGTGGCACACTCGCGTCGTCTCCCCAGCCCTACCTGTGCGATGCGGCAGACACAACGGGCGACTTCCCAGGGTCGACGAACGAGACGTTCTGGTTCAACGTGCATGACAACGTCGACGCCGAGGTTCAAGGCATCGTCAGCCCGACGGGTCCCGTGTCGCTGGACTCCGGCTACTACGACCTGAACACACCGCACTTCTACGACGGCGCCCTCACTGTGCCGGCAAACGAGACGACGCACTGGGATTCCATCCTGCGCAGGGGTGACAACCCGATACCGGCGTGGACCGCGTCTGGGATCTTCGTCTATCGCATCGTGGACGACGGTCAGCCCACCCCGTACTGGGTTGAGGGGCTCGGCCAGAATTACCGTGGTGTGGAGTTCGATCGCACATCCACCTGCAATATCTATGATCACAATCCGACTCCGAGCGCGGATTCGCCCGGCCCGAGCACGCCCGTCAATGTCAGTCCGTACCGGTGCGACATGACGAGTCGGGACATCGGTTATCGCGGCAATTGGGAGGTCACGTATTCGATTTCGAAGCGGCCGTTGCAGGTCGTGACCGGAGCGTTCGAGCAGGCCGACCTCATGAATCAGTTCTGTGCAGACGACGAGACGAACTGCGGTCTGACTCTCGCCAGCGCGACGAAGGTGCTCGGCCCAGCTGAGCAAGCAAGCGACAAGGTTGCGAACAACACCACCAAAACGCTCAAGTCGAATGTGACGGCGTCGAGAACGGTCACCATCACGAACTCGATCGGCATCAAGGTCACGGTAGAAGCCGAGATCGCCGAGCTGTTCAAAACCAGTGTCTCGGTCAGTTACAACTTCTCAATCGCCACAAGCAACACGTACTCACAGACGCAGATACTTCCCATCCCACCCGGGATGGAAGGGTGGTGGACCATGCGGGCCGAGATGGTGCGTGTCGTCGGGGATGTCGTCATCCACGATGGCGACACGTACTACCTGCTGAAGAATGTCAGCTATGACTTCCCAGAGGTCGGCGGGCTCTCCGTTCTTACCGCGGAATCAGGTCCGATCGGTGTCACGGGTAGTGAGCCTGGCGGGTCGGGCGACGAAGGAACATCGAACCCGGCCAACCCGAACCCGGTTGTAAGTGCGCCGGAGACGACGGTCACCGCATCATCGGCGACCACGCTGGCCAACACCGGTTCAACGCTGGATGCGACGCCGTACCTGCTCGGCCTGCTTGCGTTGTGCGCGGGCGCAGGACTGCTGCTCATCCGACGCGCTGCCCAGCGGCGCCGCCTGCGGAGCCGGTAAACGTACGCTCACGAATATTCGCCGAGAGTGACAGTTCGCGCCGATACCGGCCGTTAGATGTGTCGCTCTCGACATCAGGTGTCACTCTCGACGACCCGAACGGAATGAGAGGATGAATCATGGAGCCGGTGCGCACACCCCAACTTGAACTCGGACTCGACACGTTCGGCGATGTGACGATCGACGACGACGGAGAGCGGCTTCCGTATGCGCAGGTGATCCGCAACGTCGTCGATCAGGCAGTGCTTGCAGACGAGGTCGGTGCCGACTTCTTCGGCGTCGGCGAGCACCACAGAGACGACTTCGCGATCTCGGCACCCGAGATCGTACTGGCAGCTATCGCTGGCCGCACCGAACGCATCCGCCTCGGTTCAGCAGTCACAGTGCTGAGTTCGGACGACCCTGTGCGCGTTTTCGAGCGGTTCGCGACCGTGGATGCTGTGTCTGGCGGCCGCGCGGAGGTGATACTGGGCCGTGGCTCGTTCACCGAATCATTCCCACTATTCGGCTACGACCTCAGTCAGTACGAAGAGCTGTTCAACGAGAAGCTTGACCTCTTCTCGCACCTGCTCCGCGAAGATGCCATCACCTGGTCTGGCAATACGCGGGCGCCGTTGACGGGTCAGCAGGTTTATCCGAAGACCGAGTCTGGCCAGATCAAGACCTGGATCGGCGTCGGGGGATCGCCGGAGTCCGTTGTGCGAGCCGCGCGCTACGAGATGCCGATGATGCTTGCGATCATCGGGGGAGCTCCGGCGCGATTCT
>Ga0164242_10009731_pt1 | contig 10337 bp, 9 predicted proteins | sample OricomgcompostMG_FD_108783 | JGI IMG/M metagenome (GOLD analysis project Ga0164242, IMG submission 108783) | Miracle-Growth compost microbial communities from Emeryville, California, USA - Original compost - Miracle growth compost (MG) ... | reverse complement strand
CGGGACGGCGCGATCGCCGCGTACATCGCGAAGTACGCGACTAAGTCGACGGACGCCCTGGGCGCCCTCGACCACCGGATCCGCAACGCGGAGCAGATCGACCGCCTGGTGCTAAAACGCCCACCTGCGGCGACTTGTCGTCACGTGTTGGACGCTCGGCGGGGACCCGCAATATCGCAAGCTGCGGCTCCGGGCGTGGGCACACACGCTCGGCTATCGCGGCCACTGGACGACGAAGAGCCGGCGCTACTCGACGACCTTTAGCGCACTGCGCGATGCCCGAACGCAGCACCAGGCGAGCAGCCGCACCGAAGGACCGTCCGACCCGATCCTGCTCGGCGAGTGGCGCTACACAGGCCGTGGCTACGGCCACGACACCGTGGTGATCGGCGGCGTTGCCGAATGAGGCTCCTGACGTTCGCGGATGCCGCCGCGGTTTTGAACGTCCCGGAGAGTTGGCTCCGGAAGAAGGCTGCAGCGCGAGAAGTCCCATTCACCCGGCTCGGACGCCACGTAAGGTTCTCGGCCGAGCATCTTCGGGCGATCGTGAAGGATGGGGAACAGTTCCCCGCGACCACGCGACCCGACCGAGCGATGACCCGGCGCACTCGCCGAGGCAATCCAACCATCAAGCGCGCTCAGGGCGTTGTTGCAGAGGCGGAAGACGTTGCGCCCCGCCGCGTCCAAGGATGCCCGTCCCGAGGCCGTGATCTGACGTTGGGCTCCGGTGCCGGTGCCGGGCCATCCGTCCGAGCCCAGGGGTGAACGCTCGTCAAAGTTCCACGCGGCTGCTTACCAGGGCGTTCGGCGGACTGGTTGCGATCCGCGGCGTTGTTGTGCCTGTCGGCGCTGGCTGTGGGTCCTAACGCGACATGATGGGCTCGTGGAGCCCAAGCAGCAATCGACACGGATTCCCAGCGAGCTGAAGCGCAGTTCGTTGATTGAAGTGACTGGCTTCCGGCCGACGCAACCCGAGAGGCGGACCCCGTGATCATTCGGCGGATCCAGGTCGAGGAGGGATTCCTCGACGGGCTGGATCTTGTCTTTTCGCAGGGCTTGAACGTGCTAATCGGTGCCCGCGGGACCGGCAAGACTTCGATCATTGAGCTGCTTCGCTTTGCGCTCGGCGGTTCAGCCTTCACTGCCGAGGCGCAAGTGCGTGCGACACAACAGGCGTCAGGGGTGCTAGCGGGCGGTCGGGTCACTGTCGAGGTGGACGTGAACGGTGGCCTCTATACGGCCAGTCGACAGGATGTCGATGACACCGCCCCTGAGACACCGGTGCGGGTGACCGTCGTTGCGCAAAACGAACTTGAATCTGTCGCGAACCAGGCGGGTGGACGCTTACGGCTCGTTGACCGACTCATCCCAGATTTGCAGCGCTTTGAGGAGAAAGAGCGGACGGTCGCCGCCGAGCTCCGCTCGATGACCGCCGAACTTGCAAGTCTGCTGAATGAGGGGACGCAGCTGGCCTCGGCGGTGGACGGCTTCACCTCAGCGCCGACGGAACTGGCGCAGGCGAGGGCTGAGCAGGAGGCCTTGCTCGCAACGGCAGCAGCAACGAAGGAAGACGAGCAGGGTCTCCTGTCGCTGCAGGCGGCCGGCGCACAACTCGCCGCAAAAGATCAGGTGCTCCAGCGGACAATTGCTGAGGTTGATGGTTATCGGTTAGCGCTACAGACGGCAAGTCGCCCGCCTGACCTGCCGCCCTGGCCGGACGAGACAAACTTAGATCCCTTTCTCCAACAGGCTCGCGCGGAGCTGCAGCATGTAGCAAGCGAGGTTCAGGCCACGGAGGCGCGCGTCGAAAGGATCGTGCAGCGTCTGCGCGAGGTTGTTGTGTCCGATCAGCAGGAGCGGTCGCGCATAGAAGAACAAGTGCGCTCAATCCGCACGCGACTCGAAGGGCTGCATGCGGGCGCAAGCGCAGTGACTCGACGAGTCGCCGAGCTCGAAGAGCGAGATGCACAACGAAAGGCGCTTGAACAAAGGCTGCAGGACCGGCGCGAGGCGTTCAAGCGACTGTCGGAGCTGCGTGAGCAGAAGTACCGCGAACTCGACGACGCTCGAACAGAGCGCTTCCAACTGCGGCAACAGCGGGTGGCGGAACTGAACAAGGCGCTAGCGCCGAACGTTCAGGTTCAGCTGACACGATCCGCCGCGACGGACGCGTACACCTCGGCCATCATCGGTTGCCTCCGAGGCAGTGGCATCCACTACAGAAACCTGGCTCCGATCCTGGCTCAGGGTCTCAGTCCCCTAGAGCTTGTGGCGGCAGCGGAGTGGAAAGACGCAGCAGCCGTATCGAATGCCACGGGAATTAACATCGATCGAGCTGAAGCAGTTGTGACCGCGCTTCAACGCGCCGACTTAGCCGACATCATTGCCGCGCCTATCGATGATGCCGTCGACCTTCAACTGCTCGATGGCGCGACATACAAGCCGTCAGGCGAACTATCCATCGGTCAGAGATGCACAGTGGTTCTTCCTCTGCTGCTCGCAGATCGCGGTGACATCTTGATCATTGACCAGCCGGAAGACCATCTAGACAACGCGTTCATCGCCGAGACCCTGGTCAGGGGATTGCTGCAGCGAGATTCCACGAGTCAGGTCATCGTGTCGACGCACAACGCCAACATTCCGGTACTCGGTAACGCTGAGACCGTCGTCGTTCTTGGGTCTGACGGAAAGCGGGGGTTCGTCTCACAGCAGGGCCCACTGGAGGACGCCAAGACGGTGGATGCGATTACGAAGGTCATGGAGGGCGGCCGGGAGGCGTTCGGCCGTAGGGCAGCCTTGTATGGAGCGAGCCAGCAGTGACGCGAGATGATGCCTTGCTCGCATTAGCTTCGTCGTCCTCCGTGACACGGCTGCAAGCTGCGCGGGCGTTATATCAATCGGCGCTTCCTGCCGACGTCCCGATGCTGCAGCAGTCGTTAGCGGCCGAGACCGATGCCTACGTGCAGCACGCGTTGGCGCGTCTGTGTCTGAAGCTGAGCGACGCCACGCGGGAAATCGAAACTGGCGACCAGGACCGACTGATTAGTGACGTACTGCTAGACGAGATTCGCGCGAACGTGGTCGAAGACATCACCCAGACGATCCGGCACGAGATCAGTAAGACCGTGGGATTGCTCGAGCTACACGCCATCAGCGACGTAGGAAGAGAGGCTTACGAGAAGAGCGCGATCCTCCGTGATGTGCGGCGACTGCAAGACTTCCTCGACGTACTAGCGCGGCTGAACACTGCCTCGGGCACTCCGAGGTACGAAGAGACGGACATCGGAGACGTAGTGGCGCGTGCGACCGCCTTCGCCACTCTGCCCGAAGGGGTGACGCTTGTCGTCGCCACGACGGATCCTGTCATCGCACGAACGGATGTCGGATTCCTGTGTATGGCTTTTGAGAACGTGTTGCGGAACGCCGCTGAAGCGTGCGCCGACTCGGCTGGCACCATCGTAGTCTCTTGGGGCACGACCGACAGGGACGTGTGGATCGCCGTCCACGATGACGGGTCCGGGCTTGCATTAGGGTACGACCAGGCCAAGAAGCCTGGCACTTCTACCAAGGAGGGCCACTTCGGGTGGGGACTTGTCATCGTTCAGCGTGCGCTCGCTTCCATGGGCGGTGGAACGCTCGAGCTTCAGCCGAGGTCCGGAGGCGGTACGCTCGCCGTACTGCGCTGGCCGCACCCAATGTCAACAGGCGATGAGACTTCTACTGGTTGAAGACGAAGACGACGTCGTCCAAGCCGTGATGGCGGCAGTGACGGCTGACGTTGTTGTGGCGGCGTCGCGCGACGAGGCGTACGACGTCCTCGATAAGGATCGGTCCTTTGACCTCATCGTGTGTGATCTGATGATCCCTCCATTCGCCGGCGCAGGGCTGGCCAAGAGTACGGAGCATGGGTTCGCCGTTCACGAGCGATGCCGTACGACGGTGCCCAGCATCCCTATCCGCTTCTACAGCGGCAAGGCGACGCTGGACAACATGACCGACGTCTTGAGCGCCAACGAGCAGGTGGACCTGTTTGGTGAGGGGTCTCGCCGGCCGATGATCTACGTGCACCAGAAGAACCGTCCGATGAAGTTCGTCGACGAGGTGGCGGAAATGTCCGCGGCCTTGACAGCCTTGGATGCAGCTCTAGAAGTATCAGTCGCCGGCCCGATTTCCGATATGGCGAAGCGCGCAGTCGGCATTATCGGGCGGCGCGCGGGTGCTACGCGCGCGGAGGTGCGGACGCCGGGCTCCGCAGCCGCGGGACTGTCCGGTGCTGAGACTCTCGGCGTCTTGTATCACGATGACGCAGACGCTCTCCGGGGTCGCTACTTCTTGAAGGTCGCGGATCACCAGCGAATCGCCAGCGAGCTCCATTCCTTTCAGACGTACGTACCGACGTTGCTGACTGACGGGTTCACGCCGCTCAGCGAAGTGCTGATGCACGGGCTTCGGGATCGTGCCTCGATCTCGTACACCCTCGCGGATGGATTCGACCGGAGCTTGATGCAACTCGCCGCGCAGGATTCGTCCTTAGCTCTCACCGCGCTCGCTCGGCTGCGGGAAGACATCGAGCCTTGGCGCTCCGTCCGGGAACAGACGCCGACGAAGATCGTTGACCTTCGCGGTGCGGGTGTCGATGACGCGACGGTTGTCGGTGCGGACGGTTGGAGTGAACTGAACGAGCGCTACGAGGCCTCAACGGTGGACGTCCCATTCTCGGTCGCGCACGGTGACCTCCATGGTGGGAACGTGCTTGTGAGGACCGACGGGGAACCGATTCTGATCGACTTTGGAGATGTTGGCATCCACCCAGTGGGCCGAGACCCCGTGACGCTGGAGCTGTCCGTGATTTTCCATCCGAGCAGCCCACTCATCGGCTCAGGCTGGCCAACGGTGGATCTCTGTCGGGACTACTTTCAGTCGGGCACCTTCTTTGCGGATTCCCCGCTTCGCGACTTTCTCGTGGTGGTCCGTGACTGGGCTGTGGAAGCCACCCGGAGCCTGGACCTTCACGCCGGCTTGGTGTACGCGCACGCCATGCGACAACTGAAGTACCCCAACACCGATCATGATCTCGCGCGAGCTCTTGCCGAGGCAGCTATGAGAGCAACCCTCTAGCCAGGCAGGAGGAACCCGTCTGGTTAAGGACGCCGCGCCTTAGGCTGATGCCGTTGCTAGGTTCACGACTGAGACGCCCTTGTCTACGCGATCGTTGGTGCCTCGGAAGGTGGGCGTGGTTACCTGGGTTTTGCGGTCTTCTCGGCGGTCATACTTGGCGGTCCTGAACTGCAGACAGCCCTGCTCCTGCGCGAGGGACACCCCACAGAGCCTCGGCGACTGAGCTGGTCGGACGACTCCCTGGAGACCTCAATCGGACGGATGGAGTATCGGCGTGCGGCTGTCGGTTGGGTCTGGTACGGGCGCGGCGAAGTGGTCGTGGCCAAGGCAGTCCGAATCCGCCCTTTGTTCCTCGCCGTAGTGCCCGACACTGCCTTCGTCTCCGACGCGCAACGTCGTGACCTCCCGGAACGGACCTCCACCGCCGCACGCAGCAATGGCTCACGACCGAAAACCAACAACCGCCTGAACCCCAGCCTCGCGGCAGTGAACGTGCCGTTCCCGATCGAACTGAACTGCAGGTGAGAACGGACCGTCTCCTTCGATGCCGGCTGGCATCGACGACCGTCATCCGGTGGCGCACAACCGCATCCAACGGCGCAGTACTGCCGCGCTGACCTGCGGCCACGGGGTAAAGTCGCTGGTCAGGAGGCTGCGTCGAGGGGTTCAACTCCCCCCTCGCCCACTCCTTTGGTTAGCGAAAGATGGCAGTCGGCTGCAGTGACGTCCAGGGAAGTGGTGTACGGCCGCGTCGGTGACGGCGTGGCGTTGGTGATGTGAGGCGGCCACCGCGTGGATCTCTCGAAGAGAACCGGCCTAAGGAACTCGAGAGAGGAACACGCGATGGCCTCACGGCCCAGTATTGACCCTGCCGCCTGGTTGTCCGAGCAGCTCGCGTCGGCGAGCCCGGATGTGGTGCAGGGCTTGGTGAAGACGCTCGCGCAGGCGCTGATGGGTGCCGACGCGGACGCGGTCTGCGGCGCCGGCTATGGCGAGCGGAGCCCGGAGCGGGTGAACTCCCGAAATGGCTATCGGGCTCGGGAGTGGGACACCCGGGCGGGCACGATCGAGTTGGCGATCCCGAAGCTGCGGTCCGGCTCGTATTTCCCGGACTGGTTGTTGGAGCGGCGGCGTCGCGCGGAGCTGGCGTTGATCAGCGTGGTCGCCACGTCGTATTTGCTTGGGGTGAGCACACGGCGGGTGGAGAAACTCGTTGAGCAACTCGGGGTCAGCCGGCTGTCGAAGAGCCAGGTGTCCGAGATGGCCAAAGCCTCGACGCCCAGGCCGCCGCGTTTCGCGACCGGCCGCTTGACGCCCGCCCGTACACCTTCATGTGGGTCGACGCGCTGACCCAAAAGGTCCGTGAGGGCGGGCGGACGGTGAACGTGCACGCCCTGATCGCGACTGCGGTCAATGCCGACGGGCAAAGAGAAATCCTTGGTGTCGACGTCGTCATCCGAAGACGGCGCTGGCTGGCTGGCGTTCTTGCGCTCGTTGGTGGCTCGCGGCTTGTCCGGGGTCGCGTTGGTGATCTCCGATGCGCACGCCGGGCTGATCGAGGCGATCGGTGCCACGCTGCCCGGCGCAGTGCACATGGAGCAAAACGATGAGTGGACTGGGCCCGCCGCTACATGGGAATCGAAGTCCTCACCAAAGCCAGAGCCGTGCCGACAACGACAACCGACACGGAGGTGACCACGACCCCAGCGATCACCGCATAAGCTCCACTCGAGGCTCTACGTGGCGCTGCCTTCATCCACCACGACCGTGGACGTAACCTCGGCTGCTGCCTGCGATCGGTTCGTGGCGCCGATAGCCGCCGGAGCGCGACATCCGTATTGGCGGGGAATGTACCAGCAAATGTACCAACCCGGGGGGTCCCTCGGTACATTTGCTGGTACATTTGAGCGCGGAGGATTGTGTTGGCTGTCGGCCTCGATGAGCTTGTCGCCGCCCTGCGAAACGACGGCGGCGATTTTGCGGCGGTGGAGGTCAAGTCGGCTCGAGGCGGCTTGCCCACAACCCTTGCAGAGTCGATGAGCGCCCTCGCGAATCTGCCTGGCGGCGGAACCATCATTCTCGGTCTGGACGAGGCCGCTGGGTTCGCTCCAGTGTCGATGTCGAACATTCACGCGCTCAAGCAAGGGCTGGCGAGCAAGGCCAGGAGCCTGACGCCGCCGCCGCGCCTGGAGATTTCCGATGGGGACGTCGATGGCGCGCCGGTGATCGTCGCCCGAGTCGCCGAGTGTCCGGTGTCGGATAAGCCATGCCGGATCACGGCGACCCGACGCGCCTACATGCGTGGCCACGACGGGGATTATCAGCTCTCCGAACTCGAGGAGCAGGGATTTCTTCGGGCGAGGGAGGCGCCACACGCGGATCGGGCCGCGGTGCCCGGTTCCGGCGTCAGCGATCTTGATCCCGACCTCCTCGACGTATGGCTCGCCCACGCGCGGTCGCGGCCTGGTCTCTCGCGCTTCGTGGGAGACGAGCTGCTCAAGCGTGCGGGCGTCGTCACGGCTCATGGCGAGCTGACGAAGGCCGCCTTGCTCACCCTCGGCGCCTATCCTCAGCAGTTCTATCCGCAGTTGAATGTTCGGGTAGCAGACGTGCGAAGCGCTGACCCGACCACACGCGCTCGCAACGCCACGACGCTCGATGGCCCCGTTCCGCGCATGCTCACCGCCACCATGAATTGGTTACGCGTCAACCTCGCGTCGACGGTGCGGGCAGGCGCAGACGGATCGGTGCGAGACGTGCCCGAGTACCCGCTAGAAGCGTTGCGAGAGCTCGTCGCAAATGCCCTCGTGCACCGCGATCTCGATGCGTGGTCGGAAGGCATGGCCATCGAGTTGCGCTTGTACCGCGACCGCCTGGTGCTTGCCAATCCCGGCGGGCTCTATGGAATTACCGTCGACCGCCTTGGCGCCGAGCACGTCACGAGCGCGCGCAACGCGAGGCTCGTCGATTTGTGCACCAACGCTCGCGACCCTTCCGACGACACGCGTGTCATCGAGGCGCTCGCGTCCGGGCTTCCCCGGGTGGCTGCCGCCTTGCACGCGGCTAGTCTTCCAGCCGCTCGATACGTCGACACCGGCTTGCGGTTCACGGTCGTGTTGCGCAACGCCGGCCAGCGCCCCGTCTCTGCGGCGCCGGTCACCACCGAGCTCGGCGACCAGGGGCCGAAATCTGGGAGCCAGATCGCCACCGTGCTGGCGGCCCTGCGCACGGGCGGAAGCCAGACGGTCGAGGAGCTGGCACGGGCGACGGGCGCGGCTCCGCCGTCGGTGCGGCGGGCGCTGACCCGCCTGCGATTGGAATATCGGCTCGTCGAGGTCGAGGCCGGCGGACCGGGCCGTCATACGACATACGCCGCCACCCCCCACGGCGACGTGTAGGCGGGAGAGGATGTGCGGCATGGACGGCGAGGAGCTTCGGCGGCGGTTTGAGTCGTTGACGACGCCGCATGTGGCGGACGGCTGCATACGCGCGAAAGTCCCTGTGCGATGCGGGCCCACAGGGTTGCGAGCGGTCGTCGCAGGCGGCCGCTTCGCCGGGCGGGTGTGTCCCGCTCGTCACGTCGGCAGCGTCGACATTTTCTTGGAGGCGTTCGAGACTGCCGCGCCCGGAGACGTGCTGGTCGTTGACAACGGCGGGCGGCTCGACGAATCATGCGTCGGCGATTTGGTGGCGCAGGAGGCGCAGACGGCAGGGCTCGCGGGAATCGTGATCTGGGGCTTGCACCGCGACACCGCTGACATACGTGCGATCGGGCTGCCGGTCTTCAGTCTCGGGGCGATCCCGACCGGCCCGCTCAGCATCGACGTCCGACCAGATAGCGCATTGGAGTCGGCGACGGTTGGCGCCTGGACCGTGGGTCGCGACGATTTCGTGATGGCGGACGACGACGGCGTGCTGTTCGTGCCAGCCGCCCACGCCGACGAGATCTTCACGTTCGCGGAGACGATTCGAGACACCGAGCGACGTCAGGCCGACCAGATCCGTGCGGGCGTCTCATTACGCAGCCAGGTGGGATTCGACGCTTACCTCGCCCAGCGTGGGCAGACGCCTTCCCTGACCTTTCGTGATCACCTGCGAGCGGTGAGCGGTGCCATCGAAGAGTAGTTCGGCGCCGTGGATGCCGTGATGGCGAGCAACACGGTCGAGGCATTGAGCGAGCTGGTCGCCGCGCACATGGGCGAGCCGTGTCGATCGGTCGAACTGCTCGCGCCAGGCCATTCGTTGGGCCGCACGTTCGGTGTCGAGCTTGCCGGTGGGCGCCGGGTTGTCGCGAAGCTGTCAGCCGCGGGCGGCTCGCTTGAGCCCGCGGTCGGCAACCTCCGCACGCTTCGCGAGCTCGGGCTGCCGGTGCCTGAAGTTCTGGCGTTCGACAGCTCGCGATCGAAGCTGGCTGTCGACGTCCTGATCATGAGCCATCTGCGTGGGCGCGATCTCGGCCAGGAGCTGCCGGCGATGACCCGCCCGCAATTGAGCCGGCTCGCCGAGCAGGTCATCGATATCCAGCGCACGGTAGGCACGTTGCCGACAGGTGACGGGTGCGGATTCGCCGCGATCGGCGAGCGGCCCACGAGAACCTGGTCGGACGTCGTCTGTCGGCCCAACGCTTGGCGATTCGCCGACCCGCCGCCCGGCGACGTCGCCGGCCTGCTCCCCCGGCTACGACGTCTGATCGAGCGGGCAGAGCCGTATTTCGCGGCGGTGAAGCCGATCTGCTTTCTCGACGACCTGACGACGAAGAACGTGCTCGTCGAGGACGGCGAGCTCACCGGCGTGGTCGACTTCGACGTCGTCTGTTACGGCGACCCGTTGTTCCACCTCGGCCTCACCGCCGCGGCGCTCACGTCGAACGGCGCGCCGCTGGGCGGGTTCTATGCCGACGAGCTGTTCCGGCGCGCCGGCCTCGATGGCACGGCCCGGCCCGTGGTCGATCTCTACCAGGCCGTGTTCCTGATCAACTTCCTCGGCGCCGAGGATCCGTACGGGCAGGGGCCGTGGCGCAGCCGGTGCGCGTCAGCGGCCGCGGCTCTGCTCACGAGCTGCGAGGTCGCCGCAGCCGGGTGGTGACGCGAGAAAATCGTTGGCGTCGCTCGTCTCCAGCGGCGCGTCGGGTGTTGAATCAGCGGGAACATCAACCCGACCGATGCGCCAAACCCGATCCGAGCGAGGAGATCGCATGACTGACCCGAACACCCCTGGCG
>Ga0164242_10009730_pt1 | contig 10337 bp, 6 predicted proteins | sample OricomgcompostMG_FD_108783 | JGI IMG/M metagenome (GOLD analysis project Ga0164242, IMG submission 108783) | Miracle-Growth compost microbial communities from Emeryville, California, USA - Original compost - Miracle growth compost (MG) ... | reverse complement strand
TCGCAGGGCCTGGATGCGACCCGCCTTGCTTCGATGGGCCCTGAGCAAGGGGGGGTGATCTTTAAGGGTCAACTGGCCACTGGCGCGTGGTAGTTTAATGAAGTCTCGAATCGCCGTAGGATAATTCTCAGCCTGTGTTAAGCAGTTGGACGATATTCAGCGGATCGGCCGGAGGCATGTATGGCCTAGGCCAGTCCTTTAATACTACCCCCCGCATTCTGCCCTGGGGGTGCTCGACGCTCCATGACTCGGCTTGTGGAGACAGACCGTTGGGGCCGCCTGCTCCACACCAATGTCAGCCACTCCTGAGCCTTACTCGAAGATAAGAAACCGAGTTAACTACTAGCAAATTTCACCATCGCTAGCTGCGGTAGATCCCGAAGGGGTAACAACGTTGCATCGGAGATCGTGCATCGAAGCCCCTATTATCCCGAGGATGGTCCCCGAAATGCAAGGAAGCTAGAATGATGAAGACTAGTTCATGCTGGTATTAAGAAGAAAACCCCAGCCACGTACAATGAGTTGGAACTACGGATTAGGGAATATGAATAACTATCAACATACCTACCGTGGTATAACGAACAGTGGGCCGTTATCGTCGTTTTAGCGTCATCTCGCCAGAGTGATTGCCAAGTGTCTTGTTGGTCTAGAACGTCGAAAATATGAGGAAAGGCGAGTCAGGAAACCACGTGTTAGGCAACGATTCTAGTAGAAGCTGGAACCCTCTAACTTTCTCTGATATCGCGAGGAAACTTTAAGCGATTCCGTTAATACTACGTCTTGGTGATAGCAGCAACGGGACGAAATACCTTAACAAACTATGCAGGATGCCAACTCAGGGGCCGAATCTTAATACCTACCCCGGATGCAAAAGGATGCAGGATGGATAGCAATTCTAACGGGAAGGCTAGACTTGCGGCGGGGGAGACGATGAGGAGTACTTTTTAGTCATAGGGAAGGATGGAGGCGGAAGAAAGAGGATATGACCAGAAAGTTATAGGCTTCTCTTAATGGAAAATGGAAAGCGGGGGGTATGGTTAAGAGTTGTTAATAACCGCCTTCCACTCCTAGAAGTAGTCCCAAAATCCGTTTCTCTCAACACCCCCATATGCGTTTATGCTATGTTTGTTACGGTGGATGGCTTCAACCCCCAAGCTTCTTTAATTAGATCAGCGGCCTTCTCGCCGATTCCGTACGCAGGCATCTGAGTGTGGCCGCCGTGGAGGGTAGGCATGATGCTGCAGTCCGCAATTCTCAGGCCCTTAACGCCCCTGAGTGTGAGCACCTCGTTGACAACGGCATTGGGATCGGAAGCCTTGCCCATAGCGCAAGTGCCGCTAGCGTGGTAGCCTGTTTCGCATGAGAAGTTAGCATCGTGTTTCACGCACGATCGGCCGGCTAATATGATAAGAGAAATTTGGGGATTACAAGTTGTCGCGTTCTCTTTCACAAACGGAACCCACTCCTCCCGAGTCTGGAACCTATGGTGCGCTAGCTCGGGTGGCCACGAGCCCCTGATGATATCTTTGGTGCCAGCGCCCTGCATGACGATCTCATTGCCGAAGCGGCACGCCTCAGCCAGCACCTCGACGTCGAGCGGGTCGGCGAGGTAGTTGCAGTCCACGACGGGCACGGCCGTGGCCTCGGCACTACGTAGCGTCACCGTACCGCGCGACCGCGGCGCAAAGAGTTCCGCGATAATGCTGAAGGCGTGCTGGCCGTCAGTAGGGAACTGGTCGTACTGCTTCGGCCCGCCGTAGCACTCTGTCGTGAAGAACTCGATGTTGGGCTGCGCCTGCGTCAGGCCCATTGGGTCGCGGCCGGGCGCCCGTGGCGCCGATGTCCACAGCGGCGAGTCAGCGAGCCGTTCGTCCAGGCGTGCGTAGGCGAAGGCGCCGAAGGGGAAAGTTGATAGGAACCCTGCTTTCTGGTCCTTCCATAGTGCGTAAGTCTTGGACATGGAGTCGCCGTGGTAGACCAGGTGGTCGTTGGTAAGACCGGCCTTGTCGGTTTCGTAGAAGATGAAGACGATCTTATGAAAAGGCACTACTGTTAGCTGACGAGTTGCTAGGCGGGGGCCTCAATAACTTGGATGTGGAATTGGGTCTCCCACTAGGTTCAACCTGTTTTCTTACCAGGTGATCCATCAAATTCTTTCCCACGCCAGGAAGATCCACGAGGACTGTGATGCCATGTTTCTCTAGTTCTTCTTTAGCGCCAACACCGGAGCGGTTTAAGATGTTGGGACTGCAATAGGCACCGCCGCTAACGATCACCTCTTTTCGGACGCTAATCTCCAATACAGAGCCGTCAGGCCTCACGGCCTTAACCCCGGTTGCTCTCAACTCTCCCTTGTCATCCTTTTCAATAATCACATTGTCCACGTGTGTTCCTACAAGTAGATGGATGTTGTCCACCTCGTTCTTGTTAGTAATGAAGTCGGCGCCGGTCGAGCGCAACCCTTGGTGGACAGTTCTAAGAGCGTGGCCACACCCATGGGCGTTGTCGCCGTGGCTGAACATGTCATGGTCCAACGGAAGGCCTTTCGATTCCATAGACTGTAGGATAAGTTTCGAGATTGGGGCGAGGTCGTGCGGCTCCGTGTGAAGGTGGCCATCGTAGCCATGGGATTCCTTGGACGCCTGGAACCATGGTTTGGTGTGGAAGTTCTCTGCCTACGTTCTGTTCGTTAGATGCGTTCTCGAGCCAAGACTGGACCTATTGCGAGGTCACGGTGGGAGAGATTTGACATATTTGGGAGCTATCAGGCAACGAAACATCGGGTCGGAACTCAGGGACTCTCACCTTAGACATATACTTGAAGAACTCTTCACCACTCCATCCTTCCATCCCCCAGTCATCGTAGTCCTGCTTAGAGCCACGAATACACAAAGTACCATTACAGCCGGAACAACCGCCAAGGAACTTCCCTCGGCTCAACTTGACTTGGCGGTTATTAACGCCAGGCATTTTCTCGGAAATAACATTCCAGTCAGTGTCCTTGTCGAAAAGTTGAGACCATCTGGCACATGGTTGCGGCGGTTAGCATAAGCCCCAGAAAGGTGAGATTGTGATCGCTCCAAGATGTTCTTTGGATCCTGCACCTACCCTCCCGCCATGTGGACGTTCTCAAGGTTTTCGCTGTGGGGGCCAGCCTCAATTACGAGTATCTTTTGGCTAGCATCCTCTGCGAGGCGAGCTGCAACTACGCAACCCGCAGTCCCACCGCTGTCAAGGGGTTTATGATCAGCAAGAACAAACAGGTCGACCCGAAGCTTGGAAGTTTTCTTACCCGCAGACGACGAAGTCGTAAACCAGAGTTTCGGTTTCGCCGATAGATTCCATGGCATGTGAATACTAGTACAATACTTGGTAGGTGCTTCTGAGGTCATGCACCGTCGTCTCTCCGGAGCGATGTCAAAACGGCAGCAAGAACTGACGCATTTCTATCGTCTGTATGTCATCGAGAGAACCCCGCCCTTGCTCGTCGGGGGCTGTCATCGCCGGGGACAATGTTACTCCACTTCCCGGGAGACGTCGCAACAAATCCCCAGCACCTCCTGCACTTTCCTAAATGCGGCATTTGGAATATGACAAAATGTGGCCTACATTACGTAGGGGGTCTACCTATGGTTACCGCGTCGCGATCTTACATGCTGCCTATACGTATGTAGAAGACCCGCGCGGTCCCCCTTCCAACTACCCAGGCGGGGCCAGGGTTCTCCTAGGATGTGATTACTGGCGTCTTGCTTCTTTGCGGGCCGCTATTGGGCTTGCCTATAAACAGATACTCTAGTGGTGTAGCGCTTCATGGAGGATTTCTAGTGGAGGTAGTGGGGCTGTAGTCAAGGCCTGAGACGAGTGAGATTCGAGGTGAGATATCACAATGCCTGGGGCCCTGGGGCCATGGACGAACGAATAAGCAAGTGAATAAGTGAGTGGCACGAGGTTCCCCACCCGTTTCAAATTTCCTATATTTTCCGCCATCTAAACATTCAGTCAGTCTTCTATGAACTCATAATGTTTATGCTACCGCAAGGTCGTCCGGCATCTATTAGTAAAAGGGCAGCATCGTGGTATGCCCTCATCACCGTCAAGCTAGTGGGTAACTCCAAGAAATTAAACCACATGCTGTTTCAATCCTCCAAACACTGTTCGAGACTAGGTTTTGTAATATCGCTGAAGAAAATTAGGAGAAGCTTGGAGTTCTGTGTAATTACTCAAGACGAAGCAGATCTCTAACAGGCGACACGGCTACTTGAGGTTACGAAGTCTTAGACCCATTCGACCCCAGCATCAGCAACTAGCCCCATCCCATGCGTGCACCAGCATCTGCGGACACAATTAGGGTCACCCTAGTTCTGTGGGGGGTGTATCCCCATTCCTCCTGCGTGGCCGCGTATTTCGATATGTACAGGTGCATCAGCTAGCGCACTCGGCACTTACCTTCGGGGGTTGGTCCCTGGGGCGGATTCGTATTCTCTTTTCCTCGAAATAAGGGGGAGTAAAAAGCGTCAACGCTAAGTGTTACTTCTGAACTGTGAGCGGCCTGATAATTGACTTCACAGTCGCGGATGTTTTCACCCGCAAGTCAAGTGTAAACGGCAGCTTCGCTACTGGGGAAAGTGTAGGGATTCGGGTGAAACAGTAACATAAACGATCTCGTATAGTCTAGCTACCAAAGCATCCTCATTCCTGCGGATTCACCTTGACTAAGACGGTTGTCTGACCTGGAGCGAGCCGATCGCTACCAAGGTACGACACAGTGAGGAGGTGGGTCCCGGGAGCCAAGTCCCCCGAGAGTGGGAACATGATCTTCCCTCCCTCTAATTCAGCCGACAGGTTCACCTTGTCCTCTGCTCCATACAACTCAATAATACCCTCGACGGGTTCTCCCGGCCCGCCTCTAACCACAACCGTGACCATGGCCGGCGCGTTGCCCCGCTCCGTCGACGTCGCCGCGACAAACGTCGGCCCCGTCGGAGGTTCCTGGTACCCGTTCGCTAGCAGCGCCCAGTCCGGTTTCGCGACACAGGGCACGCAGCCGGGCCAGTAGTACTGCGGCAGTCGGCCTGAGACTGGGTTACGATAGGCGAACCACATGCGCTGGATCTCGGGCCAGGAGATGGGCTCGCCGCTGCCGCCGAAGAACGTGGACTCGCGGTCGCCAACGTCGGGTAGCGCCAGGTCCGGCGGGAATTTCGTCAACAGCGTGCTCTGGTTGGGCACGGTCTGGTTGGGCTTGATCCAGCCGTCTGCCCAACTGGTGGTCAGCCAGTAGTGCTCGTCGATGGTGACGCTCCAGAGCTTCCACTTCCCGCCCTCGAGCACCATCTGGTCGTCGTACATGGCTCCGTTGAACCCCCCGCCGGCCGAGTTGGACGTGAACGTCTGTAGCAACCTAGCGCGGAACGACACCGCCTGCCCGTCACGCGACACTATCGCCACGGGCTGCGGCCGCCAGTGGAACCTGAGTTTCGCGCGGGTCCCGTTAGTGTAGTTGGACCCGTATACCGTGCGGCACGCCTCGTCAATCCGCCCCGGGCCGCGATAGAACCCTGCGAATGGCGATAGCTTGTGGCCACCGCTAGCATGCAGGGTGCCCAGCGGACCGCACTGATGGTCGTCGAGAAGGTAACCGTAAGCATTAGACGCGTTCTCAGCTCCGTCAAACGCCGCGGACCGTGCGAGTCGCCGCCGGAGGTCCGCCAGATTCGTGCTCGTTCCGTCCGCCCCGAGTGACCGTGCCCGCAGACTGCGTGCGCCTACGTCTAGAAACTTAATCATAGAGCTGTCGGAAATGCTAGCGCCAGTCGCCTTGCCGCCATAGTCCCAGCCTTCAGAGTAGTTGGCCACGATTAGCGGAGCGAGGTTGAGCTCTCTCAGCTTCCACAGGCCGGCATCCTTGACGAAGTGGTTGCGGAATACGCTGAACTCCCACGATGCCGTGCTAGCGTTGACGTCGCCTATCATCCCGAGGTCGATGCCTCGGGCGACGGCCTCCCTACCGTTGGGGTCCACCTGTACGATTGTGTCAAGTAGCGGATGGTCGTTTAAGATTCCCGTTGTGAGACCCTGCGGACCCATGCGGTCAATCATTGCCTTACGAACGCCGGCTGGCCCCATGTACGTAGTATTGGAACCGGCGATCTTGACGGTGGCATTGGCAACAAATAGGTCGACAACGTCGTCCCACATCCGGCGGTCGATGTAGTAACCGTACGAGTTCTGTAGGTTACGCACCTCATCCTCGTCATTCAACAAGGTGACCCGGTGTGCCAGCTGCTCGGCCGTCGCATTCGAGATCGGGGCGTTGCCTTCCGGCGGCGGGATTGGTACGCCTGCATTATCAGCTGTGAAGTGGTACGGAACGACGGGCAGGCCGACGCCGCCGTAGTTGCGCCATCCTCCCTCATAAGGCCCAGCGTATAGGGCGTAGTAATGGAGCACCGAGATCTTCCATCGGTCACCGACGAAGGCGTACTCATTTTCGTAAATTCCGCCTTGGATCCGCGTCCCGCCAGTGCCATCGCCCATAAACCGTAGACCGTTCCATCGGCCCTTGCCAGAGAGGCCGTCCGCCGAGAGGCTCACCAACGGTGTCTCGGCGATCAAGGTGTCTAGGGAGCCCGACCGGATACCGTCCATCTCGCCGGCATCGGCACGCAGCCACTTCTCAATAGCCTCCGGCCCCGTTGCGGTCTGACTCCCCCATCGCAGCGTCCCGTTTGTGGAGAACAGCGCAGCCATGTCGCTCCACCGACCAAACTGGGCCAGCTGTGCAAAAGTCCGTTGTACATCCTTGATTTCGCGTACCGACTCGACCCTTTCGATATCCCGCGCTAACGAGTTGACCGTTGGAGGCGCCTGCTGGCTGAGCACCACGCCGGCCCAGAGGATTACTACTGTCGCTAACCTCTTCATTGCGGACTACACGATCAAGGGCTGACGCGGATGCCACAAGCCATAGCTGTTAGCATTGCCCTCTAGAAGGGCGACTCGAGCGCACTTCAAGTCGTTTATAAATGCTTATTACCCCAATATGATCGGCATTCGCTATATGATATTTCCCTTTTCCCTATCCCGTCCAAGAGACGGCTATATTTGCCGCCCAACTTTACCCCAAGCCAAGGGAAGTGGAGATATACGTAAATCCAGTCCCCCGGTACGGCAGGTCAATTTATCGCGTCTACAATCACGGAAACTACCCCTCATCCTCAGATGAGTGATAACGACGCTCCTCTAAGCCCATCGGCCTCCGGCAGTTGTGCGTAATTGACACCGTTGAAAGCAGATGTTTGCAGCTTACGTTCCTTGTTATTATGGCTGACAAGGGGCGGCTATTTCGGGCGATGGTTGGGAAGTGCAGCTGTTTATCTCGGTGAGAATTGTGCCCGCGAACAGCGCTGGTTTTAGTTTATGATTAGTTCGTCCCTAGTAGGTGGGTAGTTACAGAGAAACTCCTTTGTTGCCGATTTTGCTCTGAATATGACATTGGAATGGTTTTTGTTTCTTCTGGACTTTTGCCCACCGAGGTAGGTTCTGGAAGCACGTCGGAGTCTTAAGCATTAGGTGTTAAGCCTATACTCGTTTATTATTATTGCATCTACGCTACTCACCGGAAGCAATAGGGCATATCCATCCAATATATCGACAGGAAGAACTGGGCTGAAGCCGGGCGAAAATCTGGAAGTTTCCTTGGCTAGGTACTTAGCCTCATAAACCTGTATGTTTATACTATACATCCAGGGTATTCACCCCTCTGGTCGATAATACGGACCAGCAACAGGAGAGCACGGCCCTGGATAGTCAACTTCTTTATGGTTGCAAGTCCGATTATGCTCCACGTTCAGCGTAATCTTTTGTGAGCGTCGGAAGTTGCCCGATTGGCGCCGACCGCCGGCTTCCGAGCCGCGGACTTGCAAGATGACGCTATATTAGAGGTTAACGAGAAGGATCAGTTCAATTTCGTATCTTACCCACTGTTACCGGTGTTGCTCCTCTTCGACCTTGCAACGCACGCCTTTCGAGCTCTGACGTCCACCTTCCGCGCTAGTTTTCTCCGTTACCCCTAGGGACATTGCCAAGGGGTTGAGAACAAGGCGACTCGCTTGCCGCCGACCGATATGCTCCCGAGACCAGCCCACAAGTTGGCGAGCAAATAGAAGCGGAAGAACAAACACGATAATATTATTCCATCCCCACGGCCGAGGCAATAGTTCATAATCAAATCTCATGATTACCATAGGGCTGCACTAGGTTGCCGTCTCACCACATTCCCCGCCGTGTAAAGTCTGATATCATCCGATTGATGTTTCTCGGTTAGGTCTTGCGACGCTTCAACCGCGCCCGACAGGCCGACACGGACCTGGATTCACTTTCGGGTCGGACGCTAGGGCCCGGGCTTACGCTCTGGAGAACTCGACCCACATGGATGCATCAAACTCGTGCACACCTTGACGGCATCAAAATGGGTTCTTCTCAACGCGATTGGCTGCCCGAGGCTAGCGCTTGTCTATTCCTGATTAGGAAAGCGGTAGCGCCCACCTCCCTTCGGGGACTCTTAAAGATGGTCATTTCCAGGAAAAATACTCGACTGGAGTCTTCAAATACTCTCTCCGACCATCAACCTGATCACATGAATTCCTTCCAGCCGTTTAGCAGTCGTTCTCATGACCGGCGGCACGGGAGAACGGCGGGCTAAAACAAATATCGTCCGGACTCGGACGGGATGCCAAAACTGCAGGACGAGGAGGCGGAAGGTGAGTAATCGAGTCGAGAACAAGGCCGTCCGTCAAAGGAGTGCTGAGAAAGGAGCCGCGCTGACCAATGAGCTGGCTCTAGTGCGACGAAACCCGTCCTGAGTGCCTACGCTGTGTGGGTCGCGGAATCAAGTGCAGTGGCTACCAGCGCACCTTGTCCTTCAAGGATGTCTCAGACGTAACGGCTAAGTCATCCCAGAAGTCTGAAGCGGCCCGATGGGCTGCACTTCGCAAGGATGGCGATCGCCATCCCATGGCTGGGCCGCGCTCGCCTTTGGTCCCACGAAAAGCCCCCGGGATCGTGGAGACGTTGTCCGGCGATGACGGCTCGGATGAGAGTAACTCGTCCGTCATGGAGCACAGCGGACCATCCCACGCGGGGAGTCGACCCGGTGGCAGCACTGCGACGCCATCGCTGACTGACCCATTGGCGTGGGCAGATGCACTAGCTGGGTGGGCCCCAGTTGGGCAAGCGGGTGGTATACGTCGTGAAGCTGAGTCGAGTGACGACTCGTCTAGTCCCGCGAATCAGCCTTTTAACCCGAGCGTCGAAGGGTCTGCCAGTGACCCGGGGTCGGGGTCGACTCAGGACAACAACGATATCATTCTTGCTAACATGGAGATTGAGCCCCAGGAGGGACCGGCTCTAGACTCTCTCGCCCGGCGCAACCGAGACGCCGGCCTGATTAACCATTTCGAGTCGCACGTGCTCAGCGATCTTCCCGTGCAACTCACGTTTGGCCGGCAGTATATGGAGAATTCCTGTTTCCGAAAGGCAGTCATGGCGCTCTCGTCACTGCACCTCTCCTATATCCCGAACGGGGACGGCACCGCCGGAAACAGGCGACAAAATGGGGAAGCGGTCGGACGCGAGTACTACCTCGCAGCTGTCAGGGAGCTGCATAAGCGGCTGGACTTGTCCGACCAGCGGTCGCGTGAGCAGCACGCGGCGGCGGCGCTCATGCTGGCGTATTACGAGATCGAGACCGGTTCGCCGCTAGGGTCGCTCCGGCACGCTCGGGGCGTCGACGCGCTGCTGTCCAAGATGGATCTGACCTCGGTGTCAATGCCCGATCTCTTTAGGGCGTGGAGATTGCTACACTACGACGTCAAGGTTATCGCCAACCCTTATAGGGAGTCGACGCTAGTGGTTGACGCGCACGACCCTTACAGCATGCTCGACCCGCAGCTCGCCATCCGAGACATCTTCTCGCAGCTTTGGCACCTCAACGGGCGGTATTCCATGGAGGCGCCCTTCTCATCTGGTGGTGGCCACGGGAGCCCGGCGCAGCAGGCGGCATTTTGGACCCGTGATGCGCTGAATCGGGTGTGCGACAAGAAGAACTGCGAGCGCGGCGACTACCATAAGGACACCCTCACGCCGGACATGGTGATCCAGAAGTGCGAGCGCCTCACGCGCTGGATGGACCAGTGGCACGCCTCCTCGGTCGCGGAGTACCCCACCGCCAAGCTGAGCGGTGCCCAGCCCTTCATTCACGGCAGCTCCTTCGAGCCCTTTGCACCGCTGGGGTTTTCGAGCGACCGCAAGGCGCACGAATACCTGCTGTACGTGGC
>Ga0164242_10009729_pt1 | contig 10338 bp, 7 predicted proteins | sample OricomgcompostMG_FD_108783 | JGI IMG/M metagenome (GOLD analysis project Ga0164242, IMG submission 108783) | Miracle-Growth compost microbial communities from Emeryville, California, USA - Original compost - Miracle growth compost (MG) ... | reverse complement strand
GTTGCGCGTACAGATCGAGGATGCGATTGCCGCGGATGGGATTTTCACCACGCTGATGGGGGATGATGTGGAACCGCGGCGGGCGTTCATTGAGAGTAATGCGTTGCGGGCGGGGAATATTGACGTTTGAGGGGTTGTTGTCTCGCAGAAAAGATGTCCTGAATCTCAGGAAGTTGTCTTGCATTGATATGCCAGTCACCACTTCCCATAGCAAGTTAATTTGCTTGTGGCTCCAATTTTTTGGAGAAATATTTCAGTAAGCGACCTGATTGCGAGTATTTTGTGTTCGTAGTGCGCCGAGGCGCGCTACGACGCTTGCCGCGTATCGCAAGGCAGGCCCAGCCAGGCAGTCGCAACAGGCCAGAATCTAGGTGGGGGCAGAAACGAGTCTTTCGTGTATGCGTAGCGCATCGGATGTTCACCCTTGTGGCCAACCTATCTAAAGTAGTTAGTTATCCTGAATACAAGATGTGCAGGATAGAAGTCTCAATCGTTCGGAAAGGAAAAGATCGTGTCAGACAATAATGATTTCCTCGGCGGTGACTTTCAGAAGTATCAAGCGGCCAAGGCTCGGGAGGCCCACACCAAGTTGGCCAACCTCGTCCGCGAGGAAATGATGGTGGGCGACCTTCTGAAGATGGACTATGGCGACTGTGAAATCCTTGTTCACGACCATATGCGTCAGAAGGCCGGTGGAGTTCCGATGGGATGCTTCCTTCTGGCTACACGCATGCAACCGAAGGAGAGCTACGAGCCCGATAAGGAAGACACCTGCGTGATCCTGCTCCGAGTCACTGGTCAGGCACGTCTTCCGAACGCGGGCGAACTCGACATGATTCGTCTGCTCGCGGGTCAACGTTCTTCTGATACACCGGAACATTGGGATCACGAAGGCAAGACGGATCTGTTCACCATTCACCAGTTACGTTTTTCCGGATTGCGATGTCGGATCCTCGGCACATTCCGCTTCAAGAAAAACCATAGGGACGACTGGGAACTGTCGTTCGGCTCGGACATCTCGAATTTCTACTCTGGTAGGGGCATGAAGGTCTATAAACCTGTGGGGGGAGCCCTGAAAAAGATCATCGGCCACACGCCTCCTGTCTTGAGCGACTCACACCCGTTATACGGCAAGAAGGTGGTGATTGGACGGCTAAAGTATTCAGCATCCGAGCTAACCGGCAACGCGCCCGAGAATGTCGATGTTGAGATCGATCCCACGGATCTTATCGCGCGACGCACCGCTTTGTTCGGTATGTCGCGGACAGGAAAATCAAATACAACGAAGATAATCGCCTCATCTGTTTTCAGGCTTCGGGCTAAGGATCAGGAGAGAGGTCGGGTTGGTCAGCTGATTTTTGATTTTAACGGTGAGTACGCGAACGAAAACTCGCAGGACAAGAACGGCGAGGTTGCCAGCTGTCTGAAGAACATTGGCGACCATACCGGAAATTCACGGAAGGGTGACGTTGTTACATTCGGGTTGATCGAACATGTAAATGACCCGCAGCGCAAGCTGATGAAGCTGAATTTTTTTGGCAAGCCAAGCCCACACTGGGGTAGCCGGGAGCAACTTGAACAGGACTTGGAGTCGCTGTTCAGGGGAAAGGAAATTGCAGATACTCTGCTAGCTGGATCAGACCGGCTTTACATAAAGAACTTCGTAAACACGTCGCTGGACATTCCGAAAGAGTTGGACCCGGGCACGGCGACGCGTTACAAGCGATTGGTCACTGTATATCGCGCGATCATAAAAGGCGCTGGACTCGAGCCTCCATCAAGGATAGCGCGAGCAAACATCAAGGGGCTGTTCAGTGACGAGTTTTGTGAAGCTATACGGACAAGTTCGGCGAGTGATTCACAACAGGCCACTCAATACGCGTCAGCCGGGCACATCCTCGCGCGTGATGAAGTCAGCTGGGATGATCTCCTTAGTGCACTAAAGGCGCTACGGGCATTCCTGCACGACAAATCATCAGCGTATGCGAAGTTTGATGAGAAATATCGGGAGAAGCATGAGGGACGGAACTGGGCGGATGAGAAGCTCACGGGTTTGCTAGCCATCCTAGAATATGAAAACGGCGTTCGCCAGCTAAGGCCGCTAGGTTTGCAGCACAGCGCGAATGATGATGAGGATTACGCACGGGTCATCGCCGAATTGCTGCGAGAAGGTAAGCTCGTTATCGTCGATCAGTCACTTGGTGATCCTGAGATGAATCGCTCGTCGGCTGAGCGCGTAATGTGGGCAATCTTTGAGCGCCAGAAGCAGGATTTTGTGAAGCCCGGAGTAGATGCTGATGGCAGGGTCATTCCACCTCCCGACATACTCGTTTATGCGGAGGAAGCACACAATTTGCTGCCATCCGGGTCACAGTTCGATACGCGAAATGTCTGGTCCCGTACAGCGAAGGAGGGATCAAAATACCGTATTGGACTCGTCTATGCGACCCAAGAACCCTCGAGCATTCAGCCAAATATCCTGAAAAATACGGACAACTGGTTCGTCGCCCACCTGAATAATGCTGATGAGATGAAGGAGCTCAAAAAATATTACGATTTTGACGATTTCTCGGAGCAGATATTGAAGGTGCCGGATCCTGGTTTCTTACGGGTCAAGACGCTAAGCAATCCCTTCATCATCCCGACGCAGGTACATCGCTTCAACGTCACTTTGGGCCAGTAACCATGCCATTTGAGAATGAGTACGCATCTGGCGACAGTCTTCTCCACTTCCAGAAGAGCGAATCATGGAAGGAGTTCGAAGGGGTTGTGGCTAGCCGGGAGGATGCAGGACCGAGCGTTCCTCTGAATACGTTGAATCCGTACCGGCGTGACTGGACGCCTTATCGCGTGATCGCCATAGATGGCTCCAATATCACACACCAGGTAAGGAACGGCTTCCCGGGCGCTGACGCCGCAATTGTGATGATATCAATAGTTTTAATTGATATCGCAAAGCTGAGCTCGTCCAGCTCGGACGAAATTCCGTCTCCCCGGATGTTCAGCGAAATGGACGACGCCCGGGTCATCGATACGGTTCTGCCCGGCGCAAACGTGATCAGGAAGTCTATCCGGAATGATTCGCCTACAAAGTACTTTCGAAACAGCCTTTACCAAACGCTGAATGGCCGAATCGACAGCAACTTCGAAAGCCTGCTTGAGACACTTCGGGCTATTACGGTGGAACGGGCCGAACCGGAGATCAAGTGTCCTCTCGAAGATTGTGCACACGACTACGTAAGCGCCCAAGGCTGTTATCAATGCACGTGCGAACGCCAAGAGCTGCTGTACGAGACCGATGAGCTGCGAATCCATCAGCGTTTTCAGGAAAATGGTAGCAATGGTGAGGTGCATGGAGAAGTGAGGCACATCCTGGAAATCTTGGCGCTTCTCAATGTTCTCCGTTATTACGCCTGTGAACAGCGGGTTGCGATGTTCAAGGACTGTGCATTCGTCCTCGATGGTCCATTGGGGATTTTTGGCCAACCCGCGTGGTTGTTGCCCTACGTAAAACGGGAGTTACAGCGGATCAATGCCTTTGTGCGGAGATGGACCGGAGAGGATATAGTCGTGTTCGGTATCGAAAAGGGCGGACAGTTCGTCGAACACTTTAACAACCTTGACTGGACTGACAAGGATGGGCCGAGATCGAAATATAAAACCGGCACATTATTGACGCCATCTATCGACTACATACATAGAAATATAGTCTTCCGTGCACTAGGCCAGAAACCGTGGGGTGACATCACATATTACGGAAGAAAGGTACTGTACAAAACACGGTCCGGTGAGCATGCTGTCATCAACACCGCGATGCTCAACGATGCTGCGTCAGACGTAGCGAACGTGTCGGAGGAGGCCTATCCGCGAATCGGCGATATGCTAGACATCGTGGATAGGCTTAGCACGTATCTATACAAGGATGGCTTTATGCCACTGGTACGTGCAAACGCACATGCGGCTGTTCCCTTGAAGCGCGGGATCAATATTCTGGAGGAGCTCTTCAGGAACAAACCGCAGTAATCAATCCTGACGCTCGTACACCTCGAGCGTCTCGTTGTCACGTAATCTGACCATACCTTCCGGAGGGCGTCTTCCCTCCGGAAGCATCATCAGATCTATTTCACCGGGTTTCTCACCCTTGTCTCCGAACAGCGCAGTCTGGGTTGCCTTCTGGAAACCTTCGTGGCGAAAATACAGATCCTTTTCCGTCCAGGCGGTCCTTAACGCATCGATCGTTGTCTGAAGCGTGAAGTTGCGCGCATCAGTGCGAACGTAGACGACCGATGTTGGGGCAGACTTCGTTACGCATCGTTGAAACGTCCGGTTCAGGAGGTCGCAATATTCCTTCTGATTGTGATGTCTGCCCTTTTGATCAAATTCCGGAAATGCAGGCCCCTCGCCTAACAACCACAGACGAATCCAGTTATCGTATCGGTAGTTGGTCACGCCATAATAGGGTGGTGACGTCAGGACGAGATCGGCTTTGAAGTTACGTCCGAGTGTTTGCAGTACATGTCTCGAATCACCCAGCAATACTGCTGGGCGTCCTATGCTGCGATTGGTTTGAAGATAACCCTTTGCATAACGCCATTCCACTTTCTTTCTGATCAACGCAACCGCATCGACGTCCGGCGGCAACATGTTTCTCTCACGCCACCATCGTACCGAGTATTCTGGCGACATGGATTTCGACTGACGTAGCTGATTTGAAAAGCCGTCCCCGAGCTTTGCATGAAGGTGGATAAGCAATGTGCCCATCAGCGTTCTGTCTATTGAGGAGTCCCGCCAATCCAAGAGACGGCGCGCCGCATTAAGGAACGCTAGCACCTCTGTCGACCAGGCGAACTCCTGAAATTCGTTTTCAGCGATCCTATCGGCTGGAATGATCCCAGCCTTAATCTCCTCGGCTCGGCGAATCACGTCCTCGGGGACCGGATGCGGATCGGTCTTTACCTTGGCATAGACCCATGCAACGGGATTGATATCAGAGCCCGCAGCACGCCGGCCCGTGGCGAGAGCGACAAAAGGGACGGTTCCCCTGCCACAAAACGGATCCAACACCGTCCCTCCAACAGGACAATGGCGTGCAATGACTTGCCGTGCGAAATCCACCGGAAACATCGCATAGTATGGCCCAAATCCGCACCACCGACCTTCCACAGTACTGGGAGACCATGGACGCCCAAGGTTGTCCGAGCTGACCGACTTTTCCAGAATGGGCTTAGCAGAGCGAACCTTCTTGTCTGCTGGAGCAGGTTGAGGTGCATCCGTCGTGGAGTTACCTGCAGTATCCTCTTCCACTTTTGCGAGAGCTGTATCCGTCATTTGAATGTAGTCGACTGCCCATCCGGGTAGCGTGGTGATGGAACTCTTCACGCTTTCGCGCTCGCTTTCTGGCAGGCGGCCCATGATGTCTTTCATGATGGTTCTTGTCATGTGAGGCCTTCCGATGTCCCAGATAGCTGTGATCGCAAGCCCGGCTACACGGTCACATAGCGCGATCTTTCTGGGACTGACATTGCGTACCAAGATTTGCTCGCCTGCTACGGAAAAGCGTCGCGCGCCCGCCACCCACAAGAACTCCGCTCTGTCAGAGCTCGTCGCCGGTGGCTTAAATGACATCCCAAGGCGCTCCAATGCAATCTTTCCGTTGATCTGGACAGGGAGGCCTCGGCTCTTGCTCAGTGCGGACACGGCTGCATGGACAAGGTCTTGTTTGCTTTTCCCGGAGCGATCTTCCGTGCGCATGAAGATACCTCTGGCCAGGCGAGTCACGCGCCCATCCTTCACCAGTCGACACAGTGCTTGATCTACCGCAGACCGGCTACCAAAGCCTCGAACGTCCTCAGTGCAAAACGCGCGCCCTTTTTCGAGCTGCGGAAGCCAGTTGCGAATTTCGTCCATTGCGCTCATGTCAGAAAAATACCATATTTTCCTGACATTGTGGAAGCAACCTTCTAGTCCAATCTTGATGGTTTTCCTTTGCGAGCGTGCAACCTGGTGCCGACTGGCAATAAGCCTAGTCGGCGGTCTCGCCAATCGGATTGAAAATCTTGTTCACGAACCGAATCCGTCGCAATGGGGCACACATGATGCAACCGATGTCCGTTTTGATTGCGCGCCGCGCCTCTATTCCCTTGGGAATCTCGGGAAGCCACGTCGATGAAGCGATCAGGGCAAGAGTCATTAGACTGTAACGACCAGCACGTTGAACGACTAGACCCTGAATGAACTCTTGTTCACCGACGACCCACAACGCCTTTCGCGGCTCCGAACAGCCTGTCCGAAACCGGTCTTTCGGAGCGCGTCTGTGCGACCTGCGACTTGCTCTGCAAAGTGGCCCTACCCAAGGGAATCCGGATTGCAAATCGGACCAGCGTCATCCAGAAGCGAAATCGCGAACTGCACTTGAGTGCCCCGAACAAGTCCGGCGCGCGGCACCCAGCGGTTTTGAACGCCAATCAATTTAGATTCGCTCGGGTCCCAGAACACACCCTCCTGCGGTTCGGTAATGAGCCAAATGCCGCCGCCGCTGAGGCCCGGCGGATCCGGCGCTTCGACCGTTCCTTCTTGGGATGGTGAGATGTTCGAGGTCTTGTTGTACTCGAGTGCGATGTCGTGCGACTGGTCGAGGTGCGAAGGAAACGGATCGCAAGAGATGGTCACGTAGCACATCGGCCCCGCGCTGAAAATTCTATCGTCCAACGATGCCCGCGACAACTTACTCGGTGCGCCATAGACGGCAAAAAGTCGCGATTCGTCTGCCGAAACTCCTTTGAGGACACGCGTCTCGGGCAGGAAATCTTTAGAGGTCGCGATCTCGTCGGCCCCTTCTGCACATAATTCGAGCAGCGCAATGTCGAGAGAATCTAGAGGCCGTCCACCAATCGCCAGAATTCGCCGGACAAATGTATTATTCGTGCTGCCGTCCCTGCGAAATATTACGCCGATAGCACGCGGGTTCCGCTGCTGCCCCTGACTGTTGCGTACCACATGGGCTGCAGTTAAGAGGTAACGAACACCTCGCAGCTCGATGCATGTCGCGCTTCCCTGAATGACGGGCCTGTTGACATCGAGATCCCAAATCAGCAACGTCACTGAGTGCCGAGCCAAACTCTGCTGAACCGCAGCGACGGCCAGTCGAAACCGCGTCAACTTTTGATCATCGACAGCATCTGTCATCTACATCACCCCGTGAATGTGAAACATCATTTAGCGCTAGTGTGAAGCTGTTTCCGGGATTACAGGGGCAACTCCACCGCTTGTGCCAAATGTCTCCAATCCGATCAAGCTTCGATTCCCCGGCCAGCACGTTAGAAGTCGTAGAGCTGGTCAGGTAGCGAGCACAATCGCCATGGCTCAAGTTCGTCGAGAGGTTGCAGCGAGACACCCTCCGCGCCTTTGATGGTTATATCCGAGTATCGAAATTTAGGTATACAGATGATTGCCTGGAAAGGCTGACCTTTGATGACATTCAGCAGTAGTAGGAAGTTTGACTTGTCGAAGTTAGATATTGGATCTTCAACGATAAGTAGCGTGAGTCGCTCCTCACTAATTCGACGGGCCTTTGCGATGAGCAGGGCCACGATCAGTCTGCCTTTCTCGCTCGTCGAAAGCCCATTAAAGGCTACCGAGTAGGTTTCGGTACCGAAGGACCTGCGGACATACGCCTCAATATAGCGCTCCCCATCTGGTTTGTAACGAGTACGTGTTCTTTCCGACTCTTCGTCGTCTGTCAGCACGCCCTCACGGAAATATAGGCGCTCAGGAGCAAGGCGCACGTCCATGGCCTCGGCGATAGCGAAAAGGGCGCTACGGTCGACGCGTAGTAGACGTGTCAGAAAATCCAGATCATCTTCGTGATCAAGTGACTTCAGCTCGGAATCCTCCGCATAGACGACCTCGATATCGCCAGGTGGCAACAAACACTTGCGGTCCTTCTCCGTGCGGACAATGAGTGAGCCACGGGTTTCTACATCTACCCACTTGTCCACGGTGTCTACAGTGGAGTAAGTAACTCGAGCGGTGAAGCTCGGCTCCGCAGGCACCGTGTCGAATTTGGTCGTGGCAAAGCGCTGAACATACTCGCTGTGGGTCACGGCAGCCGCTGCTTGCATGAGAGAGGTCTGCCCGGTCAGGTGAACCCCAGCGACCAGGGTGTAGCGCCAAAGCTTTAACTCAGGAAGCCTCTTCGCGCCAGCGAGGCGGAGTAGCTCGACCGTGTCGACCCAGCCTAGAGGAGACGGCATGTCATTGATAAGCTTCGTAGCCCGTGCCTCGGCCAATGCCTTCCACGCAAAGAGAACTTCGACGGGATAGCCTTCACCTTCATTCTTGTCAATCACGGAGCCGTGTAGTTGACAGCACCACAGACCGTTCTCTGCGCTTCCGATGAAGTTTTCGTCCTTATCTCCCCATCCCCTCGGTCCGTCAGGAGAGGCGCTATAGATGTGACAGGCCATACCCAGATTGACCGAGCCACTGCTGTTCGCGGCCGGACCTCGCGTAGGGTTCTTGCAGCGCGGAACTGAGCATTTTCCGTCCGCCCTGTCACGGATGACTGAGGTAACTTTGGCCTTGAAGTTGATTCGCACCGTGGCCTTTTTTTTCTTCATAGAAGTGGTCAATTGATATCTCTAGGCTCTTGGTTGCACTAGTTGCATATGTGAGACTCGGTGCCGCAGAGCGGTCAGTCGAGTTGCCATGCCACGAGGGGGGACTCCGTTCCTGTGTGCTAGCGACCTGACTCGCAACGACTAGAGGCGAGAGGCCGAAGTGCAGCTTCTCGGGGCAGTTCTGCCGAAGCATCGCCCGCGAGTCCGTAAACCCCGATACCACTTAACAAACCCGCGCTTTCGAAAATAAATACCCCGGCCGGCGCATTGCCCGGATCGAAAATAAAGTCTCAGAGAATGTGTACGCCCAGTGGGGCAGGTTCTCGACCCTTGATCTGGAAATTGATGGATCCACAACCGCAGGGGGCGGCACCACGACGTTACCTCCGCAACTGCAAGTTGTTCAAGAAATTCTCGCGCCGTCGGTTCTCCGTCACTCGTCGCACCGTCTGCCCCATGAGCTCTTCGAACTCGCCGGTCTCAGCGCCATTGGTGCCGACGCGGGTGATGCGCCCCGGCGAAAGGTCTTCGCCCACCTCAATGCTCGAGCCCGGGAACAGGATCTGGAGGTAGTGGCTCAGGTGCCGTTGAAGCGGCGCACGCAGGCGCCGCGCCAGCGCGGAGCGCTTCTCGGTGAGCAGCTTCAACAGGTAGCTCAGTGCATTGGCCCGGCGCTCCAGCTCGGAGCACCGTCGCGCCACCTGGTCGAGCTCGCGCTGTTTGTCGGCGGCCACTTCTTCCAGCCCCAAAGCACCTTTGGCCTCCAGGTCGGCCTCAAGCCGGATGATCTCGCCCGCGCGCTGGGCATGCGCGGCCTCCAACTGCTTGGCGCTTCGTTCGAACCGCTCGACATCCTGCTGCAGGACCGACATATTGAGCGAGCGCAGCTGCTCGGCGAGCGCGTCCACGCCGGCCTGGGCCGTGGTCTCGCACGCGAGCGCATCGGTCAGTGCGTGGCTAGCGGCCGCCTTCTTGTCTGCACGCAGCGGGTCGCTGAGCGTGGCCCTGGCCGCGGCCAGCTCATCTCGCGCGGCACTGACCAGGGCATTCGCTTCGCTGACGGCGAGTTTGGCCTCGTTCAGCTGGGCCGACGCATCGTCCAGGGCCGTCCTTGCCGAGGATTCGTCCGATTCCGCTTGCGATACGGGAACGCTGGCGGTCTCAGCCCCCACCGCAAGCGCCAAGGCCTCCAGCGTCTGCTTGGCTGCGATTAGCTTGGTCGATAGCGCAGCCACGTCCGCTTCCAACGCTGCAAGCCGTTCGGGGCATGCGCGGCGAGCACGGATGTGGCCGCCTTGCCCTCGGCCACTCGCTGCGTGTGCAGGCGCTCACGCGACTCCGCTTCAGCCAAGTTGGCAACGCCCAGGCTCTGCAGGAGCACGGTCAACTCATCGCGCTGACGATCGCGGTCCCCAATCAGACTCTGCAGACGGGGAAACAGCTGATGGGCAATGCGATGGGAGAACAGGGCGGCAAAGACGGCTGATAGACGTTCGGGTCGGGCCGGTGGGAGAAAAATATCAGGCGACGCTTCCCAGAATCTCACCCTTTGCGTCGCACACCCCGCAGAGCCTTCCTTGACGCGCCAAAAAATCTCACGTTTTGGGTCTCGCTACAGGTTGGTTTGTAAGTAGCCTCGTAAGCTGAAAAAGACCCATAAGTTGAGAAGCTTATGGGTCTTTTTATTGATGGCTAGCGGCGACTACGCCCTTCGCGCACG
>Ga0164242_10009728_pt1 | contig 10338 bp, 9 predicted proteins | sample OricomgcompostMG_FD_108783 | JGI IMG/M metagenome (GOLD analysis project Ga0164242, IMG submission 108783) | Miracle-Growth compost microbial communities from Emeryville, California, USA - Original compost - Miracle growth compost (MG) ... | reverse complement strand
GCTGTCGATCAGCGTGTCGCTCGTCGCGGTGTTCCTGCCGATCCTGCTGATGGGCGGCATCGTCGGGCGCCTGTTCCGCGAGTTCGCGCTGACGCTGTCGCTCGCGATCGCGGTATCGCTCTTCGTGTCGCTGACGCTCACGCCGATGATGTGCTCGCGCCTGCTCGACCAGCCGGGCGAACTGCGCAAGGAAGGCCGCTTCTCGCAGTGGCTCGAACGCCAGTTCACCGCGCTGCAGAACGGTTACGAGCGCACGCTCGGCTGGGCGCTCGGCCGGCCGCTGCTGATCCTGCTGATCCTGATCGCGACGGTCGTGCTGAACATCGTGCTGTATATCGTCATTCCAAAGGGCTTTTTCCCGCAGCAGGATACCGGGCGGCTCGTCGGCGGCATTCAGGCGGACCAGTCGACGTCGTTCCAGGCGATGAAGGTCAAGTTCACCGAGATGATGCGGATCGTGCAGGCGAATCCGTCCGTCGACCAGGTGGTCGGCTTCACCGGCGGCCGGCAGACGAACTCGGGCTTCATGTTCGTGTCGCTGAAGCCGAAGAGCGAGCGCAGGCTCACCGCCGATCAGGTAATCGCGCAGTTGCGCGGGCCGCTGTCGCACGTCGCCGGCGCGCGGACTTTCCTGCAGTCGGTGCAGGACATCCGCGTCGGCGGCCGGCAGTCGAATGCGCAATACCAGTTCACGCTGCTGTCGGACAACACCGCCGATCTTTACAAGTGGGGGCCCAAGCTCACCGAGGCGTTGCAGGCGCGCCCGGAACTCACCGACGTGAACTCGGACCAGCAGCAAGGCGGCCTCGAAGCGATGGTGACGATCAACCGGCAGACCGCCGCGCGGCTGAACATCACGCCGTCGCAGGTGGACAACACGCTGTACGACGCGTTCGGCCAGCGCCAGGTGTCGACCATCTACAACCCGCTGAACCAGTACCACGTGGTGATGGAAGTCGCGCCGCAGTACTGGCAGAACCCGTCGACGCTGAACGAACTGTGGATCAGCACGTCCGGCGGCAGCGCGAGCGGCGCGCAGTCGACGAACGCGAGCGCCGGCACCGTCAGCGGGCCGACCGCCGCCGCGACCACCGGCGCGGGTGGCGGCGGCACCGCCGGCACGACCGCGCAGAGCGCCGCCGCGATCGCGCTCGACTCCGCGCGCAATCTCGCGATCAATTCGATCGCGGCGAGCGGCAAGTCGAGCGCGTCGGCGGGCGCGGCGGTATCGACGGCGAAGGAGACGATGGTGCCGCTTTCCGCGCTCGCGACATTCGGGCCGGGCAGCACGCCGCTGTCGGTGAACCACCAGGGCCAGTTCGTCGCGTCGACGATCTCGTTCAACCTGCCGCCGGGCCGCTCGCTGTCCGACGCGACCCAGGTGATCTACGACACGATGGCGCAGATCGGCATGCCGGCGACGATCCACGGCAGTTTCCAGGGCACCGCGCAGGCGTTCCAGCAGTCGCTGAACGACCAGCCGCTGCTGATTCTGGCGGCGCTCGCGGCGGTGTATATCGTGCTCGGGATGCTGTACGAGAGCTACATCCACCCGCTGACGATTCTGTCGACGCTGCCGTCGGCGGGCGTCGGCGCGTTGCTCGCGCTGCTGCTGTTCAATACGGAGTTCAGCATCATAGCGTTGATCGGCGTGATCCTGCTGATCGGCATCGTGAAAAAGAATGCGATCATGATGGTGGACTTCGCGATCCAGGCGTCGCGCGAAGGGCTGAGTTCGCGCGATGCGATTTTTCAGGCTTGTCTGTTGCGGTTCCGGCCGATCATGATGACGACGTTCGCGGCGTTGCTCGGCGCGTTGCCGCTCGCGTTCGGGCGCGGCGAAGGCTCGGAGTTGCGGGCGCCGCTGGGTATCGCGATTGTCGGCGGGCTGATCGTCAGCCAGATGCTCACGCTATATACGACACCGGTTGTTTATCTGTACATGGACCGGTTGCGGGTTTGGTGGGAGAAGCGGCGCGGCGGCCCGGCACCGGAGGCGGCGGTCGAGTGAGCCGAACCTGGCGTGGCGGGGAAAAGGTCGCCTTTTCGGGCTGCCTTGCTTTCGCCCCTCGCCGCCAGCACGCTGGACAACCAGACGCGTGGAGATATGCCATGGAAAACTTCCTGGGAAACCGCTCGACACTAACCCTGTTGGCGCTCCTGCTGACCGGATGTGTCGCTGGCGGCGCGCCACAAAGCGGACGGCACCTGAGCCCGGCAGAGTGCCGTGACCTGGCCGCACTGAGAAGCAACGCGCCTCCGACGATGGCACAACATCAGAGTGAGCTTGCGGCGCTGAGGCGAGCGGGCTACGACCCATCGCCGTGGAACGACGACCCGGACTACCCGGATGACCTGCAGGCGGCGCAGCGCCTCGTCGACTATTGGTTCGAAACGGAGTGTCAGCAGTTTCGGCCTGGGTGACACGCACCGGAGCCGCTGCGGATATCCTCAGACCTGGCTCGCAGCAACCGTGCGTCGCATCGCAGCGCGGGAGGCAAGCCCACTCACGGACGCCCTTGCCCATGCCCAGGAAAAAAACGAGCGTCTGGCTCAGAGGCTTCGACCTGCTCTCCAGCCTGACGAAAGCACGGCCGAAAAGGAAGCCTACCGTCGCGCGCAAATCGTCGACGGTCAAGACCGGCCGCACGGCCGCGACGAAGCGCGTTAGCGAACCTCGCACCGGCGGCCGGCCGTCGATGCAGATGGCGGGCCGATGGGTGCGCTCGTTCCATTCCGCCGCGCCGACGACCGGCCGTCTCGTCAACCATCTCGCGTACGCGCTGTACCTGCCGGCCAGCGCGACGTCGCGGGCGGACATGCCGCTCGTCGTCATGCTGCACGGCTGCAAGCAGACCGCGGAGTCGTTCGCCGCGGGCACGCGCATTTGCCGGCTCGCGGAGCGCGCCGGATTCGCGGTGCTGCTCCCGGAACAGGCGAAGACCGCGCACCCCCACCGATGCTGGCACTGGCACGAGCCCCCCGCGCACTCCGAAGCGCCGGCCGTGGCGTCGCTCGTCGCGGCGGTCATGGCGGAGTACGGCTTCGACCACGAGCGGGTCTACCTCGCGGGCATCTCGGCGGGGGCCGGTCTCGCAGCGGTGCTCGCGGTTCACTATCCGACGCGCTTCGCCGCCGTCGGCCTGCACTCGGGCCCCGTGTTCGGCGCCGCCAGTTCCGCCATGACCGCGATGCAGGTCATGCGCCGAGGCAGCCGCGAAGATCCGCTGCATCTGGTAGACACGTCCGTCGACGTGGCCCGCTATCCGGGCATGCCTGCGATCATCGTCCACGGCGAACTCGATGCCGTCGTCGCGGCGCGCAACGCGGCGCAGCTCAGCGTCGAATTCGCGCGGCTCAACCGGCTGGTCGATGCGCACGGCGCATTGCGCGTAGGCGAGCAGCGCACGTACAGCCGCGACGCGGTCGACTACGTAGACTATCTGAAGGCTGGGCGGCTCGTCGTGCGGGTCTGCATCGTTCGGGGCCTGGGGCATGCATGGAGCGGCGGCGATCCTCGCGAAGCGTTTCATTCCGGCAAGGGTCCCGAAGCGACGGCGATGCTGTGGAATTTCTTCCGGCGTCAGCGGCGTCCGTCGTAGTGCCGCCGCACGCAGGCTTTCCGCGGGAGTTCTTCGTCACCACGACCGTCGACCTCCTGCGCGACGGTTGGCAAATGTCTGCGCAACAACGACTCGACGCGTGGCATCGCGCAATGGGTTCGGGATAACGGTGACAGCATCGACCGCCCCGCTCGCGCCCCTCAGGCGTGTTTCTGCAGAAAGGCCAGCAACGAGCGGTTGAACGCTTCCGCCTCGGTAACGTTGTGCGCATGCCCGCCGCGCGCGACGAATTCCGTCTCCGCATAGGGCAGCGCCTCGGCCAGCAGCCTCGACTGCGTCCACGGCACGAGCACGTCGTCCGTCGATGCCGAAACGAAAACGGGTTTGTCGATACGCTCCAGCCCGGCGCGGACGTCAAACGCGCGCAACGCGCCGATGCGCCCGCGCATCGTCTGCGCGCCGGGAAACTGCTCGATAGCGTGCTCGACTTCGTTCGCCACCGCATCGGCGTGCGCATCGGCCCACGCCGCCGGATAGAGAAAAATCGGTTGCGCGCGCACGTATGCCGAAGGGCCGCACGCGTCGAGCAGCGCCAGACGCGCATCGAAGCACCGCTCGGTATGGGTGCTGATGCGCGACCACGCATTGACGAGCGTGAGCGACCGCAGGCGCGCGGGCGCATCGAGGGCGAGCTGCAATCCCACGAGCCCGCCGAGCGCGTGGCCGACGAAGTGGCAATCGCGCGTGCCCGTGGCATCGAGCAGGTCGATGACTTCGGTGGCCATGTCACCGATCGAATAACCTGCCGGCAGCGACGCCGGCCGGCTGCGGCCCGTGCCCAGCTGATCGTAGACGATTACCTTGAAGCCGTTCTCGAGCAGCGTCCCCGTCTGCGGCTTCCAGTAATGCGCGGACCCGCCGAGGCCCGACGACATAAAGACCGTCCCGCGCCGGTTCTCGCGGCCCAACACGTCGAAGTACATCCTCATGCGCCCCTTCCCGGGTTGCCGATGTGCGCAATCGACGCGATCTCGACCAGCGCATCCGGCTTCACGAGCGCCGCCTGGATGCAATAGCGCGCGGGCTTGACGTCCGGGAAATACCCGGCGTAGACCGCGTTGACTTTCGCATAGTCCGCGAGGTCCCGGATGAAGACGTGATTGAAGGTGACGTCGTCCATCGTGCCGCCCGCGGCTTCGACCACGCTCTTTACCATTTCGAGCACGTGGCGCGTTTGCGCGCCCGCGTCGCCGACGTGCACGACGTTGTTGTCCGCGTCGAGCGGCAACATGCCGGACACGTAGAGTATGCCGTCCGCCAGCGTACCCGGCACATAAGGCGCGAGCGGTTTGCCGGTGCCGGCGGGAATGATGGCTTGCTTTGGCATGCTGAGTCCTTGAATGAGAGCGGATGTCAAACGGCGCTGGCGATGGTTTCGACGAATTGATCCACCGTGCTGACCCAGCCGAAAAAAGTCTCGATGTTGTAGACGGACGCCGCCTGTATCGCCGGGCCGCCGAGTTCGTGCGTGGCGTCCTCGAGCATCGCGCAGAAATACTCGAGGTGGAACGCATCGCGCAACGTCGACTCCACGCAGACGTTCGTCGCGATACCCGTGAACACGATGTTGCGAATTCCCCGCGCACGCAGCGTACTGTCCAGCGAGCTGTTGAACATGCCGCTGTAGCGCGTCTTCGGCACGACGATGTCCTGCTCCTGCGGCTTGAGCGGCTCGATCAGTTCATAGTCCCAACCGCCTTTTGCCAGAAAGCGTCCGCTCAACGCGGGGTTCTTTCGCATCGTTTTCAGCGCGTTGGACTTGTACCAGTTGGGTGAGCCGGGGCCGCCCGCTTCCACGTAGCGCGCGTCCCAGCCGTTCTGCAGGAAGATCACAGGGATCTTCGCGGCACGCGCCGCTCCGGCCGCGCGTGCGATCTTTTCGACGACGCGCTGCGCGCCCGATATGTCGAAGCCCGCCGTATCGACATAGCCGCCAACGGATGCATAGGCGTTCTGCATGTCCACCACGACGAGCGCGGTCTGTCCGGGCAGCATGGCCAGCGGTTCGGGGCGCGCGGGCAATATGCACGCCGCGTGGCCGGCTTCCAGCGCCTCGGGCGTGCCGACCGGAATCGTCGATATCAACGTCGCATTCGTCTTGTCTGTCATCGTGTCTTCCTCAAGCTGCCGCGCGCGCCGCGGCGGCGGACGGCACCGGGCTGTCGGCGCCGATGCGGCATTTCATCAGCGGCTGGATGCGTTCACCGAACATCGTCACGCCGCGGACGAAGTCGTCGAAGGTCAGCAGCACGCCCTCCGTTCCCGGCACTTCCGCCACCTCGTCGAGCATGCGCGCGACGTCCTCATACGAGCCGACGAGCGTGCCCATGTTGATGTTCACCGCGGAAGTCGGGTCCGACATCTGCCGGACGTTGGTATCGGCGCCGGATTTCCTGTCGGCCGCGCTCTGTTCGCCGAGCCACGCGATGGCTTCCTGATCCGCGCCCGCCTTGTAGCACTCCCACTTCTCGCGCGCGGCAGCGGTGGTCTCGTCCGCGATGATCATCATCAGCGCGAAGGTGCTCACATGGCGCCCCGTCTTCCTGGTCGCGTCGATGAGCCGTTGCGCGCTCGGCGCGAAAGCCTTCGGCGTGTTCACGCCCTTGCCGAAGCAGAAGTTGTAATCGGCGTACCTGGCGGAGAAGTCCATGCCCGCGTCGCTCGATCCGGCGCAGATGATCTTCATGTCCGCCTGCGGACGCGGACTGAGGCGGCAATCGTCCATCGTGAAGTACTTGCCCTTCAGGTCGGACTTGCCGTCGCCCCACAGATCGCGCAACACCTGTGCATATTCCGCGAGATATTGATAGCGTGTCCCGAAGAATTCGTCCCCCGGCCACATGCCCATCTGCGAATACTCCGGACGCTGCCAGCCCGTCACCAGATTCACGCCGAAGCGGCCGTTCGAAATGCTGTCGATGGTCGACGCCATGCGCGCGACGATCGCCGGCGGCATGGTCAGCGTCGCCGAAGTGGCGAACAGCTTGATCTTCGAGGTCACCGCCGCGAGCCCCGCCATCAGCGTGAACGATTCGAGGTTGTGATCCCAGAATTCGGTCTTGCCGCCGAACCCGCGCAGCTTGATCATCGACAGCACGAAATCGAGGCCGTAATGCTCGGCGGTCTGCGTAATCTGCCGGTTCAGTTCGAACGTCGGCATGTATTGCGGAGCATTCTCCGAGATCAGCCAGCCGTTGTTGCCGATGGGAATGAATACGCCAACTTTCATGGTCGGAGTCCGGTAAGCGCGAAGGGAGCAACTCCTCACGCAGGACCCGTGCCAAAACACTCAATCCTTTATGAAACAATGGCTTGCCCTTTATCCGGCTGACCATTTGGTCCACAAGCAACCGTCTGGTCTGGTGCGAGCGCACCAGCATCGGCGCATCGGCACCACGGTTGTGCCGATGCGCCGTCGTCCTGACGATCTGGAGGCGTCGCGTGGCGACGATGCTATAGTCGACCGCTTCTTCAACGAAGCTTTGAGGACAGCAGCAAGGTTATGGCCAAATCGCCCGCCCTCGACGGCCGGACCGGCACCCGGCGCAAGCGCGGCGCCCCTACCGAAGCCAGCCTGCTTCGCCGTCAACGTCAGACCGATGAAAAGCGCCGCGTCATTCTCGGCGCCGCGCTCGAGCTTTTCTCCAGCTTCGGGTTCCACGGCACGAGCGTCGACCAGATCGCCGAGCGCGCCGACGTCTCCAAGGGGAACCTGCTTTATTATTTTCGCAGCAAGGAAGCGCTTTATTCGACGCTGCTGCGCGAGCTTCTGACCATCTGGCTTCAGCCGCTGCGAGCGTTCGACCGCGATCAGGATCCCGCCGAAGCGATCCGCGCGTACATTCGCCAGAAGCTGATTGCGTCACGGGACAATCCGGCGGCATCGCGCCTGTTCTGCATCGAGGTGTTGCAGGGCGCGCCGGTGTTTGGCGGGGAATTGCTGGCGAATCTCAAGACGCTGATGGCCGAGAAACGCGCGGTGATCGAGCACTGGATCACACAGGGCAAACTCGTCAACGTCGCGGCGGATCATCTGATCTTTCTGATCTGGGCGACGACGCAGCACTATGCGGACTTCTCCTTCCAGGTCAAAGGGCTAACCGGCAAAACGCTCGGGAACACGAAGTTTTTCAACGAGGTCGAGCAGAGCCTTTGCGACATCGTGCTGGGCGGGATCATCCCGAAGTGAGCCGCACGCGCCAGCCTCTCCGCCGCGCCCCGCTGCGAAGACATTTTCACGTCACAACCGCTGCCCGATCGCCAGCGTAAAAATCCTCACCCAGCGTTTCGCCTCACGCTCCCCACGCATCGGCAGCAGCCATAGCGGATGTGCGCGGTCGTCGACATGCAGCGCAACGCGCCAGCCATCCGCCTCGCGCCGCGGTTCCGCGCTTCGCAGGTCCGCGAAGATATAAGCCCCCCGCTGCGGGCCGACGCGGATATCGCACAGGCGCTTGCCGGCCGCGAGCCGCACCTCGCCCCATTCCCCGGACAACCCATGCGTCCAGTCCCCCTCGTGCAGATTCGCGGCGACCTCGCGACGCCGCTGCGCGAACGCCGCGATCGCCACCGCGACCAACGCAGCGACGAGCGCGGCCAGGCCAGTCGCGATATCGCTGCCGTAGCGGACCGAGAGTGCGTCGAACGCGCGAACCGCGCCGTAGACCAGCGCGATCAGCGCAATCAGAAGAACGAGAATCGGCATGGGGAAAAACGGAAGAAATGGGAAATGGGCGGAAAGCCGGGGACCGACGGCAAGGACGGACTGGCCGGCGGAACGCACGACGCGAACATCGCGCGCGCCCGCCGCGCGACGAGACGAGACGCAAGACGGCCGGGGAGCCCGCCGGCAGCCGGTAGCCGGCAAGAGCCCCACAAGCCTAATGGTGCTGCGCCGCCCACTCCTTCACCGCGTTAAGCGTGTTCTCGACATGCTTGTCCGGCGAAAGGCTGGTGTACTCGTAAAGGACCGTCCCGTCCGGCGCGATCACGTAAGACACGCGATTGGCCATCGCCTCGTGCAGCGGCATTGAAGCGTCGTACGACTTGATGATCTTGCTGTCCTCATCCGCCGCAACGGGAAACTTGCTCCGGCATTCGCTAACGGAGAACTTCGTCAGCGTGTCGATATTGTCATGCGACACGCCGATCACCGTCGCGCCGTATTTCCGGTATTCGTCCACGGCTTCGGCGAACTCGTGCGCCTCGATCGTGCAGCCCTTCGTAAACGCAGCCGGATAGAAATACACGACGACCGGCCCCTTCTTCAGCTCGTCCGCGAGCGAGTACGTGTACGTCTTGCCGCCGAGCGACGCCTGCGTCGTGAAGTCCGGCGCGTGCTCGCCCGGCTTCAGCGTCGCGTGCGCGGTCAGCGCGAACAGCGAAAAGCCGGCGCACGCAAGCGCCGCGGCTCCCGCCGCGATAAGGCTACGTTTCATGTCGGTGTCCTCTGAAGTCGATATCGTCGCCGCGCGGGCGACGCCGGGTCGTATCCCGCCCGCGCGTGCCGCCGTGCCGCTCGCCAGGCCGCCCGTCGCGGCGCGGCGCGGGGGCGTGGCTCACGCGTATTGGATCACACTATTCCCGCGTGCGCAGGGCCGCCATCAGTCGTGTGCGTAGCCGGCGAACCACGAGCCCGCCCACAGGTTCAGCTCCGCGATCAGCGACGGCGTGAGCGCCGCGAAGCGGCCGCCCTGCTGCGCGACCACCGCCTGCACGGCCGCGTAGTCGCCGAGTTCCGCCGCCTGCGCGATGCGCAGCAGCGCGCCAAGCTCGCCGTGCAGTTCGTGGATCGCGTCGCTGATCGGCTGCGCGAGACCGAGCCGTTCCATCCGGCGCGCGGGCGTCGCGCCGACGAGCGCATGCAGCAGCGAGAAAATGCCGGTCATGAACGCGGCATCGGCGAACTGCGGATCGTGCGGATTCACGCTGCGCGCGGCCAGCTCCATGAAGTGCGAGCGCGTGCCGGCAAGCTGCATCAGCGGATCGGATCCGAGCGGCAGGTCGCGGCCCGTCGCGTACAGCAGCAGTTGCGCCCAGCGCGCGATCTGCCGCGTGCCGACCGCGAGCACCGCTTCGCGCAGCGATGCGATCGGCCGCGCAAGACCGATCGCCGCCGAGTTCACGAGCCGCAGCAGTTGCGCGATCACGTCCGGATGGCGGCGCAGTTCGGCCTCCAGTTCCGGCGTGCCGGCGTCGCGCGTGACGAGCGCGAGAAGCCGCAGCAGCGCCACGCGCGACGAGCGGGTGCGCCGCGCGCGCAGCATCTGCGGCCGCGCGAAGAAGTAGCCCTGAAACAGGTCGAAGCCGAGTTCGTGCGCGACGCGAAAATCGTCCTGCGTCTCGACCTTCTCCGCGACCATCGTCTTGCCGGCCGCGCGCAGCGTCGCCGCGAGCGAGGGCAGCGCCGCGCGGTCCACCAGCATCATGTCGACCTTCACGATGTCCACGTAAGGCAGCGCGGCAAGCAGGCTGGCCGAGCATTCGAAGACGTCGTCGAGCGCGATCCGGAAGCCCGCGCGCCGCAGCACGGCGATCCGCTCGAGCGCGGGCGCGTCGAGGCGCACGTGCTCGAGCACTTCGAGCACGAAGCGTTGCGGGGACAACAGATGGACGACGTCGTCGAACAGCAGTTCGCGGCCGATGTTCACGTAGCCGAGATGCGGGCCGAGCACCGCCTGCACGCCGATCTGCCCGATCGTGCGCGCGACGACCT